>Ga0070709_10000076_pt1 | contig 74077 bp, 83 predicted proteins | sample LARL51metaG_FD_65449 | JGI IMG/M metagenome (GOLD analysis project Ga0070709, IMG submission 65449) | Corn, switchgrass and miscanthus rhizosphere microbial communities from Kellogg Biological Station, Michigan, USA - LAR L5-1 metaG | ecosystem: Host-associated > Plants > Roots > Rhizosphere ... | reverse complement strand
TCTCGCACGCTTGGGTCCGCAAACTGGTCACATCAACACCCGGCTGCTCGCTCTTTACCCCAACCCTCGATGCTGCGCGGCTTCCCTGAGACTCGGGCTTCCACCACGGGCTGCTAGACCCAAATGGGGAATTTAGTGTAGCCGCTCTGAGGTCAGCAAATCAGCTTCGTAACTATCGCAAGCGGTTCCGCGGTGACTGGACCCTCTTGATTCTCTCATTATTGGTATGCTTTCCAATATCAATCATCTACTTCGCTATGAAGTATAAATAGATGAGCGACTGCGACCAGCGACGTGCAGTCACGACACACGAAGCTACTCTCAAGTAGCCCAAGACTTCCAAGACGTGCCGAGAAAGGAGCCTCACATGGCTGAACGGACATGTGCAAATTGCGGCAAGAAGCGGGATGTTTATGGCGGCAAGGTCTGCTCCAAGGACCACTTCATCTGCAGTAGCTGCGCCTCCGGACATCTACATTGTCCCTTATGTGGCCACAGCCTGCGGTAGACAACCATAGGCGCGGCGCCGCGGACCCGTCCCACGAGTCCGCCGGCTCAGCCCGCGGCTTGGCCCGGCAGCGCCGCCAGGTAGCGCAGGCCGCTGATGCTGGGGAAGAAGCAGTAGGCCCCGCCGCGGGTGACGATGAGGCGGGAGAAGGCTTTTAGGGTCTTGTTGCCGCTGCTATTGGGGCCTGGCGCCGGGAGGGTGAACGAGCTGCTGGTGGGGTCGTTCACGCCCAGGAAGACGTCCTGGCCGCTGATGTTGAAGACCGGGTTGTTGCCGTTGGGCTTGGGAACGGAGGTCACGAAGGTGGAGCCGAGATTCCACTGGCTGGAGATGAACTCGAACTGGTTGGAGATGCTGGCGTTGATGAAGTAGCCGATGAGGCCGCGCGGGGTGGAGACGGGGTGGGCGGGATCGTAGGCAGGACCGTAGGGCATGGCTCGCCGGACGATGCGGTGATACGCGCTGCCGGCGCCGAGGACCGCGGCGTTGCGGGGATTGCTGCGGCGGATGTGCGAGCCGATGGGGCAGCGAAAGCCGAGGGTGTCGTCCTTGGCCGCGTCTTGGTTCACGTAGGTGAAGTCGTTGAGCTGCGACAGGGGCATCTCGGCACCCTCGGCGTCGGGCGCGAGCACGAGAGGGTTGCCGTTGCGCCAGCGGCCGCAGACCTTGGCGGCGAGCATCTCGGGGTCGATGCCGGCCTGTGCCGCGTAGGTGGCAAGGAAGGATTCGAACCCGGCAACGTCCTGCTCCAGGATGCGAAAGGCGGCATAGCTGCCGTTGGTCGAGAGCTGCGTGGGCTGCACCTTGTAGGTGCCGCCGGCCTGGTTGGGGTAGCCGAGCAGGAACTCGCCGGTGGCCACCGGCGGCTGGTCGTCGGGGATCGGATGCTTCCTCGGCGGGGCTCCGACCACGGTCGGCTGCGCGATGCCGTCGTGGTAGCCGAAGTGCACGCGGTTGGCGGGCAGAGCGTGGGCGTCGTGCGCGGACAGCTCGGCCACGCAGCCGGAGAACGCTTTGCGGAGGCGGGCGGTCACCTCCTCGAGCGCCGCCGGGTCGTCGTCGACCCAGAGGCTCAGCAGCAGGTGGACCTGGGCGGCGTTGGACAGGCCGCCGATCCAGTTGGCGGGAGCGCTCTCGCCGACGTCGCCAACCTTCGAGGCCGAGACAGAGCTGGCGGCTCCGAGCTGGAAGGAGGCGTCGAAGGTGGCGAGCTGCGCCTGGGTGACGCCGAGCGTCGCCAACCCGGCGCCGGTGAAGGCGAGGTTCACGAAGCACTCCGGTTTGACCGTCCACCGAGCCGCCGTGGTGATCCGCGGCAGTCCGCCGGCGCCGTCCACCAGGGCGCCGATCAGGGCGCCCGCCGCGGCCGGGTTGGTGATCCGGAGGATGAAGTGCCGCGCCATGTCCACGCGGTAGCCGCGCAGGATGGTGCCCTGGACGTCGGAATAGTCGATCGCGGAGCTCGCCATGTGGCCTCTCGGGATGGCGGTGGCAGCGGGCGCCGAGACCGGCGCTCGCCGCGAACCGGGTTCAGGAGGAGGGCGGAAAGCGGGCGCGGATCTCCTGCACCGTCGCCGTGTAGGCCTGGAAGAGCCCGCCGTTCGGCGGGTGCTGTGAAGCGTCGTTCTGCTGGATGAAAGCCCCGAACGCGGCCTCGTTGTCGGCGACGGGAGTCAAGGCGGCGCCGCCGACCACGAGCTGCAGCAGCTGGTCGAAGACCGAGCCCGCGACGACCACGAAGTCGTGGATGTAGTCGTCGAAGCTGCCGTCGAACTCGGTGATGATCCCGATCACGAACGACGTGGACGTCGCGCTCGGCTGCAGGTTCGGCGCCGAGGGATCGAGGAGGATGCTGCGCGCGAAGTGCACCGTGCCGATGCTGTTGAGCGCCGCGTAGAGCTGCGGCCCATACTGCGACCTTCCGGAGAGATCCTGCAGAGTGATGCCGGGGAGCACCGGCATGAGCAGAGTCAGTGGGCTGGCCATGAGCCTCCTTCCAAAAGTGGATTCCGAATTATGGGAGTAAGCATCACGACAGTCAAGAGCCACCCGGATTCAGCAGAGAAGCCATTGCAGGCATATTCAAATTTGTCTGTCAATCTATCAAGTAGCGCTGGTGACCAGAGTACAAGAAGATGATGTTATAGATCAGGTTGTCGCGTGAACAGCTGACGAGATGAACAGGGTGACGTGAAGCAATCGCAAATAACTAACGATCAGGCAAATGGGCCTCGACGAGGACCACGTAGCCTGACACTTTCTTGTTGTCAGGATAGTCGTCTCTGCGCAGGACCCTGACGCACAGCTCGACGCCGTCGGTAGAAGTGAAGCAGCGTTTGAAGGGAGTGCCGTCGACGCCGTTCCATCCCGGGCCTGCTTTCAGGCGCTTGACAAGCCGCGTCCATGGCTCGTCGCCGGGAAGATCTTCGCGCAGGAAGGGTGATTCGAAAGAGTAGGAACCGGCCTCCGGATATGGCAGCCTGGTCGACAAGTCGAGCCAATACGGCGATATCGTGATCGACGGCACCGGGGTGGGGGAAAACTCGATCGCGTCGTACCGGGCCGGGGAACCCTCGTTGTCGTTCCACAGCCGCTCCTTCGTGTCCAGCTTGAGCAGATACACCATCCACGCCGTGGCCCGTCCGAGGCGCAAGGAAGCGTTCGACGCGGCGCCAGGCGAGAGCCCGAAGAGCTCTCCGAACGAAAGGGCCGCCGGCCCGGTGAGAGTGATCCTTCGCTCCACGGCTTCCGGGGCTTTCGCCGCCAGCGCGGGCACGCACGCTGCCAATCCACACAGGCCGGCCGCGAACCCGATGACCGTCCGATTCATCGTCAGGAGCCGTTCCACAGCTCCACGGTCTCGGTGTTGTAGCGCAGCACGACGCGCGAGCCGTCGGCGAGCAGGACGCCCAGATCGGAGAGCTTCGCCAGCAGGGCGCGGCCGGCGGGGCTGCGGGCCGGCACCGCGCGCGGCTGGCCGGCGGGGCCGGCGTCGACGCCGCGCTGCACCCAGACGTCGTCGCTCCACACGAACACCCGCCCCGCCACCTCGCTGGTGGTCTGCGGCAGCACCGGCGGCGCCTCGCCGAAGGCCGCGCTGACCAGGAACTCCGGCCCCGCATGCGGCAGCTTGGGGGCGGGAAGGCCCAGCCCTGGGCCGCTCTCGCCGTTCTGAACCAGCAGCACCGCGACCAGCAGGGCCACGCCCGCGGTGACCAGCGGCCGCGCGGGGCTGAAGGAACCGTGCAGCGGCGGCAGGCCCTGCCACCACAGCCACGACCGGAGCGAGCGCAGCGACCTCAGCCAGCGCCGGGAGCGCGAGGACCACGGCTGGCGCGATGCCTCCGGCCGATCCAGCCTGCCGGGCCGGGCGTCCATGCCATCCGTCTCCGCGGCGATGCGGTCATGGACGCGCGCCGCGAGGTCCGGCGGCGGCGGCGTGGGCCGCAGGACCCGCAACCCGCCGACCAGCCGGCGCGCCGCCTCGAGGCGGGAGCTGCAGGGCCCGCAGGCGTCGAGATGGGCCTCCAGCCGCAGCGTCTCGGACGGTCCGGTCTCGCCATCCAGGTAGGCCGACAGCGATTCGAGCGAGATGTGGCCACTCATGCGCTCAGATCTCCCTTCTCTCCACGGTTGGCGCCGGCTCCGCGACGGCCGCCCCTGGCCGATGGCGCACCCCGGCAGGCGCCATCGTCTCGAGCAGGCCGCGCAGCTGCTCCCTGCCGCGCGCGATCCGCGAACGCACGGTCCCCACCCGCACTCCCAGGACGGCCGCGATCTCCTCGTAGGAGAGCCCCTGCAGGTCGCGCAGCACCACCGCCTCGCGGAACGGCGCCGGCAGCAGCGCCAGGGCGCAAGCCACCTGCCGCCCGAGATCCGCGGCAACGGCCAGCTCCTCGGGGCTGCGGCGTGGATCGGCGATGCTCGCCCCCCCGGCGGAGCCGGCATCGTCCGCCGCCTCGGCGATCGGCAGGGTGACCGGCCGGAAGCGCGACAGCCGCTCGCGGCAATGGTTCAAGGCAACCCGGAAGATCCAGGTCTTGAGCGCCGAGCGCCCGCTGAAGCTGTCGAGGTGACGGTACACCCGCAGGAAGATCTCCTGCGTGAGGTCCGCCGCCTCGTCGGCGTTCCCGGACAGCCGCAGCGCCAGGTTGAACACCATCACCGCATACCGGGAGTACACCTCCTCGAAAGCCCGCACATCGCCGCGCCCATGCCGCCGGGCCAGCTCCAGGTCCACGTCGTGCAATCCGACGCCGGCCGCGATGAAGGCTGCCTTCACGGTTCCTCCCACGGATACGACCCTCCCAACATCTTAGACCCGCCAGCCCCGGAAAAGTTCCCCGGCCACAGAGGAACCTCGATCCCCCGGCAGACCGGGAAGCCCCCGCCCGGCAAGGAACCTCGCACGCTCAACCCCGGCAGCCCGGGGGGTGGGTAGCGGCCCCGGGCGGCGTGGCTCTGGGCGCGACGAGGCGAGGCATATCCCTGCCTCGTGGAGACGAGGCCCCGGAGTCCGAGATCCGTTCCTTTGAGAACTACTTCGAGGGCCTCGTCTCCACGAGGCAGGGATATGCCTCGCCTCGTCGCGCCCAGAGCCACGCCGCCCGGGGCCGCTACCCGGGAGGGCACCCGCTTTGCCGCCGGTGCCGCCACCGCAGGAGCCTGCCATGCACACACCGCTATCGTGCGTGCGCGACGCGCACCGCCGGCAGCGACGCGCTCTGCCCGTAGTAGGCGAGCAGCCCCTTCAGCATCGCCTCGGCGACGTGCTGGCGGTAGGCGCGGGTCTGCAGCAGCTTGCGGTCGAGCTCGTTGTTGAGGTTGCAGACCTCGAGCAGCATCTTGGAGGGGACCGAGTTGTAGCGCAGCACCGCCGGCACCCACTCGCTGCGGTTACGGATGATGTGGTCGCGCACCGGCGTGAACGGATGGACCGCCAGCCCGAGCCCCTCGAAGGCCCCGATCACCTGCTTGGCCAGCTGCCGCGACAGACCCTCGCTCTTCACCCGCTGGCTCCACGGGAACTCGACCCGCGGGCTCTCGCGGAACTCCTGGCGCACCTCGTAGATCTGCCCGCTCTTGCCGTAGCTCTCGTCACGCATCCGCGCGGCCGGGATATAGGCCATGGCGCCGCGCAGCGAGGGATGCAGCGAGTCGGCGTGGATCGACAGGAACACCACCTTCTGCGGATCGTCGTCGGCCGACAGCGCGCGGCGGTAGAAGCTGTTGGCGAGATACCAGCGCAGGTTCACCCCCACCACCGGGTCCGCGATCGCGTAGGGTGGATTGGTCAGCACCGAGTGGCTGCGCGAGACCGGCAGCACGTCCGACTCGACGATCCGGTACGCGTCGCCGTCGCGCGTCGTCAGCTCGACGGCCGCGGCCGTGCGCGACTCGAGCAGCCCCTTGAGCCGCACCGCGATGTCGTAGACGTAGAGGCTCTCCCAGACGCCGCCCACCGTGGCCCCCGCGTCGTGGCCGCCGTGACCGGCGTCGAGGATGACGGTGATGCCTTCCAGCCCCTTGGCCTGGACCTGGTTGCTGAAATGGGAGCTGGCGCGCAGCCCGGCCTCGTACTCCTTGCGCCGCGGGTCGCCCTCCGGCAGGTACTCGGGCAGCAGCCGGTCGAGCGGGATCTTCACCTTGAACCCGACCGGGATATCGGTGACGTCGCCGATGCCGCTGCGTTGGGCGATCTCGGCGGCCAGCGCGTTGACGTCGGCGGCGTAGATGCGGCCGGTGAAGCGAACCACGACGCCCGAATAGAGCGCCTCTCCGGGCCGCAGCCGGTACACCGCGTACTCCCCGTCCTGATCCTTGCCGTACGCCAGCACGTACGGCCGCTGCGGCACCGGCAGCGCCGCGCCGAAGGCCGGCCGCAGCAGCTCCGAGGGGATGGTCAGCACCGCGCCGCGCGCCACGTCCTCGTCGCGCAGGTTGTTGTACTCGCGGATGGCGCGGAAGTTCTCTCCCTTGCCGGTGAACCACTCCGACAGCTGCCACAGGTTCTCGCGGCGCAGCGCCCCGCACCCCCGCACCTGGTGGCGCCAGCCGGTGGCGTCGCCCCGATCCTCGGGGAACAGCGCTCGCGCCGCCTTGAGCTGCCAGGAGGAGGCCAGGATCTCGAACGGCACGCGGTAGCGCCGGCCGGTCTTGAGGCGGCTGCGGGGGGGCAGGCGGTTCGATTCGAGCAGCTGCGGCGCCAGCCTCGCATCGCCGCAGAGGCGTTGCGTGAAGCCGGCGAGCCCCTCGCCGCGGCGCGCCAGGGCCTCGACCGCGATCTGTCCGTCGCCGCTCGCCGTGGCATAGACCCCCTCGTCGAGCCGCAGCCGCAGGCCCTTGGCCGGGATCGGCGGCGGCACCACCGCGGGCTTGGCGTCCGCGGTCGTGGCGGCCGGGCCGGCGCCGGCGCCGGCGCCGGCAGAGGGGCCCGAGACCGCGGGCGCGGGCACGACAGTGGCCGCGGCGACCGAGGCAACGGCGACGGGAACAGTGGCAGCCGTGGCGACCGAGGCAGCGGCAACGGGCGCGGCGGCGGCCCCGGATGGCGAACCCGCGGCGGCGGCGGGCGCCATCGCCGCCTCGTGCGGCGCGGCGGCGAGCGCGGCGGCCACCCAGACCGCGAACACCCGTCCGCGTCCGGACATCAGCCCGCTCCCACCTCCGCCCCCCGGAAGCGGGGCGCCACCTGCCAGCCGACCTGCCGCTCGAAGGCGCGGGCGGCGCGGAAGACGGTGGCCTCCTCGAACGGCCGCCCCATGACCTGCAGCGAGAGCGGCAGGCCCTGGCCGTCGAAGCCGGAAGGGACCGCGACCGCCGGCACCCCCACCAGGCTGGCCGGCGTGGTGAAGATGTCGGACAGGTACATCGCCAGGGGGTCCGCGACCTTCTCGCCGAGCCGGAAGGCGGCGCTCGGGGTGGTCGGCGTCACCACCACGTCGGCCCGCCCGAGCGCCGCCGTAAACTCGTCGCGCATCCGGGCCAGCACCGCGCAAGCCTTGCCGTAGTAGGCCTCGTAGTAGCCGGACGAGAGGGCGAAGGTGCCCAGCATGATGCGCCGCTTGACCTCGGTGCCGAAGCCTTCGCTGCGGCTGTCGTAGTACACCTCCGCCAGGCTGGCGGCGCTCGGCGAGCGGCGGCCGTAGCGCACGCCGTCGAAGCGCGCCAGGTTGGCGCTGGCCTCCGAGGTGGCGATCACGTAGTAGACGGCGATGGCGGCCTCGAGGCTGGGAATCGAGACCTCCACCAGCTCGGCGCCCGCCTGCTCCAGGGCGCCAAGCGCGGCGCGGAAGCTGGCCGCCATCTCGCCCGGCGCCTGCTCGCCACCCGCGCCGGCAGCCTGGGCCGCCAGGACGGCGTCGATCTCCTTGACGACGCCGACGCGCATCCCGGCGATGCCCTCCTCGATCGTGGCGAGGAGGTCGCCCACCGGGCGCTCGGCGCAGGTCGAATCCATGGCGTCATGGCCGGCGATGACCTGCGTGGCGAGGGCGGCGTCCCGCACGCCGCGCGCGATCGGCCCGATCTGGTCGGTCGACGAGGCGAACGCGACCAGGCCGTAGCGCGACACTCGGCCCCACGTCGGCTTGACGCCGACCACGCCGCAGAGGGCCGCCGGTTGCCGGACCGAGCCGCCGGTGTCGGAGCCGATGCCGAGCGCGACGCTGCCGGCGGCGACCGCCGCGGCCGGCCCGCCGCTCGAGCCGCCGGGCACCGTCGCGACGTCCCACGGATTGCGGGTCTCCTGGTAGGCCGAGTTCTCGCAGGACGAGCCCATGGCGAACTCGTCCATGTTGGCGCGGCCGACGATCACCGCCCCGGCGTCGAGCAGGCGCTGCACGGCGGTGGCGGTGTACGGCGCCACGTACCCTTCCAGGATGCGGGACGCACAGGTGAGGCGGTGGCCCGCGACGTTGAGGTTGTCCTTGAGCGCCACCGGCACGCCGGCCAGCGGCCCGGGGTCCTCGCCGGCCGCCACCCGCCGATCGATCTCCGCCGCCCGCACCCGCGCCGCTTCCTCGAAGAGCTCGAGATAGGCATGGACCAGCGGCTCCACACGCGAGGTGCGTGCGAGGGCCGATTCGAGCACGGCAGCTGCCGACGCCTCGCCGCCCCGGACGCGGCGCGCCAGCTCCTCCGCGGGCAGTCCCCAGAGGTCAGGATGGCAGGTCATCGCCCACCCCGGTCTCGGCGCCGGGGCCCTGCCGCGCGTCCACCGTGGACGTGCGACGGACCTCGGGCACCAGCAGGAAGCCGTCCATGGCCGCCGGCGCGTTGGCGAGGAAGGTCTCGCGCGGCAGACAGGGACGCGGCAGGTCGTCGTCCTCCGGGGCCGCTCGAGGGGAGGCGGCCGGCGCTCGAGCCGGCGCCGCGGCGGCGCCCCCCGCCGGAGATACGGCCTCGAAGCGCTGCAGTTGATCGATGTAGTCGACGATCTTGCCGAGCTGGCCGGCGAAGGCCGCCTCCTCCTCGGAGGTGAACCGGAGCCGGGCCAGAGAAGCAATCTTCCTTACTTCTTCGGTGGTTAGGGCCATGGTGTTGAAGTGAAAGTTTAGCGTTGCTCGGCCTTGAAGGCAATCCGGGGGCTCCCCGGCCTCCCCGGCGAACCCGAGGCTACAATCGCGGCCATGTCCGACGCCGCCGCCGCCGCCGGCTCCGGCTCCGGCTCCGAGGCCGCAAGCATAGCGGTCTTCGCCGAGCTGCGCCGCGACCCGGTGGTGCTGGAGCTGCTGGCGGTGTGCGGCGGCGCCACCGAGTGCCACCTGGTGGGCGGGGTGCTGCGCGATCGCCTGCTCGGCCTCGCCACGCACGACCTGGACGCGGTGGTCGCCGGGCGGGGCGAGGAGATCGCGCGCGAGCTCGCCGCCCGCCTGCCGGCACGCCTGGTCAGGCTCGGCGGCGAGGATTTCGCGGCCTACCGCCTGGTGCTCGGCGCCCCTGCCCCGAGCAGCCCGAGCACCGCGAGCGCCGCGACCGACGCCACCCCCCCGTCCGGCCACCGCATCCTCGATCTCTGGGACCGCCAGTCCCTGCCCTTGCATGACGACCTCGCGCGTCGCGACTTCACCGTCGATTCCATCGCTCTCGCACCGCGCGACGGCGCGGTCGTCGATCCTTTCGGCGGCCTCGCCGACCTCGTCCTGCGGGTGCTCCGCGCCACCACCGCGCGGAGCTTCGAGGGCGATCCCCTGCGGGTGCTGCGGCTGGCTCGCCTGCTTGTTCACCTGCCTGGCTTCAGCGTCGAGCCGGAGACCTTGGAGTTGGCCCATAGAGCCGCGGCGCGGCTACCCGAGGTCGCCGCCGAGCGCATTCGCGAAGAGCTCTGGCTGTCGCTCTCGCACCCTCCCTGCGAGCGTCCCGGCAGGCGCGGCGAAGCCGCGGGTGCCGGGCAGGCCAGAGCCGCCAGCCGTGCCGCGGATGCCGGCCATGCCGGCGGTCCCGGCGATGCCGGGGATGCCGGGCCTGTCGTTGCCACCAGCCCTGCGGTCATCGGCCTGCGCGCGCTGGCCGCCCTCGACCTCTACCCCGGCCTCTGGCTCGGCGCTCCCGGCATCCCCGGCGGCCGGGAGGAGGCGGCGGCCGCGGCGCGGGCAGCCGCCGAGCTGGCCGCCCTTCCCGTCTGCGCCGCCGAGCTCGAACGCCTGCTGACAAGCGGATCACCCGATCCCCGCGCCGGCGCTCCGCGGCCGACCATCGACCTCGCCGCCGCCCGCTTCGCCGCGACCTTCCGATACCTGCCGAGCCCGGCGGCGGCCGGTGCGCCGACCGCCGCGGCGGCAGCCGGCGCAATGCCGGCCGGTCCAGCGGCGGCCGGCGCGGCACCGGCCGGCACGGCGGCGATGGCGGCCGCCGGCCGCATGCAGGAGGCAGGCTACGTCTCGGCGCGCCAGATGGCCGAGATCGCACCCCTCCTGGCCGGACCTGCCGAGCTGCCCGAGACGGACCTCGAGCGCCGCCGCTTCCTGCACCGCCACGGCTGGAGATGGCTCACCGTCGCCTGCTCCTGGGGCGGCGCCGCGGCGGCGGCCGGTGGCGACGCCCCCGAGCGCTGGCGGCGCGCCGCCGAGCCGCTCTGCGAGCTGGCGCGACGCGAGGGGCCGGAGCTGATCGACCCGCCGCGACTGCTCACCGGCGACGACGTGCAGCGCCTGCTCGGCATTGCCGCCGGTCCGCGGGTGGGCGCCGCCCTCGCCGCCCTCACCGCGGCGCAAGTCGCCGGCGCGGTGCGCACCCGCGGCGAGGCCGAGCGCTTCCTGGGCGATTGGGGCGTTCGCCTCGCCGGCGAGACAGGTTGAGGTAGGAAAGGCAGGTCCGCCGCGGCGGGGATCGGGGGTCAGCGCGCGCCGCTGGCGGGCGCGCCCATCAGGCGCTGGTTGAGCTCCTTGATCCGTTCCATCAGCTTGTCGATCTTCTCCTGCGCCTCCTGGCGCAGGCGGTTGTAGTCGCCGCGCATGCGCTCACGGTCCTGGACCATCTCCTGGAGCCGGGCCTGGAAGTCCTCGATCTGCTGATCGCGAGCGCGGATCAAGCTCTGGAGGTGCTCCATCTCCTCGTCCTTCTCGGCCAGGCGGAGCTTGTTCTTCTCTTCCTGCTCCTCGTAGAGCCGCTTGAACTGCTGGAGCTCGACGATCTGGGAGAAATCCGACGTCACCGGGCTCATGTCGCCTCCTCGTTCCTCGATGATCGGGAACATCTTGCGCAGCTTGAGCGAGAGGTCCTCGGGGTCGGCCGCCTGCCGCATCGCCTCGGGGTAGCTGATCGTGCCGTGCACCAGCAGCGACAGCAGGCTCTGGTTGAGCGACTGCATGCGGTAGTAACCGACCGACGATTCGAGCTCGTCGTGCAGGCCGGCGGTCTCGCCCTCCTCGATCATCTTGGAGATCTTCGGCGAGGACCGCATGACCTCGAGCGCCGCCACCAGGCCCTTGCCGTCCTGGCGCTGCACCAGCTTCATCGAGACCACCGCCTTGAGCACCTGCGCCAGCTGGGTGCGGATCTGCCCCTGCTGGTCGGCGGGGAAGGTGTCGAGGATGCGATCGACGGTCTGCGGCGCGCTGTTGGTGTGCAGCGTCGAGAACACCAGGTGGCCGGTCTCGGCCGCGGTCATGACGGTCGAGACGGTCTCGCGGTCGCGCATCTCGCCCACCATGATGACGTCCGGGTCCTGGCGCATGGCGTTGCGCAGCGCCTCGGCGAACGCCATGGTGTCGGTACCGACCTCGCGCTGCGACACCGAGGCGACGTCGTCGGTGAAGAGGAACTCCATCGGGTCCTCGATGGTGATGATGTGCACTGGCCGGCTGAGGGCGATGCGCTGCACCATCGCCGCCAGGGTGGTCGACTTGCCGCTGCCGGTCGGCCCGGTGATCAGCACCAGGCCCATCGGCAGGTCGCAGAACTCCTCGATGACCGGCGGCAGCTCGAGGTCCTCCAGGCCCTTGATCTGGAACGGCACCCGGCGGAAGCAGGCGGCGAGGTTGCCGCGCTGCATGTAGATGTTGCCGCGGAAGCGCGCCAAGCCCTTGACGCCGTAGCCGACGTCGACCGACAGCTTTTCCTCGAGCCGGGCGCGCTGCGGCGGGCTGAGGATCCCGACCAGCATCTCCGACAGCGGGTCGGGCGCGACCGGCGGCACGTCGATCGGGATCAGCTTGCCGGCGATGCGCAGCAGCGGCGGACGGGTCGGCTTCAGGTGGAGATCCGAAGCTCCCCTGTCGGTCATCAGCTTCAGCAGGGCATCGAGTTCCATGGCCGAGCGGTCGAAGGCAGGCCATTCTACAAGACTGCCGGGCGGCCGCCTAATCTACCGGGGATTCCAGAAGTGGGTGGCATAAACTACGGCATGCCTGCCGTGGGAAGCGCCAAGATGACCGACGACCGCTCCTGGGACCTGATCGAGGTGCACGCCGCCGGCGCCGCCGGCAGAGGCACCCCTCTCGCGGTCGTCGCCACCGCGGCGGACGGTTCGCTCGTCGCGCTGAGCCTCTTCGCCTCGCCCGCCGCCGCCGTGGCCGCGGCGCCGGCGGGCGCCGCACGCCGCCCGGGCCAGGCGCCGCTGCCGGAGGTGCGGCGACAGCTTGCCGAGTACTTCGCCGGCGAGCGCCGCGACTTCGTCCTGCCGCTGGCGCCGAGCGGCACCGCGTTCGAGCGCGGCGTCTGGCGCGCGCTCGTCGCCATCCCCTACGGCGAGACCCGCTCCTACGCCGAGGTCGCCATGGCGATCGGCCGTCCCACCGCCTGCCGCGCCGTCGGCCGGGCGAACGGCAGCAATCCGATCGCCGTCGTCATCCCCTGCCACCGCGTCATCGGCTCCGACGGCTCTCTCACCGGCTACGGCGGCGGCCTCGACCTCAAGCGCCTTCTCCTCGACCTGGAGGGCGCCGGCCGCGGCGCCCAGGCGGCCGCGGCGCAGCCCGTGCTGCCTCTCTGAGCCGGCGCTCCCGGCGGCTCCCGCCGCGCCCTCTTCGCACTCGGCTGCGCACCCGGCTGCGCACGCGGCATCGCACCCGGCATCGCTGCCGGATCGACCCGTTCCGCACCCTCATCGGGTCTGACTCGGGGCCGCCGCTTTGTGGCATAGTTGCGGCATGACGACGACCAAGGTGGAGCCGCGGCCCGAGGCCGGAGGAGTGGAGACGACCGTCGCCGACCTGACGGCGCTGGCCCGCGACCCCGGACCGCATCCGCGCGCCCGGGTGTCGGGCAACGCCGCCAGCCTGGTCGGTTCGGAGATCCTCAAGATCGCCGCGCAGATGCGCGCCCTGCGGGCCTCCGGGCGCTCGATCTGCGACCTGACGGTGGGCGACTTCGATCCGCGGCAGTTCCCCATCCCCGAGCGCCTGCGCGGCGCCATCGCCTCGGCCCTCGAGCGCGGCGAGACGAACTATCCTCCCGCGACCGGCATGCCCGAGCTGCGGCAGGCGGTGCAGCGCTTCTACGCGCGCGAACTCGGCCTGCAGTACCCGTTCGAGTCGGTGCTCATCGCCGGCGGCGCCAGGCCGGCAATCTACTGCCTCTTCCGCACCGTCTGCGACCCCGGCGACCGCGTCGTCTACCCGGTCCCGAGCTGGAACAACAACCATTACGTCCACCTGGTGCAGGCCTACGGCGTGCCGGTCGAATGCACTCCGGCCGAGCGCTTCCTGCCGACCGCCGCGGCGCTGCGCGAGCACCTCGCCGGCGCCCGGCTGCTGTGCTTGAACTCGCCGCTCAATCCGACCGGCACCGCGTTCACCGCGGCGGCGCTCGACGAGATCTGCACCGCGGTCGCCGGCGAGAACCAGGCGCGCGAGCGCCGCGGCGAGCGCCCGCTCTACCTGATGTACGACCAGATCTACTGGCAGCTCTGCTTCGGCGACACCGTCCACGTGACGCCGCCGGCCCTGGTGCCGGAGCTGGCGCGCTACACCGTGATCGTCGACGGCATCAGCAAGTGCTTCGCCGCCACCGGCCTGCGGCTGGGCTGGGCGGTCGGCCCGGCGGACATCATCGGCCGCATGTCGGCCGTGCTCGGACACGTCGGCGCCTGGGCGCCGCGCGCCGAGCAGCTGGCCACGGTCGAGATGCTCGACGACGCGACGGCGATGGCCGCCTACCTGGAGACGTTCAAGCGCGACATCGAGTCCCGGCTCGACCGCCTGCACGCCGGCTTCCAGGCGATGAAGGCGGCCGGGCTGCCTGCCGATAGCATCCCGCCCATGGGCGCGATCTATCTCACCGCCCGCCTCCATCCGTTCGGCCGCCGCACGCCGCAAGGCGCCGAGATCGTCACCAACGAGGACGTGCGCCAGTACGTGCTGGAGGCGGCCGGCATCGGGGTCGTGCCCTTCCAGGCCTTCGACTTCCCCTACGAGGACGGCTGGTTCCGCCTGAGCGTCGGCGCCGCCAGCGAGGCCGACATCGACTCGGCCCTGCCGCGGCTGGCCGAGGCCCTGCGACAGCTCGCCTGAGCGTTCCCGGAACCGGCGTTCCGGGCACCTGGTCGCCGGGCGCGGTCGGCGGGCGCGAGGGTGCGCTAGAACTTCCGCATCAGCCCGACCACCACCCCCTGCACGCGCACGTCGCGGGCGGGCACGCGGAACGGCTGCATGTTCGGGTTGGCCGGCTGCAGGCGCACCATCGACCCCTCGGGGTAGAAGCGCTTCAGGGTGGCCTCGTCTCCCACCAGCGCCACGACCATCTCGCCGGGCTCGGCTGCCTCGCGGCGCAGCACGATCACGAAGTCGCCGTCGTGGATGCCGTCCTCGACCATCGAGTCGCCGACCACCCGCAGCACGTAATGGTCGGACGGAGAGGCGCCGCGCGTCGACAGCAGGTGCCCCGGGACGGTGACCCGCTCGTTGCCGCTCACCGCCTCGATCGGCCGGCCGGCCGCGATGCGGCCGAAGAACGGCAGCTCGTGATCGCTGCCCGGCGGGCCGTCGCCGGGACCGCCCGGGATGGCGCGGATCAGCTCGATGCCGCGCTTCTGGTTCCAGTCCCGGCGCAGGAAGCCCTTGTCCTGCAGCAGCTTCAGATGCTTGTAGACGGTGCCGTAGGAGGAGTAGCCGAAGCGGTCGCAGATCTCGCGATGGGTCGGCGCGATTCCCCGCTCCCGCCGGTACTCGTGGACGAACTCGAGGATCTCCTTCTGCCGCTCGGTCAGGTAGGTCATACCCCATAGCATAGGCGGTAACCCAGCGTAATGCAAGCCTCCCCCTAGTGCCGCGGGGGGAATGCCGCCCCATGGCGTGGCTCCCCCTCCCGCCTCCCTTTGGGCGAGGCCCCCGAAGTCCGCGGGCGGTGCCCTTCAAACCCTCGCCCAACGGGAGGCGGGCGGGTGGAGCCGCGCCCCAAGGCGGCAGCCCCGAGAGTTGACACCCGCGGAGGGCGCTTCATACACTGCCGGCGCACCGGCAGGCGCTGGTCCTGTCTCACCCGTCCGTCCGTTCAGCCCCGATGACTTCCAGCGCGATCGCGGACCTCCCCTTCTCCCGCCATACTCTCGCCAACGGCCTGCGAGTGGTCCTGCACCCGGACCGTTCGCTGCCGCTGGTGGCGATCAACCTCTGGTACCACGTCGGTTCCAAGAACGAGCGCCCGGGCCGCACCGGCTTCGCGCACCTGTTCGAGCACATGCTCTTCCAGGGCAGCGCCCACGTCGGTACCAACGACCACTTCCGCTACGTCCAGCAGGTAGGCGGCGTCGCCAACGGCTCGACCTGGTACGACCGCACCAACTACTACGAGACCCTGCCCGCTCACCAGCTCGACCTCGGCCTCTGGCTGGAGTCCGACCGCATGGGGTTCCTGCTCCCGGCCATCACCGCCGAGAATCTGGAGACCCAGCGGCAGGTGGTGATGAACGAGCGCCGCCAGCGGATCGAGAACCAGCCCTACGGCCTCGCCGGCGAGCGCCTGCGCGAGCTGCTCTACCCGCCCGACCACCCCTATCACTGGCCGGTGATCGGCTACATGGACGACATCGCCGCCGCCACCCTCGACGAGGTGCGGGACTTCTTCCGCACCTACTACACCCCGAACAACGCGGTGCTGACCGTGGCCGGCGACTTCGAGCCGAGCGCCGCGCTCGAGCGCGTCGAGTCCTGGTTCGGCGAGATCCCCGCCGGGCCGCCGGTGCCGGCCCTGCCCGCCCTGGTCCACGAGCCGCCGCCGCTGCCGGCGAGCGACGCCGAGCGGCGCCTGCTGCTCGAGGACGACGTCCGCCTGCCGCGGATCTATCTCGCCTGCCGCACCCCGGCGTTCGGCCAGCGGCTCTGGTATGCCGCCGACCTGCTCGCCGTCGTGCTCGCCACCGGCAAGTCGAGCCGCCTCTATCGCGACCTCGTCTACGAGCGCCAGGTCGCCCAGGACGTGTACGCCTACGTCGACCCCTTCGAGGCGGTCGGCGACTTCATGGTGATCGCCACGCTGCGGCCGGGCGTCGAGCCGGCGGCGGTGGAGGCGCTGATCCACGACCACCTGGCGCGGGCCGCCGGCGAGCCGCCCACCGCGGACGAGCTGGCCGGGGCCCGGAGCCGCACCCTGACCGACTATTGGAGCGCTCTCGAGCTGCTCACCAACCGGGCGGACAGCTTCTCCCAGTACACCACCTACTTCGACGATCCCGGACGCCTGGCCGGCGAGGCCGATCGCTACCGCGGCGTCGCCGCCGAGGAGCTGCAGGAGCTGGCCGCCGGCTACCTCGGCCCGGACGCGCGCGTGGTGGTGACCGTCGTGCCCAAGGTATCCGCGGCCGCGGTCAGCATCCCGCTGACCCCGGGGGAGCTGCTGGACCCTCCCGGACCGCCGCCCCTCCCGGACCCGCCGCTGTCGTGACGCGGCCCATCCACGGATGACCAAGGCCGCCATCGACCGCTCGGCGCCGCCGCCCTCCGGGGAGGTCCATCCCTTCCGCTTCCCCCGGTTCGTGCGCGGCCGGCTGCCGTCGGGCGTCTCGGCGTACGCCGCGCGGCTGCCCGGCGTGCCGCTGGCAAGCGTCGAGCTGCTGGCCGCCGCCGGCGCGCAGCACGACCCCGCGGGCCGCGAGGGCCTCGCCACGCTGACCGCCGGGCTGCTCGACGAGGGCGCCGCCGGCCGCGACGCCATGGAGATCGCCGGCGGCATCGAGCGGCTCGGCGGGCAGATCGCAACCGGCGCCGACTGGGACAGCGGCTACGCCGGCATCCTGCTCCTGTCGCGCCACCTCGAGGCCGGCCTGCGCCTGGTCTCCGAGGTGGCGACCGCTCCGGCCTTCCCGGAGGCGGAGGTGGAGCGCCTGCGGCGCCAGCGCCTCACCGAGCTGCTGCGCCGGCGGCACCAGCCGGCCGCGGTCGCCGACGAGCAGCTCGCCGCCGCCATCTACCAGGGCACGGTCTACGCTCACTCGCCGCTCGGCACCGAAGCCGCGATCTCGTCCCTCCGCCGCGACGAGATCCTCGACTTCTATCGCCGGCGCTACCGCCTGCCGGAGGCGATCCTGATCGCGGTGAGCGACCTCGACCCCGAGACCCTGCTGGCCGCGGCCGGCGCGGCGCTGGCGGCCGCCCCCACGGTCTCCGCCGCGGCCGGCGACAGCGGCGGCGGCGCGGGTGGCCCCGAGACCGCCGGCGCGGCAGGCGGCGGTGCCGCCGGTACGGCAGCCGGCGGTGCCGCCGGTGCGGAAAGTGGCGAGACCGCCGGCGCGGGCACGTGGGGTCCGGCCGACATCCGGCCCGCGCCACTCGCCGGGCTGCGGGTCGTCGTGATCGACCGCGCCGGCGCGGCGCAGACCGAGCTGCGGCTCGGCCACGCCGCGGTGCCGCGCGCTCATCCCGACTTCACCACCCTGACCTTCCTCAACACCCTGCTCGGCGGCAAGTTCACCAGCCGCATCAACCTCAACCTGCGCGAGCGCCACGGCTACACCTACGGCGCGGCCACCCGCTTCTCGGGGCGGCTGGGCCCGGGGCCGTTCGTGGTCAGCGCGGCCGTGGCCACCGAGTCGGCCGGGGCCGCCGCCCGCGAGGTGCTGTCCGAGCTGCGCCGCATCCGGGACGAGCCGGTCACTCGCGAGGAGATGGAGGAGACCCGCAGCTACATGCTCGGGGTCTTCCCCTACACGGTCCAGAGCATGGGCGACCTCGCCCGGCGGCTCGCCGACCTCGCCGTCTACGGCCTGCCCGACGACCATTACGACCGCTACCTGCGCGCCATCGCCTCGCTGAGCCGCGCCGACGTCCAGGAGGCGGCCCGGCGGCACCTCGACCCCGATCGCCTCGCGATCGTCGCCGTCGGCCCCGCCGACCCGCTGCGCGGCCAGCTCGACGGGCTGGGAGAGGTCGTCGTGCGCTCCGCCGACGACCTGACGCTGATTTAGGGCAGCGGGTCGGTGTCCCCTGCGCCCCTTTGGGCGAGGCGCCAAAGCCCTGCTCGCCAGCCCCTGCGGCGCCTCGCCCAAAGGGGCGCAGAGGACACCGACCCGCTGCCTAATTCAGCTGGGCCGTGACGTCGCCGTCGGCGGTGAGCTTGGCGTCGAGGCGGCGGGAGGCGCCGCCAGGGAAATTGCCGTTGAGGGTGCGCACCACCGCCGCGCTGCCGTGCGATGTCACGTAGAGGCGGATGACGGCGTCGCCGGCCGGCACGCGGAAGCTCTGCCGCACCCAGCCGGTGCTCGGATGCGAGCGGAAGAGGCCGCCCTTCTCGTAGAAGCGGAAAGCCTCCTGCAGCACCTTGCGGCCGTTGACGTACACCAGCAGCGACCCCTCCGGCTGCTGCGAGAAGAACGCCAGCTCGAGCGTCGCCTCCTTGGCCTCGGCGGCCGCGGAAGGTCCGGCCTGGTCGGTGCGGGCCCCGGCATCCGGCCGGACCGGCGGCGCCGCCACCGCGGTGGGTTGCGCCTGCAGCCGCGCCTGGGCCAGCGCCGCGCGGTCCCTGGAGCGGGCGCGCCCCTCCTTGACGGACGCCAGGATCTCCTCGGCGACGGTGTTGCCGGGACTCATCGCCAGCACCGCCTGGGCCGCCGCCTCGGCCTCCGGGTAGCGGCGATCGGCGAGTGCCAGCCGCCCCTCGTCGAGCTTGGCCCCGATGGTCCGCTCCTGATCGATGCGCTGCCGCCGGTCGGTCTGCTGGCGCTCCGCGTCCTCGCGCAGCCGGCGCAGCCCGGGCCGCCCGGGCAGCAGCTGCTCGGCGGCGCGGAACGCCGCGGCCGCCCCGTCGGCATCGCCGGCCTCGAGGCGATGCCGGCCGTCGCGGACCAGCCCCAGCACCTGCGGGCGGGTCGCCTCGGACGCCTCCGGCCGCCCCGTCGCGCTGGCCTGGCGGTCAGGCGCCTGCCCCGACCGCTGCCAGATGGCGAGGCTGGCGGCGAGCAGGAGCCCCACGCCGACGCCGACCGCCGCCGACGTCGCCAGGCGCGCGGGCGAGGGGATGGCGAGCGGCCTCCCTCTCTCTTTCCCCGTCACACGAGGCGGCGGCGCGGCCGGTAGGGACTCCGCCGGCGGGACGCTCGTCCCTTCCGGGGGCAATGCCGGCAAGGCCGCAGCGACCGGCACCGGCTGGCCGCCGGGGGTCGCCGATTCCACAGATGGCGCCGTTGTCGCTGCCGCCGCTGGCGCCGATGCCGCCGATGCCGCCGATGCCGCCGCCGCCGACCCTGCGGCTGCCACCGATCCCGCTGCCCCCGCGACTCCTGCGGCCCCTGCGGCCCCCGCGCCCCTCGCGGCCGCGAGATCGGGCGGCGCCGGGATGGGCCGGGTGGCGTGCGGGTAGTCCACCGCACCCGGCACCGGCGCCGGCGCCGATGCGGTGCTTTGCCCCGGCGCGGACGGCTGCGGCGGCAGTGGTGCGAGGTGGGGCTGGGTCCAGGGCGACCCGGCCGTGCCCCGCGAGTCCTCGCCGACCTCCGTCTGCTCGGCCACCGCCGCGGCGGCCGCGACCGCCGCACCCCCGGCCCGGGCTCCTCCGGCAGCCGCGGCAGGCGTCGCGACAGGGAATGGGTGCACCGTCGCGTTGATCGCCGGGGTCGCCGGCACCGCCGGAGTTGCCGGCGTCGCCGCGGGCACCCCCGCCGGCGGCCCGGGTTGGAGGATGTGCGCCGGCAGCATCGCGGTGGTCGACAGGCTCTGGGTCTCGTTGAGCGTGTCGCGCGCGGCGACGCTGCCCAGCACCCGCCGCAGGTCGTCCGCCATGTCCCGCGCCCGCTGGTAGCGGCGCCCGGGCTCTTTCTCGAGCGCCTTGGCCAGGATCTGCTCGGTGCCCGGCGGCAAGTCGTCGGCGTACTGCTTGGGGGGCGTGAAATGATCGTAGACGATGCGGTGGCTGACCACCGTCAGGTTCTCCCCCTGGAAAGGCTTGTGGCGCGTCACCATCTCGTACAGCACCACGCCGAGGGAGAAGATGTCGGCGCGATGGTCCACGTCGCGCCCCAGGATCTGCTCGGGCGACATGTAGTTCGGCGTACCCAGCAGCTGCCCTTCCTGCGTGAGGTTCGAGGTGTCGATACGGGCGATCCCGAAGTCGGTGATCTTCGCCCGGTTGTCGGCGGTGATCAGGATGTTGGCCGGCTTGATGTCGCGATGGATGACCTTGCACGAGTGCGCATAGTCCAGCCCGTCGGCGATCTGCGTCAGGATCTCGCTGACGAAGCTCAGCGTCGGCCGCTGCGGCTCCTGCAGCACGGACTTGAGGTTCGTGCCGCGCACGTACTCCATGGCGATGAACGCCAGCCCTTCCTCGGCGCGCTCCACCACGTCGTGAATGGTGACGATGTTCGGGTGCGACAGGATGCCGGCGCTCTGCGCCTCGCGGATGAACCGCGCCCGGAACTGCTCGAGCTCGGCGTCCCTGACCGAGTAGCTGATGCGAAATGTCTTGAGCGCCACCAGGCGCCCGATGAGCGGGTCGCGCGCCAGGTAGACGACACCCATGGCCCCCTTGCCGATCTCGTCGACGATCTCGTAACGGCCCAGCTTGCTAGGAGAAAGGGGCAACATGGCCAGGGGTCTTTGCTGGGTCGTGGGTCCGTTTCCCTCGGCGTCCCTTGGGGCGAGGCATCGAAGTCCTCCACCCCCGCGCTTGCGCCCCCTCGCCCAAAGGGACGCAGAGGGAAGCTGACCCACGACCTTCGCTGCCGCCGATTCTAGGGCCGGCGCGACCGCGAGTCAAACGCCGCGGATCTCCGGGCTCACCCGGTAACCCGCGCATTCTCCGTCGTTTAGCGACCGCCGCCAGGGCCGCCGGCGGACTTCGCTATGCTATATTCACCAGCTCATCGGTGCCCTCATGGAGGCCTAGACGATGCAAGCGGACAGTCCTGAGAAGCTCCGGAACGTCGCGGTTGCGGGGCATAACGACACCGGCAAGACCACCCTGGTGAGCGCCCTGCTCTATGCCGGAGGCGTCACGAACCGCCTCCTGCGGGTCGAGGACGGCAACACCCTGACCGACTTCGATCGCGAGGAGACCGAGCGCCGGATCTCGATCGGCCTGGCGACCTGCTTCGTCCCGTGGCAGCAGCACAAGATCAACCTGATCGACTGCCCCGGCTACCACATCTTCCTCGGCGAGACCCAGGCCGGCCTGCGCGCCGCCGACGCCGCCCTGCTGGCCGTCTCCGGCGTCTCCGGCGTCGAGGTCAACACCGAGAAGGTCTGGAGCTGCGCCGCCGAGATGGAGCTGCCGGTGATGATCCACCTCACCAAGATGGACCGCGAGCGCGCCGACTTCGAGCGCACCCTGGGCGCCGTGCAGCAGGCTTTCGGCCGCACCGTGCTGCCGGTGCAGCTGCCGATCGGCAGCGAGCAGGCCTTCGCCGGAGTCGTCGACCTGGTGCGCCAGAAGGCCTACCGCTTCAACCGCGACGGCAACGGCAAGGCCGCCGCCGTCACCGAGCTCGCCGACGAGCCGGCGCCGCTGCGCGAGGCGGCGGAGCAGGCGCGCTCGCGCCTGGTCGAGGCGGTCGCGGAGACCGACGACCGGCTGATGGAGGTCTACTTCGAGCAGGGATCGCTCGCCCAGGAGGACTTCGAGGCCGGGCTGCGCCGCGCCGTCGCCCGCCGCCAGATCTTCCCGGTCACCGCCAGCGCCGGCGCCCACGGCATCGGCCCCTCGGCGCTGCTCGACGCCGTCCTCGCCTACCTGCCCTCGCCGGCCGACCGCACCCCGTTCCCCGCCACCAACCTGGGCGGCGAGCCGGTGGAGATCGCCGGCGATCCGGCCGGCCCCCTGGCGGCGGTGGTCTTCAAGACGCTCTCGGACCCGTTCACCGGCAAGATCTCGATCCTGCGCGTCGTCTCCGGCACTCTCCAGAGCGACTCCACGGTCTACAACCGCCGCACCGAGGAGAACGAGCGCCTCGGCAACCTCCTGGCGCTGCAGGGCAAGACCGGCAGCGCCGTGCCGCGCCTCGTCGCGGGCGACATCGGCGGCGTCGCGAAGCTCAAGGCCACCGCCACCGGCGACACCCTGACCAGCCGCGAGCGGCCGCTGCGCCTCGGCTGGATCGAGATCGCCGAGCCGGCAATGGTCTTCGCCGTCGAGCCGAAGGCGAAGGGCGACGAGGAGAAGATCGGCGAGGCGCTCGCCCGCCTGATGGAGGAGGACCTCAGCCTGCGCGCCGGCCGCGACGCCGAGTCCCACGAGCACCTGCTGTCGGGCGCCAGCCAGCAGCACATCGAGATCGCCGTCGCCAAGCTGCGCCACCGCTACCACGTCGACGTCATCCTGCATCCGCCGAAGGTCCATTACCGCGAGACCATCCAGCGCCCGGCCGAGGGGCACGGGCGCCACAAGAAGCAGACCGGCGGCCGCGGCCAGTTTGCCGACTGCAAGATCGCCATCGAGCCGCTGCCGCGCGGCGAGGAGTTCGCCTTCGTCGACCAGATCTTCGGCGGCGCCATCCCGCAGAACTTCCGGCCCGCGGTCGAGAAGGGCATCCAGGATGCCCGCCGCCGCGGCTACCTCGCCGGCTACCCCGTGGTCGACTTCAAGGTGCGCCTGCTGGACGGCCAGTACCACGACGTCGACTCCTCCGAGCTGGCGTTCAAGATCGCCGGCTCGCTGGCGTTCAAGGAAGCGATGTCGAAGGCGAGCCCGGTGCTGCTCGAGCCGGTGATGAAGGTCGAGATCTCGACCAGCGAGGAGTTCATGGGCGAGATCATGGGCGACCTCTCCCACCGCCGCGGCCGGCCGCAGGGCATGGAGTCGAAGAACGGCGCCCAGGTCATCCGCGCCCAGGTGCCGATGGCCGAGATGCTCGACTACGCCCGCGTCCTCGGCGCCATGACCCAGGGCCGCTCGAGCTTCCACATGGAGTTCTCGCACTACGAGGAGGTCCCGCGGCAGGTCCAGGAGAAGATCGTCGCCGAGGCCGCGAAGCACCGCAAGGAGGAGCAGGAGTAGCTGCTCCGGCTAGCGGCTAGCGGCTAGTGTCATGTCACGCTTGAAATGTCGTAAGGAGAGAGATATGCTTCTCCCACCGCAGACTGAACGGGGGGAGAACCATGCCTCAGATTCGGTACAAGGTAACTTTGACCGAACAGGAACGGCAGATGCTCCAGGAGCTGGCAACGCATGGCAGGCACAGCAGCCAAAAGCTGCTGAACGCGCTGATCCTGCTGGGCTGTGACGAGGGTCCATTCCAGGAGAAGAAGATGGCCTCGCAACAGCAGCTTGCCGATGTTCTGCCCGTGAGCCTCAAGAAGATCGACCGCGTCAAGCGACGCTTCGTGGAGGACGGCCTGGATGTGGCGCTCGAGAAGCGCAAGCCCGAGCGGCAGTACAGGAAGAAGGCGGACGGGGACTTCGAGGCCCATTTGGTGGCGCTCAGCTGCTCGAAGCCTCCCCCAGGAGAAGCCCGCTGGTCCCTCCGGCTGCTGGCGGACAAGATGGTGGAGCTGGGATACGTGGATGCGATCTCCTATGAAACGGTACGGCGGGTGCTAAAAAAAACGAGTTGAAGCCGTGGAAAAGGCAGCTGTGGGTCATTCCGCCCCAGGAGAATGGGGAGTTCGTGGCGCGCATGGAGCAGGTGCTCGATGTCTACAAGCGCCCATACGATGCCCTCCGTCCGGTGGTCTGCCTGGACGAGTCTCCCCGCCAGCTGATTCGAGAAACACGACGATCGCTGCCTGCCAAGCCGGGAGCTGTTGCCCGCTACGACTATGAATACGAGCGCTGCGGGGTTTGCAATGTCTTCCTGGCGGTCGAACCGCTAGCGGGCAAGCGAATCGTCGAGATTACCGAGCGCAGGGCGAAGCATGACTGGGCGTTGTTCATCGAGCAGATCGCCAGCTACTACCCCCGCGCCGAGAGGATCACGCTGGTCATGGACAACTTGAGCACCCACGGTCCCGGCTCACTCTACGAGACGTTTTCCCCACCCGCGGCCAAGGCGCTCTGGGACCGTTTCGAGATCGTCTACACTCCCAAGCACGGCAGCTGGCTCAACATCGCCGAGATCGAGATCAACGTGCTCAACCGACAGTGCCTGGATCGGCGGATCGACACGCTGGCAGAGGTGCGCACCGAGACCAGAGCTTGGCAGAGCCGCAGGGACAACGCGCAATCCCGCGTCGACTGGCAGTTCACCTGCGACGATGCCCGGATCAAACTGAAGAGGCTTTACCCGACACTTGAGATGTGACGCGACACTAGTGGCTAGTGGCAGGGGGCGGCGGGGGTGCGGAAGGTGCCGCCCATCGAATACCACCCGTCGAAGCCCAACGACGGCTTCTGCCCGAAAAACCAGGAGAAGAAGGTGAGCTCCTGCGGATGGTAGAGCACGCCGTTGGGCATCGCCACCTCGAGGAAGTGGCCGCTCAACGGGTCTCCGACCTCGAGGTTCGCCTGGCACCCAGAGACCTGCCCGACATGGCCCCAGCGAGGGGTCGCGTTGCTGACCAGCGGATCGTCGTACCACTCGCCAAGCTCGTGGGCGAGAACGCCGACGTCGAAGACGTTCTTGAAGTACCGACTCGAGTCGATCTCCGCCACGCCGTAGGTCTGGACCCCGCCCAGGTTGAGCCATGAATGATAGCCGAGCGTGCAGCAGTGCTTCTGATCACCGTCATAGAAAACGACGTTCTTCAGCAGGAAGAGCACGAGGTTCCCCGGGCCGGCTCCGTAGCGGCGAAGTGCCGGGAGGATGGTCTGCCGAACGAAGGAGTCCCATTGATGAATGTCCGCGAGCCCGATCCTGCCGCAGGGCGCCGGCCTGGTCGGGAAGCCATGGAACTTGGCGAGGATACCCACCTGGAAGCCGCCCACCTGAAGCGAATTGGCCGTGACGGTGACGCTGTAGTTGGGATTGCGCCCGCCCGGAGCCCCGGTCAGGCTCCAGAACTCGAGGCGGCGGAACTCCTCCAGGTACTGCCGGGCGCCGTCCCCGTAGTCCGCCGCTTGGAAGATCGGCGATTGCGCCACCAGCATGGTGGGTGGAGTGAGGCGGGCGCCGCACGGGTCAAGGAAGGTCGGGTCGAAGAAGCTGCCGTCGTCGAACACCGCGGTGACCGGGACGATCACGACTGGGAGGACGGCCTTCGGCGCGTGGCTGCGCGACGGATCGGCGCCGAGCTGGGTGAAGGTGTAGCGCCGGCCGTCCACCGAGACGCTGTTGGTGAAGTTCGGCAGGCTGAGGTGGAGCGCCGCCTTTTCCATCTCGGGTCCGGGCAGCGCGACGACGCCCGGCGTCCAGGGCAGGTCGGGCAGCTCGACCGGATGCTCGGCGGTGAGCTCGAAGCTCAACTCGTCCCTCGTGTTCCATGCCTCCGGCTCGGGTGAGCCTGCCGCGAGGAGCGCCGTCGACGCGGCACATGCGGCACAGATGGCTGTCACCCGCTTGATGGAGCTCTTCATTGCGACCTCCGGCGCCGGCTCCCTGCTGCCGGGTCAATTCGTAGATTTATCTAAAGATCTAGAGTACATGCCGCCATCGCGAGTGTCAAGGGCAGCGAACCCGCGCGAGCGTGGCGAGCGCCACGAGAGCGCGAGAGTTGGCCCACGACCCGAGAGCTGCGCGCATCCCGGGTTGGCGCCTTGCGTGCTATTCTGTAGGGCCCTGAGCGGGGCGCCTCCGCGGCATGCCTCTTTCCATCCGATCCTTCAGGAGATTGCAAGCTTGATCCAAGCAACCCAGCTGCGAGCCGGCATGTGCATCCTCTTCGAGGGGGACGTGTGCCGGATCATGAACGTCCAGCATGTCACGCCGGGCAACTGGCGCGGCTTCGTGCAGGCCCGCATGCGCAGCCTGCGCAGCGGCAACAGCTTCGAGCATCGCTTCGGCTCGACCGAGAAGGTGGAGCGCGCGATCCTCGACACCCACCCGATGGAGTACCTGTACTCCGACTCCTCGGGGCACCACTTCATGAACCAGCAGAACTACGAGCAGATCACCCTCGACGACGAGACGCTGGGCACCACCATGCTCTACCTGCTGCCGAACACGGTGATCACGGTCGATTTCTACGAGGACCGGCCGGTCGGCATCGAGCTCCCGAACACCGTGACCCTCGCGGTGGTCGACACCGAGCCCAGCATGAAGGGGGCGACGGCCAGCGCCTCGTACAAGCCGGCCAAGATGGAGACCGGGCTGGTCGTCCAGGTGCCGCCCTTCGTCGAGGTGGGCAACAAGATCCTCATCGACACCCGTGAGGACAAGTACCTGAGCCGGGCCTGAGCCGCGCTAGTGGCTGCCGAACCCCATCTCACGCTCGCGGCGGTGGGGCTCGGCCTCACCTGGTTCGTGGTCTTTCTCTTCTCGACCACCCTGCACGAGGCGTCGCACGCCTTCGCCGCCTACCGGCTGGGCGATCCCACCGCCTATCACGGCGGCCAGGTCACCCTGAACCCGCTGCCCCACATCCGGCGCGAGCCGGTGGGGATGGTGGCGATCCCGCTCATCACCTTCTTCACCCGCGGCTGGATGATGGGCTGGGCGAGCGCCCCCTACGATCCCGCCTGGGCCAGGCGCTTCCCCAAGCGGGCGGCGGTGATGGCGCTCGCCGGTCCGGCCGCGAACCTGTCGCTGGTCTTGGTGGCCGGCCTGGCGATCCGCGGCGGCATGGCCGCCGGGCTGTTCAAGCCGCCCGACAGCATCTCCTTCACCCAGGTGACCGCCAGCGCCGCCAGCGGCCCGGTGGCGGGCGCGGTGGTGCCGCTGTCGCTGCTCTTCTCGCTGAACCTGCTGCTCTGCCTCTTCAACCTGCTGCCGCTGCCGCCGCTCGACGGCAGCGCCGTCATCCCCGCGCTGCTGCCGCCGGCCGCCGCCGAGCGCTACGCCGCGCTGATGAACCAGCCCTTCATCTCGCTGCTCGGCCTGCTCGTTGCCTGGCAGCTCTTCAACCCCATCTACTACCCCGTCCAGCTGGCCGCCATCCGCCTCCTCTACCCCGGCGTGAGCTACGGCTGATCCAGGAGCGGCCGAGGCCCACGACGGCCCGGGAGGCCCGGACCGGCGCGGGCGCTGGGCCCTTGCCTGGTGTCGCTCGCCTCCTCAGCAGTCGCAGCTGTTGAAGTGCGACAGCACGGTGGTGGTCGGCTGACCGCCGATCGCCTTCTCGAGCGGGGCGTTCTGCTGGAGGAGGCGGAGGGTGTCCTTGCTGAGCTGTAGCTTCTTGCTTTCCTGCTTCTTCATCGGTTCTCTCCCGCTCCGGCGGCCGGCACTCCGACAGCCGCCCGCCGAGCATCTTGAAGGGCTTGTGTCGCGAGGCGGCCGGGACGCCGCCCGGTCCGCCGCCCTCGGCGCACCCGAAGGCTCTCAGAAGTGGAAGTGCGCCGCCGCCCGCGAACCGGGCCTCGCTGCACGCGGGCGCGCGCCGCGGTCGGCGAACGCGCCACGCCCTGGCCAGGTGTCGTTCGGCGCCGCTAGCAGGTGCAGCTGTTGAAACGCGTCAGCACCGTCGTGGTCGGATAGCCGCCGATCGCCTTCTCGAGCGGGGCGTTCTGGAGGAGGCGGAGGGTGTCCTTGCCGAGCTGTAGCTTCTTGCTTTCCTGCTTCTTCATCGGTTCTCTCCCGCTCCGGCGACCGGCACTCCGGCAGCCGCCCGCCGAGCATCTTGAAGGGCTTGTTTCGCGAGGCGGCCGGGACGCCGCCCAGTCCGCCGCCCTCGGCGCACCCGAAGGCTCTCAGAAGTGGAAGTGCGCTGCCGCGGGCGATTCGGGCCTCCCGGGCCCGCTTGACAACCGCGGGAGCAGGAATGATGCTCATGCGCATGAAGCGAACAACTCTCGTGTTGGATGAAAAGCTGCTCGCAGAGGTGCTCCGCCTCTCGGGCAAGCGTACCTTCTCAGCGGCCGTCACGCGCGCCCTCGAGGAGTACGTGCGGGGTATGGATGCGAGACGGATGATCCTCGAGCTCGCCGGGTCCGGCCTCTGGGAAGGCGACCTGGCGGCGATGCGCGACGACACCCCCCGCTCTGACTGATCGGCTGCCCGCGGGCGCTCAGCCCTCCTCGGTGTACAGCCTTCCCGCGATCCAGCCGCCGGCGAGCATCGCCACCAGCGCGCCGGCGGCCGAGATGAGGTTCAGCGAGAGCGGATACAGGCCCTGCCAGGTCAGCGATCCGAGGGCGACGTGCATGATGAACCAGGTCGCGACGCCGGCGCAGAGGCCGGTACTGGCTCCCGCTCCGTAACGCGGCCGGATGGCGGCGTAGAGCCAGGCGGTAAACAGGCCGGCGATGAAGTCCATGCTGATCCAGCCGGCCGCGGCCTGACCGCTCACCTGCTCGGCCTTGACGCCCAGCGCCAGCGTGGCGGCCTCCCACTGCTTGCCCAGGATGGGCACGTTGACCACGTAGTCGACGACGTTGATGACCAGCCCTGCGACCAGTCCGGCCAGGATCACCCGGCCGTAGTTGATCTTGGACATGCTCCCACCTCCCGTCGTGCAGCGGTTGGACGACCCATCATGAAACAGGTGAAGCCATCATACGCCGCGGGACGGCGGGCGCCTCACGCCGCCCGCTGCCGTCCCGGCGGGGCGATGAAGCAGATGGCGATGGCGGCCAGCAGCGCCATGCTGGCGCCGAAGCAGAAGGCGATGCGGGGGCTGGCGTGGTCGGCCAGCTCGCCGAAGATGAGGGAGGCGGGGAGGGCGGCGATGCCGAGGGCGAGGTTGTAGAAGCCGAAGGCGGAGCCGCGGCGCTCGGCTGGCACGAAGTCGGCGACCAGGGCTTTCTCGACGCCCTCGGTGGCGCCGAAGTAGAGGCCGTAGGCCGCGAAGAGCGCCCAGACCTGCCAGGCGGCGCCGGCCAGGCCGAAGCCCACGTAGACCGCGGCGTAGATCGTCCACCCGGCGATCAGCAGCGGGCGCCGGCCGAAGCGGTCGGAGAGGATGCCGCCGGGGACGTTGAAGAGCGCCTTGACCAGGTTCAGCAGCGCCCATAGGACCGGCACCAGCAGCGGGGCGATGCCGAGCTGGGTGGCGCGCAGCAGCAGGAAAGCGTCGCTCGAGTTGCCGAGAGTGAAGACCGTCAGGACGGCGAAGAGCCACCAGAAACGGGCGCCGAGGCCCGCCGCCCGCAGCGGCGCCGCCGCCTTCGCGGTTCCCCCTGGACCGCGGTCCTCCTCCCGCTTCCGCTCCGGCCCCGGCCCCGATCCCGGCCCAGGCCCCGGCCCCGCCGCCACGCTCGCGGGGCGGGCCCCCTCGCGCACCCCGAAGACCAGCAGCGCCACCGAGAGCGCCGCCGGGATGGCGGTGAGCAGGAAGACCCGCCGCAGATCGATCCCCGGCCCGAAGCGCAGCAGGGCGAAGGCGATCAGCGGCCCGATCACCGCCCCGGTGTTGTCGGCGGCGCGGTGGAAGCCGAAAGCCCGTCCGCGGATCGACGGCGCCACCGAGTCGGCGATCAGCGCGTCCCGCGGCGACGTCCGGATCCCCTTCCCGACCCGGTCGGCGACCCGGATCGCCATCACCTGCCCGGCGCTGCGGGTGAGGCCGATCAGCGGCCTGACCAGCGACGCCAGCCCGTAGCCGATCACCACCAGGCGCTTGCGCCCCGCCAGGCGGTCCGACAGCCAGCCACTGGCCAGCTTGAGCAGCGAGGCCGTGGACTCGGCCACGCCCTCGATCGCCCCGAGCGCCGTGGCGCTCGCGCCCAGCACGGTGGTGAGGAAGATGGGCAGCAGCGGGTACGACATCTCGCTGGCGACGTCCGTCAGCAGGCTGACGCCGCCGAGGGTCACCACGTTGCGCCCCAGCCGCTCCCGCCCCGTCGCCCGCTCCGCCGCCGCCGTGCCCGCCATTCGACCCTCTACCGGCCCCACTACCCGAGGCGCCGCAGGAACAGCATCGTGCGGTCGTCCGCATAGGGGACGCCGCGCACGAACTCGTCGAGGGCGCGCTCGATCTCCCGGCGCAGCTCGGCGAGCGGTGACGCACGGTGCCGGTGGACCAGCGCGGCGAGCCGGTCGAGGCCGAGCTCCTGCTCGTCCGGGTCGGCCGCCTCGGTGATGCCGTCGGTGTAGACCAGCAGCAGGTCCCCGAGACCCAGCTCGGTGGCGTGCTCCCGGTAGCTGGCGCCCGCCAGCAGCCCGAGCGGCGGGCCCGAGGTGGTCAGCCGCTCGACCTCGCCCGCGGCACGCGCCAGCAGCGCGGCGTTGTGGCCGGCATTGGTCCACGCCAGGCGGTGCGTGGCGGGGTCGAGCTGCGCGACGAAGCCGGTGGCGTACTTCTCGGGCGGAGTGCGGGCGTAGAGGCGCCGCGAGACGCGGACGCAGATCCCCTCCGGCGGGAGACCCTCCTCGATGGGGCCGACGGCGAGCGCCTCGAGCGAAGCGCCCAGCAGCGAGGCCGCCATGCCCTTGCCGGAGACGTCGCAGACCATGCAGGTGACGAGGCCGCTCTCGGGTTGGACGTCGACGGTGTAGAGGTCCCCCGACACCCCGCGCGACGGCATGTTGCCGGCCAGCAGCTCGTAGCCCGCCACCGCGGGCAGCCGCGACGGCAGCAGCGCCAGCTGGATGTGGCGCGCCAGATCGAGCTCCGACGCCAGCCGGTGCCGCTCCGCCGCCTCCGCCGCGAGGTCGAGATTGCGCAGGTGGAGCGCCGCCGCCGAGGCCAGGGAAACCAGCAGCTCCAGGTCGTCCTCGTCGAAGTGCCGCACCCGCAGGCGGGAGGAGAGCACGATCATCCCGAGCACGCCGCTGGGCACCAGCAGCGGCGCGGCGAGGACGCTGCGCACACCCGAGTCCAGGATGCTGGCCGCACCGGCGAAGCGCTCGTCCGCCGCGGCGTCGAGCACCAGCGCCGCCTGCCGCCGCTCCTGCATCTCGCGCAGCAGGCTGCGCGAGAAGAAGACGCCGTCGGGGCCGAGGCCGGGAGGGCGCGACACCACCTCCGCGAGGTTGCCCGCCTTGTCCAGCAGCAGCATCGCCGCCTGCTCCGGACGCAGGCTCCGCCAGACGCGGTCGAGGATCATCTCCAGCACGGCATCGCGCGACGGCGACTCGGTCAGCGCCTGGTGGACCTCGTTGATGAGGTGCAACCGCTCCGCGTAGCGGCGCAGCTCGTCGGCCGAGCTCGTCGCCTCGAGGTCGGCGCGCTGCACCAGCATCGACGCCGCGTCGCGAATCAACGTGTGGCCGGTGGTGGGGAGCGAGGAGGAGGAGGAAGCTGAAGCGGTCACCCTCGCCGTGCCGCTGCGCACCACGATGCGGCTGTCGTCGGAGAGCTCGAGCAGGTCGCGGTCGGCGAGGCGTGCGATCCCCGCCAGCGGGCGGCCGTTGAGCCGGGTGCCGGCCCGCGAGCCGAGGTCCTCGACCCACAGCTCGTCGCCCCGGCGCTCGAGGCGGAAGTGCTGGCGCGACACCCGCTGGTCGGGCAGCTGGACGTCGCACTCCGCGCCGCGCCCGACGACCAGGACGTCGCGGTCGACCTCCCGCTCCGTCCGCGGCAGCCGCGCGGACTCGATGTCGAGCGACCAGGAGATCATGGCGAAGAGGCCGCCGGCGCCGCCGGCCGTGCTCGCGCAGCGGGAGCGGTCATGGCGCCTTGGCGCCGGCGCCGGCGCCGCCGCCGGCCCCGCCCGGCGACCAGCCCAGGGTCACCATGATCCCGGGGTCGCTCTCGGCCTGGCTCGTGCCGTTGACGAGAAAGCGCTGCCCATCGCCGCTCGGCAGGTAGTACGAGTGCTGGCTGGTGATCGCCAGCTGCGGGATGGACACCGCGAAGAGCGGCTGGATATCGCCGGCGGTGAACGGCGACAGACCCCGGACGGGAACCGCCCGCAGCACGCGGTCGAGGCCGACGTAGAAGAGCTCCTTGCCGTCCGCGCGCCAGGTCGCGAGGTCGCCGCCGTCGGTGGTCACCTGCCAGCGCTCCGGCGCGCCGTCGACGGGCTGCACGTAGATCTGGGGCAGCCCGCTCTCGTCGGAGGTATAGGCGAGCAGCCGGCCGTCGGGCGAGAAGGTGGCGTGGGCCTGCGAGCCCTGCAAGCTCTGCTGGAACGGCCGCGCCTCGCGCTCTCCCGCGAGCGGCCCGCCCGCGAGCGGCAGCAGCCAGAGCTTGTACCCGGCGCCCTCGGCGCCCTCGAGCACCAGCAGCGGCTCGCGAGGCGAGATGGCGTCCAGCCATCTTGCCGAGCGCCCGCGATAGGCGACCTTCTCGCCGCCGCTGCCGTCGGCGCGCTTGGCCACGACCAGGTGCTCGCCGCGCAGCTCGCGGGCGAAGTAGATCGTCGTTCCATCCAGGGACCAGATGGGTGTGCTGCTGCCGCCCGCGAAGGAGAAGCGCCTGCCCCGGTCGCGGGCCGAGGTATCGAAGATCCAGACGTCGGAGCTGTAGTAGTTCGGAAGGATGCTCTTGGACACCGCCACCCGCGCGCCGTCCGGGGAGAGCCACGGGTCGTAGAAGTTGCCGAGCGAAGCGACGACCTGGCCAAGGTTGCCGCGGCGGTCGACCCAGCGCAGCTCGCGCTGGACGGACATGGCAGGGCGCGCGGCCACCACGTCCCCGCCGGCGGCGAACAGGTCCTGGGCCGTCTTCTCGGGATCGGTGCCGACGTGCTCGGCGACCAGGACGGTCTCCGCGGCGAGGGTCGCGCTGCGGGGATCGAAGCGCCGCGCCACGACCGCGCCGTCGCGGTTCCAGAGCAGGAAGCCGCGCGGATCGTAGACCGCGCGCGCGGCCGCAGGCAGCACGAGCGCCCGCTTGCCGGTCGACAGCGAGAGCCAGTAGATCCCCGGTTGCTTGCCGTCCGGGACGGTGAAGAGGATCGCCTCGCCGCCCGGCAGCGCCCAGGGGTAGCGATGGCTCCCCTCCCCCGTCGCGGCGTCGAGCGCGGTCAGCGGGCGTGCCGCGCCGCCGCCCGCCGCGACCCGCATCAGGGACGCGCAGCAGCTCGGGGAGAAGACGATGTCGCCCGACTCGCTCCACGTCGCGCCCCGCGAGTCGGAGACCGCGGCGAGCGACTCGACGTGCCCGGTCGCGATCTCCAGGTGGCGGAGCTGGCCGGCGGCGAAGAACCCGAGGCGGCGGCCGTCGGGAGACCAGAATGGCTGCTCGGCGTGCTCGGTGCCCGCGAGCTCCCGGCTCTGGCCGGAGTCGAAGGAGTGCAGCCAGAGGCGCGGCACGCCGTGCCGGGGCGCGAAGCAGAAGGCCAGGGAACGGCCGTCCGGCGACAGCGCGGGGTAACCGTCGATCTCGCCGGCCGCGGGCGGCATGACGGTAAGGCGCGTGGCGCGCGGCGGCCCTTCTCCCGCCCGGCTCAGGCGATCGAACCGGAGCATCGCGGCGGCGCCGAAGGCGACGCCCACCAAGGCCACGAGCCAGGGCAGCAGCGATCGCGGCGATCGCAGCGATCCCAGCCAGGACGGGCGCGGCGGCGCCGGCGCGATGGTCTCGGCGGCGCCCTCGTCGACGGTCCCGGCGGCGACCTCGTCGAGCACGATGCGGGCGTCGGCGATGTCGTGCAGGCGATTCCTCGGCTGGCGCTCGAGGCAGCGGCGCAGCAGGCGCCGGATCGCCGGCGGCGTGGCGGCGGGGAGGGCCCGCCAGTCGATCTCGGCCCGGAGGACGGACGCGAGCGTTTCGGCGACGGAGTCGCCCTCGAACAGGCGCTTGCCGGTCAGCATCTCGAAGAGCACGACCCCGAACGCCCAGATGTCGGCGCGGCGGTCGACCGGCCGGCCGGCGGCCTGCTCGGGCGCCATGTAGGCCGCGGTGCCAAGGATCATGCCGAGCTGGGTCGCATGGCCCGCGGTCAGGGTGGGCGAGCTCATCAGCGTCGGCGAGGCCGCCGCGACGGAGCCCGGGGAGGACCCCGCCCCGGTCTCCAGCGCCTTGGCCAGGCCGAAGTCGAGCACCTTGACCTTGCCCTCGCCGCGCAGCTTCACGTTGGCGGGCTTGAGGTCGCGGTGGACGATCCCCTTGTCGTGCGCCTCCTCGAGTGCCTCAGCGATCTGGCGCGCGATCGCCAGCGCCTCGCCGAGCGGCAGCGGTCCGCGGTCGATCAGCGCCGAGAGATCCTCGCCGTCGACGAGCTCCATGACCAGGGCGCGGACGCCGTCGGCTTCCTCGAGGCCGAAGATCGCGGCGATGTTCGGATGCTGGAGCTGCGCGAGGAGCTGCGCCTCGCGCTCGAAACGCGCCAACCGCTCGCGGTCCTCGCTGAATGCGGCGGGCAGGACCTTGAGCGCGACGTCGCGGCGGAGCCTGAGGTCGCTGGCGCGGTAGACCTCGCCCATCCCGCCCTCGCCGAGCTTGCCGACGATCTCGTAGGCGCCGACCCGGGAACCCGGAGAAAAGCTCACGGCGTTCGCGCGGCGCTCCCCGCCCGGATCAGCCGGTCTTCTGCGGCGTCGTGGGCTTGCGCCCGCCGGGCCGCTGCGTGGTGGACCGCTTGACCTCGCCCTTCGGGTGGCGAGGCTCGCGCGGCTCCTTCCCCTTGCCGCCCTCGGCCTGGGCGCGCGCCGGCGGCTTCGGCTTGGCGGCAGGCTTCTTGGCGCCCTTGGCTGCCTTCTCGGGCTTCCGCTCCTCCGCCTCCTCACCCTCGCCACGCTCGCCGGCGGCGGCGCCGGCGCCGGCCTTCGCGGCCTTGCCGGGCTTGGCGGCGGTCTTCCCGGCCGCGGCGGCGGCGCCGCGCTTGGCGGCCTTGGCGGCTGCCTTCCCGGCGGCGCCGCGCTTGCCGCCGCCCGCGGCCGCTTCCTTGCCCGCGCCGGCCTTCTCGCCGGCGGCCGGCGCCACGCGGTCCACCATCTCGATGACCGCCATCTCGGCGCCGTCTCCCAGCCGCGGTCCGAGCTTGACGATGCGCAGGTAGCCGCCCGGCCGCTCGCGGAAGCGCGGCGCGATATCGTCGAACACCTTCTTCACCAGGTCGCGGCGCAGCAGCCAGCGCAACGCCCAGCGCCGCGCGTGCACCGTGCCCTGCTTGCCGCGCGTGATCACCCGCTCGGCCAGCGGCCGCAGCTCCTTGGCCTTGGGCAAGGTGGTGACGATCCGCTCCTTGTCCATCAGGGACTGCAGCTGGTTGCGGAACAGCGCCTCGCGGTGCGAGGTCGTCCTGCCGAGCTTCCTGCCTTTGACACCGTGACGCATCTTCCTCTCCTCAGTTGGCGGCGTTCGTGGCGCTGGCGCTCACTGCGGCGGCGGGGCCGGCCTTAGGCCGAGGCCGCGCTGCCCGGCCGCTCCGGCACCTCCATGCCGAGAGAGAGGCCCAGCTTGTCGAGGACTTCCTGCACCTCCTCGAGCGACTTCTTGCCGAAGTTCTTGGTCTCGAGCATGTCCTTCTCGCTGCGCCGCACCAGGTCGCGGAGGGTGTGGATGTTGGCGTTCTTCAGCGAGTTGGCCGAGCGCACCGACAGGTCGAGCTCGTCGATCTGCCGGGCGAGCAGGGCGTCGAGCCCGGCCAGCTCCTCGCTGACCTCGCCGCCGTCGTGGCGCAGCCCCTCCTCGCTCTGGATGAAGATGCCGAGATGGTCCTTGAGCAGCGTCGCCGCGAGCGACACCGACTGCTCGGGGCTCACCGTGCCGTTGGTCCACACCTCGAGGATCAGCCGCTCGTAGTCGGTGGTCTGGCCGAGGCGGGCCGCCTCGACGCGGTAGTTCACCCGCCGCACCGGGCTGTGCGCCGAGTCGACCGGCACCCAGCCAATGCCCATCGACTCGTCGAAGTTGCGGTCCGCCGAGACGTAGCCGCGGCCGCGCTTGACCTGCGCCTGCAGCTTCAAACGCCCCTCCTCGTTGAGGGTGGCGATGTGCACCGCCGGGTCGATGATCTCGATCTGCGGGTCCTCGGTCATCTGGCCGGCGTTGACGGTCCCCGGCCCGTTGACGTCGATGGTCAGCACCTTCGCGTCCTCCGAGTGCAGGCGGATGGGGATCTGCTTCAGGTTGAGGATGATGTCGGTGACGTCCTCCTGCACCCCGGGGATCGAGGAGAACTCGTGCAGCACTCCCTCGATGTGCACGGCCGTGATCGCCGCGCCCTCGATCGACGACAGCAGGCAGCGGCGCAGGGCGTTGCCGATGGTGGTGGCGAAGCCCCGCTCGAACGGTTGGGCCGTGAAGCGGCCATAGGTGGCGGTCAGCGACTCGCTATCGACTTCAACGCGCTTGGGGCGCTGGAAACCTTTCCAAAGCATATGGACTCCTTGTGTCTTGGCCTTGCCAGGGATTCTCTCTCTAGCGGCTGTACAGCTCGACGATCAGCTGCTCCTGGATCGGCAGCTTGATGTCCTCCCGCGTCGGCAGGCGGATGACTCTGCCGGTCACGTTCTCGGCGTCGAGGTCGAGCCAGTCCGGCACGCCGCGGCCGCGCGCCGTCTCGACGCTCGAGCGGATGAAGGCGTTCTTACGGCTGGCCTCCTTGACGGCGACGGTCTGGCCGGCCTTCACCTGGTAGGAGGGGATGGTGATCTTGCGGCCGTCCACCAGCACGTGGCCGTGGCGCACGAACTGGCGCGCCTGGGCGCGGGAGGCCGCGAAGCCGAGGCTGTAGGAGACGTTGTCGAGACGCCGCTCGAGCGTCACCAGCAGGTTCTCGCCGGTGATCCCCTTGCGCCGGTCGGCCTCCGCGAAGTAAGTGCGGAACTGCGCCTCGAGCACGCCGTAGATGCGCTTGACCTTCTGCTTCTCGCGCAGCTGCAGGCCGTAGCCCAGGGTGCGCCGGCCGCGCCGCGTGCCGTGCTGGCCGGGCGGGAAGTTGCGACGCTCGACCGCGCACTTCTCCTTGAAGCAGCGGTCGCCTTTCAAGAACAGCTTCATCCGCTCGCGGCGGCAGAGCCGGCAAACGGGTCCCGTATATCGTGCCACTTGGTTCTCCCTTTACGTCCTCTCCCCGAGGCTACGGGGACTTCATCTTGGGAAGACGTCCGGCTGCAACGCCCCGGCGCGCCCGGGGACCCTCAACCGGTCTTCTTCGGAACAGCTGCCCTAGTGCCTCGTGACGCAAATTCGCGTCATCATTCGGCGGTCATCCACGTCCCTGGCGGCGTTGCGCCTCCTCGACATAGGTCCGACTATGCCTGCGTCGGCGCGCCTGGCCAGGAACGCGGATGCCTCGCCGACTAATGACGCGAATTTGCGCCACGAGGCACTAGACCCGCCGCCGCTTGCGCGGCCGGCAGCCGTTGTGCGGGATGGGGGTCACGTCCTTGATCGACTTGACGTCGATCCCCGCCGCTTGCAGGGCGCGGATCGCCGACTCGCGGCCGGCGCCCGGGCCCTTGACCATCACGTCGACCGACCGCAGGCCCACGTCTTTGGCGTTGTTGCCGGCGGCCTGCGCCGCCACCTGGGCCGCGAAGGGAGTGCCCTTGCGCGAGCCCTTGAAACCGATCCGCCCGGCCGACGACCAGGAGACGATCTTGCCCTCCGGATCGGCGATCGAGATGATCGTGTTGTTGAACGTCGCCTGGATGTGCGCCACCCCGTGCGGGACGATGCGCCGGTCCTTCTTCTTGGCGCCCTTGCGCTCCTTCTTGCCTTCCGCTTTGGCCATCTGGCTCTGGCTCCCTGTTAGTCTGCACCGCCCCGAGGCGATCATCGAAGCCTGAAAAGGCGCTGCGATGTGGCTCTCGAGGCCTACTCAAAGCATCTATCGGATCGCCCCCCGCATCCCCTCGATCCCCTTCCCACCCCTCCGGGGGGGAAGGGGACGCCCCCTCCCTCCCCCTCTCATGGGGAGTTTCTTCTTAGTCTGGGCGGCGGCTACTTCTTCGCCGCCTTCTTCTTGCCCGCCACGGCGCCGCGGCGCGGCCCCTTGCGCGTACGGGCGTTGGTCTGCGTGCGCTGGCCCCGGACCGGCAGCCCCTTGCGATGGCGCACCCCGCGGTAGCAGCCGATCTCCATCAGCCGCTTGACGTTCTGGCTGACCTCCTTGCGCAGGTCGCCCTCGACGCGGCCCTCGTCCGTGATCACCTTGCGGATGCGCCGCGCCTCGTCCTCGGTGAGCTCCTTGACGCGGGTCGTCGCCGGCACGTCGGCCTTGACCAGGATGTCCTGGGAGCGCGAACGGCCGATGCCGTAGATGTAGGTGAGACCGATCCAGACCTGCTTGTTCTGCGGCAGGTCGACGCCTGCGATGCGTGCCATAGACGACCCCTATCCCTTAACCCTGACGCTGTTTGTGCTTCGGGTTCTCGCAGATCACCCGCACCACGCCGCGGCGGCGGACGATCTTGCACTTCGGGCAGATCCGTTTCACCGATGAACGAACTTTCATGACGCCACTTCCTTTCATTCCCCGCCGCGGCAGGGCTTACTTCAACCGGTACACGATCCGTCCGCGGCTGAGGTCGTACGGCGACAGCTCCACCAGCACCCGGTCGCCGGGCAGGATACGGATGAAGTGCTTGCGCATCTTCCCCGAGATATGGGCGAGCACCTGGTGCTTGTTGTTGTCGAGCTCGACCCGGAACATGGCGTTCGGGAGCGGCTCGACGACGGTCGCTTCGACTTCGATGGCCTCTTCCTTCTTCGACATTTATGCCTGGATCCCCAAGACCTGTGCCCCCTGGTCGGTGACCGCCACCGAGAACTCGAAATGCGCCGAGCGCGACCCGTCCTCGGTGCGGGCCGTCCAGCCGTCCGGGTCCATCTTGACCGCGGCCGTGCCGGCGTTGACCATCGGCTCGATCGCCAGCACCAGGCCGGGCCGCAGCTTCGGCCCCTTGCCCGGCTCCCCGAAGTTCGGCACCTGCGGGTCCTCGTGCATCGAGGTGCCGATGCCGTGCCCCGAGAACTCCCGCACCACCGAGAAGCCGTGGCTCTCGGCGTGCCGCTGCACCGCGTGGCCGATGTCCGACAGCCGCGCCCCGGGGCGCACCTGCTCGACCGCCAGCAGCAACGCCTCGCGCGTCACCTGCAGGAGCCGGCGCGACCCCTCGTCGATACGGCCGACCGCGAAGGTCCGCGCCGCATCGCCGTAGTAGCCCTTGTAGACCACGCCGCAGTCGATCCCGGCGATGTCCCCGTCCCGCAGCGGCACGTCGTTCGGGATGCCGTGGACGATCACGTCGTTGACCGAGATGCACAGCGTCGCCGGGTAGCCGCGGTAGTTCAGGAACGCCGGCACCGCGCCGGCGCCGCGGATCACCTGCTCGGCATGCCGGTTCAGCTGGCGCGGCGTCACCCCCGGGGCGATCATCGCGTCCATCTCGTCGAGCACCCGGTGGACGATGCGGTTCGCCTGGTCCATCAGGTCGATCTCGCCCCTGGTCTTGAGCACGGTCATGACGAAGGCGCCTCGAGGGCCGCGAGCAGCGCGAGCCCCACCTCCTCGATCGGTCGATTGCCGTCGACCTCCCGCAAGAGGCCGAGCCGCCTATAATAACCGATCAGAGGCTCCGTTTCTTCTCGGTACACCCGCAGGCGCTCCCGCACCACCTCCTGGCGGTCGTCCGAGCGGCCGCGCGCCAGCGCCCGCCGCATCAGCTCCTCCTCCGGCACCGCGAGCAGCAGCACGGCGTCCAGCGGCCGGTCCACCGCCGCGAGGATGCCGGCCAGGGTCTCGGCCTGCGCCCGCGTCCGCGGGTAACCGTCGAGCAGGAAGCCGCGGCCGAGCTCCATCTGCTGCATGTGCCCGCGCACCACCTCGTCCACCGTGGCATCGTCCACCAACCCGCCGGCCTCCATGATCTCCTTCACGCGCAGCCCCAGCGGCGTGCCCGACGCCGCCTCCCGCCGCAGCAGGTCGCCGGTCGTGATGCCCGGCACCCCGAGCTTGCCGCGCAGCATGGCGGCCTGAGTGCCCTTGCCGGCGTTGGGCGGTCCGAGGAAGACCACTCGGGTGGGAAGGCGGTCAACGGACCCTGCCACGGATACGGCTCCGCTTCATGAAGCCTTCATAGTTGCGCATCACCAGCTGGCTCTCGACCTGCTGGATGGTGTCCATGGCGACGCCGACGACGATCAGCAGCGAGGTGCCGCCGAAGTAGAAGGTGATCCCCATGCCCTCCTTGAACCAGAGGGGGAAGTAGGGGTCGATCCGCGGCCCCAGCCAGGGGATGCCGGCGACGTGGAAGCCGGTGAGCAGGAACTCGGGCAGCAGGCAGACCGCGGCCAGGTAGAGCGAGCCGACGAGGGTGATGCGGGTCAGGATGCGGTCGATGTACTCGGAGGTGCGCTTGCCGGGCCGGATGCCGGGGATGAAGCCGCCGTACTTCCGCATGTTGTCGGCGACGTCGGACGGGTTGAAGATGATCGAGATGTAGAAGTAGGAGAAGAAGACGATCGCCACCGTCTGCAGCAGGTAGTAGATCGGCTGGCCGTACTTGATGTACTGCGCGGTGTCCTGCACCCACTGCGAGTTCGGCGCCATGCTGGCCAGCACCGTCGGGATGGTCACGACCGACCCCGCGAAGATCACCGGGATGACGCCGCCGGTGTTGACCCGCAGCGGCAGGTAGGTGCTCTGGCCGCCGTAGACCTTCCGCCCCACCACCCGCTTGGCGTACTGGATGGGGATGCGGCGCTGCGCCCGCTCCATGTAGACGATGAAGGCGACGACCGCCACCATGAAGAGGACCAGCGGCACGACCTTCAGCAGGTCGAGGTTACCGCGCTGCAGGCCGTTGACGGTGTTGGCGATCGCCGGCACGAAGCCCACGACGATGCCGGCGAAGATGATCAGCGAGATGCCGTTGCCGATGCCGCGCTCGCTGATCTGCTCGCCGAGCCACATGACGAAGGCGGTGCCGGTGGTCAGGGTGATCACGGTCATGGCGACGAAGCCCCAACCGGCGACCTTGGCAGGCACGAGCGGCAAGCCTCCCGGCGAGCTCATCTTCTCGAGGTAGAAGGCAATGCCGCTGCCCTGGATGATCGAGATCAGCACCGTGCCGTAGCGGGTGTACTGGGTGATCTTCTTGCGCCCCAGGTCGCCTTCCTTCGACAGCTTCTCGAGGTACGGCCACACCACCGTCAGCAGCTGCAGGATGATGGAGGCGGTGATGTAGGGCATGATGCCCAGCGAGAAGATCGCGATCCGCCGCAGGCTGCCGCCGGTGAAGGTGTTGATGAAGCCGAGGAACGAGTCGGCCTGCGCGTTCATGAAGGCGAGCAGCGCCGACGGGTCGATGCCGGGCGTCGGGATGGCGCAGCCGATGCGGTAGACCGCCAGCAGGCCGAAGGTGAACAGGACCCGCTTGCGCAGCTCCGGGATCGCGAAGATGTTGCGGAAGCTGTCGATCACGCTTGAAGCTCCTCACAGCTGCCGCCCGCCGCCTCGATCTTGGCGCGGGCGGACTTGCTGAAGCGGTGGGCCTTGACCTTGTACGCCCTGCCGACCTCGCCCACTCCCAGCACCTTCACCGGCCGGCCGCGGCGGGCCAGGCCGCGCGCCACCAGGAGGTCGGGGGTCACTTCGTCGCCGCCGGCGGCCGTCGAGTCGAGCTTCTCGAGCTGCGACAGGTTGACCACCGTGTACTCGGTGCGCCAGATGTTGGTGAAGCCGCGCTTCGGCACCCGCCGGACGAGCGGCATCTGGCCGCCCTCGAAGCCGGGGCGGTGGGTGTGCCCGGAGCGCGACTTCTGCCCCTTCTCGCCGCGGCCGGCGGTCTTGCCGGTGCCGGACCCGGGACCGCGCCCCAGGCGCTTGCGGGCGTGCTTGCTCCCCTTGGCCGGCGACAGCTCGTGCAGCTTCATGACCTCTCCTCGACGATCTCCAGCAGATACTGGATCTTCGCCACCGCGCCGCGGACCGCCGGCGTGTCGGGGCGCACCACCTCGTCACGGATCCGGCGCAGGCCCAAGCCGCGCAGCACCTCGCGGTGCGGCCGCCGGGTGCCGATCACGCTGCGCACCTGCCGGATGCGGATCGTCTTCTCGCCTTGCTCTTGCTGCTTGCTCGCCATCACGAACTCTCCTCGTCAGCCTGCGTTGCCCCTGAAGCTAAGACCCTTCCGGTGCCGATCCAGGCGCGGGTGGCTCTGCACCGCCGGCGGCGCCGCTCGCTTCCGGTTCCGCGGCAGGCGGCGCCCCAGTGGCAGGCGCGGGCGACGCCGGGCTGGCTGCCGCCGTGGCGGCAGGCGCTTCCGCGGCAGGCGCCGGTGCGGCAGCCGCCGCGGCCGGCGCCGCCTCGGGCGCGGGCGCGGAAGCCGTCACCGGCCCGGGCGCGGAAGCTGTCACCGGCTGCGCCTGTGCCGCCGCTCGGGCCGCTCCACGGCCGCCCTCCCCTCCCCGCTCACCCCTATCACCCCGTTCGCCCCGTCGCGGCGGCCCCGGCGGCGGCGCCGGCCGCGGCCGGCGCGCCCGCACGGCCCCGGACCGTTCCGACGCCCCCGCTCCCTCCGCGCCCTCGAGCGGCGGCAGGCCGCGCAGGCGGCGCACGTCGTCCTCCTGGCGCAGGCTGAGCAGGGCGTCGAAGGTCGCCTTGACCACGTTGTGCGGGTTCGTCGAGCCCAGCGACTTGGTCAGGATGTCCTGGATGCCCGCCGTCTCGAGCACCGCGCGCACCGGGCCGCCGGCGATGACGCCGGTGCCTTCCGAGGCCGGCTTCAGCAGCACCCGTCCGGCGCCGAAGATGCCGATCGTCTCGTGCGGGATCGAGGTGCCCTTGATCGGCACCTGCACCATGTTGCGCTTGGCGATCTCGATCCCCTTGCGGATGGCCATGGGGACCTCCTTCGCCTTGCCGGCGCCGTAGCCCACACGGCCGTTGCCGTCGCCGATCACCACCAGCGCCGAGAACGAGAAGTTCTTGCCGCCCTTGACCACCTTGGTGACACGGTTGATGTGGACGACCTGCTCGAAAAACTCGCTCTCGCGCTCGAATTCCCTGGCCAAGCTCGTCTCCTTCGTGGGTAAGCCCCCAGAGGGTCTACCCTAGAATTGCAACCCCTTCTCGCGGGCGGCATCCGCCAAGGCCTTGACGTTGCCGTGGTAGATGTAGCCGCCACGGTCGAAGACCACCCTCTCGATACCGCGCTCGCGCGCCCGCTCCGCCACCAGCGCGCCCACCAGCTTGGCCGCCTCCTGGCTCGCGGTCGACTTGGAGAGCTGTCCGCGCACCGCCGGGTCCCCCGACCCCGCGGCGGCGAGGGTGACCCCGCGGGTGTCGTCGATCACCTGCGCGTAGATGTAGCGCAGGCTCTTGTAGACCGACAGCCGCGGCCGCTCGCCGGTGCCCTGCACCCGCGTCCGCACCCGCAGGTGGGCGCGCTCGCGGCGCTCCCGCTTCTGCTTCATCCTCTTGGTGACGTGGTCGCTCATCGCTCGGTCCTCGATTCCCGCTACTTGCCGCCGGCCTTGCCGACCTTGCGGCGCAGGACCTCGTTGGTGTACTTGATGCCCTTGCCCTTGTAGGGGTCGGGCTTGCGCAGCCGCCGGATCTCCGCCGCCACCTGGCCGACCTGCTGGCGGTCGGCGCCCGACACCGTCACGCGGTTGGCCTTGGCCTCGATCTCGATCTTGATCCCCTCCGGGATGTCGAAGATCACCGGGTGGGAGTAGCCGAGCGCGAACTGCACGTGGCCGCCCTTGACCTCGGCGCGGTAGCCCACGCCGACGATGTCCAGCTGCCGCGAGAAACCGGCCGAGACGCCCTGCACGGCGTTGGCGAGCAGCGCCCGCAGCAGCCCGTGCTTGGAGCGCTCCGGACCGCTGTCGCCGCTGCGCTTGACGGTCACCACGCCCTCGCCCTCCACCGCCACCGGGAAGCCCTCGAAGAGCTGCTGCCGGACCTTGCCCTTGGGGCCCTCGGCGATGAACTGGCCGTCCTTCACCTCGACGCGCGTCCCCTTGGGGACCGCGATCGGCATCTTTCCAATCCGCGACATGGCTCGTCTCTCCTACCCGCTTACCACAGCTCGCACAGCAGCTCGCCACCCAGCCGCCGCTCGCGCGCCTGGCGGTCGGTCAGCAGCCCCTGCGACGTCGACACGATCCCGACCCCGAGCCCGTTGCGCACCGGCTGGATCTCGCCGGCGCGGCGGTAGACCCGCCGGCCCGGACGGGAGATCCGGGCGAGGTGGCTGATGGCCGGGGTGCCCTCGGCGCTGTAGCGCAGGAAGATGCGCAGCACGCCCACCGGCTCGCCCTCCGCCGGCTCGATCTGCCGGAGGTTCTTGATGAAGCCCTCCTCCTTGAGCAGCCGGGCGACCTCGAGCTTCAGCTTCGAGGCCGGCACGTCGAGGCGGTCGTGCTTCGACAGGTGGGCGTTCCGGATCCGGGTCAACAGATCCGAGATGGGGTCGGTCATGCTCATCGGCGTCTCTCTCCTTGCGGCACGGCGATCCGTTCAGGCGCGCGGGAAGCTGCTACCAGCTGGCCTTGATGACTCCGGGCAGGTATCCCTGCAACGCCAGGTCCCGGAGATGGATGCGGCAGAGCCCGAACTTGCGATAGTAGCCGCGCGGGCGGCCGCAGATTCTACACCGGTTCCGGTGCCGTACCTCGAACTTGGGCTTCCTGGCGTTCTTCGCGATCTTTGCGGTGGTGGCCACGGGTTCTCTCTCCTAGCGGTCTATCGATGTCCTGGGCGGGGCTGTCCTACCGGGCGTCCTGGCGGGCGAAGGGCATGCCGAGCTCGCGCAGCAGGTAGAGGGCGCGCTCGTCGTTGCCGGCGGTGGTGACGATCGTGATGTTCATGCCCTTCGGACGCTCGACCTTGTTGTAGTCGATCTCGAGGAAGATCAGGTGGTCGCGGATGCCCATCGTGTAGTTGCCGCGGCCGTCGAAGCTCTTCGGCGACACGCCGCGGAAGTCGCGGACGCGCGGCAGCGCCACCGAGATGAAGCGGTCCAGGAACTCCCACATCCGCTCGCCGCGCAGGGTGACGCGGCAGCCGATCGGCATGCCGGTGCGCAGCTTGAACGCGGCGATCGACTTCTGGGCGCGGGTGACGGTCGGCCGCTGTCCCGCCAGGGCGGCCATCTCCTCGACCGCGTCGTCGAGGATCTTGATGTTCTGGATCGCCTCGCCCATGCCCATGTTGAGCGAGATGCGCTCGAGCCGCGGCACCGCCATCGTGTTCTCGATGCCGAACTCCCGCTTGAGCTTCGGCACCACCTCCTCGAGGTAGCGGCGCCGCAGGCGCGGCAGGTAGGTGTCCTTCCGCGGCGCGTCCTTTTTTCCCTCCGCGGGAGTCGCCGGAGCCGCCGAGGCCGCAGCCGCCGGAGAGCCCTTCGGAGCCGCTTGCTTCTTTCCACCGCCTTTTCCCGGGGTGGCAGGCGAGGAGCCTTTGGGAGGCGTCGCCTTCGATTCGCTGTTCTTCGCCATGATCAGAAACCCCTTAGCTGAAGGTAGCCCCGCAGTGCTTGCACACCCGCACGCCGCGCCCGTCCTCCAAACGCTTGCGCCCCACCCGCGACGGCTCGCCGCACTCCGGACAGATCACCTTGAGGTTGGACACCTGGACCGGCGCCTCGCGCTCGAGGATGCCGCCCTGGATGCCCTTCTGGGGGTTCGGCTTGGTGTGACGCTTGATCATGTTCACGTGCTCGACGATCGCCCTGCCGCTGCCGGACAGCACGCGCAGCACGCGGCCGCGGGCGCCGCGGTTCTTGCCGGCGGTGACCAGCACCTGGTCGTTCTTCCGAATCTTGAGCTTCTCCATCTCTGCTCCTTCCATCCGTCGCTCTCGACAGGCGGCGCCTGGCGCCGTCAGATGACCTCGGGCGCCAGCGACACGATCTTCATGAAGCGCCGCTCCCGCAGCTCCCGCGCCACCGGCCCGAAGACGCGCGTGCCGATCGGCTCGCCGGTGTCGCTGACCAGCACCGCGGAGTTGGTGTCGAAGCGGATGTAGCTGCCGTCCTTGCGCCGCTGCTCCTTGACGGTGCGCACGATGACCGCCCTGACCACCTGTCCCTTCTTGACGGTGCCGTCCGGCGCCGCCTCCTTGACCGAGGCGGTGATCACGTCGCCCAGGCGCCCGTACTGGCCGGACGAGCCGCCGCGCAGGTGGATGCAGGCGATCTTCTTCGCCCCCGAATTGTCCGCCACGTCGAGCATGGTTCCCATCTGGATCATCGTATGTGCCCTCTGTCGCCTGGGGGACCGCTACTCGGCCCGCTTCAGGACCTCGCGGACCCGCCATCTCTTGCTGTGGGACAGGGGCCGGCTGGAGACGATCTCCACCAGGTCGCCCACCTGGCAGCGGCTCTCCGCGTCGTGCGCGGCGAACTTGCTGGTTCTCTTCATGTAACGGTGATACAGGCGGTGGGTGGCGGTGTTCTCGACGGTGACGATCACCGTCTTCTGCATCTTGTTGCTGACCACCTTGCCCACCTTCACCTGGACGCGGCGTCCCGGCCTGGACTTCGACTCCTGGACCGCCCCGGCCTCCGGGCCGGCGGCCGCCGATGCCGTCGCGGCGGCGGGCTCCGCACCCGCCTGGGCCGCCTCGGGACGCGCCGCCGTGCCGTCGGCTTGCTGCTTCGTCTCACTGGTACGAGCCATGGCCTCTCCTATCCCTTCTCACGCAGCACGGTCAGCACCCGCGCCAGGTCCTTGCGCACCTCGCGCACTCGCGACGGCTTCTCGAGCTGGCCGGTCACCTTCTGCAGCCGCAGGGCGAACAGCTGCTCGCACAGGTCGCGCTCCTTGTCCCGCAAGTCCTCGACCGTCAGGTCACGCATCTGCGACGCTTTCATCGGCTCACCTCGGCTCGTGATGACGGGTGATGAACTTGGTCTTGATCGACAGCTTGTGCGAGGCCAGGCGCATCGCCTGCTCCGCGATGTCGGCCGGCACCCCTTCGAGCTCGTAGAGGATGCGCGCCGGCCGCACCACCGCGACCCATTCCTCCGGGGGGCCCTTGCCCTTGCCCATGCGGGTCTCGAGCGGCTTCTTGGTGATCGGCTTGTCGGGGAAGACCCGGATCCACACCTTGCCGCCGCGCTTGACGTGGCGGGTGATGGCGATACGGGCGGCCTCGATCTGCCGCGCCGTCACCCAGCCGGCCTCGAGCGCCTGCAAGCCGTAGTCGCCGAAGGCCATGTACTTGCCGCCCTTCGCCATGCCCTTGCGCCGGCCGCGCTGCTGCTTTCGGAACTTGACCTTCTTTGGCATCAACATTTATCAGATACTCCATCTAACCTGCGCCAGGTTCGCGGTGTCACTACCTGCCAGCCAGCCTGAGCCCACGCAATTCATCTATCGGATCTCCCCCGCATCCCCTCGATCCCCTTCCCACCCTCCGGGGGGAAGGGGACGCCCCCACCCTCTCTTCGGCGCACTGATCATGCTCTTCGGCACACTGCTCACGCGCTGGCTCTCCTGCTCTTCTCCTTCAGCAGGTCGCCCTTGTACACCCAGACCTTGACGCCGATGACGCCGTAGGTGGTGCGCGCCTCGCCGAGGCCGTAGTCGATGTCGGCCTTCAGCGTGTGCAGCGGCAGCCGCCCTTCCTGGTACCACTCGGAGCGCGCGATCTCGGCGCCGCCCAGGCGGCCGGAGACCATGATCTTGACCCCCTTGGCGCCGAAGCGGAAGGCGGATTCCATGGCCTTCTTCATCGCCCGGCGGAAGGAGACGCGCCGCACCAGCTGGCCGGCGATCGACTCCGCCACCAGCTGGGCGTCGAGCTCGGGCCGCTGGATCTCCTGGATGTTGATGTGCACCTCGCGGCCCATCTCCTTCTGCAGGTCGTCGCGCAGCTTGTCCACCTCGGCGCCGCGCCGGCCGATGATGATGCCTGGCCGCGAGGTGTAGATGGTCACCCGCAGCTTGTCGGCGGCGCGCTCGATGTCCACCTCGGAGACGCCGGCGTGCGCCAGCCGCTCCTTCAGCTTGCGGCGGAGCTTCAGGTCCTCGTGCAGCGTGTCGGCGTAATGGCTGTCGCCGTACCAGCGCGAGTGCCAGGTCTTGTTGTAGACCAGCCGGAACCCGTAGGGATGTGTTTTCTGACCCACGATTCGCTTACCTCTCTGGCTCGGGGCCCTTGCGGGTGTCGAGCTTGATCGTGATGTGGCTCTGCCGCTTGAGCACCCGGAACGCCCGCCCCATCGGCGCCGGCCGGATGCGCTTCGTCATCGGCCCGCCGTCGACGAAGATCTCCTTGACGTAGAGCCGGTCGACGTCGACGTGGTCCTCGCGGTTCTCGGCGTTGGCGATCGCCGACTTCAGGCATTTCTGGACGTGCCGCGCCGCCGTCTTGTGGGTGACCCCGAGCAGGTTCACCGCTTCCTGCACCGCCTTGCCGCGGATGAGGTCGGCCACCAGGCGCATCTTCTGCGCCGAGCCATGCACGTAACGGAGTCGCGCTGTGACTTCCATGGTCGTCAACCCTCCGGTCAGCGGGGGCGTGCCCCCTTCTCCACCTTCTTGCCGCTGTGGCCCCGGAAGGTGCGGGTCATGGCGAACTCGCCGAGCTTGTGGCCGACCATGTTCTCGGTGACGTACACCGGGATGAACTTGGCGCCGTTGTGCACGGCGATGGTCAGGTTCACCATGTCGGGGATCACCGTCGAGCGGCGGGACCATGTCTTGATCACCCGGTTGTCGCCGCGCGAGCGCGCGGTCTCCACCTTGTTCGCCAGGTGCTCGTCGACGAAAGCGCCCTTCTGCACTGAACGCGGCATGGCGAGATCTGCCTCCTATCTCTGGTTCCGGCGGCGGACGATCATCTGGTCCGTGCGCTTGTTGTTACGGGTCTTGTAGCCCTTGGTCGGCACGCCCCAGGGAGTCGTCGGGTGGCGCCCGCCCGAGGTCCGCCCCTCGCCGCCGCCCATCGGGTGGTCGACCGGGTTCATCGACACGCCGCGGTTGTGCGGGCGCCGGCCCAGCCAGCGCTTGCGTCCCGCCTTGCCGAAGGAGATGTTCTCGTGGTCGAGGTTGCCGACCTGGCCGACCGTGGCGTAGCACTCGACGTGCACCCGCCGCACCTCGCCCGAGGGCAGCTTGACCTGCGCCCAGCCGCCGTCGCGCGCCATCAGCTGCGCGCCGGCGCCGGCGCTGCGCACCATCTGCCCGCCCTTGCCGAGCTTGAGCTCGATGTTGTGGATCACCGTGCCGAGCGGGATCAGGCGCAGCGGCAGCGCGTTGCCGACGTTGACCTCCGCCTTCTCGCCCGACATCACCTGCGCCCCGACCTCGAGACCGTGCGGCCAGAGGATGTAGCGCTTCTCGCCGTCGGCGTAGTTGAGCAGCGCGATGCGCGCCGAGCGGTTCGGGTCGTACTCGATGGTGGCGACGCGCGCCGGGATGCCGTGCTTGTCGCGGCGGAAATCGATCACCCGGTAGCGCCGCTTGTGGCCGCCGCCACGCCACCACGAGGTCAGCTCGCCGCCGTTGTTGCGCCCGCCGCTGCGGCTCTTGCCCTCGGTGAGCGGCTTGTGCGGTTGCCCGGCGGTGATCTCCTCGAAGCCGAGATAGGTCTGGAAACGGCTTGCCGCGTTGGTTGGCTTTCTCTGCTTGATCGCCATCGTCTTACATCCCCTCGAAGAACTCGATCGGCTTCTCGCCGGCCGCGAGCCTGACGTAGGCCTTCTTCCAATCGGGGCGCCGGCCCGCGAACTTCCCCTGGCGGCGGGCCTTGCCGTGGCAGTTGGCGATGCGCACCTCGGCCACCTTGACCTTGAACTGCGCCTGCACGGCGCGCAGCACGTCGATCTTGTTGGCCTGCCGGTGCACCTCGAAAGCGATGATGTTGCCGGACTCGCGCTGCACCGCCGACTTCTCGGTGATCAGCGGCCGCCGGATGACGTCCTGGGTTCTCATTTCGCCAGCACCTCCACCAGCCGGTTGAGCGCCATCTCGCTGAGCACCAGGAACGGCCGGTCCACCACGTCGTAGACGTTGACCGCCAGCGCGTCGACCGTCTTCAGGGCGCGGTTGTTGCGCGCCGCCAGCTCCAGGTTGTGGTTGTCGTGGACGTCGACGAGCAGGGCCTTGCCGGCGATGCCGACGCCCTCCAGGCGGGCGATCAGGTCGCGCGTCCGGTGGCTCGCGAGGTCGAGGCTCTCCAGCACGACGATCTGCTCCTCGGCGGCCTTGCGCGACAGCGCCGACTTGAGGGCGTTCTTCTTCTCCCGCACCGAGAGGCTCTTGCCGTAGTCGCGCGGCACCGGACCCCAGACGATGCCGCCGTGGCGCCACTTCGGGTTGCGGATGTCGCCGGTGCGCGCCCGCCCGGTGCCCTTCTGCCGCCACAGCTTCTTGCCCGAGCCGGAGACCTCGGCGCGGGTCTTGGTCTTGTGCGTGCCGCGGCGGCGCCCGGCGAGATACGCCTGCACCGCCTCGTGGATCAGGTGCTCGTTGTACGGATAGCCGAAGATCGTCTCCGGCAGCTCGATCTCGCGCAGCTCCCGGTTGTCGAAATTCTTGACCTTGATCTTCATCGCCGGATCCTCATCCCATGGTTAGGGCCCGCGGGCTCCTCAGCCGCGCCGCGCCCGCTTGATCGCCACGTAGGCATGGCGCGGGCCCGGGACCGCGCCGCGCAGGTAGATCAGGTTCTGCTCCGCGTCCACCTTGATCACCTGCAGGTTCTTGACCGTCACCCGCTCGCCGCCCATCCGCCCGCCCGCCCGCATGCCGGGAAAGACGCGCGACGGGAAGGCCGAAGCGCCGATCGAGCCCGGCGCGCGGTGGAACATCGAGCCGTGGGTGGCGCGGCCGCCGGCGAAGCCGTGGCGCTTGACGACACCCTGGAAACCCTTGCCCTTGCTGGTCGCCACCACGTCCACGTACTGCTTCTCCTCGAAGATCGTCGCCTTGACCTCGTCGCCCGGCTTGACCTCCTCGCCGTCGGAGAGACGGAACTCCATCAGCCGGCTGAGCGCCGCCACCCCGGCCTTGGCGAAGTGGCCCAGCCGCGGCTTGGTCACCTTCTTCGGCGGGTGGTCCTCGACCAGGCCGAGCTGCACGGCCTCGTAGCCGTCGGTGGAACGGGTCTTCCTCTGCACGACCAGGCAGGGGCCCGCCTTGACCACGGTCACCGGCACCACCGAGCCGTCCTCGGCGTAGATCTGCGTCATCCCCAGCTTCCGTCCCAGCATGCCTTCCATGGCCGTATCCCTCGAAAGTTACTTCCCGCGAAAGTTACTTCCCGAAAGCCTTGATCTCGACGTCCACGCCGGCCGGCAGCTCGAGCTTCATCAGCGCGTCGACCGTCTGGCTGGTGGGCTCGAAGATGTCGAGCAGCCGCTTGTGCGTCCGGATCTCGAACTGCTCGCGCGACTTCTTGTCGACGTGCGGCGAGCGGTTGACCGTGTAGCGCGAGATGTGCGTCGGCAGCGGGATCGGGCCCACCACCCGCGCGCCGGTGCGGCGCGCCGTGTCCAGGATCTCGTGCGTCGACGTGTCGAGGATGCGGTAGTCGAACGCCTTGAGGCGAATGCGGATTTTTTCGTTGACCATTAGTTCAAGCCTCCAAACCAGCCCCTCTGCCTACTTCACGATGTCGGTGACCGTGCCGGCCCCGACGGTGCGGCCACCCTCGCGGATGGCGAAGCGCACTCCCTTCTCCATGGCGATCGGCGCGATCAGCTCGACCTCGAGGTTGACGTTGTCGCCCGGCATCACCATCTCCGTGCCCGCCGGCAGGTTCGCCACCCCGGTGACGTCCGTCGTCCGGAAGTAGAACTGCGGCCGGTAGCCGTTGAAGAACGGCGTGTGACGCCCGCCCTCCTCCTTGGTCAGCACGTACACCTCGCCCTTGAACCGCGTGTGCGGCGTGATCGAGCCCGGCTTCGCCAGCACCTGGCCCCGCTCCACCTCGTCCTTCTTCGTGCCGCGCAGCAGCACCCCGATGTTGTCGCCGGCCTGCCCCTGGTCGAGCAGCTTCTTGAACATCTCGACGCCGGTCACGATCGTCTTGGCGGTCGGCCGGATGCCGATGATCTCCACCTCGTCGCCCACCTTGACGATGCCGCGCTCCACCCGGCCGGTCACCACCGTGCCGCGGCCCGAGATCGAGAAGATGTCCTCGATCGGCATCAGGAAGTCCTTGTCGATCGCGCGCTCGGGCACCGGGATGTAGGTGTCCACCGACTCGATCAGCTCGATCACCTTCTTGCCCCACTCGCTCTCCGGATCGCCGCTGTCGAGCGCCTTGAGAGCCGAGCCGCGGATGATCGGGATGTCGTCGCCCGGGAAGTCGTAGGACGACAGCAGCTCCCGCAGCTCGAGCTCGACCAGGTCCAGCAGCTCGGGGTCGTCGACCATGTCGACCTTGTTCATGAACACGACCATGAACGGCACCCCCACCTGCCGCGCCAGCAGGATGTGCTCGCGCGTCTGCGGCATCGGGCCGTCCGCCGCCGACACCACCAGGATCGCGCCGTCCATCTGCGCGGCCCCGGTGATCATGTTCTTCACGTAGTCCGCGTGCCCCGGGCAGTCGACGTGCGCGTAGTGGCGCGCCGCGCTCTCGTACTCGACGTGCGCCGTCGCGATGGTGATGCCGCGCTCCCGCTCCTCCGGCGCCTTGTCGATCTGGTCGAAGGCCACGAACTGCGCCCATCCCTTGACCGCCAGCACCTTGGTGATGGCCGCCGTCAGGGTGGTCTTGCCGTGGTCGACGTGGCCGATCGTGCCGATGTTGACGTGCGGCTTCTTACGCTGGAACTTCTCCTTGCCCATGGCGCCTCGAGTCTCCTGAACGCAAGTTGGTCCTACGGACGGTGGAGCCCACGACCGGATTTGAACCGGTGACCCCCTCCTTACCAAGGAGGTGCTCTACCCCTGAGCCACGTGGGCTTGAGACACCCGTAGACGCGCCGAGGGCCTCAGGCCCAAAGCCGCGTCCAACGGTCAAACCTGACAATCTTACTGCGACCCCCGATCCCTGTAAAGTCCCTCTCCGGGTTGGCTCAGAGGAAGGGACGGCTATTGTGCCAGAGCCGTCACCGCTTGTCCAGCTCTTGGGCGAAAGGGCCGGCGCCAGGTAGTGTCCGCACGCCATGAACCGCGGCCATGAGATCCTGCGCCCGGACCCGCCCTGGGCGACGCTCACGGCGCTGGCCGGGATCGTAGCGCTGGTGGCGGCGGTCTCCTGGGGCCTCGGCGGCTATGCGCTGCTCGACCCGGACGAGGGGCGGAACGCGGAGGTGGCCCGCGAGATGATGGCGGGGGGCGACGTCGTGCTGCCGCGCCTCGACGGCCTGCCGTACCTGGACAAGCCGGTCCTGTTCTTCGCCGTCGATGCCATCTCCCAGCGAGTGCTGGGTGCGAGCGAGGCCGCGGCCCGCCTCCCCGCTCTGGTCTTCGCGCTGGCCACCGCCGCGCTCACCGCCTGGTTCGCCGGCCGCCTGTTCGGCTGGCGGGCGCGCTGGGTTGCCGGCGTCGCCGCGCTTGCCGCGCCGCTGCCGATCGCCTTCGCGCGCACGGTGATCTTCGACAGCGCCCTCACCTTCTTCATGGTCGTGGCGCTCTGCGCCTTCTACCTGGCCGTCGAGGCGCGCGCCGCTCGCCGCCGCGCCGCGCCTGGCGGGGTGATCTCGGGAGAAACGAGGGCCGAGGCGGCAGTCCTCCTTCCTGCCGCCCCCGCGGGGACGCGGCAGGACGAGGTTGCGGGAGGCTGGCTGGGCTGGACGGCGCTGGCCTGGGCCGCGATGGGCCTGGGCGTGCTGACCAAGGGCCCGGTGGCGCTGGCGGTGCCGCTGCTCGCCGCGGTGCCCTTCGCCGCCTTCCGGCGCGCTTCCCGGGCGGTCTGGCATCCGCTCGGGCCGGCGCTGCTGGCGCTCTGCGTCGCCCCTTGGATCTGGGCGGTGTCGCGCCGGGTGCCTGAGTTCCTGCATTACGCCCTGTTCACCGAGACCTGGCAGCGGGTGACCACCCCGGAGATGAATCGCGAGGGGCCGATCTGGTTCTTCCTCCCCTGCCTGCTCGCCGGCGCCCTGCCGTGGTCGTTGCTCGCCCTCGCCGGCTGGCGGCGCAGCTGGGGTCCTCGCGGCAGCGGCCGCCTGCTCGCCCGGCTCGACCCGCCGCGGCTCTACCTGGCCCTGTGGATCGCCCTGCCGCTGGTGCTCTTCTCCCTCTCGCACTCCAAGCGCCCGCAGTACATCCTGCCGCTGATCCCCGCGGTCGCCATCATGGCCGCCAAGGTCTGGGTGGACGCCGCCGAGAGGGTCGAGGCCGCGGCCGAGCCTGCCGCCGAGGCCGAGCCGGCACCGGCAGGCGGGACCGTTCCCGGGGCGCGGGCCGCGGGCTTCACCTGGCTGGCCCTTGCCGTTCTCTGCGCCGCCGGCCCCGCGGTGCTGCCGCGCGTCCATTCCAGCAGGCTGGCGCACGTCAGCCGCCTGCCGCTCACCTTGGCCGGCCTGGCGGTCGCCTTCTCGCTGGGCGCCGCTCTCGTGTTCCTCGCCGTCCGGCATCGACGGCGGCGGCAATCGCCAGCCGGAAACACGGCCGCCGCCCTGCTGCTCGCCGGGCTGGTCCTGCCGATGGCGGCCCTTCCGGCCGTGCTGCTGCCGCTGCTCGCCGAGATCGGCAGCCACCGCTCCTCGCGCGACGCCGCCGCCGCGATCGCGCCGCATCTCTCGCCCGGCGCCGAGGTGGTGGCGGTCCACGCCTACCCGCCGTCCCTGCCCTTCTACCTGCGACGCACCGTGCTCGTCGCCACCCCGCGCGGCCGCGAGTTGACCAGCAACTACGTCATCGCCTACTTCCAGAAGTGGATCGCCGCCGATCCGCGCGACACTCCCCTGCGCCCCAGGGATTGGTGGCGCGGCGCTCTGGCGGCCTGCGACCACCCGCTGGTCTTCGTCACCTGGGCCGACGACGACGCCGATCGCGCCGCCCTGGCCGCCGCCGGCCTGCCGCTCCTCGTCGCCAACGACCGCATGGCCGCCTACGGCCCCTGCACCCCGCATCCTGCGCGTCCCGCCGGATAGACGGCAAGACGGTCACGAGCGGCCACCCGGCACGGGATCTCGACGCACCGCCTCCCCCTCGTCCCGGCGAGCTCGCCGCGACTCGCCGTCTGCTATCCTGATCTCCGTAGAATACGAGGCAGGGCACTTATGCGACGTTCCAGGCGGGAATCGGCCGTCGCCACTTCACTCCCCGATTCATTTCCCGATCCAGGTGCGGCCGGCGTGCCCGCGGACGCCGCCTTCGGCCTCCGCGTCCACTCGGGGTGGGCGGCGCTGGTCGCCGTCTCCGGGCCTCTCGCCGCCCCCGCGGTGCTCGCGCGCCGGCGGATCGAGCTGGTCGACCGCGCGAGCCCCGGCGGCAACCAGCCCTTCCATGCCGCCCGCGGCCTGCCCCTCGAAGCGGCCCGGCGGCTGGTCGACCGCGCCCTCGACGGCGCCACCCGGCTGGCCCGCGGCGCCCTCGCGGCTGCCGCCGGCGAGCTGCCGCCGCTGGCCGCCGGCAAGATCGCCTGCGGCATCCTCCAGAGCTCCGCCCGGCCGCTGCGGGCCTTCGAGGCCGTGCTCGCCTCGCATGCCCTCGTCCACACCGCGGAGGGCGAGCTGTTCCGGGACGGCCTGGCCGCGGCTGCGGCCGGCCAGGGCATTCCCGTCCTGCGCGTCAAGGAGCGCGAGCTGTTCGACCGCTGCACGGCCCGGCTCGGCATCGCCGCCGGCGACCTCGAGCGCCACCTGGCGGCGCTGGGCCGCGCGCTCGGACCTCCCTGGCGGCAGGACGAGAAGCTCGCCACGCTGGCCGCCTGGCTCGCCCTCGCCTCCCTCGACACCCTCCGGCAGCCGGACCAGGCGGATGCCACGGCCTCGGACGTTGTGTAGAATGCCGTGTACAAGGCCCCACACGGCAACGCCCGCCGTCACTCGCCGCCGGCCGCCGGCGCGCGTCGCGGCGAACTCGTGAAAGGAACTCTCGATGACCGGAAGATCCGAGCTGCGAAGCTGGCTGTGCGCCGCCCTGGCGCTCGCCGCCTGTGCTGCCCTGGCGCCACGGACGGCGCAGGCGCAGGGAGCGGGGCGGGCGCCGGACCAGGGGCCGCGCGCGGCGGTGCGCGCCTACTATCTCTGGGACAGCTTCTCGACCTCGGAGTCGGCGCTCGGCGTGGACACCTTCAGCACCGTGAGCTTCCACGGCAAGCCCGGCGGCGGGGTCGACGCCGAGTACCTGTTCACCCCCTGGGTGGGCCTCGACCTCGGCGCCTCGCAGACACACCTCCAGGCCGACGAGGTGACGCGCACCCCGGTCGGCCCGCCCTTCCAGAACCAGGGCAAGATCCAGCAGCGCTTCTTCACGCTCGGCCTCTACGGCCACTTCTACCGCGTCGAGCACGTCGACATCTACATCGGGCCGCTCGTCGGCGCGGACGAGATGACCGGCAGCTTCCGCCCGAACAAGACGACCTTCGCCTTCGGCGCCGCCCTGGGCCTGGACCTGCCGCTCGGCTCGACCGGTCTGGCGATCAGCGGCGTCGGCCGCGTCCTCAGCAGCCGCTTCCCCGACCAGTTCCGCAGCTCGACGCACTTCCGCGACAACTACATGGTCGGCGGCGGCCTGGCCTACCGCTGGTAGCGCGCGGCGAGCGGCGGTCGCGCACCAGGCGCGCGGCCGCCACGCCCTCGGCGCCAGCTTCCTCGGTTCCGTGGACGCCGGCCACGCTCCCTCCGTACGAAGGATCATGAATCATGCGATCGGGCGGCCAGGCTGGTGGCGCGGCACCAGGTCTCTGCCGGGAATGAATCCGCTGCCCAGGGACGTCTGGTCGCGGCGCCTGTCGTACGCCGCCTACCTGGCCACGGTCAGCCGCAACCGCGACGTCTTCGACGAGGCCTATCGCCATCCCGGCTTCCAGGCATCCGACCTGGCATGGCTGCGCCAGCTGCCGCCGCTGCGGGTGCTGGCGATCGGCGAAGATTGGTGCCCGGACGTGTATCACACCCTGCCGACCTGGGCGCGGCTGGCCGAGGAGCTGCCCGGCTGGGAGCTGGGCGTCTTCGCTCGCGATGCCAATCCCGACGTCATGGACGCCTTCCTCTGGCGCGGCGAGCGCCGGCGCATCCCGGTGTATGCCTTCTACCTGGGCGACCTGCTGCAGGTGTGGTGGTCGGGGCGCGGCGCCGCCGCCGAGCGGCAGCTCGCCGCCTTCCTGGCCGGGCGCGGCTTCGCCGACCTGCCCGAGGAAGAGCGCCGCCAGGCCCACCTGCTGCTCCAGGAAGGCTACCGGCGCGAGTATCGGCGCCAGAACCTGGAGGAGATCCTGGCGCTGCTGCACGCCTTCTTCCACGTCGCCGCCTGACTGCCCGGCCGGCCGGCCCGCCCGGCGGAGCGCCGGGGCCCTACTTGCGGGTGATGATGAACTTGCCGAACGAGACCCCGAGCTCCCAGCCGGTGCCCTTGCCCTGCAGCCCCAGCGTGATCTCGCCCTTGGTCACCACCGAGGCGGCGGCGTTCTTGACCGCGCCGGCGCTGGCTTCGGCGGCGACGTAGGTGCCGAACAGCTCCTTGATGTCGCCGACCTCGGAGAATGTCCCCTTGCCGTCGCGGATCTCGCCCTTGCCGGCGGTCAAGCCGCCGCCCCGCGCCGTGAGCCTGACGGCGGACGTCTGGCCGTTGTCGCAGGTGATGGTCCCACCGCCGTCGGCCCGCTTGTAGAAAGCCGACCACTCCTTGAGGGTGAAGCTCATCGTACACTTGGTCGTGGCGCCCGCCGCCGGCGCCGCGACCGCGACCAGCAAGCAGGCCGCACCGAGCCGGACCGCCCAACGTCGCAGTTTCATCATCCTTCCTCCTGGATCGTGAACGCGGAATCGTGAACCGCGGCAGGCGCCAGACCCGGGCGGTCCGACTCGCCCCCCGCGCGAAGCGATCTTACCCTCCTGCGTCTCTTTGGACGAGGGGGGATGAGCCGAGAGGGAGAGACGGGACCCGCTGAAGAGAAGGGGGACTAGGCAAAGGTCCCCTGCTGCCCTATACTCCCGCCACCATCAGGGATGTTACGAAGTTGAATCGTCGCGAAGTCCTCAGGGCGGGTCTGCTCGCCGGTACGCAGGCCCTAGTCTCACCGCTGCTCGGCAGCGGTCTCCGGCGAATGCTGGCCGAGCCGGCCGATGGCGTGCGCCGCCTCGGCGGCTTCCAGGTCGCCGGCCAGATCGCCATCTCCGACCGCGCCGCCGAGATCGTCCAGCGCACGACGGTCATCGACATGTTGAGCCTGCTGACGCTCGACTGGCGGCGTCTCTACACCTGGGAGAGCCAGCCGGCGAGCTTCGGCAAGGCGGACCTGGCACGCCTGCGCGCCTCCGGCATCGGCGTCTTCCATCCTGCGGTCGACCCCAGCGAGGCGGATGCCCATGCCGGCGCGCTGCGCTGGATGGCCGGCTGGAACCGGCTGATCGACGGCCACCCCGACACCCTGCTGCGGATCGACGGCGCCACCGAGCTCGAGCGGGTGAAGATCGAGGACCGCGTCGGCCTGCTGCTCGGCTTCCAGAACGCCAGCCACTTCCGGACCCCGGACGACGTGGCGCTGTTCCACGGCCTCGGGCAGCGGGTGTCGCAGCTCACCTACAACGAGCGCAACCGCCTCGGCAGCGGCTGCACCGACCCGGAAGCGGGCGGCCTGTCGCAGTTCGGCGCCAGCATCGTCGCGGCCATGAACCGCGCCGGCATGGCGATCGACATCTCGCATTGCTGCGAGCGCACCAGCCTCGACGCCCTCGAGGCCTCCACCCGGCCGGTGCTGATCACCCACTCCAACTGCCGCGCCCTCGTCCACAGTCCGCGCTGCAAGTCCGACGCGGTGATCCGCGCCATGGCGGCGAAAGGCGGCGTGATCGGCATCTCCGTGCTGCCGATGATGGTGTCGGGCAACCGCCCGGCGACCCTCGACGGCATCCTCGACCATTTCGACCACGCCGCGCGCCTGGTCGGCGTCGAGCACGTCGGCCTCGGCAGCGACACCGACGTCGACGCCATCGATCCGCGCACCCGGCGCGTGCGCTCCGGCTACCACGTGCGCGGCCTCTCCCACGAGTACCGGGTCTTCGAGATCGCCGAGGGCCTGCTGCGGCGCGGCTACTCTCCGGCCGAGGTCGCCGGCATCCTGGGCGGCAACTTCCAGCGCGCCCTGACCCAGATCTGGCGCGTCTGAGCGCTCACGAGGGAATGGGGCTGGGCTCCGCGAGCAGATCCTGGTACTCCGGGTGCTTGCCGAGGAAGGCCTTGACGAACGGGCAGGTCGCGACGATCCGCTCGCCGCGCGCCCGCACGTCGTCGAGCGCGCGCCGGATCAGCAGGTTGGCGACGCCATGGCCGCGCAGCTCCGGCGCCACCTGAGTGTGCTGGAAGTCGAGCGTCCTGTCGCCGGCCGGCGCGAACAGGATCCGGGCCTCGTGGCCGTCGATCTCGGCATAGTACCGGTGCCTGGCGTCGTCGCGGTGCACCTCGAAGTCCATCGCTTCTTCCCCTCCGTCCGCGAGCCGCTCCGCCGCGGCAGCCGGCCCCGGCTCCTCCCACGGTCATCAGCATAGACCACGACGCCACGAGACCTGCCGGGGCGCCCGGCCGTTCGCGCTTGACAGCTCCGAATCCCTGGTGCATGCTGTACTGCAGTAGTAGTACACCGATGCACAGCGAGACGCCGCCCGCGCCATGAAAGCCGCCTTCGCCATCGATCCGTCCGATCCCCGCCCGATCTGGCGCCAGATCGAAGAGAACGTCCGGAACCTGGTGGCCGGCGGCGCGCTGCGCCCCTCGACCTCGATGCCTTCCGTTCGCGAGCTCGCCCGCGGCCTGGCGGTCAACCCGGCGACCGTCGCCAAGGCCTACCAGCGCCTCACCGACGCCGGCGTCCTGACCGTACGGCGCGGCGACGGCACCTACGTCGCCAGCACGCCGCCCGCCCTCAGCGCCGCGCAGCTCCACGAGCGCCTGCATGCCGAGGCCCTGCGCTACGCCAGCTTCGCCGCCACCCTCGGCGCCACGGCCCAGCAGGCCGCGACCGCACTGGAATCGGCCTGGCGCGCTCTCGACATGAGCAGAGCGACGGTGGCGCAAGCAGCAGCGCCACCAGGAGACCCCGTATGAGCCCGACCTCAGCCCGTGCCTCGACCGTCGCCGCAGTTGCCGTCCTCGACCTCCCGGCCGCGGCCCGCTCGGACACGGCCGCCGGCGTCCTCGCCGCGGCGCCGCCCCCGCTCGCCGCCGAGGCGATCACCGTGCGCTATGGCCGCCGTACCGCGGTCGAAGCCGTCTCGCTGACCCTGTTCGAGGGCACCGTCTATGCGCTGCTGGGCCGCAACGGCGCCGGCAAGTCGTCGCTGGTGCGCTGCCTGCTCGGCCAGCAGCGGGCCGCGGCCGGCCGCGCCCTGCTCTTCGGGCGCGATGCCTGGCGCCACCGCGCCGCGCTCATGGCGCAGGTGGGAGTGGTGCCGGAGCAGCCGGACGCGCCGCCCCGCGCCACCGCCCGCCGGCTCGCCCGCTTCTGCAGGCCGCTCTACCCCCACTGGGATGGCGACGCCTTCGAGGGGCGCCTGCGGCGCTTCGGCGTCCCGGCCGACCTGCCGTTCGGGCGCCTGTCGAAAGGACAGCAGGGCCACGTCGCTCTTGCCCTCGCCCTCGCCGCCCGGCCGCGCCTGCTCATCCTCGACGATCCCACGCTCGGTCTCGACGCCGTCGCCCGCCGCGCCTTCTTCGAGGAGCTGATCGGCGAGCTCGCCGACCGCGGCGGTGGCCCCGGGACAAGCCTGGATCGCCGTCGCAGGCCCGGCTCCCGGACCGCGCGAGTATGGCGCCTCCTTTCTCCTCGAGGTCGACTCCCGGCGGTCGGTGCACGTCCGCTTCGCCAGGGGCGCCGACGACACCTTGCCGCTCGCCTTCTCCACCGACGGCCGGCGCGCGGTCTGGGCGGAGCACCAGGGCGGGCAGGGCACCTCCCCGCCGGTGCTGGTGAGCCTGGCCCTGGATCGAGCCGGCGCCATGCCGGTACGGACGCCGATCGTGGAGAGCGCACCGCCCGGCAAGCTCGTCCTCTCGCCGCGCGGCACCCGCATCGCGACCGCCAGCGGCCGACAGGTGGCGGTGTACGAGCTGGACAGCGGCCGTCTCCTCGCGGCGCACACGTTCGGCGATTCGCAGCGCTGGCCGGCCACGGTGGTGTTCCGGGACGAGGACCATCTGCGGCTCCTGGTCTCCCGCGATCCGGCTCCGGGCATGGGCGCGTTGGCGGTCTACGACCTCGACCTCGCCTCGCGCCGGCTGGCCGGGCTCACGACCCTGCCGTGCAGCTGGCGCCGGAGGCTCAGCCCGGATGCCGAGCGCATCGCCTGCCAGGGCGTGCACCACGAGACGGTCGCGGTCTTCGACCTGGAGAGCGGACAGCGGCTTGCCGAGCTCCGGCAAACCGGCGCGAAGATCCGCGCGTCCTACCTTGCCGACGGCCGACTCGCCATGCAGGTCTCGGGACCGGCGGGTACCGAGGTGACGATCCTCGACCGCGACGGTCGGCTGCCGCCGGGCGCCCCGCGGTTCCGGCTGCCGCCCAGCGCCAAGCTCGGCTGGTTCTGGCTGCCGAAGGAAGACATCTACAGCTGGATCGTCCAGACCGACGCGCACCGCCTGCTTGCCAAGGAGGTCCTCGGATCTCGGGTTGCCTGGAAGGTCCTCGACCCGGCGCAGGGCAGCACGCGCTCCCTCGACGCCGATGGCCTGCGGCTGCTGCCGCCCTGGGGGGTCGCGGCAGCCCGGAGCGCGCCGCTGTTCAGCGACGGCGCGCGCTTGCTGCGCATCGACCTCTCGACCGGCGAGCCCCATGTCCTCGGCCCGGCGCGCCCATACCGCGCTCCCTACGTGGAGTAAAGGGGCGGTCCTCGAGGCCCCTTCGGCACGGCGGGGCGGCCCCTCCCGGCGGACCGATCCACGGTAGGATTGCCTCCGCTGCCGCGGTCCGGCAGGTGGCAGGCAGCGTAGGAGGAACGAGATGCTTTCCCGTCGATTCCACCGAGTGGGCCCCTGGGCGCTCGGCCTGGCGCTGCTGCTCGCCGCCGCGCCGGCGGCGCTTGCGCATGCCATCCTGGTCGAGGCCAGCCCGGCGGCCGGCTCGACGGTCGGCGGACCGGACCTCGAGATCCGCCTGCGCTTCAACTCGCGCATCGACGGCGCGCGCTCCCACGTCACCCTGGTGCAGCCGGACAAGCAGCAGCGCACCCTGACCCTCGGCAAGCAGCCCGGGCCGGCGCTGCTGACCGCCAAGGCCGCGGGTCTCGCCCCCGGCGCCTACCGGCTGCGCTGGCAGGTGCTCGCCGCCGACGGCCACATCACCCGCGGCGAGGTCCCGTTCCGGGTGAAGTGACCCGGCCGCCGCCGCGCCCTCGGCGCCCGTCGCCGCCTGCCCACTCTCCGACCTTCCTCGATTCCCCGCGATGATCCAGCTGCTCGACGTCTTCGGCTTCCTCTCCGTCGGGCTGCGCGGCCTGACCCTCGCGCTGCAGTCGATGGTCATCGGCGGCCTGGTGTTCGCCCTCTTCGTCGCCCGCGCCGACGCGGGCGCGGCCGCCGTGCGCGCCTGCCGCCGACTGCTCATCGCCGGCGCGCTCGCCCTCGCGCTGGCGCAGGCCGGCTACCTGGCCGCGGACACCGCCATCCTGATGGGCACCGCCGATCTCAGCCTCGCGGCGGTGGCCGGCGCCAACTTCTTCGTCGCCGGCGCGATCGCCACCGCGCTCGCGCTCGCCGTCGCCGCCCTGGTCTCCTGGGCCGCACGCCCGGGCCGCGGCGCCGGTAGCCGCCCGGCTCTGGCCGCCGCCCTGGCTCTCTCGCTCGGCATCCTCGGCGCCGCGGTGGCGACCAGCCACGCCGCGGCACGCCTCGAAGGCCGGGCGCTGCTGCTGGCGCTCACCTCCCTGCACCTGGCGGCGATCGCCTGCTGGATCGGCGGCCTGCCCTATCTCCTCCTCGCCCTCGGCCGGGCCCCGGACACGGCCGCGGCGCGCACGGTGGCCTCCCGCTTCTCGCGCCTCGCCCAGGGGAGCGTCGCCGTGCTGCTCGCCGCCGGCATCGGCCTGGCGGCGATCTACGTCGGCAGCCCCGCCGCCATCCTGGGCACCGCCTACGGCGCCATGGTCAGCGCCAAGGCGATCCTGCTCGCGCTGCTGCTCGGCCTCGGCGCCCTCAACTACTACGTGGTCCGCCGCGCCGAGGCCGGCGACGCCTCGGGGCTGGCCGGCCTGCGGCGCTTCGCCGAGGCCGAGGTGGGCATCGGCTTCACCGTCATCCTCGCGGCGGCTTCCCTCACCTCCCAGCCGCCGGCCGTCGATCTCGCCGCCCGCGACCTCGTCTCGCTGCCCGAGATCGAGGCCCGCTTCGCGCCGCGCCCGCCGCGCCTGGTGCCGCCGCCCGCCGGCGAGCGCCTGTCGCCGGCGCTGCAACGGGCCGCCGCCGGCCCGGGCCGCCGCGACCTGGGCTCCTACGTGTCGTACGTCCCCGGCCAGCTCGCCGAGCCCCCGACGGCGGGCGAGCTCGCGCTCTCGGAGTTCAATCACAACGTCTCCGGGCTGGTAGTGCTGATCGCCGGCCTGCTCGCCGTCGCCGCCCGCGCCGGCTGGCGCTGGGCGCGCAACTGGCCGCTGGCCTTCCTCGCGCTCGCCGTCTTCCTCTTCCTGCTCGCCGACGCCGAGTACTGGCCGCTTGGTCCGGTGCCCTTCTGGCGCGGCTTCCTGGTCGCCGAGGCCCTGCAGCACCGCCTGGCGGTGCTGCTCATCGTCGCCTTCGCCCTCTTCGAGCGCCGCGTGCAGACCGGCAGCGCCGCCTCGCCGGCCACCGCCCTCGTCTTCCCCTTCGTCTGCTTCCTCGGCGGCGCCCTCCTGCTCACCCACAGCCACTCCCTGAACAACCCCAAGAACGAGCTCTTCGTCGAGCTCAGCCACGCCTCGATCGCCATCCTCGGCGTCGCCGCCGGCTGGTCGCGCTGGCTCGAGCTCCGCCTCCCCGACGGCCCCCGCCGCGCCCTCTCCTGGGTCTGGCCCGTCTGCTTCGTCCTGGTCGGCGTCCTGCTGCTCGACTACCGCGAGAGCTGAAAGCCTACGCCTGCACTGCGAACCACCTCTACGAGCTTGCAAATCTCGCCGTCATGATGTACGTTATCTCCACAGACATGCGTAAAAATGACAACGCATGGCCAACTGAGGAGAGATCATGAAGAAGAAGACGCTCAGGAGGCTCGTTCTTGCAAAGGAGACGCTGCGAGGCCTTGACGATGGCGCGATGCGGGCCGTTGGCGCGGGTCTATCGGCTCCTCAGGCTTGCTTTACAGATGCGACCCAATGCTCGTGCGCGTCCCAATGCACGTGCGGTCTGGCCTGCTATACCCAGGCGCCTGAGTGCTGAGCCGCGGAAGCTGATCGAGCACCGAGCGGCCGGGGTGAGTGGGCGCCCGCCACTCCGGACGCTCTGACCGCTCGTCGTCGAGTTGCCGAGCCAAGCGGGAGCGGCTACGCCCGCGGCGCCCTCTCCAGGAACCGCTTGAGATCCGCGAGGCGCCGGCGGGTCTCGCGGGCGGGCGAGCCTTCTTGATCGCCCTGATCGTCAAGCTTAGTATTCACTGGCACCCGCGTGGAGAGTCGAGCTCCCAATCATGAAAGAGGACATGGACCTCGCAGCACGATACGCGAGGTGGGACACCGCGGACCTGGCGCGGGCTGCCACGGCCGAGGCGTCCGACTTCAGGCCGGAGGCGCTGGCGGCGATGCGTTTGGAGTTGGAGCGGCGTGGCCAGGCGGTCGGCCCGGTGCCGCCGGCGCCCGCTGCCGCGAGAGAGGAGCCGAAAGGGGTAGGGGGATTCCTGCTTTTTCTGCTCGTGCTGCTCGGCTGGGCGTCGATCACCAGACTCTTCACCGGCATCGCCTACATGTTCATGATGCCGGACAGGCTGGCGGATCTGCTGATCGACGCCGGCTGGGCGTTCCTCGGAGTTTACGGGTTTTACTGTTGCAGGCTGCTCCTGCGGAAGGATCGACGCGCGCCCGCCCGTACCGCAGCGTGGTTCGTCGCAGACACGGTGCTCACCATCGCCTTCGTGGCCCACGCCCACTTCGCCTCGGAACCTTCCATGCCGCCCTTCATGTCCGACATTTCGATCACGGGCGTTGTGTTGATCTTTCAAATCGTCTATAGCGGGATCTGGCTCGCCTACCTGGCGCGGTCGAAGCGAGTGAAAGCCACCTTCGGCGCCCCGTTCCAGTGGTGACGAGCCGGCATCCGCTATGGAGAGGCGACCATGAGCCACGACCACGTCCACGAGCCCGCCGGCCCGATCGACTGGAAGGAGCACGGGGTCAAGGTCATCCCGGGCGACTCGCTCGACCCGAACACGCCGCAGACACCGGGGATGAACCGCGCCGCGGCGATCGACTTCGCCCGCGCCGGCGCGCGGAAGATCTGGGCCGGGACCGTCAAGATCTTCCCCAATGCCAAGACCGGCGCGCACCATCACGGCGCGCTCGAGAGCGTCATCTACGTGCTGAAAGGCCGCGCCCGGATGCGCTGGGGCGAGCGGCTCGAATACGTCGCCGAGGCGGGACCGGGCGACTTCATCTTCGTGCCACCGTATGTGCCGCACCAGGAGATCAACGCCTCTCTCGACGAGCCCCTGGAATGCGTGCTGGTGCGCAGCGACAACGAGGCGGTCGTCGTGAACCTCGACATCGAGCCGGCCGAGAAGCCCGAGGAAGTGCGCTGGATCGACCCCGTCCACCGCTGACGCCGGCCGCTCAGCGCCGCCGCTCCGCCTGGCCGCTCGCCGCCGGGTCGGCCGCCAGCACCGCCCGCACCTCCTGCCGCCGCAGGTGCTGGTCGATCATCACCGCCGCGATGCTGCCGGTGCCCATGGCGATGGCCACCTGCTGGGTGACCGGCCGCAGGTCGCCGGCGATCCAGACCCCGGGGACGTTGGTGTCGCCGCGCTGCGAGCGCGGCACCGCGTGGTCGCCGCTGGCGCTCATCTCGACGCCGAGCTGCCGCGCCAGGTCGGTGCGGCCCGGCGACGGGCTGGAGACGAAGAAGGCTTCCGCCTCGAGCACCTCGCCGCTCGCCAGCTCGAGGCCGTGCAGGTCGCGCTTGCCGCCCAGCAGGCGGCGGATGGCGCCGGTCAGCACCGGGATGCCCGCCGCCGCGAGCTGGTCCGCCCGCTCCTCGCCGAGCGCGGTGTCGCCGGTCAGCAGCAGCCGCAGCCGCCGCGTGTAGGGGGTGAGGCCGAGGGCCAGCGCCGCCCCGGCATTGGCGGTGCCGGCGGCGATGACCAGGGTGTCCTTGCCGGTCACCTCCGGCGCCTCGCAGTCGGGACAGTAGAACATCGTCCCCTTGCCCGCGTACGCCAGGCACGGCGTGAAGTCGCCGTCCACCGTCGGGTGGTAGCGCGCCACCCCCGTCGCCAGCAGCAGCGTCCGCGCCCGCCACTGCTCGCCGCCCGCGCCGGCCAGCCGGAAGTCCCCGTCCGCGCCCTCGACCCGCGCGACGTCGCCACGCACCAGCTCGGCCCCCATCTCCCGAACCTGAGCGCGCAGCCGCTTCTGGATCTCGGCGCCCGATGCCGCCGGCATCCCGGGCACGTTGTGCAGCAGCTCGAGGGTGAAGTAGAGCGGCCCGGTCGTGCGGTCGATCACGACCACCTTGCGGCCGTGCCACGCGAGGTGCAGCCCCGCGGTCAGCCCGGCCGGGCCGCCGCCGACCACCGCTGTGTCGTAGACCGCCGGCGCACCTGCCGGCGGCCCCACGCCACCCGTGGCGCCGGAGCTTGGATCGGTTCCCATGGCCGCGCTGTCTCGTTGCCCACCGGCATCGTAGCCGAAGTCGCGCCCCGGACGCCCGGCCGGCTGTGCGCCCCGACGCCAAACCTCGGCCGCCGTCGAGACCGCCGGTAGGCAAGCGGCAGCCGGTCGTCGAGCTTGTCCTGCCGGCTAGCCATGTATATACTGACCGCATCGCCTCCTCGAGGATCTCGCGGGAGGAATCGAGCGACCAGGAGACCGGCGAGAGGGGCTCATCATGCTGACCAAAGTCCAGAAGTGGGGTAACAGCCAGGGAGTTCGCTTTCCCTTGCAGGTCCTGCGGGAGGCCAACATCGCCGTCGGCGACGATGTGGAAGTGGCCGTCCAGGAAGGCCGGATCGTCGTCACACCTTCGGGCCGGATCCGCGGCAGGTACCGGCTCGAGGACCTCGTCGCGCGAATGCCCGAGGGCTACGAGCCGGTCGAAGAGGGCTGGGGGGCTCCGGTGGGCCGCGAAGCTTGGTAGCGGAATGGCGGCCTATATCCCGGCGAAGGGCGATTTGATCGCCTTGACCTTCGATCCCCAGTCAGGCCATGAGCAGAAAGGCCGGCGACCAGCCCTGGTGATCAGCAACGATCTCTTCAACCAGCGCACCGGCTTGGCGATCGTCTGCCCGGTCACGAACCGGCAGCGAGACATCCCCTTTCATGTCGCCCTTCCCGCAGGGGGCCAGGTGACCGGCTTCGTCATGGTCGAGCAGGTCAAGGCGATCGACTTCCGAGCGCGCCGGGCCAGGTTGATCCAGAAGCTCTCAGTGACCGTCCTCAACGAAGTGCTGAGCATCCTCGACGCGTGTCTCTACTGAGCCTCGCGGGCCGCGGCCGCGCCAGCCCCATCTCGCTCGCTTCGGAAGGGTAGCCGACCTAATGTCCCGCCTCCGGCCCCGTCACAGCAGCCGGCGCAGGAAGCCGCTCATCGCCGCCAGCGTCGCCTCGCGCTGCTGGCGGTGAGGGGTGTGGCCGCAGCCGGGCAGCACCAGGGTCTCGGTCGGGCCGCCGCATCCCGCCGCCACCGCCCGCAGCTGGTCCAGGGTGCCGTAGGGATCGTGGTCGCCCTGGATCGCCAGCACCGGACAGCGGACCCGCGGCAGGAGCTCCTCGATGCTCCACGACCGGAACTCCGGCCGCAGCCACACCTCCACCCAGCTCTCGGCGCAGCCCTGCGCATTGGCGCCGTGATGGCGGACCATGCGCCGCCAGAGGTCGGGCTGGCGGTAGAGCGCCGGCAGCTTGGCGATGCTCTCGAGGCAGACCGGCTCGACGAAGACGTGCGGCGCCTCGAGCGCCATGCCGCGCAGCCATCCGCCCGAGGCGCCCGCGCCGGCGCCGCCGGCGACGCCGGCGGTGGCAGCGTAGATCAGCGAGATCGAGGCGCCGTCGCTGTGGCCGACCAGGAAACCGTCGCGCACGCCGAGCGCCGCGACCACCTGCGGCAGCGCGGCCAGCGCCTCGTCGTGCATGAAGCTCACCGGCCAGGGCCCGGGCAACGCCTCCGAGCCGCCGTACCCGGCGCGGCTGTAGACCAGCGCGCCGCACCCGGTCGCCGCCGCCAGCGCCGCCGGGAAGTCGCGCCAGGTGTCGACGCACCCCTGGCCGTCGTGGAGGAAGACCAGCGTCGGGGCCGCCGCCGGGCCCGGCCCGAGCCACTCGTACTCCAGCCGCTTCCCGGCGGCCGCCACCGTCCCACGCACCGCTCCACCCGCGGCGATCTCGAGCTCGGACTGCGTCATCTCGGCCATCGGCGAGGAACTCTAGCTCAGCACACGTGGCAGCGCCCGGGTCCGGCCCGCGCTCATGGCGGATAGAGCTCGATGCCCTCGGCCGCCGCGGTCACCTGGGTCCCGGCCTCGCCGCGGACGATCGCCACCAGGGCGCTCAAGGTGCCGATGGCGGCGGTGCGGCCGGTCCTGTCGGCGAAATCGGTCGCGGCCTCGACCTTCGGCCCCATCGAGCCCTCGGCGAACGAGCACGCGGCGAGCGCCGCCGGCGCCGCTCGCCGGATCGCCCGCTGGCCGGGCTTGCCCCAGTCGAGATAGACCGCGTCGGCGTCGGTCGCCATGATGAAGAGGTCGGCGTCGAGCTCGCGCGCCAGCAGGGCGCTGGCGCGGTCCTTGTCGACCACCGCCTCGACGCCGTGCAGCTTCCGGCCGGGCCCGTACATGGTCGGGATGCCGCCGCCGCCGGCGCAGATCACGATGCAGCCGTGCTCGAGCAGCCACTGGACCGGCCGGATCTGGAAGATCCGCCGCGGCATCGGCGACGCCACCACTCGCCGGAACCGGTCGCCGTCGCGGGCCATCGTCCAGCCCTTCTCCTGCGCCAGCCGCCGCGCCTCCTCCTCGCCGTAGAACGGGCCGATCGGCTTCGAGGGATGCTGGAACGCCGGGTCGTCGGGGTCCACCTCGACCATCGACAGCACGGTGGCGAACGGCTGCTCGAAAGGCAGGAGGTTCCCCAGCTCCTGCTCGATGAGGTAGCCGATCATGCCCTCGGTCTGGGCCCCCAGCACGTCGAGCGGGTACTCCGCCACCTTGTCGTAGGAGGCGCCCTGCAGCGCCAGCAGCCCCACCTGCGGGCCGTTGCCGTGCGAGACGATCAGCTGGTGCTCGCGCCCCAGCGGCGCCAGCGCCTCCGCCGCGATCCGCACGTTGCGCCGCTGGTTCTCCGCCGTCAGCGCCTCCCCCCGCCGCAGCAGAGCGTTGCCGCCCAACGCCACCACGATCCTCAAGCCGCGCTTCCTCCTCGGCCGCCACCGCCGGCCGTGCGCAGTCTACCCGCGGCCGCCTGCCGCCGCACCTCTCCGGATCTCTGCCGGCGGAATAAGCTCGCGGCCCCGCGAGTCTCATTGCCAGCGGGGAACGATCCTCGCTGCCGAACGCGCCGGGCCGGAGAGCGTTCCCCACCCGGAGCGATGGAAAGGAACCCGCGATGAGACTCGCACGATCTCTCAGCCTTGCCTTGCTGCTCTCGCTGGCAGCCGCCCTGACCGCCCATGCCAAGACGTTGACGATCGACCGCGACCTGCCGCCCGCGGCGTCGGTGGTCGGCACCTCGTTCGCCGCCGACGCCGCCAGCCATCGCGCCTGGGTCGTCGTCGACTACGTCGAGCGCACCGCCGAGGAGGAGCTGGTCCAATCCGAGCGCGTGGAGGTGCCCGGCCTGAGCTACGACCCGGCCACCAGGACGATCCGGCTCCAGGACGGAGAGCGGGAGCTGACCTGCGCGGTGGGCAGGAAGCTGCTCTGGGCCACCTCCTTCCGCGCCACCGCCGACTGCCCGATCCGCGTGCACGAGCCGCGGGAGAATGTGGACAGCGCCCAGGCGCAGTCCGACAAGACTCACGTCGTCATCGAGCTGGGAGCCGAGCCGTAATCCGCTCGCCGGCTGTCGCTTCCCGCCGGCCGCGTCATCGTGGGCAACCCCCCGCTCGCCGGGGGCCACGGGGCGCGGCCGGCGTTTATCGCTCCCGTCTCGCCGCGCCCGCCTCGCCGCACCGCGCCCGCGACCCTCGCTGCCGCTACCTCCCTCCCGCCTCCTCGCCGCTCGCGCCCCTCCCTCCCGCCCGGCCGTTCTCCTTGCTCCTCGTCACTCCCGGTAGCGCGCCGCCACCCGGCGGTAGGCCTCGCGGAACGGCAGCCCCTCCTCGAGCACCAGCCGGTAGGCCTCCTCGGTGGCGCCGAGCTCGGGCGGCAGGCGGATCCGGTCGGCGCGGAAACGCACGCCGGCGAGGGCGGCGGCCATGATCTCGAGAGTGTCGCGCGCCAGGTCGACGCCGCGGAAGAGCGGCGCCTTGAGCAGCTGCAGGTCGCGGTGGTAGCCCGAGGGGAGCTTGGCGGCGATCGCCAGCGCCTCGAGCAGGCAGGCCTGGGCCGTGGCGGAGCGGCCGCGCACCAGCTCGAAGACGTCGGGGTTGCGCTTCTGCGGCATGATCGAGGAGCCGGTGGTCATCGCCTCGGGCAGGGAGACGAAGCCGTACTCGCTGCCGTTCCACAGCACCAGGTCCGCCGCCAGCCGTCCGAGGTCCTGCAACGTCAAGGCGATCTCGAACAGCACCTGCGCCTCGGCCTTGCCGCGCGACAGCTGCACCGCCGTCACCGGCTCCTGCACCGTCGCGAAGCCGAGGCGGCGGCGGGTGGACTCGCGGTCGATGGGCAGCAGCGGCACGCCGTAGCCGGCCGCCGAGCCGAGCGGGTTCTGGTCGATGCGCCGCAGGCAGGCGCCGAGGCCCAGGGCGTCGTCGCGCAGCTCGGCCGCGAAGCCTCCGGCCCACAGCGGCACCGAGCTGGGCATCGCGGGCTGGTGGTGGGTGTAGCCGGTCAGCGGCGTCGCCGCTTCGCGCGCCGCCAGCTCGTCCAGCGCGGCGGCGACGGCGCGCGCGCCCTGCGCGAGCGCGGTCACCTCGTCGCGCAGGTAGAGGCGTAGCGCCGCCAGCACCTGGTCGTTGCGCGAGCGGCCGAGGTGGAGGCGCGCGCCCGCCTCGCCGATCGCCGCGGTAAGACGGCGCTCGAGCGCGGTGTGGACGTCCTCGTCGCCGAGCTCGATCCGCCAATTGCCGGCGGCATGGGCGGCGGCCAGCGCGGCCAGCCCCTCGCGGATCGCCGCGACGTCGGCCGCCGGCAACAGGCCGGCCTCGCCGAGCATCTCGGCATGGGCGATCGAGGCGCGCACGTCGTACGGCACCAGGCGGGCGTCGAGGAGATGATCCTCGCCGGCGGTGTAGCGCAGCACCCGCTCGTCGAGCGGCGCGCCGCCCGGCTGCTCCCACAGGCGGCTCATCGCCGCGCCGCCGCCCCGGGCATTCCCGCCTGCAGCTCGGCCGCCTGCAGCTCGGCCGCTTGTAGCTCGGCAAAACTGCCGACCAGGCGGCAGTAGAAGCGCGCCCCCGCGATCACCTCCTCCTCCCAGACGAACTCGTCGGCGGTGTGCGAGCGCTCGCTCTCGCCCGGGCCGCACTTGACCGCCGGGATGCCCGCCATGAAGACCATGTCCGAGAGCGTCGCCGAGCCGTAGAGCCGCGCCTCGGGACGCACCCGCCGGGCGGCCTCGACCACCGCCGCGCCGGCCGGCGTCTCGCACGGCGCCAGCCGGTCCGACAGCACCCGCACCTCGCCGCTCACCGCGCGGCGGATGCGCTGCACCACCTCCGCCGGCGCCAGCGCCGGGGTGGTGCGCACGTCGAGCACCGCGGTGGCCTCGCCCGGGATGACGTTGCGCGCCGTGCCGGCCCGCAGCTGCGTGGGCTCGACGGTCACCGGCCCCAGGCGCTCGTGCGGCGGGCCGAGATCCACCGCCTCGAGGGCCACCAGGTCGCGGGCCAGGCGCCGTGCGGCGTTGGCAGCGCCGAGCGCCCGCGCGTGGGCAGCGTGGCAGGCGTCGCCGCGCGCCACCAGCTCCAGCACCAGCAGGCCCTTCTGCGCCACCGCCAAGTCGAGGCCGGTGGGCTCGCCGATCACCGCCGCCGCCGGCCGCCGGTCCCGCCGCGCGAGCTCGTCCAGCACCGCCGCAGTACCGGTGCCGCGCGTCTCCTCGCCCTCGACCAGGGCGAGCGCCAGGGTGAAGGGCAGCTCGACCTCGGCAAAGGCGGCGAAGGCGGCGATCATCCCGGCCACCGCCGCCTTGGCGTCGTTGGCGCCGAGACCGTGGACCTTGCCGCCGGCGGGCCGCGAGTCCCAGGGATCGCGGGTCCACCCCGGGGCCGGCGGCACGGTGTCGAGATGGGTGTCGAGCAGCAGCAGCGGCAGCTCCGCCGCCGCCGCCGCGGCCGGCTGCGGCGACAGCAGCAGCAGGCTGTTGCCGAGCCGCAGCGGCTCGACCCCGCGCCGCCGCCACCACTGCTCGAGGAAGCCCGCGAGCTCCCCCTCCTCGCCCGACACCGACCGGATCGCGACGATGGCCCGGTGCAGCGCCAGCACCTCGCGCTCCGGCAGCATCATGGCTCGCTCCCAGCCGGCCGTGCCGCCGATTCAGGAGATTGCGGTGCCGCCGGTTCAGCCGATTGCGGTGCCGCCGTTTCCGGCGCCGCCGCGGCCGCATCCGCGACCACCAGCGTCCCGGCGCCCTCGTTGGTGAAGATCTCGGCGAGCAGGCCGTCGGGCACGGCCGCGCCGACGATGTGCACCCGCCGCACGCCGCCGCGCAGCGCCGCCTCGATGCTGCTCGCCTTCGGCAGCATGCCGTCCTCGAGGCAGCCGCGCTCGCGCAGGCGGGCCAGGCCCGCGAGGTCGGTGAGCGACACCAGCGAGCTCGGGTCGCCGGGGCGCTCGAGGATGCCGGGCGCGCCGGTCAGCAGCAGCAGCTTCTCCGCCCGCAGCGCCACCGCCAGGGCGGCCGCAGCGGTGTCGGCGTTGACGTTGAGCAGCGCGCCGCGCTCGTCGGCCGAGAGCGGGCTCACCACCGGCACCATGCCCGCCGCGAGCAGCGTCTCGAGCACCGCGGGATCGACGTCCTCGACGTCGCCGACGTGGCCGTAATCGACCACCGTCCCGCCGTCCACCGCCTGCCCCGAGGCGCTGGAAGCGTCGCCGCCGCCACGTCCACCCACCGCCACTGCCGCCGCAGCCGTCACCGTCACCGGCCCGCGGCGGCGCGCCAGCACCAGCCCGGCCGCCACGCCGGAGAGGCCGACGGCGGGCAGCCCGACGGCGCGGCAGGCCGCCAGCAGCCGGGTGTTCACCGCGCCGTTGAGCACCAGCGTGGCGACCTCGAGCGCCGCGTCGTCGGTGATCCGGCGGCCGGCGACGAAGCGCGGCTCGGCGCCCAGGGCGCGGGACAGCGCGGTCGACTGCGGCCCACCGCCATGCACCAGCACGACGCGGATACCGACCTGGTGCAGGACGTGGACCTGCTCGAGGACCGCCACCATGGCGCGCGGCGCGGCTTCCGCGGCGGACGGGCGGCCGCCGGAGTCGCCGCCGAGCGCCGCGCCGCCGACCTTGACCACGAAGGTCTTGCCCTTGAACAGGCGGATGTACGGCACCGCCTGCCGCAGCGCCGCCACCGCGGCGCTCTGCTGCCCGACGTCCTTCATGCGAGGCCCTCCC
>Ga0070709_10000073_pt1 | contig 78221 bp, 72 predicted proteins | sample LARL51metaG_FD_65449 | JGI IMG/M metagenome (GOLD analysis project Ga0070709, IMG submission 65449) | Corn, switchgrass and miscanthus rhizosphere microbial communities from Kellogg Biological Station, Michigan, USA - LAR L5-1 metaG | ecosystem: Host-associated > Plants > Roots > Rhizosphere ... | reverse complement strand
GTGCCCGGCATCGTCCTGGTGCTGGTCGCCGCCATCGGCCTGGTGCGCCCGCGGCGGGCGCGGCAGATGGTCGCCGCCACCGGCGTGGTGGCCATCGTGATGTCCGCCGGTCTGCTGGCCACCTCGATGTACGGCAAGGCGTCGGCGGCCGACGAGATGACCGCCGCGTTCCGGCCCGTCTTCGCAGCGTCGAGCATCCAGCAGACGCAGGCGCTCACCGCCGACGCGAGCGCCATGGCCACCGAGCTGACCCAGAAGGCGCTGCCCGCCTTCGCGGCGGCGCTGCACGTCAGCCCGTCGCAGCTCGCCGCCGGCATGGCCACCAGCTACCCGGCTGTCACCGCCGGCATGCAGGAGCTGCCCGGCATCATCGGCCGGATGGACGGCGCAGCGACGCTGATCGCCACCCAGAAGGACAACTTCGACCAGACCGCGGCCATCCCCTGGACGCCCGGCTCCATGGTCGGGGTGTTCTGGTCGATGATGGCCCCAGCTCTGCTGATCCTGGTGGTCGCCGCCGGCACGCTGCTGGCCGCGACCGGCACGGCGCCGCAGGCCCGGCGGACCGTCCTGCGACCCGGAGCGCAGCACTGAGCCCCGGCTGAGAACAATGCGGCCGGCGACGGGGTGTGCACCGTCGCCGGCCGGCTGCATCATCCGCGGAACGGCCCCTGCCCTTCGCCGACCGGTGGCGCCGGCGGGTCGTCCTGCGGTGCTGTGCACACCGTACTCAAACCCTCGCGCAAGGGTCCGCCCTGTTCCGGCAAGTGTTGGCAAAGAGTTGTGAAGCAAGTCCGGGGCTCGCGCGCTCGCCGTGCGCGCGGCGGTGACGCGCGGGTAACCGTGCGCCGGGCGGGGTGCACAACCCACCCGATACAGGGGATGCTTCCCTGACCGTGTCTGCGTTGACTGCCTGGGGTGGCGCATGACCGTCGACAAACAGGACGACGACGCCCTGCGTGCCGGCCTGGCCGCCGCCGTGCCCCAGATCGCCACCATCCTGCAGAGCACGACGCAGCGCGGCGGCGTCGTCGAGCTGCTCGCCCGCATGCTCGACACCCTGCCCGTCGGCGTGGCCCTGCTCGACACCGACGAGGGGTTCAGCTTCCTCTACTGCAACCCGGTCTTCGAGCGCTGGCCGGCGCCGGAGATGCTGCCCGTGGTGGGCAAGCCCTTCTCCGTCGCCTTCCCGCGCGTGGTGCAGAACCGCGTCATCGAGGCGCTGCGGCGGGTGGTGGAGACGCGCGAGCCGCTGCACTACCGCGAGTTCCCCTACACGGGCTACCGCGGCGACGGCCCCAGCCTGCCCGGCGACGTCACCGTCTGGAACTGGGACGTCTACCCGCTCGTCGACGGCAGCGGCGCCGTCACCCACCTGATCAGCACCGGCGTCGACGTCACCGCGCCCGCGGTGGCCCGGCACCGCCTGGAGCAGGCCCACGAGCGCGGCCTGGAGGCCATCGTCGAGGTGGCCCGCCTGGCCGCCGCGCGCACCGACATGCCCGCCTTCTGCGGGCGGCTCAGCCACACCGTCGCCCACCTGGTCGGCGCCGGCCGCGCCTTCTTCCTGCGCCTCGACCGCGGCGGCGTGCTGGTGGCCCAGCCGGAGGCCTACGGCGTCCCCACCGCGGCCATCGCGGGCATGCGGCTCTCCTTCGAGCCGGGCGAGCACGGCCTGGTCGAGCGGATCCTCTTCGAGGACGAGGTGTTCCGCGGCCACGTCGACGCGGACACCGACCTGGGCGCCTTCCGGGCGCTGGCCGACCGGCTCGGCGTCGACGACGCCATGTTCGTGCCCTGGCGCGCCGGCGACGACCCCATCGGCGCCCTGGTGGCGCTGGGCTCGACCCGCGCCGGCGGCTTCACCGACGAGGACGTCTGGGTGCTGCGCGCCGCCGCCCACGCCGCCGGCCTGGTCTGGCAGCAGAAGCTGGCCGAGGCCCGCGAGGCGGCCACCCTGGCCCGCCAGCAGGACATGGTCGCCCGGCTGCGGGCCCTGGTCCGGGTCAACCTCACCCTCACCCAGGAGGCCGATCCCGAGGCCCTGCTCCGCGCCGTGCTCGAAGCCGCCCGCGACCTGGCCGGCGCCGAGTACGCCGCCCTGGAGGTGCTCAGCCCCGACGGCCTGCGCCTGGAGGCCTTCCTGCACTCCGGCATGTCGGCGCAGACCATCGCCGCCATCGGCAACCTGCCCGCCGGGCGCGGCCTGCTCGGCGCGGTGATCAGCGAGGGGCGGCCGATCCGGCTGCACGACCTCAAGGAGCACCCGCAGTCGGTGGGCTTCCCCGCGCACCACCCCCCGATGGGCAGCTTCCTGGGCGTGCCCATGGTCTACCAGGATCGCACCATCGGCTCGCTCTACCTGACCAACAAGCGCGGCGGCAGCGACTTCAGCGAGGAGGACGAGGCCATCATCACCGCCCTGGCCGCCCAGGCCTCGGTGGCGGTGGAGAAGGCGCGCCTCTACCAGCGCCTGGTCGCGAACGCGGCCACCGACCCGCTCACCGGCTTGAGCAACCGGCGCGAGTTCGAGCGCGTGCTGAGCAACCTGCCGCGCACCCGCTTCGCGGTTCTGGCCATCGATGTCGACAACCTGAAGCCCATCAACGACGAGTACGGCCACGAGGCCGGCGACGCGGTGCTCCGCGCCGTGGCCTCCGCCATGAACGGCCTGCGCCGCACCGGCGACGTTCTGGCCAGGGTTGGCGGAGACGAGTTCGCCGCGCTGCTGCTCGACACCGACGCCGACGGCGCCCAGCAGGCCGCCGAGCGCATGCGCGTGGCCATGCACGGCGTCTCGGTGGGACACGGCCAGGCGCGGATCAGCGCCGGCTGCTCCGAGGGCCACGTCGGCGACGACGCCCTGGCGGTGTGGAAGGCCGCCGACGCCGCCCTCTACCGGGCCAAGCGCCACGGCCGCGACCGCGTCGAGGGCACGGTCCGCGGCGAGACCGAGGTCACCGTCGAGGTGCTGGAGCGCGCCCGCGTCAGCGATCCGGCGGCCTGGGCGCAGACCCTCGACAGCGTGCTCAGCGAGCACGCCATCGCCGCCGTGTACCAGCCCATCGTCCGCCTCGACAGCGGCACGGTGGCGGGCTACGAGGCGCTGGCCCGTCCCAGCGGCTACGCCGCCACCTCGAGCGTCGAGGGCCTCTTCTCCGCGGCGCACCGCCTGGGCATGATCCGCGACCTCGACTGGCTGGCCCGCCGCGCCGCGATCGCCTCGGCGGGGATGCTGCCCGCCGGCCTGCCGGTGTTCATCAACGTCAGCGCCGCCTCGCTGCTCGACCCGGTGCACGGCGTCGACCAGATGCTGCTGCTGCTGCGCTGGGGCCGCTGGCCCGCCGGCGACGTGGTGCTGGAGATCACCGAGCGGGAGACCATCAACGACCTGGTCCGGCTGCGCTACGTGCTGGCCGCCTACCGGGAGCACGGCTTCCGCATCGCCCTCGACGACGTCGGCGAGGGCCACTCGACGCTCGAGGTGCTGGCCACCGCCATGCCCGAGTACGTGAAGATCGCCCGCTCCCTGACCATGAGCACCGACCGCCCCGGCTCGACCGCGGCCATCCAGGCCGCCGTCGCCTTCGCCCGCAGCACCGGCACCACGGTGATCGCCGAGGGCGTGGAGACCCCGGGCGCGGCCCGGGCCATGCGCGCGCTCGGCGTCGACCTCGGGCAGGGCTGGTTCCTGGCCCCGCCCGCCCCCGCCGCCGTGCTCGCCGAGACCGCCGCCGCCGGCGAGCTGGCCCAGCGCTGAACCGCTAGAGCGGGCCCACCCGGGCCACCGCGGCGGTGACGTTGTCGGTGCTGCCGGCGCGCAGCGCGGCGTCGACCAGCTCGGCCACCTGCTCCTCGAGCGCGCCCTCGCCGCCCAGCGCCGCGGCGATGCCCTCCGGGGAGACCGCCTCCCAGAGCCCGTCGCTACAGAGCAGGAGCACGTCGCCGGGGCGCAGGTTGACCTCGAAGAGATCGGGCTCGGCGGGCTCGCCGAGCAGCGCCCGGGTGATCCGGCTGCGCCGCGGGTGGTGCTGCGCCTCCTCGGCGCTGAGCAGCCCGGCACGCACCTGCTCGGCCACCCAGGAATGGTCGACGCTGACCTGGGTGGCCTGCCCGCCGCGGACCAGGTAGGCGCGGCTGTCGCCGACGTTGGCGATGGTCGCCCGCCCGCCGCAGACCACCGCGGCGACCAGGGTGGTGCCCAGGGTGCGCCCCATGCCGTCCGGCCGGGCCCGGGAGAGGATGGCCTGGTTGGCGGCGGCCACGGCGTCGACCAGCGCGGCGGCCGGCTCCTCGGCGTGGCGCAGCCGCTCGCCGGTGGCGGAGGTGGCCACCATCGCGGCCAGGCGGCCGTCGGGGTGCCCGCCCATGCCGTCGGCGACGAGCAGGGCGCAGCCGGTGGCGGCCTCGAGGTCGAGCAGAGTGACGGCGTCCTGGTTCTCGGCGCGGACGCCGCCCCGGTCGGTGACCGCGGCCAGCTCGACGGCATGCCCGGCGTCGTCGCAGCGGAGCACCTCCACCGTGCGCGCCGCCTGCACCCGCTCACCCACCCGTGCTGGCCTCCTCATCGCCGCCGCCGGCGCCCGGTCCGGCCGCCCCGGTCAGCGCGACCACTCGACCTGGCTGACGCCGGGCACCTGGCCCACGGCGAGCACCACCTCCTCGGCGCGGCGGTCGGCCGGGAGCTGCACGCCGACGGTGATGGTACGCGCGCCGCCCTCGCGGTCCACGCGCAGCCGCTCGACGCTGACCGCCAGCCGGCCCAGGGTCTCGACCAGCGCGGCCAGCTCCATCTCAGCGCCCGTCTTCAGGCTCAGCTCCACCTGGCTGCCGCGCAGGTCCTCGATGAGGCGGCGGCTCACCCGCTTGAGCCCCCAGAGCGCGGCGATGGCCAGCACGGCGGTCACCGCCGCGCCCGCGTAGAAGCCGGCGCCCGCGGCCAGGCCGATGGCCGCCACCACCCAGAGGCTGGCCGCGGTGGTCAGGCCGTGGACGCCGAAGCCGCTGCGCAGGATGGCACCGCCGCCGAGGAAGCCGATGCCGGACACCACCTGCGCCGCGATGCGCGTGGGGTCGAAGCGCCCCGCGCCGGTTCCGGGCACGAATGGCGCGAACCCGTAGGCCGACACCACGGTGAAGAGGCAGCAGCCCAGGGCGACCAGGATGTGGGTGCGAAAGCCGGCGCCGTGCGCCGACAGCTCGCGTTCCAGCCCCACCGCGCCGCCCAGCGCGCAGGCCAGCAGCAGGCGCATGAGAAGCTCGAGCTCACCCGGCATGGCGGCTCCCATTGTGGTCCGGCGAGCCGCCCCTGCGGGCAACGGTCAGCGCCGGGTCAGGGGGGCGGCGAGACGGTGACGCAGTTGCTGTAGCCCGCGCCGTCGATGCACGCGCCGCCGGTGCTCGTCGAGGTGCTGCTGCTGCCGGTGGTGCCGGTGCCGCGCGACGCGCTGGTGGTCCGCGACGTGGCCGAGGACGACGCGCGCTGCGACACCGGGGCGGACGCCGTCGACTGCGACGACAGCGCGGCCGGCGACAACGCCGTGTCCGCCGAGGTGGCCCCGCCGGTGCTCACCGGGCCGGTCGCGCCCGGGCTGTCCGGCGCCGCCGGCGTGGTCGCCGCGCCGCCGGTGGCAGGCAGCCGCGCACCTCCGTCCGGCGCGCCGCCGCCCGCGTGTGCCACGACGGCGAGGAGCAGCGCGACCAGCGCCACGCCCACCCAGCCCCAGGCCCAGCGCGGCAGCCCGCGCACGCGCGCAGCCAAGCCCACCACTCGAAACCACCTCCCGCAGGTCCCGCCGTCTCTCTCAGAGGGAAGACGGACGGCGCGCCCGCGTCTTGCACGGAATGCAAGAGGGGCCGCGGACGCCTCGCGGCATCCACGGCCCCGGAGAAAGGGAGGGCGATGGGGGACGCGCCGGCGGGGCGGATCGCCTGGGGGACCGGTCCCAGGACGACCCGCCGCACCGGGGCGTCTATGCGGTCGTGGCGGACGGACCCCAGCGGTGGCCCGGCTGCTTGGCCCAGACCCGCCGCGTCCGCAGCGGGCAGTCGGCGGCGGCGGGGGAGACCCTCATCTCCCACCCCACGCGCCCGAAGGAGCTGGTCGGGCGCACCAGGCGCCCGGCGCAGGGAATCGGCTCACCGGCGCCCGCCATGGGGCATTCGCCGTTCGTCAGTGGACCGTCGCACGCGGCGATGACGCGGCCGTCCGCGTCCTCGATCCTGATCCCGGGCGTGGCCTGCTGTGCCACCGCTCCGTTCGCACCTCCCGATCTTTGATCCTGTCGCGGGTACTGTCGCCGCAGGCGGTGGGTGGGCGGTAGGGCCGATGGTCGCCAGGCCGCCGGGACCTTTGTCGCCAGTTCCGGCGAAGCTCAGCGCGCGGCCAGCCGGCCCCGCCGCGCCTCGGGCGCGTAGCGCCACACGGCGGCACCGAGCAGCGCCGAGCGGGGCACGGGTCCGAACACCCGGCTGTCCGTGCTCGCCGCCAGGTTGTCGCCGAGCACCACGTAGCCGCGGCCCGCCCGCAGCACCTCGCCGTCGCAGGTCACCGCCCCGCCGGGCGTGGCCGCCACCCGCTTGACCAGGGCGCGCGAGGCATAGCGCGGGTCGCGCAGCGCCACCACGTCGCCCGCCGACACCCTGCGGTACCGGGTGACGAGCAGCCGGTCCCCGGCCAGCAGCGCGGGTGCCATGCTGTCGCCGCTCACCTCGACGCGCCGCAGCGGGCGGTGGAGGGAGATCACCCCGAGATACTAGGATCAAACCCCTCTCGAAGATCACAGGAGGCCACGGCATTGCGGCTGCTCACCGGTCTACTCGGCATCGCCGACCGGCTCCACGCCCCGCTCGAGGCGCACGCCCACTGCGACCTGCCCTGCGGCGTCTACGACCCTGCCCAGGCGCGGGTCGAGGCCCAGTCGGTCAAGGCGGTCATGGAGCGCTACCAGCAGAACCAGGACCCCGACTACCGCACCCGCTGCGTCGCCATCAAGGAGGAGCGGGCGGACCTGGTCAAGCATCATCTCTGGGTGCTGTGGACCGACTACTTCAAGCCCGAGCACCTGGACAGGGTCCCCAACCTGCACGACCTCTTCTGGCGTGCGACCAAGGCCGCCGGCGACGCCAAGCGGACCATGGACGTGGCCGTCGCCGACAAGCTGCTCGGCCTCATCGACGAGGTCGACGCCGCCTTCAAGGCGACCAAGAGCTGAAAACGCAGGGGGGGCTCCGGGGGCAACGCCGGCATTCGGCCGCGCTCCGGCGGCGAATGCCGGCGTGGGGGTGCTCCCGCCCTGGGGCGCGTCAGCGCGCGGACGGACCGCCGTGAGCATGCTGCCCCGCTGGGTCGCCTGGTCGATCGCCGCCGTGGTGGTCGCCTGCGCCGCCGGCCTCGCCCTGCTCATCACCCTGCCCAACGGCGGCGGCTCGGGCACCGGCACGCCCACGCCACACCCCGGCGCGGCGGAGCTGACCGCCTACACCTCCGCGCTGCGCGGTCCCACCTCCGACGGCGGCCAGGTGGTGGAGCAGGAGATGAAGCCCTCCATCGGCGAGTTCAGCCAGGGCCAGGTCGACGCCGCCACCTTCGTGGCCCGCGCCCGCGGCTGGCAGATCGCCCTGCGCCAGGTCAGGGACCGCATCGACCACATCCCGGTGCCCCCGGCCATCGCCGCCGCCCGGGGTCTCTTCGACCAGGCCATGGACGACTACGTGGCGGCGGCAAAGCTCTTCGAGCAGGCCGGCAACACGCCCGCGGGCGCGGCCCGCGAGGCCGCCATCACCAAGGCCATCGACCAGGCGCGCGCCGCCGACGCGCAGTTCGACCAGGCCGCCGCCGTGGTGCAGCGCGCCCTCGCCGCCGCCGGGCTGCAGCCTGATACGGCGCTGCCCAATCCCACCCCGGTGGCCTCGCCGGGCTGAGCCCGTCTTTACAACCACTGCGGTCCGGGTAGCAACCCGCTGACGGCGCCTCCGGCGCGCCCGGCCCGCTCCTAGCATCGCCGCCAGTGCGTTCCCGCTGGCTGCCGCTCTCCCTCGTCGCCGCCGCCGTCGGCCTGCAGGCGCAGGTGGTCGCCTTCAGCCAGGATCGCCTGCCCTCGCCCGACCGCCCCTGGATGCTCGCCGTCGGGGACTCCATCACCGCCGGGTACACCCTCGACCCCGGCTTCGACGGCGCCGCCCACACCTGGGCGCTGCAGGTGCGCGACGGCCTCACCGCCGCCACGGGCACCGACTGGTCGCTGTACTCGCTGGCCTGCCCCGGCGAGACGACCACCAGCTACCGCAGCGGCGGCTGCATCGGCCGGAACATGGTGCCCGCCCTGGACGGCCGCAGCCAGCGCGACGGCGTGGTCACCGCCATCCGGCAGCGCGCCGGCACCCTGCGCCTCATCGTCGTCGAGCTGGGCACCAACGACTACTTCGCCGCCCGGCGCCGCGGCGGCGACGTCCTCGCCGCGCTCGACGCGGCGGCCCGGCGGCTCGACGCGGTGGTGGCCGACCTGCAGCGCCTGGCCCCAGGCGTCCCGGTGGTGGTCGCCGACATCTACGACCCCCACGGCAACGCCGTCTCCTACCTGCAGGCCGTGCACCTCGACGCCCGCATCGAAGCCCTGGCGTCAGCGCGCGGCGTGGCCGTCGCCGACTTCCTCCACGCCGTCGACCCCGCCCTGGGTCCGCCGGCCAGCCACTGCCGAATGCTCGACTGCGCCCACGACGACATCCACCCCACCCTGGCTGGGCAGACCGCCCTGGCCCGCGCGGTGCTGGCGGCGCTGCCGCACGGCCCGGCTCAGCCCTCCTCGTTCTCGCTGCCCAGCGCCGCGTAGCCGGCGGCGATCAGGCCGATGGTGCCGCCGCCGACCAGGGCGACGAGGATCTTCACCGCCCAGGGCGCGCTGTTGCCCAGGGCGATGGCCACGAGGACGGCGGCGCCCACGCCGGTGAGCACGGCCACGACCATGGCGCGCGAGAGGTGAGGCAGCCGGCGGTGCATGTCCACGCTCCAGTGTCTACCCGCGACCGGGGTGGACGTACACCCGTTGGGCCGAAAGTCCCGGGCCCTCCTGACCGACGGCTCTGGCCCGCGCGCGCGGGCGGGCGGCAGCATGGGTGTCGTGCCAGCGTGGAGGATCGGCTGATGCTCGTCACGGCGGGCAGCGCACCTCCGCGAGGCCGCGTCGCACCCGCCGCGCGGACCCGCGCCTTGCGCCTGCACGCCTTCCGCGAGCCGCCCCGGCCGGTGACCGTGGCGCGTCCCGTGCCCACCGGCCAGGAGGTGCTGCTGCGCGTGCTGGCCACCGCGGTCGACCTGCACGACGTCGCCGCCGCGGCCGGACTGCTGCCCGGCGTGCATCTCCCCGCCGTGCTCGGCCATGCCGTGGCCGGCGAGGTGGTCGCCGCCGGTGCCGATGCCTGCGCGCCCGCGCCCGGCACGCCCGTCGCCGTCCACGGCGCCTGGGGCTGCGGCGTCTGCGCCCTCTGCCGGGCGGGCGAGAAGCAGCTCTGCGCCCGGCCGCGCTGGTGCGGCTCGGGGGCGGCGGGGGGCTTCGCCGAGCACCTGCTGGTGCCCCACGCGCGCCACCTCGTCGAGCTCGGCGGCCTCGACCCCGGGCTCGCCGCGCCGCTGGCGGGGGAGGGGCTGTGGACCTACCGCGCCGTGCGCCGCTGCCTCGACCGGCTGGTGCCGGGCACCGCGGCGGTGGTGCTCGGCGCCGGCGTCGCCGGGCAGATGGCGGTGCAGATGCTCAAGGCGCTCAGCGCGGTGCACGTCATCGCCGTCGACCCCGACCCGCGCCACGAGGCCGCCGCCCGCGAGTCCGGCGCCGACGCCTTCGTCCACCAGCTCGACGCCGAGGCCGTGTACGAGGCGCTGGCGCACCGTCCCGCGGTGGCCGTGCTCGACCTGGAGGGCAGCGATGCCGGCGTCGCCCTCGGCGCCGCGCTGGTGGCACCGCTGGGGCGGGTGGTGGCCACCGGCCTGGGGCTGGGCCGCCTGGCCTGGTCGCCGGCGACCGTGGCGCCCGAGGCCACGCTGAGCACCACCCGGTGGGGCAGCCGCTCCGACCTGGTCGAGGTGCTGGCCCTGGCCCGGGCGGGACGCATCTTCGTGCGCACCGATCGCCACGCGCTGGAGCAGGCTCCCGCCGCATTGCTGGCGGTGGAGGAGGGGGGAGTGGATGGCAGTGCCGTCCTCGTCCCCTGACACCGCCGTCATGAGCGCGTCCCTGCAGAGGCACGAGCGGCTGGCCGCCGCCGCCCTGGCCATCAGCGCCCACCTCGACCTGCCCGCGGTGCTCCGCCAGCTCGTCGAGGCGGCCCAGGACCTGGCCGGGGCGCGCTACGCGGCCGTCGGCGTCCTCGCCGAGGACGGCCACACCCTGCGCGAGTTCGTCACCGTCGGCCTCAGCGACGAGCAGGTGGCCGCCATCGGCAGCCTGCCCACCGGCAGGGGCGTGCTCGGCACCCTGGTCCACCACCCCGACCCGCTGCGCGTCCGCGACATCACCGAGCACCCCGACTCGGTCGGCTTCCCCCCGAACCACCCGGTGATGCGCTCCTTCCTGGGGGTGCCCATCCGCGCCGGCGGCGAGGTCTTCGGGCGCATCTACCTGGCCGAGAAGGTGGGGGCCGTCGAGTTCACCGCCGACGACGAGGCCCTGGTCTCGCTGATCGCCGCCCAGGCCGGCGTCGCCGTCGAGAACGCCCGTCTCTACGAGCACGCCCAGCAGCGCGTCCGCGAGCTGGAGGCGCTCAACGACGTCTCCATGGCCCTGGCCGGCCAGGAGGACCCCACCGAGGTGCTCCGCTCCGTGGCGCGCGCGGGCCGCGCCCTGGCGTGTGGCACCGCCGCCGTGGTGGTGGTGCCCGACGGCGACTCGCTGCGCATCGCCGCCGCGTACGGGCGCCCCCAGGCCGAGGTCTGGCGCCTCTTCCGCGCCGCGCGGCAGGTGGCCTCCCGCACTCTCTCCGCCGCGCACCCCGTCACCGCGCCGAGCGTGCACACCGAGGGGCAGACCACCTTCACCGCGGTGCCGCTGGTGGCCGGTCCGCAGGTGCTCGGGGTGCTCGCCGTGAGCCTGCCCGCCGCCGGGTTGGCCGAGATCCGCCGCCGCGGCCTGGGCACCCTGGCCAGCCTGGCCGCCTCCTCGCTGCGGCTGGCCGCCGAGTACCAGTCGAGCGTCGCCGCCGAGCGCCGCCAGCGCGCCCTCTTCGAGGTTGCCCGCGTCGCCCTCGGCGGCGGCCCACTCCAGGAGATCGTCTCCGCCGCCTGCGAGCGCGTCCTGGTGCTGCAGCGGGCCGCGGCCGTGGCCGTCCTCTGGGCCCGCGACGGCGATCTGCTCGAGGTGGCCGCCTCCGCCGGCGACCTCGACGCCCCCGACGAGATCCGCGGCCCCGACGACCTGCCCGGCTTCGACTGGGTCCCCATCCCCGGCGACGAGGACCACGGCGGCTGGCTGGGCGTCCGTCTCAGCCCCGGCGAGGAGCTCGACCCCGACCGCCGCGAGCGCCTGGAGGGCTGGGCCGGCGTGATCTCCCTGGCCTACCGCGCCGAGCGCCTGCGCCAGATGCGCCGCCAGGTGCTGGTCGCCGAGGAGCGCTCACGCATCGCCATGGAGCTCCACGACGGCGCCGTGCAACGCCTCTTCGGCGTCGGCATGGCCCTCCAGGGCGCCGCCCTCATGGCCGGCGACTCCGACGCCCGCGTCGCTGCCGCCCTCGCCTCCGCCGTCGACGAGATCGACTCCGCCATCACCGAGATCCGTGCCTACGTCCACGACCTCCGCCCCACCGGCCTCGGTGTGGAAACTGTCAGGCAGCTCATCGCCGACGACGTCTCCATGCTCACCGGCGCCGGCATCGCCTGCGACGTCGACATCGACGACCAGACGCTGGCGGCATTGCCCGGCGACGTCTCCGCCGAACTGGTCCAAGTTCTTGCCGAAGCCTGCGCAAACATGGGCAGGTACTCCCACGCCACCCATGCCCTGATCCGCATCGGCAAGCGCCGCGGCCGTTTGTTGTTGTCGGTGGTCGATGATGGGGTGGGGTTTGATCCGACGTTGCGCACGCCGGGACACGGGTTGCGCAACCTCCGGGAGCGCGCGGCGCGTCTCGACGGAACTCTCACCATCGACTCAGCGCCCGGGCAAGGCACCCATCTCCGCCTCGAAATCCCGCTCTAACCCACCCAAGCTTCGAAGCGCTGAGAACACCCCCGCCGGGAGCGGGGGACGTATCGGCGCGGCGAGTTCCGCAGGAGCCGGTTCACCAACGCCGCGTCTCACCAACGGCGACGAGGACTGTCTGAGCAAGCGCCGATATGTCCCCCGATACCGGCAACACCCACGCCCCCTACAAAAGCGCGCCCGAAAAACCCTTTACGGCCACTGCTCCGGCGGCTGCACCCGCCGCTTCGCCATGTACGCCGCAACCTCCGCCCGCCGCGCCAACCCCAGCTTCATGAGGATGTTGGAGACGTAGTTCTTGACCGTCTTCTCGGCGAGGTGGATGCGCTCCGCGATCTGCCGGTTGGTGAGCCCTTCCGCCACCAGGTCGAGGATGCGCCGCTCCTGCGGGGTGAGCTCCTCGACGCCGTCGGTCGGCACCGGCGCCTCACCGCGCAGCCGCGCCAGCACCCGCGCCGTCACAACAGGATCGAGCAGCGAGTGCCCCGCCGCCACCTGCCGGATCGCCCCCACCAGATCCGCGCCGCGCACCTGCTTGAGGACGTATCCGGAAGCTCCGGCCATGATCGACGAGAACAGCGCCTCGTCGTCGGCGAACGAGGTGAGCATCAACACGTGCGCCTCGGGGTGCGCGGAGCGGATGTCGCGACAGGCCTCGATGCCGGAGCGGCCGGGAAGGCGGACGTCCATGACCACAACTTCGGGGGAGAGGTCGTCGACGGCCTTGACGGCCGCATTGGCGTCACCGGCTTCGCCGACCACCTCGAATCCCGGCACACCCTCGAGCAGGCTGCGGAGTCCACGCCGGACCAGCTCGTGGTCGTCGCAGAGGAGGATGCGGATGGTGTCGGTCGGCATCGTGTTCACTCGCTGGTCGGTGTGGTCGGCTTGGTACAGCATAGGTTCGTCTCCGATCAGGTGGGCGGGCCGGAGGCAGGAGCGGCGACGTGTCCGGTCGTGGCGGCGGTCGGCCGCCTCGTCAGGCCTCCGGCGGGGAGGGCCGTTCCGGCTGTGTGGTGTCCGGACGGGCCCCGGCCGCGCCGGTCGGCGTCGACCACGATGCACGTTCTCCTTGCTTCGCCGTCGGAGTTCTCCACCTCCTCCGGCCCTGCTCCGGATTGTCGGCGGCCCCCTGCCCTCCGCACCAGGGCACAAGGTCACCCATGCCAGCGGGACCGACGGCCCCTCCGGGTTGCTGCCAGCCACGACCGCAACGCGGAGATCGACCCGCCTCGAGCCCGGTCGGCGGGGCGGGAGGGGTGGACGCGGAGCCCGCTCCGGTCTACGATGACTGACCCGCCGGAGCCCCCGGCGGCCCACCAGGCCCGGTCGGAACAGGGACCCGACCCGGCCGGCTCGCCCCTGGAACCGGGGCGGGCGAGTTTACGTTTGCTTTGCACGGGCCCGGGTACGCTTCCCAGGCGGCCTCTCTCCCGGGACGGCCGTGTGCCTGTTCGGAGACCCCATTGCTGATCCAGAATGCGACGGCGGAGTTGATCGCCGCCCGGCAGCGTGACCTGCGCGACCGCGAGGAGCGGCTGCGCCTGCGCCGCCTGGTGGGCGAGATCGACCGCGTCATCCAGACCTGCGAGGAGACCCATCTCCAGCGCGTCAAGCAGATCACCCCTGCGATCGCGGAGATGTACACGCGCGTGCTGGCCCGGGCCCGTGAGGACGTCGGCGCTCTCGGCGAGTTCGAGGCGCTGCGCGCCCTGGAGGGCATCGCCCGCATCCAGCCGCGCCGCATCGTCCACATCATGGACAGCATGTGGGCGGCCCAGGAGGTCCTCTTCGACCTGATGCAGCCGCATCGCACGCGCCTGCCCGAGGACCCCGAGGAGGGCCGCACCCTCCACGCCCAGCCCGGGAGCTGGCGGCCCGCCGCCTGACCTGACACGGTAAGCGGCGGTGTCCGCCTGCTCACCGTCGGGCACGGCACCCTGCCGGCCGAGCGCTTCGCCGCGCTTCTCAACCAGGCCGGCGTCGAGCATCTCGTCGACGTCCGCACCGCGCCTGGCAGCCGCCACAACCCGCAGTTCGGCCGCGCCGAGCTCTCGGCCTGGCTGCCCGCCGCCGGCATCGCCTACCGCTGGGAGAGGCGTCTCGGCGGCTTCCGCCGCGCCGACCCCGACTCGCCGAACACCGGCCTGCGCCATCCCGCCTTCCGCGGCTACGCGGACCACATGCGCACCGGCGACTTCTACGCCGCGCTCGACGAGGTGCTGCGCGAGGCCGCGAGCAATGCCACCGCGGTGATGTGCTCCGAGAGCGTCTGGTGGCGCTGCCACCGCCGCCTGGTCGCCGACACCGCCATGCTGCTCCGCGGCGCCGAGGCGCGGCACCTCATGCACGACGGCTCGCTGCGCCCGCACCAGCCCACCGAGGGCGTCCGCCGCGACGGCGACACCCTTGTCTACGCGGCGCCGCAGCTCACCCTGCCCACCACACCGGGCTGACAGCAAAACGGCGACTGGAACTGCTGTCACCGGCCGGACGCCCGGGCTTCACCCCTGTTTACCGAAACCGTGGCTAGACTGCGCGCGATATCCCTCCCCAGCGCCGCTCCAGGAGTCCCGTCGTGCTCAGCCTCGACCGCGCCGTCCTCACCTGGCTCCGCCGCCACCACGTCCCGCTCGACGCCGCCTTCATGGTCGGCGCCGGCGCCTTCCTCTTCGCGCTGTCGATGACCGTCTCCACCTACCAGCAGTTCTACATCTCCCGCCAGGGCCTGCTGCCCGGCGTGGGCGTGGCCCTGGCCCTGGCCGTCGGGCTGGGCGCCGCGGTGGTGGCGCGCCGCTGGGAGGTGGGCGGGACCGCGGATCGCGGCATCGCCGTGCTGGCCCGGGTCGCGCTCACCGGTGCGGTGATGCTGATGCTGATGGCGCCGATGCGGGTGGCCGCCGCCTAGCTGATCGGGCGGCTCGTCCGGCCCCGGCGTGGCCGCGGTGATCGCGACATTGATCCGGTGAGCGGATGGCGCGGGTATCATCCGGCCGATGCCGGTCGGTGAGACCCACGCCAGTCTGCGCGACCGGTCGCACCTGCTGCGCCCGGTGAGCTGGGACCGCGGCCTTCTCGAAGTGGTCCTGCTGGCGCTCTCGGTCGCGGTGCTGGTGGGCGGGTTCGTCACCCAGCTCGGCGCGGGCGCGCTGGCCAGCCTGGCGCCCATCGCGGTCATCCCGGTGCTGGCCTCCGCCTGGCTCGGCTCGACGCGCGTGCTGGTCGCGGTGGTGGCCGTCTCGGTCGGGCTCGACCTGGTCCTGGCCGCGCACGGCGACCTCGGCGTGGGCGCGGCGCTGACCCGGGCGGCGGTCATGGTCGGGCTCGGCGTGCTGGCCCGCATCGGCGCGGTGGGCTACGCGGGCACGCGGGCCGGCGCCGCGCGGCTGGCCCTGGTCTCGCGCGTCTCGCGGATCGCCACCTCGGCGTCGTCGCTGGAGGCCATCCTCAGCGGCGTTCTCGACGAGATGGCCCGCGACGGGCTGCGCGGCGGCGTCATCCTGCTCATCGACTCGCAGCGCCAGCTCTACATCGCCGCGGCCCAGGGAGATCTGGACGAGGCTGTCCGCAACTCGCGGCTGCGGATGGGCGAGGGCATCATGGGGCGCGTCGCCCAGACGGGACGCTCGGTGCTGGTGGCCGACATCGACGCGCCCGACGCGCCGCCGGCCGCCAACCGCAACCTGGGCACCAACGCGCGCATGCGCAGCCTGCTGGCGGCGCCGCTGCTCTCCGCCGGCACGGTGATCGGCGTGCTCGGCGTCGACTCGGAGCGCCCCCATGCCTTCCACGGCGGCGACCTGACCATGATGGAGCAGATCGCCGTGGCAATCGCCGGCAGCGTGCAGCGCGCCGGCGCCCTGCAGCTCGCCGACCGCCTGCTGCAGGAGCGCGTCGACGAGCTGACCCTGCTGCTCGACACGGCGGGCCGGCTCTCCATGTCGCTGGAGCCCGAGGTGGTGATGCGCGAGGTGGTGCGCTCCACCGCCGCGGTGGTGTCGCACGCCGGCGCCCAGCTGCCGCCGCGCGCGGCCATCTTCCGCGTCGTCGACGGCCGGGCCCGGATGGTCGCCGTCGAGGACGAGGAGTCGCAGGCGGTGCAGCCCGTCGACCTGTCCATCGAGGAGCACGCGCTGATGCGCCAGGCGCTGTCGAGCGGCGCGGTGGTCACCGGGCGGCTCGACTCCACCGGACCCGGCGTCGCCGAGGCGGCGGCGCGCCTGGGCTTGATCTCGGGCGCCTGGGCGCCGATCTGGACCGGCAAGACGCTCTTCGGCGTGCTCGCCGCCACCTCGCGCGACGACCGCGCGTTCGACGCCGAGGAGCTGCGCCTGCTGGAGGGTATCGCCCACCTGGCGGGCCTGGCCATCGGCAACGCGGAATCGCTGCGGCTGGAACGCGAGCGGGCCATCGCGGCGCGCGAGCACGGCGAGCGCATGGCCGCGGTGGAGCGGGTCAAGTCCGAGTTCCTCCGCCTCGCCTCGCACGAGCTGCGCGGACCGCTCGGCGTGCTCGGCGGCTACATCTCCATGCTGGAGGACGGCTCGCTCGACGACGAGCAGATGCACCGCGTCCTGCCGGTGCTCGGCGGCAAGGTGGTGGAGATGAACCGCCTGGTCGACCAGATGCTGGAGACGGCGCGCCTGGAGGAGGGCAAGCTCTCCCTCGACCTCGAGCACGTCGAGCTCGGCCGCGCCCTGCAGGACGCCGTGCGCACCGTGCTGCCCATGGGCGCGCCGCGCCACCAGGTGGTCGTCGACGCGCCGGAGCCCGTCGAGGTGATGGGCGACGGCGGCCGCATCCGCACAGTTCTGGCCAATCTCGTCGGCAACGCGGTGAAGTATTCGCCGGGCGGCGGCGAGGTGCGCTGCGTGGTCGGCGCCGAGGATGGCTGGGCGGTGGTGCGCGTGCACGACCAGGGCATCGGCATCGCCGCCGAGGACATGTCGCGGCTGTTCGCCCGCTTCGGCCGGGTGGTGACCCCCCAGAACAGCCACATCGCCGGCACCGGGCTGGGCCTCTACCTGGCCCGCGAGCTGGCCCGGATGCACGGCGGCGACATCACCGTGAGCAGCCTGCCCGGCGAGGGCAGCGTCTTCACCCTCACCATGCCGCTGGCCGGGTCGGTGCGCATGCTGCCGCCGCAGGGACGGGCCGCGCTCTCCGCGCTGTCAGATGCGGACGTGCTCGGCGAAGCGGCGCAGCAGTGACCCGTCGCCGAAGATCTCGAAGCGCTCCGGGCCGACGCGGTTCCACGTGAGCAGGTAGAGGTCCGAGGCGGTGCCGCGCACCGCGACATCGCCCTTGGCGTGCTCGCGGGTGGTGACCGCCCCGTCAGGTGTGAAGCGGATCATCCACTCGCCCTCGGTGTCGGTGCTGTGCAGGTGCATCGACTCGCTGGTGCTCACCTCCAGCGCGCTGGGGCGCCAGAGCGGCAGCCAGAGCTCGCCGACCTCGTCGACGCCGTGCACGGCCAGCTCGGTGTCGACGGGCGTCTCGGCGGCGACTGCGTTCTGCGCGTCCCAGCGGTGCACCGCGGTCTCCAGCGGGGCGCGGCGCATCCAGAAGCGCACCGGCTGCGCGCCGTGGCGCCAGTTCCACACCTCGTCGTCCTCGCCGATGCCGGCGAAACCGTCGGCCAGGGCGGCGGCGCCCTCCTCGAACCACTCGATGCGCGCCGCCATCTCCTGGGGGCCGCCGGGGATCTGGCGCACGTCGACGGCCTCGCGGCTGCGCTCGCGGACGATGCCGCCGACCCAGCGGTGCAGGCGACCGATGTGGTCGACCAGGTCGGGCATGGTCCAGCCCGGGCAGGAGGGCACGGCGGCGGCCGGGTCGCGGCGCGCGGCGGCGGCGAGCGCGGCCCCGTCGGACCGGACGGTGCGGACGGCGAGCTCCTGGAGGGTCACGGCCGCCGAGTCTGGCACGCCGGTGCGCCGGCCCGGCGGCGTCTGCCATAGTCGCGCCCGAGATGCGGCATCGGAGCTCTGGCCTCGGCCCCTCCCGCTGGCGCGGCCAGCCCGGCCGGCTGGAGGTCTGGTACACCACCATCACCGACCCGGCCGGCGGCGACGGCTACTGGATCCACCACGAGCTGGTCGCCCCCACCGACGGCGACGCCTACGTGCACGGCTGGGCCGCCGCTTTCCCCGCCAACGGTGCCGCGGAGTACTGGCGCTTCGGCCCCGAGCCCATGCCGCGCAGCATCCGCGGCGACGTGTGGTTCGCCTCGGCGGGCACGCACGTCGAGGACGGCGCGCTGCGCGGCAGCGCCGGCGCCATGTCCTGGGACCTCACCTACAGCGACATGGGTCTGCCCCTCTACACCTTCCCGCGCTGGGCCTGGCAGCGCGAGGCCCTGCCCGCCGCGCAGGTGCTGCCCGCGCCCACCGCGCGCTTCCGCGGCAGCATCCGCGTCGGCGACCGCGAGGTGCACCTCGACGGCGCGCCCGGCGGTGTGGCCCGCATCTACGGGCACGGCAACGCCAAGAAGTGGGCCTGGCTGCACGCCGACCTCGGCGACGGCGACGTGCTCGAGGTGGTGGCCGCCGTGTCGAAGCGACCGGGGCTCAACAAGATGCCGCCGCTGCCGCTGATGCGCCTGCGCCTCGGTGGCGTCGACCGCCCGCGCCAGCCCATCGCCGCGGGCCTGGCCGGCTCCGCGCACGTGGAATTGCCGCGCTGGAACGCGACGGCGCGCTGGGGGCGCACGCGGCTGCGCGTCGAGGTTGCGGTGCCGCCTGCACAGTCGGTGGCCGTGCAGTACACGGATCCCGACGGCGAGACCTGCGTCTGCACCAACAGCGAGCGCGCCTCGGCCTGGATCACCCTGGAGCGCTTCGCCCGCGGCTGGCAGACGGAGCGCAGCTGGACGCTCGACGGCACCGCGCACGCGGAGGTGGGCCTGCGATGAGCCGCGGCGGCACGCTGACCGCGTTCGAGCGCCGCCAGCTCCGCGCGGTGTGCGACGCCATCATCCCGAGTGGCGGCAGCATCCCCGAGGGCGCGCTCGAGGTGGGCGTGCCCGAGCGCATCGAGGAGTGGCTGGGCCGCTTCACCCCGCAGGCGCGCCGGCTGGTTCGTGCCATGCTCGGCGGATACTCGCTGACCCCGCTGCTCTCCTTGCGGCCGCGTCCCTTCGCGCGCCTCGACGGCAGCGAGCGCGAGCGCTGGGCGGCGGAGAGCGACCGCTCCCGCTTCCGGCTGCGCCGCGAGTCCTTCGTGGGGCTGCACACGCTCATCACCATCGCCTACGCCTCGGCGCCGCAGGTGCGCGAGCACCTCGGCTGGGACGGCTCGCCGGCGGTGCCGGTGGACTGGTCGACGGTGGCGCCGCAGCCCTCGCTGCCGGTGACCCAGTGGCCGGAGATCCGCGACGAGGAGGTCGCCTGCGACGTCGTCATCGTCGGCAGCGGCGCCGGCGGCTCGCTGGCCGCGCGCGAATTGGTCAATGCCGGCCTCAACGTGGTCATCGTCGAGGAGGGCGGCGCGATCATGCGCGACCGCGTCCGCGACCGCCTGCCGGTGGAGCGGCTCTTCGACGCCTACCGCGACCAGGGGCTCACCGCCACCTTCGGCACCCCGATCATCTCGCTGCCCATGGGCCGCGCCGTCGGCGGCACCACGGTGGTCAACAGCGGCACCTGCTTCCGCACCCCGGAATGGGTGCTGCAGGGCTGGGCGGCGCGAGGGTTGCCCGGGCTGTCGCCGGATGCGCTGGCGCCGTACTTCGACGAGGTCGAGGAGCTGGTCGGCGTGGCCCCGGTGAGCGACGACATCCTCGGTCCCAACGGCGAGATCTTCCGACGCGGCGCCAACGCGCTCGGCTACGCCAACGAGGTGATCAGCCGCAACGCGCGCAACTGCCACGGACACGGGCAGTGCGCCTTCATCTGCCCTATGGACGCCAAGCAGGCCATGCACGTCTCGGTCCTGCCGCAGGTGATGGCGCGCGGCGCGCGCATCTTCGCCAACTGCAAGGTGGCCAAGGTCACCGTCGAGAACGGCCGCGCGCGCGGCGTCGTCGCCGCGGTGCACGATCCCGCCACGGGGGAGAAGCGCGGGGTGCTGCGCGTGCGGGCGCGCGCCGTGGTGATGGCCGCGGGCGCCATCTTCACCCCGGTGCTGCTGCAGCGGCAGAAGCTGGCCACGGCCTCGGGACAGGTAGGACGCAACCTGGCCATCCATCCCGCCTGCGGCACCACCGCCCGCTTCGACGAGGAGCTGCGCGCCTGGAAGGGCGTGATGCAGAACCACCACGTCGACGAGCTGCTCCGCGACGGCATCCTGCTGGAGGCCACCTTCCCGCCGCCCGGCCTGGGTTACTCGGCAGGCTCACTCCCCGGCGCCGGGCGCGAGCAGAAGGAACTGTTCGCCGACTACCCGCACATGGCCGCGGCGGGATCGGTGATCTCCGACGAGGGCGTCGGGCGCGTGCGCGCGCTGGGCGGCAACGCGCTGATCCGGTACGACCTGACCGAAACCGACGCGCGCAAGATCATCCGCGGCATCGCCCTGGCGGCGCGCATCTACTTCGCCGCGGGCGCCAAGCGCGTCTACCCGATGCTGCCCGGCCTGGAGGCGATCGACTCGCCCGACGACGTGCGCCACATCGAGTCGGGACGCTGGAAGCCCGGCGAGCTGAAGGTCTCCGCGTACCATCCCATGGGCACCTGCCGGATGGGCTCCGACCCGCGCTCCTCGGTGGTCGACGAGTACGGGCAGACGCACGACGTGCCTGGCTTGTGGGTGCTCGACGCATCCATCGTGCCGTCGTCGACGGTGGTCAACCCGCAGATCACCATCATGGCCCTGGCCGCGCGCGGCGGCCGCCGGCTGGCCGAAACGCTGGCGTGAGCGGAGAGGCCGCCCCGCGGGCGACTCTCGTCCTCAACCCGGCGGCGCGCGGCGGTGCGGCGAGCGTCGCGGCTGCCGCCGCGGAGGCGCTGCGCGCGCGGGGTGTGGCGGTCGACGTGGTGCACACCGCTGCGCCGGGCGCGTGCGTCACCGCGGCGCGCGACGCGGTGCGGCGCGGCGGCCATGGGTCGCTCGTCGTCGCCGTCGGCGGGGACGGCACCGCGCGCGAGGTGGCCCAGGGCATGGCCGAGGGGCTCGGCACCTGGCCGCACGGCGGTCCCGCGCCCGACGGCGCACCGCGCCTGCTCATCCTGCCCGCTGGCACGGGCAACTCGGTGCACAAGGCCTTGTGGGAGGACCGCTCCTGGACCGACACCCTCGACGCCGCCCTCGACGGCACCGCGGTGCGACGCGACCTCGACCTGCTGCGCATCGAGGGCCACGACCGTGCCGTGCTGCTCGGCGCCTCGGCGGGATTCCTGCGCCGGTCGGTGGAGGCGACCGCGCGCTTCCCCGAGCTGAGCGGCCGCGAGCTCTACGCCACCGCCGGCCTCGCCGCCGCGCAGGAGCTGCGCCCGTTCGCCGGCCGGGTCAGCGTCGACGGCCGCCTGTTCGCCGAGGGACCGATGGCGCTGGCCGCGGTGGGTGGCGCGCGCCGCCGCGGCGGCAGCCTGGTGCTCTTCCCCCGCTCCCTGCTCGACGACGGGCTGCTCGACGTCTGCGTGCTGCAGGCATCCGGCCCCGACGACGCCATCCCGCTGCTGATGGGCGCCATGGAGGGCAGGCACCTCGACCTGCCGGGCGTGCACTACGCGCAGGGCCGCGAGGTGATTCTCGAATGCCTCGACGGCGCTCTCGCCTTCGAGCACGACGGCGACCTCTGGAGCGGCGACGACGCGACATTGCGCATCAGCGTCGTGCCGCGCGCGGTGCCGGTGGTGTCGCCGCCGAGCTGGCAGGAGTAGCCGCTCAGCGCACGTGCGCGGCGAGCAGGTCCAGCAGTGCGCGCACGTCGGCCGCGCTCGCACCCGGCAGGGCCTCGACACGCGCGGCCGTGTCGGCGGCGAGGTCGTCCCCCAGCAGCGGCGCGGCGTTGCCGATGAACTTCGCGCGCGCGATCTCGCGATGCCGCGCCCGCGTGTCGGGGCCCGCGGCGCCCTCCGGGATGTCGACCTCCGCGTGCAGCTCGCCGCCGCCGGCGAACGTGATGTGCAGCCGCGCCCCGATCGCCTTCTCGGCATTCTCGAAGCTCTCCTCGGCCGGCGCCAGCAGCGTGACCGCCTCCTCCTCGCTGATGCCCGTGCCACCCGCCAGCCAGCCCGCGGCGGCCGCCCCCGCCATGCGCAGCGCGGCGCCGACGGGCGCGGCGCCGAGCAGCGCCCGTCGCGAGAGCGCGGCGTCGTGCCGCAGCGAGACCAGCCGGGCCACGCGCCAGACCCGCTCGTCGTCCACGCGCGGCGGCTCGAAGTCCTCGACGCGCAGGTCGCCGCGCAGCAGCGCGGTGGCCACGCTGTAGCCCGTCGAGAAGTTGAGCGCGGCCACGCCGGGAGGCGCGGCGGCCAGGTACGGTGCGGAGCGCTGCTCCATGCCCACGGTGAGGATGGAGGCGTCGCACACGATCGCAGTGATCTGGTCGAACCTGGCCACAACCTGCGGATGCAGGTGCAGCGCGGCGTCGATGGCGGAGTCGATGTAGGCGCAGCCGGGCCGCGGCTTGATCGAGAGGGTGTCGGTGTGCCAGCGCGTGCCCAGGCCGTCGACCGCCTGCGGCAGGGGTAGCTGGCTGAAGCGGGGCAGGAAGCCGTCGGGGTGCTCCAGCATGTCCGTCGAGCCGCGCAGCCCGGCGGCGGCGGCGTCGACGGCGTCGAGCCCGGTGCGCAGCGGGCCGGCCGCGGTGAGCAGCTTGGCGTCGCTGCCGAAGAAGCCGTGGTGCAGCGACCAGGGCGGCTGCGCGAAGGCGATGCCCAGGGCGTCGACCATCTCGGCCGCGCCGCGCCCCTCCGCCGCGCAGCGTCCCGCCACCGCGCCCGCCAGGTGGGTGTGCGCCGCCGTCTGGCCGCGGAACGGCCCCAGTGTCGCCGCGGCGGTGACCCGCGCCGCCACCTCGGTTGCGGCCAGGATCGACCGCAACAGGGCGGCGCCGTCGAGCCCGGCGCGGCGCGCGTAGGCGAGCGGCACCCCCACCGACGAGTGCGAGACGTGCCCGGCGAAGACGGTGTCGTCGAAGTCGAGGGCCATGGTCAGCGCCGCGCTGACGTACGCCGACGCCTTGGGCTCCTCGCCGAAGGGCGGCCCGAAGCCCGCGATCACCCGCCGGCCCAGCGAGTGGCGCGCCCCGGCGCACACCGCGCCCAGGTGGCCGAGCAGCTGCGAGACGGCCAGCTCGCGGACGCGCGCGGGCACGTCGCGGAGGTCCAGTGCCGTGGCCCAGCCGGCCAGGCGCTCGCTCAACGTCGCCATCAGCACGGAACTATCGCGGTTCCGGGCGGCGCCGTGCCCCCGACCCCCTCAGCCCTCCGGCGAGAGCCGCAGGCGCGCCAGCGAGGCCTCCAGCCGGGCCAGCGAGTCGGCGCGGCGGGCCGCCTCCTCGACCAGGCCGAGCAGGGAGCGGCGCCGCACGTAGCGGGTGCGGGCGCGGTCCTCGAGGTCGTCGGCGACGTTCTGCACCACCTGCGGGGCGGGGGCCTCGGCGACGAAGCGGGCCACCGTGTCGCGCGACACCGGCGCGGCGGACGCACGTGCCAGCGGCGCGGCGGGTGCGGGAGCAGCGACGCCCAGTGCGGGTGGTTGCGGTGCCGGGTGCGCCGCAGGCACCGCCTGGCGGCAGGCCGGGCAGTGCAGGGTGGTCTCGACGCGCGGCCTGCCGGCCCAGGCCCAGCTGGACTGGCGGACCAGGACCAGCTCACCGCCGCAGCGCGAGCAGAGCGTCGCGGCCCGGGCGCAGCTGGGGCAGAAGGCGACGTGGGTGACCCCGTAGGGCCCCAGGGCGGCGCGTGCCCAGACGCGTTCCGCATGGCATTGCGGGCAGGGACTCGGCTGGTTCATTGGTACAAGAGATGATAGCAGTGTTGCCATGTTTTATGCCAACGCGAGCACAGAGAAAACCAGCTTGCGCTCAGCGGCGCCGGCGGCTGAGCAGCTCCGCGACGCGCTCTGCCCGGGGCTCACGGACGATCTCCTCGACCGCGGCCGGCAGGGGCATCGACCAGCTCGGCCAGCGCTCGGCGGTGGTCCCCGGCAGGTTGGGGCGGGTGGGCACCAGCAGGATGTCCTCGAGGGTGGCCAGCAGCACCGCGGAGGGCGCCTCGGCCAGCGCCCGGTAGGCGCCCAGCACCGCCGCCTCGACGCCGGCATCCTCGGGCAGCCCGGCCACCCGGCCCAGGTGCTCGCGCAGGGCGCGCACGCCGGCCGGGTCGGGCGCGGTGCCGGCCGCCTCCTGGTCGCGCAGGTCGCTGCCGCTCCAGAGCCCGGCCACGGTGGGCAGGTCGTGGGTGGTCACCGCGGCCAGGGCGCGCTCCGGGTAGTCGCGCGGCCGCCCCGGCTCGAACCAGAGCAGGCGGTAGGAGAGGATGTCGCGCGCGGCCAGCTCCTCGCGGACGGCGGGCTCGACCGTGCCCAGGTCCTCGCCGACCACCAGCGCCCGGGCGCGCACGCTCTCCAGGGCGAGCACCTCGAAGAGGTCGGGCGCCGGGTAGCGCAGGTAGGCGCCCTCGGCCGGCGAGGCGCCCGCTGGCACCCAGAAGAGGCGCGAGAGCCCCATGACGTGGTCGACGCGCAGTCCCCCGCCGCCGCGCAGGCTGGCGCGGATCACCTCCGCGAACGGTGCATACCCGGCGGCGCGCAGCCGCCAGGGGTCGAAGGGCACGACCCCCCAGTCCTGCCCGCGGCTGTTGAAGAGGTCGGGCGGCGCACCGACGTGCACGCCCTCGGCGAAGACCTCGGGGCGCAGCCAGGCGTCGACGCCGCCCGGGTCGACGCCGATGGCCAGGTCGTGGAGCAGCGGCAGCTCGGCGCAGGCGGCGCCCACCTGGCGGTCGAGCAGCCACTGCAGCCAGACGTGGAACCCGGCCCGGTCGCGCAGCTCGGCGGCCGCGTGGGCCACGGCGGGCGAGTGGCGGTCGCGCAGCTCCTCGGGCCAGGCGCGCCAGCCGCCGCCGTGCCGCTCGGCCAGGGCGCAGTAGACGCCGAAGGCCTCCAGCTCGGGCCCCTGCTCGCGACGCCAGGCGTCGAGCTCCGGCGCGCCCTCGAATCCCTGCCAGGCCTGCCAGAGCAGGGCCAGCTTCTCCCGCAGCACCGCGTCGCGGTCGATCAGGGCCCCCTCGCGCGGCGGCGGGGGCGGGGCGGCGGCTCCGGGCGCCACCTCGTCGACGTGGAGGTAGAGCGGGTCGCGGAAGCGGCGCGACCCGGGCGAGTAGGGGCTCGGCGTCAGCGGCGGGACGGGTGAGGAGAGGTGCAGCGGGCTGAGCAGCAGCAGCCCGGCGCCCAGGCCGCGCGCCCAGCGGGCCACCTCGCGCAGGTCGCCGAGGTCGCCGATCCCCCGGCTGTGCGCCGAGTGCAGGCTGTAGAGCTGCACGGCCAGGCCCCAGGTGCGCAGCCCGTCGGGAAGGTGGCAGCGGCCCGGTCCGACGATCACCGCGCGCTCGGAGCCGCCGGGGAGCAGCAGGCGGTGGTAGCCGAGGGGCAGGTCGCGGGGCAGCGGCCCCGCCGGCAGGGCCAGCTCCTCACCGGCCTCCGTGTGCAGCGTCCCCCCGGCGTCGAGTGCCGCCGGCCGGCCCCGCCGCACCACCAGCGGGCCCTCGGCCCGCGGCTCCCCCGAGCCCGCCTCGAGCACGTCGAGGATGGCCGCCAGTGACTCGTCGGGCACCCGGTGCCGCCGCTTCTCGAAGTCCTCCCAGGTGGTCTCCACGCCCCAGGCCCCGGCCCGCTCGGCGAGGCGCTCGGAGGAGCCGCTCATCCCGCCGTCCGTGCTTGACGATTCTGATAGACAGCCGGTGGAAATTTTGATAGTGTCGATGTGAAGTTTGCTCGCACGCGTGGAGAGTACCTGGAGGAACCGCCATCACCCCGCCGGCCTCCGACCTGTCCGTGCTCCGCCTGGTGGCCCACGAGCTCCGGGCGCACCTGACCGTGCTCAACGGCTACTCCGCGCTGCTCATGGAGGACGATCGGGTCCGTCGCGACCCCGAGCGGGTGGGCCATGCCCTGGCGGAGATGCGCTCCCACCTGGCCACCCTCAACGAGATCTCCAACCACCTCGTCGAGGCGGTCGACCCCGATCGCGGCGAGCCCGGCCGGCTGCCCGCGGCGATGGGACCGCTCGACCTGGCGGCGGCGGGGCGCGAGGCCCTGGCCATGTCGGGCGAGGTGGCCCGCCGCCACGGGGTGCGGCTGCGCCTGGACGACGCCGGCCTGGGCGGCGAGCCGGTGCAGGGCGACCACTTCCAGCTGGTGGTGGCCATGCGCAACCTGCTCGACAACGCCTGCGCCCACGGCCCCGACGGCGACGAGGTCACCCTCGAGCTCCTCCGCTGCGACGGCGAGGTCGAGGTGCGCACCCGTGACCACGGAGGCGGGCTGGACAGCCTGGGTGGCACCGCCTTCGAGCCGCTCCGCCGTGGCGGCCCCGCGCGCGGCGGCGATGACGGCGGCGGGCTCGGGCTCGGGCTCAGCCTGGTCGCCGAGGTGGCCCGCAGCCACGGCGGCGAGGTCACCTGGGGGCACGACCCGCGCGGGGCCACCATCGGCCTGCGCTTCCCCGACCGCGACCACGCCTGAGCCGCTCATCGCGGCGACTGTAGCGGAGCGGCCGGCGGGCTCACCGGCGGGTCCGGCCGCCCGCCTATACTCCGCGGCCCATGGAGCTGCTGCGCACCCCTGACGAGCGTTTCGCCGGCCTCCCCGGCTACCCCTTCGCGCCGCACTACGTCGAGGTCGACGGCGTGCGCATCCACCACGTCGACGAGGGCCCGCGCGACGGCGAGGTGGTGCTGATGCTCCACGGCGAGCCGTCCTGGTCCTACCTCTACCGGACGATGATCCCGGTGTTCACCGCCGCCGGCCATCGCGCGGTGGCGCCCGACCTGGTCGGCTTCGGCCGCTCCGACAAGCCGGCGGCGCGCGAGGACTACACCTACGCGCGCCACGTGGCCTGGATGCGCGGCGTCGTCGAGGCCCTCGACCTGCGCGGCATCACCCTGGTCTGCCAGGACTGGGGCGGCCTCATCGGCCTGCGCCTGGTCGCCGAGATGGAGGACCGCTTCGCCCGCGTGGTCGCCGCCAACACCTTCCTGCCCACCGGCGACCAGGACCCCGGCGACGCCTTCCGCGCCTGGCAGCGCTACTCGCAGACCGTCGAGGACTTCCACGTCGGCGGCATCGTCAAGGGCGGCTGCGTCAGCGACCCGCCCGCCGAGGTGGTGGCCGCCTACGACGCGCCCTATCCCGACGACCGCCACAAGGCGGGGGCTCGCCAGTTTCCGACACTCGTGCCCACAACTCCGGACGACCCGGCCTCGGCCGACAACCGCGCCGCCTGGCAGGTGCTGCAGCACTGGCAGAAGCCGTTCCTGACCGCCTTCGGCGACTCCGACGCCATCACCCGCGGCGCCGACCGGGTGCTGCAGAAGCTCATCCCCGGCGCGGCGGGGCAGCCGCACACCACCATCGCGCAGGCGGGCCACTTCATCCAGGAGGACAGGGGCGAGGAGCTGGCCCGGGTGGTGGTCGACTTCATGGCCGCCACGCCGGTCGCGGCCGCCCCCTCCTGACCAGCGGCTACGGCTTGCCGTCCAGCACCTTGTAGCTGAAGTCGGTGGGGTGCTGGACCGACCAGGTCAGCACGCTGTGGTGGCTGGTGAGGAAGTACACGTCGATGCGCACGGCCGTGAGGTGGTTGTAGCCGGCCTGGCTGATGCGCTGGGCCAGCGTCTCCAGGTACTGCTGCTCGATCTGCGGCCCGCCGGCGGAGAAGCCCTGCAGGGTGGCCGGCGCCGTGGCGGTGAGGGTGATGTCGAGGACGCTCACCTTGCCGCGCCCGGCCAGGACCTCGTTGGAGTCGGTGACCTTGACGTAGCCGGCCTCGGCGGGCTGGGTGGCGAAGCGGATGCCCCAGGCCTGGTTGACCGACTTGAGGTTGGCCTCCAGGGTGCTGGCGTCGGCGGCGGCCAGGGGGTCGTTGCCGAACGCGGCGTCGAAGCTGCCGGCCAGCGGAGCGCTCTTGATGATGGCCACCTGGGTGCAGCCGGTGAGCAGCAGGGTGGCGGCCAGGGCCAGGCCGGCGAGGCCGAGGCGTCGCGGCGCCGCCAGGGCGCGTCCGAGCGGGGGGAGGTTCATGGCCGCGCGGATTATCGCAGCCGGGGAGGAGCGGCCGGAGCCCGGGGCCTGTGCTCCCCGGGCGTCCGGCCGTGGGCAGGTGGGTTGCTAGTGGTCGCCGCCGCCGTCGCAGCCGCCGCCGTCGTCGCTGGGGCCGTCGCCGCCGCTGCTCGAGCTGGGGCAGGGGGTGGGGGAGGTGCCGCCGTGGTCGCCGTCGACCTCGGGCGTCTCGGTGGCCTCGGGCGTCTCGCTCGCCTCCGGGGTCTCCTGCTCGTTCTCGTTCTCGGTGGCCTCGGGCGTCTCCGTGGCCTCGGGGGTGTCGGTGGCCTCGGGCGTCTCGGTCGCCTCCGGGGTCTCACTCGCCTCCGGCGTGTCGGTCGCCTCGGACTCCACGCCGGTGCCGCTGCCGCTCGACGAGTGGCCGATGGTGCTGAAGGGCACCACGTCGCTGTGATGGCCGCTCAGGGTGGTCGCCCCCAGGGCGATCGCCCCTCCCCCCACTCCGATCACGGCCGCGGCGATCACCGCCGCGGAGTGACGAAGACGAAACATGATGTCCTCCTTGCGCCCGTCCGAGTGGTATGAAGCGCCGCGGCGGTGCAACTGCAGCTCACGTAGGAGAGGTCGTCGAAAGCGGTGGTCGGGGATACGGGTGAGGCGCGCCGTATCCTGGCGCGCCCGGCGGACGACCTTCTGACGGATGCACTCGACGATGCAGTGAATGCGGTGGCTCTCCCGGCTGCCGCGGTCGACCTCGTGGAAGCCGCGCTTCGCGGCGACACCGCGGGGTGGAACGGTCTCTTCGACCGCTTCTACCCGGCGGTGCACCGCTACGCGCTGGCCCGCACCGGGGATCGCACCGCGGCCGAGGAGGTCGCCCAGGAGGTGTTCGTGGCCGCGGTCGGCACCCTGACCCGCTTGCGGGAGCGGAGTGAGGCGGGGATCGAGGGGTGGTTCTTCGGGATCGCCCGCTTCAAGCTGGCCGACCGCGCCCGCCGCCGGGCCCGCGACGAGCGCCTCGCCGTCACCGCCGAGGTGGCCCCGGACGCCGCCGACGTCGCCGAGTCCAGCCTGGCCGCCGGCGAGCTGCGCGTGGCCATGGAGGAGCTCACCGAGGAGCAGCGCGACGTGCTGGTCCGCCGCTTCGTGCTCGACCAGTCGCTCGAGCAGGTGGCCGCCGCCACCGGCCGGCGGGTGGGAGCGGTCAAGGCGATGCAGCACCGGGCCCTGGCCGCGCTGGGCAAGCGGCTGGGCCAGGCGGAGGCCTGGCGATGAGCGCCGGGGACGAGATGGACCCGCGGCTGCGCTCCGCCTTCGAGGCGATGCGCGAGGAGAGTGCGGGCGCGCCGGACCAGGGCGCCCTGGTGGCGGCCCGTGCGGCCATGCACCAGGCGCGCGCGACGTTGCCGCCCCGCTCCGGCCTGGCCCTGCTCGCCGAGCGCCTGCGCCTGGCCCTGAGCCCGCGCCTGCTCATGGCCACGGGCGGCACCCTGGTGGCGGGCCTGGCCGCGGTGGCGGTGATCGGCTGGAACGCGCCGGCGGGCACGCCGCTGCACGGCATCCGCGTCGCCCACGAGTCCCTGCAGCTCAACTTCCCCGGCGCCGACCGGGTCGCCCTCGACCTCGATTACGCCGAGTCGCGCATGGCCGACGCGCAGCGGTCGAGCGGGTCCTGGTCCTCGTCGCTCGACGAGGCCGGCCGCTTCCTCGACGACGCCCGCCGGCATCTCGACTCGGGCTCGTCGCTCTGGTCGCGCTGGGAGAACGACGAGAGCCGGCTGGCCGGCCTGCGCCGGCACGACGGCGACGACAACGGCACCGCGCCGTCCAACCCCGGCGAGAACGAGAGCGAGAGCGAGTCCTCGACGCAGCCGGGCGGCGCCTCGGGCGAGGGCGGCGACGACCGCGGCTCCTCGAGCTCGACGAGCACGCAATCGGTCGAGCAGCACGAGTCGACGAGCAGCAGCGAGGAGCACAGCAGCACCAGCGCTTCGAGCACCTCCAGCCAGAGCGGTGACGGTGGTGGCGGCGGCGACGGCGGCTCGTCGTCGAGCAGCAGCTCGGGCAGCACCAGCTCCTCGAGCGACGGCGGCGGCTCCGGCGGTTCGGGCGGCAGCGACGGCTGACCCGAACGGCCCAGTCGGCGGTGCTGTCATGACGCGACGCGAGCGCTCGCGTCATGGTCGCCGACAACAAACTGCGACGCGCCGACAGCACGCGCAGAGGCGAAATTCCTGGTGGGTCTTGTAGGTTCCGTGCGGCTGTGCCACAATCCGCGACCCATCCCAATCCCGGTCGCGGAGGTCGAGCCATGTCGGGTCCCCGCGCGTTGGTGCAAGATCCGGCCATAACTGACGTCGACGCAGCCGATACCGATCGCTATCTGCGGCTGTCGTCCTGCCCCCGCTGCGCGGGCCGCAGGCGCGCCCTGGTGGAGGTCGGCAGCCGCCTCGTCGGCCGCTGCCTGGGATGCGGTGAGGAGCTCTCGGTGCCGCTGGAGACGGAGTGGCAGAGCCACATCGTCGTGGTCGGCCGGGCCGGGCAGGGCGTCTACACGATCGACAACACCGGCGACTGAGGTACACCTCCCGTAGCCTGGGGTGACATGCCCCCAGGCACAGTCGCGCTCGTCGCCGGCACCCTCTCGACCGCCGCCGTGGCGGGCATCGCCGCGTGCGGCACCGCGCCGTACACTCCCGCGCTGCCCAGCACCGGCAGCGGCAGCAGCAGCCCCGCCGCGGGCGGCGCCGCCGCCTCCGCGCTGGCGTCCACGTGGGCGGGCTACAAGCAGCGCTTCATCCAGGCCGACGGCCGCGTCGTCGATCCCAAGCGCAACGGCGACACCACCTCGGAAGGCCAGTCGTACGCGCTGCTGCGGGCCGCCTGGATGGACGACCAGGCCACCTTCGCCCGGGTCTGGCGCTGGACGCGGGACAACCTGGGCACCTCGGACGGCCTCTTCGGCTACCTCTGGGGGCAGCGATCCGGCGGCGGCTGGGGGCTGCTCAGCCGCAACAGCGCCACCGACGCCGACCAGGACATCGCCCTGGCCCTGCTGCTCGCCGCGCAGCGCTGGGGCGGCGGCGGGTATCGCGACGCCGCGGCCGCCGTGGTGCGGGCCATCTGGGCGACCGAGGTGGCCCGCCTCGACGGCGTGCCCTACGTGGTGGCGGGCAACTGGGCCACCTCGACCTCGCCGGGCCCGACGCTCAACCCCTCGTACCTGGCGCCCTACGCCTACCGGCTCTTCGCCCAGCTCGACGGCGACCACCCCTGGAGCGAGGTCGTCGACAGCTCCTACCGGGCGCTGTCGGCCTGCACGGCGGCGCCGCTCTCGACGGGGCGCAGCGCCGGCCTGCCACCCAACTGGTGCGTGCTCACCGCGGGTGGCCGCGCCGCGTCCGCGACAACCATGCAGGCCGCGGACGACTACGGCTACGACGCCTTCCGGGTGATGTGGCGGGTCGCCCTGGACTGGGTCTGGAACGGCGAGCCGCGCGCCCGCGACTACCTGCGCGGCGCCGGCTTCCTGCGCGCCGCCTGGCAGCGCGACGGACGCCTGGCCGCGGTGTACCACCACGACGGCGGCGCGGCCGCGGGCTACGAGGACGTGGCCGCCTACGGCGCCGACGTCGCCAACTTCGTGGCCACCGACGCCGTGGCGGCGCGGCAGGTGGCCGCGGGCAAGCTGCTCGCCGCCTACGCCACCTCCGGCGGGGCCGCCCACTTCGGCGACCCCGACGACTACTACCAGCAGAACTGGGCCTGGTTCGGCCTGGCCCTGGCCGCCGGACGCATCCCCCCGCCGCACCAGTAGGAGGCCACCTGCCGATGCTGCTCGAGCTGACCGTCTTCTTCGCCTTCTGCTCGGCCGCCGCCACCCTGGTCGCCGTCTGGCCCGGGGTGCCGGCGGCGAGGCTCTGGCTGTCGCTGCCGCTCTCGCTGGTGGTGGTGGCGGCGGCGGCCTGGGCCGCCTACATGGTGACCGGCGACCGCGCCGGCGCCGAGATCCTGGCCGTGGCCGCGCTGGTGCTCATGCTGGGCATGCGCCTGCTGCAGCCCTGGGGTTTGATCTCGGCGCTGCTCTTCGCCTGCTTCAGCGTGGCCTCGGTCAGCTACCTGGCCTACGCGGCCGACTGGACGGTGACCGCCAGCCGCGGCGCCGCGGTGTGGATCGGCTCGACGCTGCTTTTGCTGCTGGAGATCGTCGCGCTGGGGCTGTCTGTGTCGTACGCCTTCGAGATCCTCGACGTGCTCGGCCGGCGCGGACCGCGCGAGAAGCGCATCCCGGAACCGCAGAACCTGCCCTGGGTGGCGCTGCAGCTGCCCACCTACAACGAGCCGGTCGAGGTGGTGCGTCCCACCCTGGAGTCGCTGGCCGCCCTCGACTACCCGCACCTGCTGGTGCAGGTGGTCGACAACAACACCAAGGACCCGGCGCTCTGGCGTCCCATCGAGCAGCTCTGCGCGCAGCTCGGCGAGCGCTTCAGCTTCATGCACCTGGAGGACTGGCCCGGCTTCAAGGCGGGCGCCTGCAACGAGGCGACGCGGCGGCTGCCCAAGGAGTACGAGATCATCGGCATCGTCGACGCCGACTACAACGTGCGTCCCGGCTGGCTGCGCGCCACCATCGGGCACTTCGACGATCCCCGCGTCGGCTTCGTGCAGACCTCGCAGCACTACCGCGAGTGGGAGGACGACGCGTACCTGCGCGGGCTCTTCTACAGCTTCCGGTACTTCTTCGACGTCACCATGCCGGCGCGCGACCACCGCGACGCCATCATCTTCTGCGGCACCATGGGGCTGATCCGGCGCCGCGCGCTGGAGCAGGTCGGCGGCTGGAACGAGCGGTGCATCACCGAGGACGCCGAGGCCTCGCTGCGCATGCTCGGCCACGGCTGGCACGGCGTCTACGACCGCCGCGCCTGGGGCGCCGGGCTGATGCCGCTCGACTTCGACGGTCTCAAGAAGCAGCGCTACCGCTGGGCGCTGGGCGGCATCCAGATCCTGCGCTTCCACTGGCGCGAGCTGCTGCCCTTCGCGCGCCACCGCCTCGAGCTGACGCGCGCGCAGCGCCTCCACTACCTGCTCGGCTCGCTGCAGTGGTTCGGCGACCTGGTCACCGCCTGCTTCACGGTGCTGCTCATCGCCACGGCCATCGCCACCGCCGGCCATCACCGGCTGCCGCTGCGGCAGCTCACCGGGTCGGTGCTGGTGGTGCCCATCGTCTTCCTGGTCACCGGCGTGGCCCGGGCCATGTGGGCGATGCGCCGCACCACCGGCTGCACCTGGCGCGACGCCTTCAAGGCGTTGCGCTGCTGGTTCGCCATGAGCTGGGTGGTGGCCCTGGCCTGCGCCCGCGGCCTGGTCAGCTCCAGGGCGGAGTTCCTGCGCACGCCCAAGAAGAAGGAGGGCGAGTCCTCCTGGCTCAAGGCGCTGCGCACCTCGCGCATGGAGACGCTGCTGGCGCTGACCGCGCTGGTCTGCGCCGCCCTGATGCTGCTGACCACACCGTCGTGGACCACCGCGGCGCTGGGCGTGCTGCTGCTCTTCCAGGGCTGGCTCTACACCAACTCCGTCTGGGCCAGCATGGCCGCCGAGGGCATCGCGCTCACCCCGGCGCGGCGGGTCTACCTGGAGTCGGCGCAGAACACCGGCGAGCGGCCGGCGGCGCGACGGGCGGCGGTGGCGGTCACCGCCGGGCTGGGCGTCGCCGCGGCCGCGGCGGCGGTGGCGGCGCTGGTGGCCACCGGGCCGCCGGACACCACGCCGCCGTTCACCGGCGGGCAGTCCGACCTGCCGCGCATCGGCAACCTGGCACCCCAGGTGCCCGCGCCCGGGTCGAGCGGGACTCCCGCGCCGGCGCAGCAGACCAGCTCCAGCTCGTCGTCGAGCAGCTCCTCGACGCCCTCGGCGGCACCGTCGAGCACGCCGCTGCCGACCACCCCGGCCAGCTCGTCGACCTCGTCCTCGACGACGACGGGACCCTAGAGCAGCCCGGGCCTCCGCCAGGGCTCGCCGAGGACGTGGTGGTCGAGGAAGTTGAGCACCGTCTCGTACCAGACCCGGGCGTTCTGCGGGCGCAGCACCCAGTGGTTCTCGTCGGGGAACCAGAGCAGCTGTGAGGGCACCCCGCGGAGCTGCAGGTCGGTCCACTGCCGCACCGCCTCGCTGGAGGGCACGCGGCGGTCGCGGTCGCCGTGGACGACCAGCATCGGGGTGCGGATGGCATCCGCGGCGCGGTGCGGAGATAGTGCCATCCACGTCTCGAACTCGGTGGCCGGCGGGCCGAACTCGCGCTCCATGAAGGGCCCGTAGTCGGTGGTGCCGTGCATCTGGTCCATGGCCCAGACGCCGGCGTGGCTGACGATGGCCCGGAAGCGGTCGCTGTGCCCGGCGATCCAGTTGGCCATGTAGCCGCCGTAGGAGCCGCCCAGCGCCGCGGTGCGCTCGGCGTCGACGTCGGGGCGGGCGGTGGCGGCGTCGACGCAGGCCATCAGGTCGGTGAAGGGCCTGTCCGACCAGTCGGTCCAGGCGCCGTCGACCAGGGCCCGGCCGTAGCCGGTGGAGAGGTGCGGGTCGGGGAGCAGCACGGCGTAGCCGCGCGCCGCGAACAGGTGCGGATTCCAGCGCCAGTGCCAGCCGTGCCAGGAGGCGAAGGGACCGCCGTGGACGAGCAGCGCCAGCGGCGCCGGCTGCGCGGCCGAGGCGGACTCGGGAAGGATCAGCCAGGCGTGGATGGGGGCCCCGCCGGCGCCGGGGACGGTGAGCTCCTCCAGCCGCGTGCCCAGCGCGGGTGGCGCGGCGGCGGGGCCGCGCAGGAGGCGCGGCTGCTGGTCGGGAGTGCGGGCGTCGAGGGCCACCGGCACCGGCGGCGCGTCGACGTGGGCGCGCAGGGCGTAGAGGGTGGCGCCGTCAGGGCTGGGCCGCAGGTTGGTGTAGGCGCCCGAGGCGGTCAGCCGGGTGATCGTCTCGCCGGGCAGGTCGATGCGCCAGACCGGACCGTGGCCGCCCTCCTCGCCGCCGGCGAAGAGCGCCGAGCCGTCCGGCGACCAGGCCAGCTCGGACCAGGTGGCGTCCCAGCCGGCGCAGATCTGGCGGGCCTCGCCGCTCCGCGCGTCGACCAGCAGCAGGTCCTGGTAGGCGGGGCTGTCCGGGCTGCCCCAGTGATAGCGGGTGCAGGCCACCTGGCGGCCGTCCGGGGAGACCACCGGGTGGTCGTGGTCCTCGTCGCCCTGGCGGAGCACCCGGCGCTCCCCGGTGGCCAGGTCGACGCGCAGCAGGTCGATCTGGGCGTGCCGGCCCCAGCGGGTGCGCGCCCCGGTGACCAGGAAGCTGCCGTCCGGCGCCAGGTCGCTGGAGACCTCGGCCAGCCAGCCGTGCCAGGGCACCTCCGGGGTGAGGTCGCGCGGCGCGGCGGGCCCGGCGTCGAGGTCGCCCAGGTCGAGGACCATGAGGTGGGGCTCGCGGCCGGCCAGCGGGTGGTCCCACCAGTTCATCGGGTAGCGCTCGAAGAGCATGGCCTCGACGCCGGCGTCCTTGCGCGCCTTCTCGCGCGCCTCGTCGTCCTCCAGGCTGGCGGCGCCGGTGTGGACGGGCACGGCCAGGGCGACGGTCGAGGAGGAGCGCGCGGTGAGCACCGCCTCGACGCCGCCGCCGGGCGCCAGCAGGCGCCGCGGCTCGCCGCCCGCGGCGGGCAGCACGTAGAGGGCCGGGGCCTCGGCGGCGCCCGCTTCGGCCGCGGCCAGGTCGGGGCGCGGCGAGGCGAAGAGGATGGAGCCGTCGGGCAGGAAGCCGGCCATGGTCTCGCCCTTGGCGGAGTGGGTGAGCCGCCGCGCCGGGCGCTCGCCGTTCGGATCGATCTCCCACAGCGCGCCGGCGAAGCGCTTGCCGTCCGCGGCCACCGTCTGCACGGTGGCCACCAGCCGCCCGCCGTCGGCACTGAGGTGGAGCGACGCGACCCGGGGAAGGTCCAGGAAGTCGTCGAGGCTCAGTGACACGAGGTGGAACGGTACAAGACCACCAACCGCAGCCGATACCCACCCCGGTCCATGAGCAAAGCGCTACACTTGCGCTATCACGTTTCCCATCGGGCAGCGCGCTGTTGCCGAGGAGAAAGGATGAGCGAGGTCGAGCGATCGATCGTTGTCGACGTCCCCGTCAGCGCGGCATACGGGCAGTGGACCCAGTTCGAGGACTTCCCTGACTTCATGAGCGGCGTCGAGTCGGTCGAGCAGCTCGACGAACGCACCCTCCACTTCCGGGCCCGCCTGGCCGGCACGGTGCGGGAGTGGGACGCGGTGATCACCCAGCAGTTCCCCGACGAGCGCATCGCCTGGCGGAGCACGCGGGGGACGCCGAACGCGGGCCACGTCAGCTTCACCCCGCTGGCGGACGGCTGCACCCGCGTCGACCTCTCCATGCACTTCGAGCCGCACGGCTTCGCCGAGACGATGTGGGCCCGGCTGGGCCTGGTGGGCCGGCGCGTCGACCACGACATGCACCGTTTCAAGCAGTTCATCGAGAGCCGCGGCCGGGCCACCGGGTCCTGGCCCGGCGTCATCCACCAGCCCGAGCCGCGCGGCGCCCGCAACCCCGAGGAGCGCCGGGCATGAGCGAGACCCGGCGCGACACGGAGGTGGCCAAGGGCCTGGGGGACCGCCGCGGTCCGGTGGTGGGGAGGGCCCGCCACTGCGAGCGGGCGGCCGGCGCCCCGCGGGCGGCCGCGGGTCAGGCGGGCCAGGCGTCCCGGCGCGACGCGGTGCTGCGCGTGCTCATGGAGGCCTATCGCCGCGACGTGGGGCCGAGCGGCTTCGACCCGCGCTGAGCCGGGATGGCCGGGGGTGGTCGGCGGTGGACTGATCTTGATAGCATCGATATCACCATCGAGCTTGTGGCAACGCGCAGCTGAGGAGATCGACATGGACATCGCCTGCCTCCTCGACGCCACGCCGGAGACGCCCCTGCCGCCGCCACGGCCGGGCGACCCTCCGGGCGTGCCCGGGCCGAAGCCCCCGGAGCTGCCCACCGAGCCCGATCCCCGGCCGCCGCCGTCGCCGGACCCCAGGCCCTCGCCCATGCCGGAGCCGGCCCCCGACCCGGTGCCGACCATGTGAGACACCCGCGGGCAACGCCGGCGTGGTCACCTTCCACCGCATCGACGACGGCGTCACCAAGGTGATGCTGCAGATGCAGGCCCAGCCCGAGGGCGTGGTCGAGAAGGTGGGTGACACGGTCGGTATGCTCGACCGCCAGGTCAAGAAGGACCTGGAGCGCTTCCGCAGCTTCATCGAGAGCCGCGGCGGCGAGACGGGCGCCTGGCGCGGCGAGGTCACCCGCCCCGGCGGCTGACCCGCGACCGACACCGACACCGACGACGACAGGAATGGGAGGCGGCACTGCAGCGATGACCGAGCCCGTGGCGACGTATCGCCTGCAGCTGCACGCGGGCTTCCCCTTCGACGCCGCGGCCGCGCAGGTGGCCTACCTGCGCGACCTCGGCGTCTCGCATCTCTACTGCTCGCCGGTGCTGCAGGCGGCGCCGGGCAGCACGCACGGGTACGACGTCGTCGACCCCGCGCGCATCTCGGGCGAGCTGGGCGGTGCCGGCGCATTCGCCGTGCTGGTGCGCGCCGCGCGCGAGGCGGGGATGGGGCTGCTGCTCGACGTCGTGCCCAACCACATGGCCGCGCACCGCGACAACCCCTGGTGGTGGGACGTGCTGGCCCGCGGCGAGTCGAGCGCGTACGCGGCGCACTTCGACGTCGACTGGGAGTCGCTGCTCGAGCCCGCGATGCGCGGCAGGGTGATGGTGCCGGTGCTCGACGACCACCTGGGGCGCGTCGTCGAACGTGGCGGCATCCGCCTGGCGCGGCGCGGTGACGGCGCGCTGGTGGCGCGGGTGGGCGACGACGAGGTGCCCATCGTGGCGCCGGCCGGCGACGTCGTCGACGACGCCTGGATCGCGCGCCTCAACGCCGACAGCATGGCGCTGGAGGCGCTGCTGCTCGCCCAGCACCACCGCCTGGCGCGCTGGCGCCTGGCCTTGCGCAGCCTCAACTACCGCCGCTTCTTCGAGATCACCTCGCTGGTTGCGCTGCGCGCCGAGCGAGCCGAGACCTTCGCCGCGACGCACGCGCTGGTGCTCGCGATGCTGCATCGCGGTGACCTCGACGGCGTGCGCGTCGACCACGTCGACGGGTTGAGCGACCCCCATGCCTACCTGCGCCGCCTGCGCGAGGCGGCGGGTGACGCGGCCTGGGTGGTGGTGGAGAAGATCCTCGGAGAGGGGGAGGAGCTGCCCGGGTCGTGGCCGGTGCAGGGCACCACCGGTTATGAGTTCGGCGCGCTGGTGACGCGGCTGCTGGTGCACCCCGGCGGCGAGGCGCCGCTCGTCGCGCTGCACGGCGACCTGGGCGGCGGCACCGACCTCGACGCCGAGGCACGCGCGGCCAAGCGCCAGGTGATGCGCGAGACGCTGGCGCCGGAACTGGAGCGGCTGGCGCTGCTGCTGGCGCGTGTCTGCGCGCGGCTGCCGCGGCACTGCGACCACACCCGGGACGAGCTGCGCGAGGCGCTCGCCGAGGTGATCGCGGCGCTGCACGTGTACCGCACCCACGCGGTTCCCGGCGCGGACGCGTCGCCGCAGGACACGGCGCAGATGCGCTGCGCCGTGGCGCGCGTGCGCCAGGCGCGCCCGGGCATCGACGCCGAGCTGCTCGACCTGGTCTGCACGCTGGTGGTGGAGAGCGCCGCGCGCGACGGCGACGCGGGCGCCACCGAGTTCGTGCGGCGCCTGCAGCAGACCTCCTCGGCGGTGATGGCCAAGGGACTCGAGGACACCACCTTCTACCGCGTGGTGCCGCTGCTCGCCCTCGACGAGGTGGGCTGCGCGCCGCAGCCGTTCTCGGCCAGCGTCGAGGACTTCCACGAGCACAACCTGCGCGTGCAGCGGCGATGGCCGCGCACCCTGCTGGCCACCAGCACCCACGACAGCAAGCGCAGCGAGGACGTGCGCGCCCGGCTGGCCCTGCTCGCCGAGATGCCGCAGGAGTGGGCGGCCACGGTTCGTGCCTGGCGTGGCCGCAACCAGCGCCACCGCGGCAGCGGCGGCCGCCCCGACGCGGTGATCGAGCACGTGCTCTACCAGAGCCTGGTGGGCGCCTGGCCGGTGGACCGCGAGCGCATGCTGGCCGTCATGGAGAAGTCGGCGCGCGAGGCCAAGGTCTACACCTCGTGGATCGATCCCAACGCCGCGTACGAGGCCGCGCTGCGCGACTTCGTCGGCCTGCTCTACGCCGACGCCGAGTTCATGGCCGAGGTGGAGGCGGTGGCGCGCCCGCTGGTCGAACCCGGACGGGCCAACGCGCTGGCCATGGCGCTGCTGCGCCTCACCTCGCCGGGGGTGCCCGACGTCTACCAGGGCACCGAGCTGTGGGATCTCTCGCTGGTCGACCCCGACAACCGCCGCCCCGTCGACTTCGCGTTGCGCCGGGAGCTGCTGCAGCGCTCCCGCACCGTCGCGGCGGGCGAGGCCTGGCGGCAGCAGGCGGACAGCGGGTTGCCCAAGCTGCTGCTCGTCCGCCGTGCGCTCGCGCTGCGCCACCGCCGCCCCGAGCTGTTCGGCGTCGACGGCGCCTACCTGCCGCTGCTCGCCGCCGGCGCGCGCGCCGAGCACGTCGTCGCCTTCGCGCGCGGCGTCGTGCCCGGCGCGGTCAGCGTGGCGCCGCGCTGGCCGCTGCGCCTCGCCGGCGACTGGGGCGACACGGCCGTGGCGCTGCCCGCGGGCGAATGGCACGACCAGCTCACCGGCGTGGTGGTGCACGGCGGCGACGAGCCGGTCGGCGTGGCGGCGCTGCTGCGCCACTTCCCCGTCGCCCTGCTCGCCCGCGAGCCCTCCGGGGAGGCGGCGGCATGACCCGCTTCCGCGTCTGGGCGCCCTTCGCCCACCGGGTCGAACTGGCCATCCGTGGCCAGAACCTGCCGATGCGCGGCGACGCCGACGGCTGGTACTGCGTCGAGGATGCGCAGGCGCGCCCCGGCGACCGCTACGGCTACCGGCTCGACGGCGGCGCGCCGCTGCCCGATCCGCGCTCGGAGTCGCAGCCGGACGGCGTGCACGGGCTCTCCGAGCTGGTCGACCACTCCGCCTTCGCCTGGAGCGACGGCGGCTGGCACGGTGCGCCGCTCGCCTCGGCGGTGCTCTACGAGATGCACGTGGGCACCTTCACCGCGGGCGGCACCTTCGACTCGGCGATCACCCGGCTCGGCGAGCTGGCCGACCTCGGCGTCACCGCGGTGGAGGTGATGCCCGTGGCCGAGTTCCCCGGCCGGCGCGGCTGGGGCTACGACGGCGTCGACCTCTACGCCCCGCACCACGCCTACGGCGGCCCCAACGGACTGAAGCGCTTCGTCGACGCCTGCCACGCGCACGGCCTGGCCGTGGTGATGGACGCCGTCTACAACCACCTCGGCCCCGACGGCAACCACCTGCCCCGCTTCGGCCCCTACTTCGGCGACCGCTACCGCACCCTCTGGGGCGAGGCGCTCAACTTCGACGGGCCCGACAGCGGGCCGGTGCGGCAGTTCGTCGTCGACAACGCGCTGACGTGGCTGCGCGACTACCACTGCGACGGGCTGCGCCTCGACGCCGTGCACGCCATCGTCGACACCTCGGCCATCCACATCCTGGAGGAGCTGGCCGCCGCGGTGCGCGCCCTGGAGGCGAGCAGCGGGCGCACGCTCTGGGTGATCGCGGAGACCGACCTCAACGACCCGCGGCCGGTGCGCCCCGTCGAGGCGGGCGGCTTCGGCCTCACCGCGCAGTGGAGCGACGACTTCCACCACGCCCTGCACGCCGCGCTCACCGGCGAGCGCAACGGCTACTATGCCGACTTCAGCGGTCTGGGCGACGTGGCCAAGGCGCTCTGCGACGTTTTCGTCATCGACGGCCGTTACTCGCCGCAGCGGCGGCGCGTGCACGGCCGTCCCGCGCCGGGCCTGCCGGGCAGCCGCTTCCTCGGCTACCTGCAGAACCACGACCAGGTGGGCAACCGGGCCCTGGGCGAGCGCAGCAGCGCGCTGATGAGCCCCGGGCGGCTGCGCATCGGCGCCGCGCTGGTGCTCACCGCGCCCTTCGTGCCCATGCTCTTCATGGGCGAGGAGTGGGGCACCTCGTCGCCTTTCCTCTACTTCACCGACCACCGCGATCCCATCCTGGCCCATGCCGTCTCGCGCGGCCGGCGCGAGGAGTTCGCCTCCTTCGGCTGGCCCGAAGATTCCATCCCCGATCCGCAGGATGCGCAGACCTTCCTGCGCTCCAAGCTCGACTGGGAGGAGCGCCACACCGAGCCGCACCGCGCGCTGCTCGACTGGTACCGGCGGCTGGTGGCGCTGCGCCGCAGCCATCCCTCGCTCACCGATCCGCGCCGTGATGCGGTGCACGCGCAGGCCGACGCGAGCAACGGCGTGCTGGTGATGCGCCGCGGCCGCATCGGCGTCGCCTGTCACATCGGCGAGGGAACGGTGCGCGTCGACACCGGCGCGTCCCCGGGCATGCGCACCCTGCTCTCCTGGCCCGAGGGCGTCGACGCGGCCGGGGGCGGTGTCGAGCTGCCCGAGGACAGCGTGGTGATCTGGGAGGAGTGCGGGTGAACGCCGGCTACGCGATGCGGTAGCGTTCCGCACCGGCGCTGTTAAGGGTGAGCCGTTGCCTGGCGCATCGGCGGCCATTGCGACGTGGCAAGATGTTCGCCAGTCTCGACGACGGTAAAGCTCCACGACGGAGGAGATGGCGGTGTCGCGTCGACACACCAGTTGGGCAGTACAACGCCAAAGGGAGATCCTTCAACAACAGCGCGCGTTTGATCGGGCACAGCGAGCCCAGATCGCCGCCGCGAGAGCGGCTGAACGCGAGCGGTTGCGGGCAGACCGAGAACGCCAACGGGAGTACCTCGCGTCACGCACCGAGGAAGCCATCGAGCAGACTGATCAGGTTGAGACGTTCGTGGCATCGTTGGACGGTCTGCTGGCGGAGGGCCTCGATCGGGACAGCTACCTCGACTTCGAAGAGTTGAAGCATCCGGCGGCCGTTCCGAAGTTCGAGCCCGGTGCGCTCGCCGTCCCTTCGCCGGCGCCTGATCAGGCCATGTTTCAGCCGCCACCGATCCGGGGCCTGAAACGATTCCTTCCCGGAGCGGGCGCCAAGTACCAGCAGGCTGTCGCCGTGGGCCGGGCGGCGTTCGAGAGCACCTACGCGGCGTGGCAGAACAGCGAGCAGGAACGTCAGAAAGCCTACCTCCAAGCGGAGAAGGCCCACCAGGGAGCGGTTGACGCCGCACATGCAGCGGCACGTGCTCAGCACAGCGAGGTTGACAGCCTCAGGTCCGCATTCGACCAAGACGATCCCTCCGCGATCGCACAGTATTTCAGCTTGATTCTCGACGCCAGCGAGTATCCCGAAGGATTTCCGCGAAGGCGCAAGATCGCATACGCGCCGGACTCGCGGCAACTCGTGGTCGAGATCCAATTGCCGACGCTCGACATCGTGCCGGCGGAGAAGTCGTTCCGATACTTGCGCGCGAGAGATGAGATCGAGGGGACGCCACGGCCGTTGTCGCAGCGTCGGACCATCTACGCGCGCCTCGTCGCGCAAGTCGCGCTGCGTACCCTCTACGAGATCTTCACCGCCGATCGTGGGAGCAAGTGCGACACGCTCGTGGTCAACGCCTACGTGGAGGCGATCAACCCCGCGACCGGGCAACCGGTGTCACCGTATCTCGTCACGGTCCGTACGACTCGTGGGGTCTTCTTCGAACGAGACCTGGCGCAGGTCGATCCCCTTGCCTGTCTGAAGGGGCTGAACGCGGGTGTGTCGCGGTCTCCTGCTGAGCTCGAGCCGGTAAGGCCCGTCGTGGACTTCAACATGGTGGACCCGCGGTTCATCGAAGAGACCGACGTGCTGTCCGGGCTCGACCAGCGTCCCAATCTCATGGAGTTGACGCCGGGCGAGTTCGAGAACCTGATCACCAATCTGTTCGAGAAGATGGGTCTCGAGACGAGACTGACGCAAGCATCGAGGGATGGCGGTGTCGACTGTGTCGCATGGGACCAGCGCCCGATATTCGGGGGTAAGGTCGTGATCCAAGCGAAGCGGTACAAGCACACGGTCGGAGTCAGTGCGGTGCGTGATCTTTTCGGCACTGTCCAAAACGAGGGTGCCTCGAAGGGGATTCTGGTGACGACGAGTGGTTACGGCAAGGCGTCGTTTGAGTTTGCCGACGGCAAGCCTCTTGAACTGCTGGATGGAGCGAATCTGCTCTATCTGCTCTCGCAGCATGCCGGGATCGACGCCAAGATCGAGGTCCCTGATACTTGGGTTGATCCCGTGGCTGATTCGGCGACTTAGCCGCGGCCGACGTAGGTAAGGTGGATGACGGCGGCTCGCCGGGCGAACAGAGGTCATCCCCTTCCCCGTCTGTGATGGGCTGACGCCGCGCCCGGCTCAGTCGATGCCCAGCGGCTCCTCCGCCACTCCCAGCCGCGCCGCCAGCTCCGCGGCCGAGCGCAGCACCGACAGGCGCGCCTCCACGTTCGCGCCCGCGGCCGCGCGTCCGGCGAGGTAGGCGGTCAGCGGCGCGAACTGCCGCGCTCCCGCGCTGCGCGCGGTGACGCCGGCGAGGTCGAGCACCAGCGCCGCCTCGTCACGGGTGAGGCCCTCAGGGGCGGGGTCGAGGCCGGCGGCGAAGCGGTCGAGCCAGGGGTTCAACGGGCGTCCTCCGGACGGGTCGTCGGTGTGCAGAGCGACGGCGCGGGTGCACTCTGGCCGACAATAGCCCGCGATGCTCAGCCCGGTCATCGACGTCTTCCGCCTGCGCCAGTACTTCAACGCCATCACCGGCGTGCGCGAGGTCGCCGGCCTGGTGCGCGAGGACGCCGCCTTCCTCCACACCATCCGCCGCGCCCTGGTGCGCCTGCCCTTCGAAAACGTGGCGCCCATCGAGACGCGGCCCTTCCCCGAGCCCACCCGCCGCCGCCTCGACAGCGCCCTGCACGGGCGGCGCTTCGCACTGGTTGCCACCGGCGGCAGCGGCGCGCTGGCCTCGGTGGTCGGCGTCTGGCGCGCCCTCGAGGAGTCGGGCATCACCCCCGACGTGGTCTCGGTGTGCAGCGGCTCGTCGCTGTTCGGCTTCCCGCTCGCCTGCGGGCTGCCCGCCGAGGAGGTCGCCGAGTTCACCCTGGGCCTGCGCACCGAGGACTACGTCGACGTCAACTGGCCCGGCCTGGCCAGCCTCGTGGTGGCCGGCGGCCGCGGCTTCGCGGGCATGGTGGTGGGGGAGCGCATCGAGGAGACCTACCGCCGCCTGCTCGGCGACATGACCCTCGGCGAGATGCCCATCCCCTGCTACGCGCCGATCTGGAACATCGAGGAGAACCGCCTCGAGTACGCCGGCCCGAAGACGCACCCCGACCTGCCCGTGGCCCGCGTCGTCCGCGCCGCCATCGCCATCCCGCTCTTCATCGACCCGGTGCAGATCGGCGGCCTGCACTGGTGCGACGGCGGCATCGTCGACATCTTCCCGGTGCGCCCGGTGCTGGAGATCGAGGAGGCCTGCGAGGTGGTGCTCGCCGTCAACGGCTTCTACCCGCCCGACTTCGAGGGCGAGAGCGCGCATGGCTGGCGCGAGCAGCGCGCCAGCGTGCTGCGCATTGCCTCGCAGATCCGCACCTCGCAGCAGATCGAGCTGGCCCGCACCAACCTGGAGCGGCTGCACGCCGAGACCGAGGTGATGATGATCGACCCGGTGCCCTACACCGCGGTGCAGGGCGCGGGCTTCTACAAGCACTTCATCGACCGCGCCGGCTGGCCGGACTTCATGCGCTCCGGCCGCGCCGAGGCGCTGCACGCGCTGCGCGCCTGGGCGGGGGAGAAGACCCCGGCGCGGACGGCGACGGCGGCGAAGCGCACGACCGCCAAGGCTGCCAGGCGCCGCCCCGCCGCGAAGCCCGCGACCGCGTCCGCGAAGAAGCGCTCGACGAGCCGCCGCCGGGCCTCCTGAGAATCCCGCGCCGACAAGAGAACGGCCCGGCCCGCGGCCCCGTGTGGGGCGCGGACCGGGCCGTTTCCGGTTACCGGGTCGGTGCTGAGCCGATCAGCTCTTGCGGCGACGGCCGAGCAGGCCGCCTGCCACCAGGAAGCTGAGGCCGAAGCCGAGCAGAGCGGTCGAGAGCGTCGAGTTGGCGCCCGCGCCGGTGTTCGGGGTGGTGATGCCGCCCACACCGCCGCCGCTGGTGCTGCTGCTCGACGAGGTGCCGAGCACGGTGCCCGCCGGGGTCGGCGAGGGCAGGCTGACCAGCGAGGTGGTCGAGCTCGACTCGGTGCTCGAGGTGCTGCTGCCGCTCACCGAGCCGGTGGTGGTGCTGCTGGTCTCGGTGCTCGTCGAGCTGGAGGTCCCGGTGCTGGTCGAGCTGCTGGTCTCAGTGCTGGTCGAGCTGCTGGTCTCGGTGGTGGTCGAGCTGCTGGTCTCGGTGCTCGTCGAGCTGCTGGTCTCGGTGGTGGTCGAGCTGCTGGTCTGGGTCGACGTCGAGGAGCTGCTGGTGGTGCAGCTCTCGGTGCTCGTCGAGGTGCTGGTCGCGGAGCTGCTCGAGCTCGACTCCGAGCAGGGCGTCGGCGTCGGGCTGGGCAGCGGCAGGACCGGCGGCTTCACCGAGATGGTGGCGACGTGGCCGGCGTCGCTGCCGTCCATCACCAGCCAGAGGTCGTTGCGCGAGCTGACCATGTCCACGGCCGGGGCGTTCTGCACCGTCAGCGAGTAGGCGGCGGCGAAGTTGCCGCTGGCGTCGGTGGTGACGGTGGGCAGGGTGCCGGTCGGCGCCGCGGGCAGCGACGGGTAGGTGGAGGCGCCGGAGGCGACGCTGTAGGCGCCGTCGGTGGCGGTGCCCACGGTGGGCACCAGGCCCAGGGTGTAGGCGCCGTAGTAGACCTGCGCGTCCTTGTCCGGCAGCGTCTGGTAGATGTCGTAGATCGTGTACTTGGCGTTGGCGGTCAGGCCCGAGCCCGCGATGAACCCGCTGATCGGGTACAGCGCGTTGCCGGCGGCCTGGTCGCAGCCGTCCGTGGTGTTGATGTTCTTGTAGACCCCGGCGGCCAGCTTGGTCGGGTCGTACGGAGTGCACGGCCCCGACGCGCCCACGCTGAGCCCGGAGAGGGAGAGAGCGCCCCAGCCGCTCAGGCACACGGCCCCGGCGGCGAACGCGCTCAGCTGAATGCTCGTGAGCCCTTTGGGTCGACCTCGCAAGCCCATCATCGAACGACCTACCTCGCTTGTGGCGGCGGGCCCCCCTCGACGAGGTAGCCCCCTCTGGTCCGTCTTCCGGCTCTGTGTCATCGCGCCGAACGGATGTCCGGCCACTGTCCCCACAGAGCGCCATACCTTCTGACGACCGCGCCGGTCCGTTCATTGCGGTCGAACCGGCGGACCCTGCCAGAGCGCCCGCTCGGAGCTCCCGGGGAGGCGGGCGCGCCGAGTAGGCTAGTGGGCCGCCACGGCGGACCACCCCGGCCGCATGGCCACGGGAGGAACAGGTGATCCAGCCAGTCAGCATCCGCGACCTGATGCACACGCCCCCGGTGGTGGTGTCGCCGGCGCTCACCCTCGCCGAGGCGGCCAAGGTGCTCGACGACAACAAGGTCGGCGCCGCCGCGGTGCTCACCGCCGAGGGCGAGGTCGTGGGCATGGTCAGCGAGCGCGACCTGCTGCACAGCGTCGGCACCGGGCACGACCCGGCCAGCGACCCGGTCGAGAAGGTGATGGCCCACCACCCCATGACCGTCGAGGCCGACGCCTCCGTCGACGAGGCGCTGGAGATCTTCCGCACCCACCGCTTCCGCCACCTGCCGGTGATGGAGCAGGGCCACGTGGTCGGCATCCTCTCCATCCGCCACGTGGTCCGGGTGGCCCACATCGAGGACGTCAAGCCGGCGGGCGCGGCAGGCGCCGGGGAGCTGGCCCCGCGCGGCCTGGAGGGCGTGGCGGTGGCCGAGACGGCGGTCGGCGACGTGCGCGGCGAGGAGGGTTTCTTCCACTACCGCGGCTACGACGCCACCGAGCTGGCCCGCCGCTGCTCCTTCGAGCAGGTCTGGCACCTGCTGGTCCTCGGCGAGCTGCCCGACGCCGCGCAGCTGCGCGCCTTCCGCGAGCGGGTGGTCGGCTACCGCGCCCTGCCCGGGGGCATCGCCGAGCTGCTGCCGCCCGTCGCCGCGCTGCCGAGCTACACGCCGCTGGGCGCGCTGCGCAGCGCGGTGTCGCTGACCGGGGCCGCCATCGGCACCGAGCCCACCCTCGACATCCCCGCCGAGAAGGTGGAGGAGGACGCCCTGCGCCTGGCCGCCCTGGTGCCCGTGCTGCTGATGCGGCTGCACCGGCACCACCAGGGCCTGACGCCCGTCGACCCCGACCCCGACCTGGGCTACGCCGCCAGCTACCTGCAGATGCTCACCGGCGAGCGGCCCGACCCGGTCAAGGCGCGCGCGGTCGAGCGCTACCTGATCCTCACCATGGACCACGGCTTCAACAGCTCGACCTTCACCTCCCGGGTGATCACCTCGACCGGGTCGGACATCGGCAGCGCCCTGACCGGCGCCATCGGCGCCCTGGCCGGCCCGCTGCACGGCGGCGCGCCCTCGCGGGCGCTGGCCATGCTCGACGCCATCGGCAGCCCCGACCGCGCCGAGGAGTACCTGCGCGACGAGATCGGCGCCGGCCACCGGCTGATGGGCTTCGGCCACCGCGTCTACAAGACCGACGACCCGCGCTCCACCCTGCTCCGCGAGGTGGCCCGCGAGGTGGGCGGCCCGCAGGTCGAGTTCGCCCAGCACGTCGAGGCCACCGCGTTGCGGGTGCTCAACGAGCTGAAGCCGGGGCGGCGGCTCTACACCAACGTCGAGTTCTACGCGGGCGTGGTCATGAACAGCGCGGGCATTCCCCGCGACATGTTCACGCCGACCTTCGCCTGCAGTCGCACTGTCGGCTGGACTGCGGCGATCGCCGAGCAGGCGGCCAACAACCGGCTGATCCGGCCCAGTGCGCTCTATGTCGGCCCGGCCGCGCCACGCCCGCTCCCTGACGGCTACGACTACGCCTGATCTGAGCGCAGCACACTCACGAAAAACCCCAATCCGGGTGTCGCAGCCCACCTGCTAGGATGAGGCCCGCGATGCTCTCGGACTATGCGCCGATCCTCCTGTTCCTGGGGATCTGTGTCGCCTTCGCCACCCTCGTCCAGATCCTCATCTCGCTGACCGGACCGCGCCGTCCGACGCCGGAGAAGGAGCTGCCCTACGAGAGCGGGATCGTGCCGCGGGTGGGCGCGCGCCGCCGCTTCTCGGTGTCCTTCTACGTCACCGCCATGCTGTTCATCATCTTCGACGTCGAGGGCATCTTCCTGTTCCCCTGGGCCACCGTGGTCCGCCAGTTGAAGATCTTCGGGCTGATCGAGATCGCCATCTTCATCTTCACGCTGCTCGTCGCACTGCTCTACGTGTGGCGAAAGGGAGCCCTGAAATGGGACTGAGTGGCGAAGGCATCGCCGTCCCCATCCCGCGCGCCGGCGCGGCCGAGCGCACCGCCGCGCAGACCGGCGCCATCACCACCACCGTCAGCAAGGTCATCCAGTGGGGCCGCTACAGCTCGCTGTGGCCCGCGCTCTTCGGCCTGGCCTGCTGCGCCATCGAGATGATGGCGGTGGGCAACAGCCGCTACGACATCTCCCGCTTCGGCGCCGAGGTCTTCCGCGCCTCGCCGCGCCAGGCCGACCTGATGATCGTCTCAGGGCGCGTCTCCCAGAAGATGGCCCCGGTGCTGCGCCAGATCTACGACCAGATGCCCGAGCCCAAGTGGGTGATCAGCATGGGCGCCTGCGCCTCCTGCGGGGGCATCTTCAACAACTACGCCATCATCCAGGGCGTCGACAAGGTGGTGCCCGTCGACGTGTACATCCCCGGCTGCCCGCCGCGTCCCGAGTCGCTGCTCGACGCGGTGGTCAAGCTGCAGAAGAAGATCGCCGCCGAGCCGGCGTCGATCCGCGGGTAATTGACTCTGACGACCACAACTCCCTCGACCGATTCGGCGCGCCCGGTCGCCGGCGCGCGCGCCGCGCGGCTGCTCGCCGCCAGGCTGCCTGAGGCGGTGCTGCGCCGCGACGAGCAGTTCGGCGAGGAGACGGTCTACGTCGGCCGCGAGCAGCTCGTCGCGGCGGCCACCCTGCTGCGCGACGACCCCGACGGCCTGTACCGCATGCCGGTCTACGTCACCGCCGTCGACTGGCCCGACCGCGAGCCCGAGGAGCCGCGCTTCGACGTCGTCTACCAGCTCCGCTCGCTGCAGTACAACGACATCTGCCGGCTCATCGTGCAGGTCACCGAGGAGGACCCCACGGTGCCCACCCTGGAGAAGGTCTTCAGCGGCATGGACTGGCACGAGCGCGAGTGCTTCGACCTGCTCGGCATCGTCTTCGAAGGGCACCACGACCTGCGCCGCATCCTCATGCCGGAGGACTGGGAGGGGCATCCCCTGCGCAAGGACTACGTCAGCTTCGGCGAGCCCGTCGCCTTCACCCACAACATCGAATGGGCGTTGCCGGCGCAGGAGCGCCCGCCGGGCATGCCCGGGAGCGCGCGCTGATGGCCGCCGTCCTGCCGCCGCCCGGCGGTCCCGGAGTGCCGCCCGGCGACGATCCCTACGCCGCCGCGCGCGAGGCGCTCGGCGTCCCCGCCGGCCTCGACAGCGTCGAGCTGGTGCAGATCGGCGAGGACACCATGGAGCTCAACATGGGTCCGCAGCACCCCTCGACGCACGGCGTGCTGCGGCTGGTCCTCGACCTCGACGGCGAGGTGGTGCGCGAGTGCCGCCCCGACATCGGGTTCCTGCACACCGGCTTCGAGAAGTCCTTCGAGTCGCACACCTACCAGCAGTGCATCCCGCTCACCGACCGGATGGACTACCTGGCGCCGCCGATCAACAACTTCGGCTTCTCGCTCGCCGTCGAGAAGCTGCTGGGCATCGACGTGCCGCCGCGCGGGCAGTACATCCGGGTGATCATGGCCGAGCTGGCCCGCATCGGCTCGCACCTGGTCTGGTTCGGCACCCACGCGCTCGACCTGGGCGCCACCACGCCCTTCCTCTACGCTTGGCGCGAGCGCGAGCACATCCTCGACATCAACGAGCTGGTCAGCGGCGTGCGGATGATGACCTCGTACATCCGTGTCGGCGGCCTCATGGCCGACGTGCCCGACGAGTTCGGGGCCATGGTCGAGCACGTCATCCACACCTTCGACAAGCGCATCGACGAGTACGAGCTGCTCATCACCAAGAACCCCATCTGGGTGGAGCGCACCCGGGGACTGGGCGTGATCAGCGCCGAGGAGGCGCTGCAGTACGGCTGCAGCGGCTCGACGCTGCGCGGCAGCGGCATCCCCTACGACCTGCGCAAGGCGCAGTCCTACAGCTCCTACGACCACTTCGACTTCGACGTCCCCATCGGCTCGCACGGCGACGTCTACGACCGCTATCTCTGCCGCATGCAGGAGATGCGCGAGTCGGTGAAGATCATCGAGCAGGCCTACCGCAACCTGCCGGGCGGTCCGGTCAACACCAGCGACCGCAAGGTGGCGCTGCCGCCGCGCAACGAGATCAACACCAGCATGGAGTCGCTGATCCACCACTTCAAGCTGGTCACCGAGGGCTTCCGCGCACCCAAGGGCATGGCCTACCAGGCCGTCGAGTCGCCGCGCGGGGAGCTGGGTTTCTTCATCGCCAGCGACGGCGAGAACCGACCCTACCGCTGCAAGGTACGCGCTCCATCGTTCAGCAACCTGAGCGCGCTGGCGCACATGGTGCGCGGCGAGCTGATCGCCGACGTGGTGGCCGTGATCGGCTCCATCGACATCGTCCTCGGGGACGTGGATCGATGACGCCTGTGTCCCAGGCGACGCGCGACGCCATCCAGCGCCACAGGGACCGCTACCCGCATCCCAAGTCGGCGATCCTGCCCTGCCTGTGGGAGGTGCAGCACGAGTCCGGCTACATCACCCCCGAGGGGATGCAGGCCATCGCCGAGATCCTGGGCCTGGCGCCGAGCGAGGTGCAGGCGGTGGCCACCTTCTATTCCATGTACTTCCAGAAGCCGCCGGGCCGGCACTCGCTGCTGGTCTGCGTCAACGTGGCCTGCGCCCTACGCGGCGCCGACGAGACCGCGGCCTACATCGAGAAGAAGCTGGGCTGCCCGCCGGGGTCGACCACGGCCGACGGCGCCTTCACCTGGGACGCCACCATCGAGTGCCTGGGCGGCTGCGGCTACGCGCCGATGATGCAGATCGACCACCACTTCCACGAGCACCTGACGCCCGACAGGATCGACCGCATCCTGGAGACCACGGCGCGCCAGCCGAGCCCGCACGAGCCGCACGAGCGGCGGTCCACCCACTAGGATTCCACGCCGAACTGATGGCCGAGTACAAGCTGCTCACCAAGAATTTCGAGACGGAGGGCCTGGAGACCCTGCGGGTCTACGAGCGCACCGGTGGCTACACCGGGCTGCGCAAGGCGCTCAAGGACTTCACCCCGGAGGCGCTCGTCGAGGAGGTGAAGACCTCGCAGATCCGCGGGCGCGGCGGCGCGGGCTTCCCCACCGGGATGAAGTGGTCGTTCCTGCCCAAGGACGTCTTCCCCCGCTACCTCTGCTGCAACGCGGACGAGTCCGAGCCGGCCTGCTTCAAGGACCGCTACCTCATCGACAAGTCGCCGCACCAGCTCATCGAGGGCATGGTCATCGCTGCCTACGCGCTGCAGGTGCAGCATGCCTTCCTCTACATCCGCGGTGAGTACCACGACCAGCGGCTGCTGCTGGAGCGGGCGGTGGAGGAGGCCCGCGCGGCGGGCTATGTGGGCAGGGACATCCTGGGCAGCGGCTTCTCCTGCGAGGTGATCGTGCACGGCGGCGCCGGCGCCTACATCTGCGGTGAGGAGACCGCGCTCATCGACTCGCTGGAGGGCAACCGCGGCCAGCCGCGGCTCAAGCCGCCCTTCCCCGCGGTCAAGGGCCTGTACGGCAAGCCGACGGTGGTCAACAACGTCGAGACGCTCTGCAACCTGCCCCACATCGTCAACAACGGCGGCGCGTGGTTCGCCGGCATCGGCGTGGAGAAGTCGCGCGGCACCCGGCTGTGGTGCTGCAGCGGGCACATCGAGAAGCCCGGCGTCTACGAGATGGAGCTGGGCAAGCCCATCCGCGAGCTCCTCGAGGAGCACTGCGGCGGCATCTGGAAGGGGCGCTCGCTCAAGGCCTTCCAGCCCGGCGGCGGCTCCATGCAGGTGCTGCTGCCCGAGCACCTCGACCTGCCGCTCGACATGGATGCGGTGATGAAGGCGGGCTCCTCGCTCGGCGCCGGCGCCATGATGTTCATGGACGAGACCACCTGCCTGGTCAACGTCTCGATGCGCCTGGTCGACTTCTACCAGCACGAGTCCTGCGGCAAGTGCGCGCCCTGCCGGGAGGGCACCTATTTCGAGTCCGACCTGATGCACAAGCTGGAGGCCGGTCGCGCCACGCTGGAAGAACTGGCCACGCTCGCCGACATCTGCGACAACATGAACGGCAAGTGCTTCTGCCCGCTGGGCGACACGGCCACCTGGTTCGTGATGTCGGCCTATAAGGCCTTCCGCGAGGAGTTCGAGGCGCATTGCGGCGCCGGCGAATGCCCGGTCGCGGCGCGCAACCGCGCGGCGGTGGCGGCGTAGGCATGACGGACACCACGCCGCCGCAGACTCCCCCGGACGACGGCCTGGTCGGCGTCAGCATCGACGGTCGCGAAGTTCGGGTTCCCAAGAACACGCTGGTGCTCGACGCGGCCACCGCCGCGGGCATCCACATCCCCATCTACTGCGCCCATCCCAAGATGGACCCGGTGGCCGTCTGCCGCATGTGCCTGGTGCAGATCGAGAAGATGCCCAAGCAACAGCCGGCCTGCGCCACCATCGTCAGCGAGGGGATGGTGGTGCACACCGACACCGACGCGGTGGCCAAGACCCGCGAGGGCATGCTCGAGTTCCTGCTGCTCAACCACCCGCTCGACTGCCCGGTCTGCGACCGCGGCGGCGAGTGCGACCTGCAGGACTTCGCCTTCCGCTACGGCCCCGAGACCTCGCGCTTCCCCATCACCGACAAGGTGCACTTCGACAAGGCGGTGCCGCTCTCGGACAGGATCGAGCTGGACCAGGAGCGCTGCATCCTCTGCTGGCGCTGCGTGCGCTTCTACGACGAGATCACCGGCGAGAAGGAGCTGGTGCTGCAGCAGCGCGGCGTCGACACCGCCATCGCCACCTTCAACTCCGAGCCGCTCACCTCCGACTTCCAGGGCAACCTGCCCGAGGTCTGCCCGGTCGGGGCGCTGACCCACCGGCAGTACCGCTTCAAGGCGCGGCCCTGGGACCTGACCCGCACCAAGTCGGTCTGTCCCGAGTGCTCGTACGGCTGCAACGTCAACATGGACTCGCGCGACTTCGAGATGAAGCGCTTCGCCTCGCGCGACAACCCCTTCGTCGACGACATGTGGCTGTGCGACCGCGGCCGCTACAGCGCGACGTCGTGGAACGAGACCACGCGCGTGCGCCGCAGCGTGATCCGCCACAAGAGCGGCGACACCCGCGAGGTGCAGCCCGCCGAGGCGGTGGCCGCCGCCGCCGACCGGCTCAAGAAGATCGTCGACGAGCACGGCGCCAGCGCGGTGGGCTTCCTGGCCTCGCCGCAGAGCACCAACGAAGAGCTGTTCGTCTTCGAGCGCATCGCCCGCAAGCTGGTGGGCACGCCGCACCTCGACCACCAGCTCGAGGCCTTTCCCGGGCTCAGCGCTGAGGAGCACGCCCTGGGCATCGCCGAGATCGAGGACTGCGCGGTCGTCGTGGTGCTCGGGCCCGAGCCCGAGGTGGAGGCGCCGGTGCTGACCCTGCGGCTCTACAAGGCGGAGCGCAAGAGCGGTGCGCGCATCCTCCGCGTGGCGGCGGACGCCGACCCGGCGCAGCTGGCCAGGGACGTGCAGGGCGCGGCGCTGGTCGGCGTGGTCGCCGACGAGGCCAATCGCGCGCGTGCGGCCGAGGTCGCCGCGGCGCTGGCCAGGGGCAACACCGCGGTGAAGCGGCTGACCATCACCCGCGGCACCAACGGGCGCGGCGCCAAGGACCTCGGCGTGCTGCCCAACCTGCTGCCGGGCTACCGTCCCGCACCGGGTGCGGGCAAGACGGGCCGCGAGATCCTCCAGGCGGCCGCCAACGGACAGATCAAGGCGCTGGTCCTGCTCGGCGGCGGCCACCTCGCCGCCGCCGCGGGCGACCTCATGCTCAATGCCATCCGCGCCGCGGAGCTGGTGCTGGCCATCGAGACCAAGCCCGGCGTGGTCGCCGACAACGCCTCCATCGTCATCCCCGGCCACGCCTTCGTGGAAAAGGCCGGAACTGTCACCAACGTCGAGGGCCGGGTGCAGCGCGTCCGCGCCGCCCTGCCGCCGGCCACGCAGACGCCGCTGGAGACGCACGTGCTGATGATGCTGGCCACCCAGCTCGGCGCCGAGGACTGGGGCAAGAGCGACGTGCTCGGCCTGCACCGCGCCCTGGCCGAGGCCGTGCCAGCCTACAAGCAGGCCGGCAACGGCGGCCGCGCCCTCTTCAGCGAGGTGCCGGTGGGGTGACCGCCAGCATCTGGACGTACAGGATCGGCCCCGACTACTGGTGGATCATCCTGGTCAAGGCCGCGGTGATCCTGCTGGGATTGGCCACAACCGCCGCCTACCTGGTCTACGCCGAGCGCAAGATCGCCGCGCACATCCAGCTCCGCATCGGTCCCAACCGCGTCGGCCCGCTGGGGCTGCTGCAGCCCGCCGCCGACGCCGTCAAGCTGCTCTTCAAGGAGAACGTGGCCCCGGCGGGTCGCGACCGCATCCTCTACCTGATCGCCCCGGGCATCGCCGCGGGCGCGGCCATCTTCGCCTTCGCCGCCATCCCGCTGGGCGGTGTCAACAGCTGGTTCGGCTACCAGTTCCACTGGGACATCGCCCACTTCAACGTGGGCCTGCTCTACATCCTGGGCGTCACCTCGCTCGGTGTGTACGCCATCTTCCTGGGCGGCTGGTCGGCGAACAGCAAGTACTCACTGCTCGGCGCGCTGCGCTCCTCGGCGCAGCTCATCTCCTACGAGATGGCGGTGGCCTTCGCCCTGCTGGGTCCGATCATCCTGGCCGGCTCGCTGGACATGGAGCAGATCGTCACCTCGCAGCACCACGTCTGGTTCGTGGTGCTGCAGCCGCTCGCCTTCGTCCTCTACTTCATCGGCGCGCTGGCCGAGACCAACCGCGCCCCGTTCGACTTACCCGAGGCGGAGACCGAGCTGGTGGCCGGCTATCTCACCGAGTACAGCGGCCTGCGCTGGGGCTTCTACTTCCTCGCCGAGTACATCAACATGGTGACCGTCTGCGCCATCGCCACCACGCTGTTCCTGGGCGGCTTCCTGCCGATCATCCCGCAGCTCGACGTCATCCCCGGCGTCTTCTGGTTCCTGGGCAAGGCGGGCGTCCTGCTCTTCGCGATGATCTGGATCCGCTGGACCTTCCCGCGGCTGCGCTACGACCGGCTGATGAACCTGGGCTGGAAGGTGCTGCTGCCGCTGGGCCTGCTCAACATCGCCGTCACCGGCGCCGTGGTCGCCATCCAGGCGGCGAACTCATGAGGCCGCCGCGATGATCAAGGAACTCGTCAAGGGCCTCGCCTTCACCCTCAAGCAGCTGGTCTCCAAGCCGATCACCTTCCAGTGGCCAGAGGAGCAGAAGCCCGCGCCCACGCGCCACCGCGGCCGCCACATCCTGCACCGCTACGACAACGGCATGGAGAAGTGCATCGGCTGCGAGCTCTGCGCCGGCGCCTGCCCGGTGGGCTGCATCTACGTCGGGCCGGCGGAGAACGACCCCGCCAACCCGGTGTCGCCCGGCGAGCGCTACGCGATTCGCTACGAGATCAACCTGATGCGCTGCATCTACTGCGGCTACTGCGCCGAGGCCTGCCCCACCGAGGCGATCACCCTGGGTCCCCGCTTCGACCTCGCCGACTACCGCCGCGAGCGGCTGGTGGCGACCAAGGAGGACCTGCTCGAGGCCTGGCCCGGGTTCGACCGCTCGCAGCGCGAGAACCCGCTCGGCGCCGGCGGCGACCAGCGCGGCCTGCCCGGTCGCGCCCCCGGCGTCAGCCCGCGTGTGGCCTGGGACAAGGCGGACGAGATCATCCACCAGGGCGGTGAGATCCCCCTGCCCGGCCATGGTGGCGTGCTCGCCGACGTGCCCCGCGTCGCCGAGCCCGCCAAGCCACGGACCGACGCCGACTCATGACCGTCATCACCGCCCTCGTTGGCATTCTCGCGCTCATCAGCGGCGTGGGCGTCATCACCTTCCGCTCGCCGATCTACTGCGCGCTGAGCCTGGTCGGCAACATGGTGCTGCTGGCCACGCTCTTCCTGCTGCTCAACGCGCAGTTCCTGGCCGCGGTGCAGGTGATCATCTACGCCGGCGCGGTGATGGTCCTCTTCGTCTTCATCATCGCCCTGCTCAGCCCGGGCGCCGAGGACAAGCCGCGCCTCGACGCGCGCTTCCTCATCGGTGCCGCCGCGGTGGTCTACATCACCCTGCAGATCTTCCTGCTGGTGGGCAACGGCATCACCTACGACAAGAACGCCACCGCCTGCGGCAGCGCGCCGGCGACGAACCTGCAGCAGTCGACCGCGCTGTCGACCTGCGACCCCACGCCTCTGCACGGCGCGCAGGTCGGCCAGCACGCGCGGGCGTCGTCGCTGCAGTTCTATCCTGACGACGTCAACAAGGCGGGCAACGTCCAGACCGTGGGCGTGCAGCTCTTCACCACCTTCCTGCTGCCCTTCGAGATCACCTCGCTGCTGCTCTTCGTCGCCGCCATCGGCGCCGTCTACCTCACCCGCCACCAGGCCACTGAAAGACCATCGACGTGACCATCGCCGCCTTTCCCTGGCTCATCGGGCTGTCCGCCGCGCTGTTCACCGTCGGCGCGCTGGGCGTGCTGATCCGGCGCAACCCGCTGGTCGTCTTCATGTCGATCGAGCTGATGCTCAACGCGGTCAACCTGGCCTTCGTCACCTTCGGTCGCTTCCTCAACAGCATGGACGGGCAGGTCTTCGCCTTCATGGTCGTCGTCGTCGCCGCCTCCGAGGTGGTGGTCGGGCTGGCCCTGATCACCACGGTGTTCCGCAGCGGCCGTGAGATGGACGTCGACGACCTCAGCGAGATGCGCGAGTGAGCAACGTCACGCTGATGGGCCTGCTGGCAGGCCTGCTGCTGATCCTGCCCGCCGCGGGCGCGGTGGCCAACGCACTGCTCGGGCCCAAGCTGGGACGCCGCTTCGTCAACTGGGTCGGCCCCGGCACGGTCGGGCTTGCCTTCGTCATCGGGGTCATCATGCTGGCGCTGCTGGTCGGCGCCGACTCGGCGCACAAGACGCTGACCGTGCGCTTCTGGGACTGGCTCGACTTCGGCCCGGGCAACCTGCAGGCCGGCTTCGACGTCACCATCGACCCGCTCAGCGTGCTGATGGTGATGGTCATCACCGGTGTGGGCTTCCTCATCCACGTCTACAGCGTCGGCTACATGGAGCACGACCCCGGCATCGCCAGGTTCTTCTCCTACATGAACCTGTTCATCTTCTCGATGCTGATGCTGGTGCTCGCCGCCGACGTCATCTTCCTGGTCATCGGCTGGGCACTGGTGGCGCTGTCCAGCTACCTGCTCATCGGCTTCTGGTACGAGCGGCCCAGCGCGGTGCAGGCGGCGCGCAAGGCCTTCGTCACCCAGGTGATCGGCGACGTGGCGCTGGTGATCGCCGCCTTCCTCATCCTGGTCAACCTCAAGGCCCAGGACGGCAAGGGCATCTTCTCGATCAGCCTGCCGACGGTCTTCTACAACGCGCAGTTCTCCTTCGCCCACGGCAGCGTGACCATCACCATCATCTGCGTGCTGCTGGCCGTCGCCGCCTTCGCCAAGTCGGCGCAGTTCCCGCTGCACACCTGGCTGCCGGACGCCATGGAGGGCCCCACGCCGGTCTCCGCGCTGATCCACGCCGCCACCATGGTCACCGCCGGCGTCTACCTCATCGCGCGCTTCCACACGCTGTTCGACCTGGCGCCGATCGCCTCGGGGATGGTGGCCTGCGTCGGCATCGGCACCGCCTTCATGGCCGGCATCATCGCCCTCTCACAGGTCGACATCAAGCGGGTCATCGCCTACTCGACGATGTCGCAGATCGGCCTGATGATCTTCGCGGTGGGCATCGGCGCCTACACCGCGGGCATGTTCCACTTCGCCACCCACGCGGTCTTCAAGGCCCTGCTCTTCATGGCCGCGGGCAACGTCATCCACGCCATGCACGACGAGCAGGACATCCGCCTGATGGGCGGCCTGGGCCCGCGCATGCGGCGCACCGAGCAGGCCTTCCTGGCGGGCACGCTGGCGCTGGCCGGCATACCCATCTTCGCCGGCTGGTTTTCGAAAGAGGACCTGCTCGGCTTCGGCGCGGTCAACGGCCCGCTGCATCCGACGCTGTACATCGCCGGCGTGGTCATCAACATCCTCACCGGCCTGTACGCCATCCGGCTCTGGGCCGTCGTCTTCCGCGGTGAGCCGCAGACGGCGCGCGTCTTCCAGGCGCACGAGGCCCCCAGTTCCATGCTGCAGCCGGTGATGCTCCTCGGCGTTCTCGCCGTGGTGGTCGGCATCGTCGTGCAGTGGCCGTTCCAGATCCTCGGCCACTCCGTGCACTTCCTGGCCAGCTTCCTCGACCCGGTGTTCAGCAGCGCCACCGGCCAGGTCACCGCCGAACCCGGCACCGCGGTCGGCGCCATCACCCTGGCCATCGGCACGCTGGCCTCGATGTTCGGCGTCGGCATCGCCTACCGCCTCTGGTTCCAGAAGCAGCCGCAGGCACACGAGATCGTGGCCCGCCTGCCGCGCCTGCTGCCGCAACTGAGCTGGCACAAGTTCTACTTCGACGAGCTCTACGACGCCATCCTGGTCAAGCCCGCGCGCGCGCTGGCCACCAGCCTGCGCCGCGTCGTCGAGCCGCGCGTGATGGACGGCTGGGTGCGCGGCCTGGCCAACCTCTTCGCCGACGTGAGCATCGACTTCCGCAGCGTCGAGACCGGGCTGATCCGCGACTACGCCACCGGCATGCTCTTCTTCGCCGGCGTCTTCGTGGTCTTCATCGTGGCGGTGATCACGCGATGAGCCACGTGCCCTGGCTGACCCTGATCCTGGTCGTGCCGGTCGGCGCGACGGTGCTGCTGCAGCTCATCCCGGGCACCGCGACGCGCGCGGTCAAGTGGCTCACGGTGCTCACCTGCCTGGCCGTGGCCGGCATCGTCGCCGGGGTGCTGGTGGGCTTCACCCACGCGCCGTCGGCGGCCTCGTCGCTGGCCATCGCACCCAACGGCAGCCGGGTGGCCAGCCCGATCACCTTCCAGTTCGAGGAGCGGCACGACTGGATCCCCGCCATCGGCGCCGGCTACCACCTCGGCGTCGACGGCGTCTCCGCCTGGCTGCTGGCGCTCGACGCCGGCGTCTTCCTGCTCGGTGCGGTGGTGCTGGCGCGCCGCGAGACGCAGCGGCTCAAGTTCTACTGCGGTCTGATGCTGCTCACCCTGAGCGCCACCATGGGCGTGCTGCTCAGCCTCGACCTGCTGCTCTTCTACGTCTTCTGGGAGGCGATGCTGATCCCGCTCTACTTCCTGCTCACCAACTACGGTGACCAGAACCGCGGGCGGGCGACCATCAAGTTCGTCGTCTACACGGTGGCGGGCAGCCTGGCCATGCTGCTGGCCATCATCTGGCTGTACACGCAGTCGCTCCAGGCGCAGCCTCCGGTGGGCGGCGCCGGCCACGGCACCTTCGACTTCACCTCGCTGCTGATCACCGGGTTCCAGAACCAGCAGCCGGTGACCATCCTGGGCATCAGCACGCTGACGCCGGAGCAGTGGGCCTTCATGGCCTTCGCGCTGGCCTTCGCCATCAAGATCCCGCTGGTGCCCTTCCACACCTGGCAGCCGGACTCCTACGCGTCGGCGCCGCCGCAGGCGCTCACCTTCTTCGCCGGCATCGTCAGCAAGCTGGGCGCCTTCGGCTTCATCCGCTACAACCTGACGCTCTTCCCCGGCCCGGCGCACGACTACCGCTGGGTGTTCGTTGCGCTGGCGCTGCTGAGCATCCTCTACGGCGCCCTGATGGCGCTCTCGCAGTTCGACATCAAGCGCATCGTGGCCTACGCCTCGATCTCCCACCTCGGCTTCATCGCCCTGGGCATCTTCTCCTTCAACCAGAACGGCCTCAACGGCGCGGTGATCCAGATGGTCAACCACGGCATGATCATCGCCGCGCTCTTCCTCATCGCCGGCTGGATCGAGGAGCGCACCGGCACCCGCGACCTGCGTGAGATCACCGGGCTGGAGAAGCGCATGCCCTGGATGTACGCCTTCTTCCTCATCGTCACCCTGGCCTCGCTGGGCATGCCGGGCATGAACAGCTTCGTCGGCGAGTTCACCATCATGCTGGGCGCCTTCCAGGCGGCCCCGGTGCTGGCGGTGATCGCCGGCGTCGGCGTGGTGCTGGCCTGCTGGTACATGCTGCGGCTGCACCAGGGCCTGATGCACGAGCCGCTCTCGCAGACGGGTGAGCGCGTCCGCGACATCGGCTGGCGCGAGGGCACGGTGCTGGCGGGCCTGACGGCGCTGATGCTGGCCATCGGCCTCTATCCGCATCCCTTCGGCGAGGTGTCGCGCAACAACGTCGCCCAGTACGTGACCGTGGTCAACGCGCCGCCGCCGCAGGCGCAGGCGCAGACGGGGCAGTAGGGGAGAGGAGTGATGCACACGCACCTGCTCGCCGCGCTGCCGCCGCTGCAAACTCCCAAGTCCAGCGACCTCATCGGGCTGCTGCCGGAATTGGTCATGAGCGGCGGTTTCATCCTGCTGCTGCTGCTCGACCTGGTGGTGCCCGCGCCACGCCGCACCCTGCTGGCCTGGTTCAGCATGATGGTGCTCGGCGCCGCCATGGGCGTCACCGTCTGGGGCTGGTTCGACGCGGCCAACCCGCACGGCGTCTACTTCGACGCGCTGGTCTACGACCGCTTCGCCATGTTCGCCAACGGCATCATCATCGCCGTGGCCGCGCTGGTGGTGATGATCAGCCCCGGCTACCTCAACCGGCGCGGCCTGCACCACGGCGAGTACTACGCGCTGATCATCGGCGCCAGCGTGGGCATGATGTTCCTGGCCGGCGCCAACAGCCTGATGACCATCTTCCTGGGCATCGAGCTGCTCTCCATCTCGCTCTACATCCTCAGCGGCTTCGCCCGCACCGAGGAGCGCTCGCTGGAAGCGGCCATGAAGTACCTGCTGCTGGGCGGCTTCGCCTCGGGCATCCTGCTCTACGGCATGGTGCTGGTCTACGGCGAGACCGGCCACACCCAGCTCCCCGCCATCGCCGCGGCGCTGCGCGCGGGCGTGCCGGGCGGCAGCGCACCCACCGACAAGCTGTTCCTGGTCGGCGTCGGGCTGCTCTTCGTCGGCTTCGCCTTCAAGATCAGCGCGGCGCCCTTCCACTTCTGGACTCCCGACGTCTACCAGGGCTCGCCCACGTCGGTGACCACCTTCATGAGCGTGGCCACCAAGGTGGCCGCCTTCGCGGCGCTGATCCGCACCTTCAGCTACACCTTCAGCGACTCCTACGCGCAGTGGAACGGGATCGTCGCCTTCGTGGCCATCATCTCCATGGTGCTGGGCAACGTCGCCGCCATCACCCAGACGTCGCTCAAGCGCATGCTCGCCTACTCGTCGATCGCCCAGGCGGGCTACATCCTCATCGGCGTGGCCGTCAGCGTCACCGGCAACGGCAGCGACCCCGGTGTCATCGCCGCGCTGTACTACCTGGCCGCCTACGCGGCGACACAGGTGGGCGCCTTCGCGGTCATCACCGTGATGGCCGGCCGCGGCGAGGACCTCGACAGCTACGACGGCCTGCGCGGCCTGGCCTACCGCCGTCCCTACGTGGCCGCGGCCATGGGCCTGTTCCTGCTCTCGCTGGGCGGCTTCCCGCCCACCGCGGGCTTCTTCGGCAAGTTCTTCATCTTCTCCGCGGCCATCCAGGGCGGCCAGACCTCACTGGCGCTGTGGGGCATCGCCACCAGCGTCATCTCGGTCTTCTACTACCTGCGCGTCGCCCTGCTCATGTACCAGCGGCCGCGGGAGGGCGAGCCGCAGTACGAGTGGTCGCGCACCTCGCTGGCCTCGGGCACCGCGCTCTTCGCCGCCGCGGCGGGCACGCTGGTGCTCGGCGTGTTCGTCTTCCTGATCTACTCGGTGGCCCAGTCGGCCCAGCAGAGCGTGGTCGCGCTGCTGCGTTAGCGCAGCCGGCGCGCGGACAAATCCAGCGCTATGCTGGGTCTCTCATGCCCAGCTTCCACGGCGGCATGCGCGAGCAGGCCGACCACGGACGTCCCTGGGTGCGCCTGCGGGTGGATCGGCAGGCCGCACGGCTGGGCCCCTGGCTGCCCTTGATGCGGCGCTCGATTCCCACCTACGTGATGCCGTGGTCCGCGATCGAGCGCGTCGAGGCGGTGACCGATCGCTACCTCAGCGGTCCGGCGGTGCGCTTCGTGCTGCGCACGCCGGTGGCGGCGCTGGAGGGTCCGCCCAACGCCGCGCAGTGGCCGGCGGCGCGGCAGCCGGTGTTCCTCTGCGGCTCGCTGCGCACCATGCGCCGTGTGCTCGCCGCGGTGCCGGGGAACCTCACGGGCAGCCCGACTACCGCGCCGGGCAGCGCCTGACCCTCACCCCGGCTCGCCGTCTCCCAACACGAGGTCGCGCACCACGGCCAGCGGCGGGAACCCGCAGGTGGTCAGCGTGTCGTGGAAGCTGCGCGCGTCGTAGCCACCGCGGTGCTGCAGCTCCTCGCGCCAGCGCAGGATCTCCAGCTTGCCGTAGGTGTAGACGAGGTAGAGCGGGTCGTGGGTGCCGCGCAGCGCCTCGCGCTCGGCGGGATGGTGGTGCATGAAGGCGCGTTCCTCGAAGAGACGCGTCGCCTCGTCGAGCGGCATGCCCTCGCAGTGCAGTCCCACCGCGGCGCGGAAGCGCACCGCGCGCAGCAGTGCGTCCTGGAGCTGCGCCAGCTGCAGCAGCGGGCGTCCCTCGGCCAGGCCCTGCTCCATGGCCAGCTGCTCGGTGTAGTGCGCCCAGCCCTCGACGAAACCGGCGGGACTGAAGACGCGGCGCACCAGCGAGGGCGAGCGGTAGCCGTTGAGGAAGTGCACGAAGTGGCCGGGGAATGCCTCGTGCACCGAGACGTTCTCCAGCGACGGGTAGTTGAGGTAGCGCAGCCACTGCTCGGTCTGCTCGGCGTCCCAGTCGGCCTGCACGGTGGTGACGAAGTAGTAGTGCGGCATGCCGGGCGGGTCGAGGGCGCCGGGCGGCTCGTAGGAGGCGCTCGACCAGCGGCGGAAGGCGGGGGTGGGGCGCACCTCGCAGCGCGCGTCGGCGGGGATGGAGATGACCCCGGTGCCGATCCAGAAGTCGCGCAGCCGGTCGAGCATGGAGGCGGCGGCGGGGAGCACCTCATCGGCACCGGGATGGTCGTCCTCCATGAGGTCGAAGGCCTCGGTCACCGGGCGGCCGGGGGCGACCCGACCGGCCAGCTCGCGGGTCTGGGCCTCCAGGCGCTCGAGCTCGGCGTCGGCGCGGCGGCGGAGCGACTCGACCGTCTCGCTGATGCCCTCCTGGGCCTCGAGCAGGGCCACGAAGCGCTCCGGGCCGAGCGCCGAGTCGGGCAGCGTGCCGAGCTCGGCGACGCGCTCCGACCAGCGCTCGCAGGCCCGCGCCGCGACCTCGATGGCCGCGTCGAGACGGGCGGCCAGGGGGCCGTCGAGCGGGCCCAGCTCGCGGCGGACGTCGTCGCGAAGGAAGGCGGCGTAGCCGCGACCGCCGTCGACGGCGATCAGCCGGGGACCCTCCCAGACCTGCGGGTCGAGCAGGGGGAAGGCGGCCTCCAGGTAGTCGGGGAGCTGCTCGAGATGGCGGGACAGGGCGGCGGCGCGGTCGGCGGTGGGGGCGTAGTCGCGGGAGATGTAGGAGGCCACGTCGGCGCCGGCGTCGAGGGCGCGGCGCGGGTCGAGGGCGAACTGGCGCAGGTCGCGGGTGCGCATGACGTCCTCGGCGAGCACCAGGCGGGCGCTGCGCACGTCGGCGCGCGCCTCGGCGTCGAGCCGGGCCAGGGGCAGGGCGTCGAGCTCGGCGGCCAGGCCCTCGAAGACGCTGGCGCGCCGGGCCACCGCGCTGGCGCCGATGTCGCCGAGCACGCCGTCGTAGGAGTGCTCGCCGCTCCAGCGGGCCAGGGTGGGCTCGGCCGCCCAGGCTTCGCGCACCACGCGCTCGCAGAGGCTACGGGCGGTGGAGGCGGGCTCGGTCATGCGAGCCGGGAGTGTACGGGCTTTGTTCCGCTCGCGCCGCGTCGAACGACCCGATGCCTGTTTCTCCGCGCGCTGACGCGCGCCCTCTCCGGGGGCCTCCCCCGACGCCATCGTTCGCCGCTGGAGTGCGTCGAACGACAGCGTGCCCCCTGTAAACTCACCCGCCGATGGACGCCGCGCTTCGTGATCGCCTGACCGCCGTCGCCGGCGCCAAGGCGGTCGACGCCGAGGCCGGCGCGGTGGTGCCCGGCGGCGTCGAGCAGGTCCAGGCGGTCTGCGCCGCCTGCGCCGAGGCGGGCGCCCGCATCGCGGTCACCAGCGCCGTTCCCGAGCGCGGCCGCCGCGCGCCTGAGGGCGCCGTGCTGGTCTCGCTGGCGCGCCTGGCCGAGGTCAGCGTCGAGCCCGAGCGCCTGGTGGTCCGGGCCGGAGTCGGCGCCACCGTCGGCGCGGTGCGCGACGCCGCCGCCAAGGCGGGCCTCACCCTCACCGGGGTGCGCGCCGCCGTCCCCGCCGAGACGAGCGTCGGCGAGCTGGTCGCCCGCGGCCAGGCCAGCCGCCGCGCCCTGACCGGCGTCGAGGCGGTGCTGCCGGACGGCGGGCGGGTCGGCGCCGGCGGCTCGATGCTCAAGGACGTGGCCGGCTACGACCTGGCCGGCGCCCTGCTCGGCAGCCTGGGCCGCCTGGCCCTGGTCACCGCCGCCAGCTTCCGCCTGCAGCCGCGCAGCGCGCCGCAGGACGCCGCCGAGCCCGCCGCCGAGCCCGCCGGGGTGCCCACCGCGGTGCTCGGCGAGGCGCTGGAGCAGGCCTTCGACCCCCAGCGGCTGCTGGCGGCGCGGGGCTGACCGGGAGAGCGACGGCCGAGGCCGCACCCCCATGGCTGTGACCGCCGCCCCGGGCCCGCTGGCGCGGCTCCGGCTGCGCTCGCGTTTTGGCCACTTCTGGCGCGAATACACGCGCATGCGCACCGCCATCCTCTTCCTCATCGGGGTGGTGCTGATCGTGCTGATCGGCTCCTTCGTGCCCCAGCAGGACACCTCGGCGCAGGCCAAGGTCGACCAGTTCCTCACCGACCACGCCAACCTCAACGACCTGGGCGGCCACCTCGGCCTGCCGCTCACCCAGGTCTTCGTCTCGCCGCTCTTCTTCGTGCTGCTCGGCTCGCTCTATCTGGCCCTGGGCGCCTGCGTGATCCGCCGCGGCCGCGCGCTGCTGATGCGCACCATCCGCCGCCATCCGCGCAGCCCGCAGTACTGGGGCGAATGGGGGTCGTGGCTGTTCCACACCTCGTTCTTCCTGCTGCTGGTGGCGGTGGTGTGGGGCAAGGCGACGGGCTTCCAGGGCATCGTCACCGTCACCGAGGGGCACAGCGTCACCGAGACGCGCGCCGACTTCGACACCCTGCAGGAGGGGCTGCTCTTCGACGGGAAACACGCCGGCTACCAGGTGCGCCTCAACAGCTTCCACGCCACCTACCAGCCCAGCGGGCAGCCCAAGGACTTCGTCAGCAACGTCACCGTCCTCGACAACGGCCGCGCGGTGACCACCAGGGACATCCGCGTCAACGACTTCCTCGGCTACAGGGACGTCGACTTCTACCAGCAGGACTACGGCTGGTCGCCGCACCTCGTGGTGCGCAACCCGGCGGGCAAGGTGGTCTACGACGGCACCATCGAGTTCTTCGGCGCGCAGAAGAACGTGCAGACCGGCATCCTCAAGGTGCCCGACTTCGACTACACCGTGCCGGGCGCGCAGCAGCCGCTGCAGATCGGGGCGCGCCTGGCCGTCTTCCCCGACGCGCAGACGGTGGCCAGGGTCAACGCCGACGGCAGCATCGACCCGGGCCAGGTGCAGTACCAGCCGGGTGGGGAGGAGGCGCGCAACCCGGTGCTGCAGGTGCAGCTCTGGGTCGGCGACCTGGGGCTCGACCGCGGCCAGCCGCAGAACGTCAACGAGCTGGACACCAGCCGCATGTCGCCCTACATCCTCGACCCGAGCAACGGCGGCGACGTGCCCTTCCCCATCGTGATGGGGCAGACGCGGCAGCTCGTCCTGCCCGGCAGCGACGCCGCCCATCCCGCCGTGTTCACCGTGTCCTTCCCCGACCTGAAGCAGTACTCGCTCTTCATGGTCAAGAAGGACGACGGGGTGCCCCTGGTCTACGCCACCTTCATCCTGATCATGAGCGGGCTGATGGTGAAGCTCTACCTCAAGCCGCTGCTCGACCGCCGCTGGAGGAACCGCCGCGGCGCCCGCCGCGCCCTCCAGTTGCCGCCGGTCGTGACCGGAACTCCGGAACCGGTGCCGGACCCCGTGCCCGACCGCGAGACCGAGCCGGAACCCGCGGGCGTCTAGACCTCAGCGCTATTACGCGTGGCTGGCGCCGGCCGCGTGCTCGGCCGGTGGCGCACCCACCTCCTCGGGCGACCGGTACGCCTTGCCGGCCAGCCGGTCGTCCTCGTAGTCGAGGCTGAGCACACCGCCCTTGGCGCACTGCAGGCGGTGCAGCGCGTAGGCGTGGCGCCGCTCCGCCTCCACCCAGAAGGCCTGGATGGGATCGCCGTGGGAGACGCAGATCCCCTCCTGCCCGGGGAAGTCGCGCAGCATGCGCAAGAGCGGGGCGCGCACCCGCGCCGCCATGGCGCCGACCGACTCGTCGTTGGGCAGCACCCCCGGCCAGACCATGTGCACAAACCATCCCGGCCGCCGCCAGGGGATGTCCTTGGGCTTCACCCCCTGCAGGTAGAGCCCGAAGCGCGCCTCGACCAGCTCGGGTGTGGTCACCACCGGCACTCCGTCGAGATACGAGCCGATGATGTGCGCGGTCTGCTGGGCGCGCTCCAGCGGGCTGGCGTAGATCTGCCGCACCGGACGCCCGGCGAACCACTCGCCGAGCGCGTGGGCCTGGCGCACGCCCTTCTCACTGAGGCGGAAGCCCGGCAGATGCCCGTAGAGGACGCCGTCGGGGTTGTGCACGTCGCAGTGGCGGACGAGGTGCAGCGTCGTCCGGACGGGCGGGGTCACGGCGCTGATGCTAGCAAGCCCGGTGCGGGTCCCCCCGGCGGCTTGGCGACCGCCGACAGACAGGTCTGGGACCGCTGCTGAACCGGCCCGCAGTCCCGCATGCGATGATCCGCACACCTCGGCGGCAGGCCGTGTGTGGATGGGATCGGCTCGTGACGACGAAAACGAAAGGGAGCTTCGCCATGGGCATCGAGGTCATCGACGGCGAGCGCGGCACCCAGCAGATGGGCAAGCTGCTGCGCCTGCCGGTCACCACGGCGGCGGGCGAGGCGGCGGCGCTGCGCGCCGAGCTGGTCACCCGCCTGCGCGAGCGTCGCGGCGCCGTGGTCGAGGAGATGGCCGAGGCGGTGCACCGGGCCGGCCTCACCCCGGTGCTCGGGGTGGGCCAGGTGCCGGTCGCCCAGCGGCTCGACGTGGCGGTGCGCATCATGCTGGCCGCCTGGGAGCGCCACCGGGCGCTCGAGGCCGCCGAGCTCGACGCCCTGGCCGACCTCGGCGCCGACGTGGCCCGCGCCGGCGTGCCGCTCTGGCGCCTGCTCAGCGCCGTGCACCACGCCGGCCGGGCCGGCTGGCACTGCGCGCTGGAGCAGGCCACCCTGGTGAGCGACGGCGGCAGATGGCCCGGCGCCGCGATGCAGCTCGTCGCCGACCTCTCCGTCGAGCTCTTCGACGTGGTCGCCCGGATCCAGTCGCAGGTGGCCGCGGGCTACGCGGGCAGCCGCGGCACCTCGGTCGCGCCACCCTCCGGCACGCGCTCGGCCTCACCGATCCCGGTCTGAGCCGGCGTCCCGCCGCGCCGGCAGCGCGCGGCCAGCGCCTCGGCCACCACGGTCTCGAAGGCCTCCAGGAAGGCGACGCTGCGCAGGCTGCGCCGCACGCAGGGCTGGGTGCGCAGCCAGTCGACGTGGTCGAGGGTGGCGACCAGGGCGTCCTCGGGCAGCGCGCCGACCACCCCCGCGTACTCGTCGGGCTCGAAGGGGGCAGGCTGCAGCCGGCGGGGGACGAGCCGGAGCATCCAGCGCGGGGCCAGGGTGTGGTCCCACTGCCGGGCCACCCTGGTGAGCAGTCTGAGCGACTGGCGGTCGCCGCAGGCGACCACGTCCTGGTAGAGGCGGCTCTGCGGGCACCCGGCCCAGCTGGTGAGGATGGCGCTGCTCAACATCGCGTGCCCAGGAAAACTGATAGTTGCGGCTGCTCACGACATGTCAGTGACACTGTCGTATCAAAGGCATCATAGGCACGGCGCACCCGCCGAGTCGACGCCCTCAGTCCGGGCGCCGCTCCTCGGCGGGATCGGCGGGCTCCGCCTCCGCGCGCGCCGAGCGGCGCTGCTCGGTGATCTCCCGCCAGGCCGCGCGCTCGCCGCTGGGCGCGCGGTGCGGCGGCCGGTCGGGAGCCCGGGCGGCACCGGCGCCGTGCCGCGGGCCGGACCAGAGCGCGGGCGGCGCGTCGAGGTGGTCGGCGATGGCCCAGGCGATCTCCTCGTAGGTGACCCGCCAGCCGCGGAAGTGCACCCAGGCCTCGTCGACGTCGCGCTCCAGCCGCCAGCCCACACCCTGCAGCAGCGCGACGGCGTCGTCGAAGTCCTCGCGCGACAGCATCACCTCGTCCTCGGGTTTGGGGTCGGGGTTGAAGGGGATGCGCATCACCCGGGCCATCTCCCGCAGCGACATGTAGCCCATGCGCATGAAGGGGCGTGCCTCGGCGGGCGCCGAGAGGGGGTTGAGGGCGAGGTGGAGCGCGGCGGCGTCGAGCACGCTGAGCACCCCGGTGATCCAGGAGCGCAGGGGGTGCGGGGAGCGGAAGTAGATGAGCGCCTGGTAGGTGCTGTGGCTCTCGGCCAGGTCGGCGGCCCACTCCTCCCAGCGCGCGTAGAGCCCGGCCAGGCTGCTGACGTTGTCGATCAGCTCGTGGCGGGCCAGGATCTCCGGCCCCCAGCTGGGCACGCCGCCGCGGCTCTCCAGCATGGTGACCAGCGTCTCGCGCCGGTTGAAGGAGCTGTACAGGGTGGGCAGGTAGGCGATCTGCAGGGCGACCACGATCAGCCCCACCGCCGCGCAGACGAAGACCGCCGCCGTCGGCGCCGCGTTGCCCGGGGTGGCGAAGCCCAGGGTGAACATCGACGACCCCGCGACGCGCAGCGCGTCGGGGAAGGAGCCGAGCAGCGGCCAGAAGACCAGGGCGAAGCCCCAGTAGAGGAGGAACACCCAGACCACCAGCAGGCCCATGAGCGCGCTGGGCCCGGCCAGGGAGAGGATGTCGTCGCGGTCCTCGTAGCGCTCGCGCCGGTGGGCGGCGACGTGGAAGGCGCCGTACACGGCCCAGCTCACGGCGGCGGACAGCCGGGAGCGCAGCCCGCGCGGCACCACCAGGGTGGCCATCACGCTGGCCAGCGTCCCCAGGATGATCGCGACGCCGGCCGCCAGGCCGAGCCAGGCGACGGCGGTCACGCCGCCCGGGGAGTGCGCTCAGCCATGCTGCCGGCCAGCGTACAACCGCGGGCAGGCAGGGTGGCGACGGCGTCTCCTCGTCTACGATTGCCCGACGGAACCAGGGGGCAGGACGGTGTGTGCGCCCGCTGGGCGGCCCCGGCCACGCCCGCCTCGGAGAGCGCCCGCTGAGCATCCTGCGCTACATCGCGGACAACTGGGACAGCCTCGGCCCGCAGACGCAGACCCACCTGGAGATCGTGGCGGTGAGCATGGCGGTCGCCGCTCTCGCCGGCCTCGCCCTGGGTGTGGCCGCCTCGCGCTGGGAGCGCTTCGCCGCGGTGGTGCTGGCTGTGGCCAGCACCATGCTGACCATCCCCAGCTTCGCCCTCTTCGGCCTGCTCAGCATCTGGTTGGGGCTGGGCAACCCGCCGGTGGAGGTGGGCCTGGTCCTGTACGCGCTCCTGCCCGTGGTGCGCAACACGCGCACCGGCATCATGGCCGTCGACCCCGCGGTCACCGAGGCCGCGCGCGGCATGGGCATGAGCCCCCTGCAGGTGCTGCTCCGCGTGGAGCTGCCCCTGGCGGTGCCGGTGATCATCGCGGGGTTGCGCCAGGCCACCGTGATGGTGGTGGCCATCGCCACCGTGGGCGCGGCGGTGGGCGCCAACGACCTGGGCCAGCCCATCTTCCAGGCGGTGGGCCGCAGCAGCGCCACCATCGAGCGGCTGATGAGCGGCGTGCTGCCCGTGGCCCTGATCGGCATCCTCGCCGACCTGGTGCTGGCCGGCGTGCAGCGCGCGCTCTCGCGCGGGCGCGTCAGCGTGGCTGCGACGTGATCGTCTTCGACCACGTCGCCAAGCGCTACGGCGGGGGCGCGCCGGCCGTCGACGACCTCTCGCTGCAGATCGGCGACGGCGAGATCGTGGTGCTGGTCGGCCCCTCGGGATGCGGCAAGACCACGTCGCTGAAGATGATCAACCGGCTGGTGGAGCCGAGCGCGGGCACCATCACCATCGACGGTCGCGACAACCGCGACTACGACGTCAACGCGCTGCGCCGTTCCATCGGCTACGTCATCCAGCAGGTGGGGCTGTTCCCGCACCTCAGCGTCGCCGAGAACGTGGCCACGGTGCCGCGACTCTCCGGCTGGGACAGGCGGCGCACCGCGGCGCGCGTCGACGAGCTGCTCGACCTCGTCGGCCTGCCGCCGGCGGACTACGCCAAGCGTCTGCCCGCGGAGCTGAGCGGTGGTGAGCGGCAGCGCGTCGGCGTGGCCCGCGCGCTCGGCGTCGACCCGCCGGTGCTGCTCATGGACGAGCCCTTCGGCGCCATCGACCCCATCGCACGCGAGCGGCTCCAGGACGAACTGCTGCGGCTGCAGAGCGTGGTGCGCAAGACCATCGTCTTCGTCACCCACGACATCGAGGAGGCCATCAAGCTCGGCGACCGCGTCGCGCTCCTCGCGCGCGGCGGCCACCTGGCGCAGTACGCGACGCCGGCCGAGCTGCTGGCCCATCCCGCCTCGGACTTCGTCAGCGGCTTCCTCGGCGAGGGCCGCATGGTGCGGCGGCTGGGGCTGATCCGTCTCACCGAGGTGGCCCTTCCGCCCGTCAACGGCGCGGTGCCGCGCACCAGCATCGACGTCCACGCCACGCTGCGCGACGCGCTCGACGCCGTGCTGCGCAGCGACGACGGGCGCGTCGCGGTGATGCGCGACGGCGCGGTGGCCGGCGTGGTCGACGTCGAGGCGATTCGCAGGGTGGCGCGATGATCCGCATGACGGTGTCGCGGGCACGCAGCTTCTACCTGCCCATCGCGGTGGTGCTGGGCATCGCCCTGTCGGTCGCCGTCTTCCAGACGCTCAAGGGCCAGGCCACCGACGGCGAGGTGCTCAACCGAGAGCTGCTCACCGACTACACGCTGCGGCACCTGGTGCTGGTCGGGCTGTCCTTCCTCGCCGTCGCCGCCATCGGCGTGCCGCTCGGCGTGGCCCTGGCCAAGACCGGGCGCTGGCTGCGGGTTCCGGTCTTCCTCGTCGCCAACCTCGGCCAGGCGGTGCCCAGCGTGGGCATCCTGGTGCTCTTCTACGCCTGGTTCGGCCTCGGCCTGCAGCCGACCCTGCTGGCCCTTGCCCTGTACGGGTTGCTGCCGGTGCTGCGCAACACGCTGGTCGGCGTGCAGAGCGTCGACCCCGCCGCGGTGGAGGCGGCGCAGGGCATGGGCATGAGCCGCCGCCAGTCGCTGTGGCGCGTCGAGCTGCCCCTGGCCTCGCCGGTGATCTTCGCCGGGCTGCGCACCTCGCTGGTGCTCATCGTCGGCACCGCCACGCTGGGCAGCTTCGTCGGCGCCGGCGGGCTGGGCATCGTCATCAACTCGGGCATCAACCAGAGTGACCGCATCGTCTTCGTCGGCGCCGTGATGGTGGCGACGCTGGCCCTGCTGGCCGACTGGGCGCTCTCTTTGGTGGAGCGCGTGGTCGTGCCCAGCAGGTTCGCGCAGTAGCTGTCAGCAACTTCGGAGGACACCCCGGTGAAACGGATCAGCATGGCGATCATGCTCACCGTCTGGATGGCGGCACTCGCCGCCTGCGGCGGAGGCAACACGGGCGGGAGCAGCAGCTCGTCGTCGAGCGGCGGCGCGGCGTCCGGCTGCCCGCAGGGAGTGCGCGGCACCGGCAACGGCGCCAGCGTCTCCATCGGCAGCAAGGCCTTCGCCGAGGAGCAGCTGCTGGCCACCATGACCAAGCTGGTGCTGGAGAAGCACGGCTTCAAGGTCACCTACACCCTGCAGGCCAAGGACACGGCCATCGGCAACGCGGTGCTCAGCGGCCAGATCGACATGCTCTGGCAGTACACCGGCACCGAGCTGACCGATCCCGGCTACCTCGGCCTCAGCGGCATCCCCACCGATCTGCACCAGGCCTTCCAGCTGGTCGCCCAGAAGGACGAGCCGCGCGGTCTCTGCTGGACCTCCGAGGCACCCATGGACGACACCAACGGGCTGGCCATCAAGGCCTCGGACAAGGGCACCCTGGGCAGCACGCTGAGCGCCTTCGAGACCTACCTCGCAGCCCACCCCAGCACCAAGGTCTGCATCCTCTCCGAGTTCCGCACCCGTCCCGACGGCCTGCCCGGCCTGGAGTCGAAGTACGGCGCCGGCTACAAGAACGCCGACTACGTCGACATCGGCAACACCGCCGAGAAGAACATCGCCAACGGCGACTGCGCCGCCGGCGAGGTGTTCACCAGCGACTCGGGCATCGCCGCCAACAACCTCTACGTGCTGCATGACGACAAGCAGCTCTTCCCGCCCGACAACGTCGGGCTGATCGTGCGCAAGGACACCCTGCAGAAGTACCCGGTCATCGCCGCGCTGATGGCGCCGGTGGCGGCCAGGATCACCACCGACGTGATCACCGGGCTCAACAAGAAGGTCGAGATCGACAACCAGAAGGTGGACGACGTCGCCCGCCAGTGGTTGACCGAGAACGGCTTCCTCAGCTAGCGCGACGCATTTCCCGGCCGCCTGCCGTGTCAGGCGGCCGGGACACCACCCGCGACCGCCGGCTCGCGCAGGCCCAGCGCCGCGGCCAGCGCCTCGTCACGCATGGGACGGCCGAAGAGCCAGCCCTGGCCCATGCCGCAGTGCAGCCGGCGCAGGAACTGCGCCTGCTCGGCGTTCTCGATGCCCTCGGCGATCAGCTCGACGCCGAGCGTCTCGCCGAGGCGCACGATAGCGGCGGCGAAGGCGGCGGCGTGGCGATCGCCGGCGACGTCGTCGACGAAGGACTTGGCGATCTTGATGATGTCGACGGGCAGCTCGCGCAGGCAGCTCAGCGAGGAATAGCCGGTGCCGAAGTCGTCGATGGCCAGGCGCAGGCCCAGGGCGCGCAGCTCGTCGAGGCAGTCGCGCACCCGCGGGTCGTCCTCCACCATGACCCGCTCGGTGATCTCCAGCACCAGGCGGTGCGGCGCCACGCCGGTGCGGCGCAGGGTTTCGGCCACGTCCGCCGCGAACGTGGCGTGCTGCAGCTGGCGCGCTGAGATGTTGACGGTGACGAAAGGCGCCTCGTCGCCGCCCCAGGCGGCGGCCTGGGCGCAGGCGTCGTCGAGGACCAGCTGGCCCAGGGCGACGATCATGCCCGACTCCTCGGCGAGGGGGATGAACTCGTCGGGCGGCACCATGCCGAGCCGCTCGTGCCGCCAGCGCACCAGCGCCTCGGCGCCCACGATGCCCTCGCCGCGCAGGGCCACGATGGGCTGGTAGGCGACGAACAGGTTCTGCTCGACGAGCGCCTGGCGCAGCTCGTTCTTGAGCCGGTGGCGCTCGACCACGGCCTGCTGCAGCGGCGCGGCGAACATCTCCCAGCGCCCCTTGCCCTGCTCCTTGGCGCGGTACATGGCGATGTCGGCGCGGGCCAGCAGCTCGTCGGCGTTGTCGTCAGCCTCGGCCGCAACCACCACGCCGACGCTGGCGTGCAGGCTGACGTCCTCCATGTCGATGGAGTAGGGGAGGCGCATGCTGGCCACCACCCGCTCGGCGACTTCGGCGGCGGTGCCGGCGTCGACGTTCTCCAGCAGCACCGCGAACTCGTCGCCGCCGATGCGCGCGGCCACGTCCTGGGCGCGCAGGCAGTTGCGCAGGCGCTGCGCGGCGACGACGAGCAGGCGGTCACCCGCGGTGTGTCCCATGGTGTCGTTGACGGCCTTGAAGTCGTCGAGGTCGACGAAGAGGACGGCGGGTCGGCCGCGATCGCGGCGGGCCAGGGCGCCGCCCAGGCGCGCGGTGAGCAGGGCGCGGTTGGCCAGCTGGGTGAGCGAGTCGCAGTAGGCCATGCGCTCCATCTCGGCGGCGAGGCGGCCCTTCTCCATGGAGATGCTGGCCTGCGCGGCGAAGGTCTCCATCAGGGTGAGGTCGGCGCGGTCGAAGCTGGCCACGTCGCTGCTGCGGTTGGCCACCAGCAGGGTGCTGAAGACGCCGTTCTCACCCGAGAGCGGCACGAGCATGCCGTCGCGGACGCCGTCGAGCGGGGTGTGCGCGCGCGATCCGGTGGCGCGGGGCAGCAGCACGGCGCAGCCGCGCAGCGCGGCGTCGACGGCGACGGGCCGGGCCGGCCGCACCTGCTGGCGCACCTCGGCGTCGCCGGCGGCGAGGCTGAGGTGCAGCGCGTTCCCGTGTTCGTCGGCAGGCAGCAACACCACCTCGGCGAGCTCGGCGCAGAACATCTCGCGGGCGGTGCGCAGCAGCGTGCTGATGGTGCCGTCGATGCCGTGGGCGCGGTGCAGCGCCTGGCTGGAGTTGTAGAGAAGCTCGAGGCGCTCGTGCTTGCGGCGCTCTCCGGTGTACCGGTGATACGCGACCGCCAGCGCCACCAGGGGGACCAGGGTGAGCAGCGCGGCCACGGGGTCGCGGTCCACCAGGCGTGCGCCGGCGACGGCCAGCAGCGCGTTGAGCAGCGTCACCGGCACGGCCACGAGCAGGACGCGGGGAACGCCGCGGAGCTGGTGCGGCAGTCCGGCCACGGTTGCCGCCACGGCGACCCACAGCGTGCCGAGCGGGCAGGCGACCACGCAGGCGACCAGCGCGGCGATCACGGTGCGGCTCGACAGCAGGTCCGCGTCGCCGCGGATGGCGGCGAAGACGGTGACGGCGGTGGCCGTCTCGGTGAGGAACATGGCCAGGTTGAAGGCCAGCTTGAGCGGCCTCTGGCGGCGGTGCAGCACCAGCGCCACCGCGGAGCCCGCGATGCGTCCGGCCACCAGCGCCGCGGGCGAGGCGAAGAAGAGACCGAGTGCGAGCGGCACCTCGGCCAGCGCGATGGTGTGCGCGTCGCGACGGAAGTGCAGGTGCACGACGCAGACCTCGGCGACCGCGAACATCGGCGCCAGCGCCCACCACTGCAGCGCGAAGCCGGTCGACGCCGGTGCCTGGTCGAGGCGCCACAGCAGCAGGAGGCCGATGGCCGCGGTGAACGCGTTGAGTGCCCACGACGGGACGTGGTGGGCACCCAGGGCGCGGGCGGCACGTCGCATGCTCGTGCGGACCGTCGCGGCCCCGGACGCTGAGCCGGCGGCGCGGCTCACGACCAGGCGGCGCTCGACCACGAGCTGCTGCTCCACGAACTGCTCGACCACGAGCTGCTGCTCCATGAGCTGCTCGACCAGGAGCTGCTGCTCCACGAGCTGCTCGACCACGAACTGCTGCTCCACGAGCTGCTCGACCACGAGCTGCTCGTCCACGTCGTGGTGGCCCACTGGCTGCCCACCCAGCCGGAACCGGTCCAGGCCACGCCGTTGAAGACGCCGCCCACCCAGGCGGTGGCGCTCTTGAGCGCGGTGGCCAGCAGCGAGGTGCTCATGGCGTGGCCGAAGATGTCCTGCTCGCCCTGCAGCTGCACGCCGCCCCAGCTCAGGTGCACCGAGCCGCGCGCGCCCTCCATGGTGCCGAGGCCGGTCGAGGCCACGTACAGCTGCGCGGCGAGCAGTGGCGGCGATGCGGTGAGCGTCTTCTTGAGGTTGATCTCACCCGCGCCCTGGGCCGCGGCGCTCTGGCCGGACAGCTTCGTCGCCGTTCCGGTGAGCATGGCCTTGACCTGGTCGGGTGAGAGCAGCGGGTGCTGCTGCAGCAGCAGCGCGGCCGCGCCGGAGACCACCGCGGCGGCCTGCGAGGTGCCGCTGCCGCGGAAGAAGCGGTCGCTGATGTACCCGCTGGGGTAGGTGGCGTCGATGTACGAGTTGGCGACGCGCAGGCTCTCCATGTGGATGCCGGGCGCGACCAGGTCGGGGTTGCGCGAGCCGTTGCCGTTGCTCGAGAAGCTGGCCACGGTGTCGTCGGACGTCGCGGTGGTGCCGTGCGTGTCCGCGGCGCCGACGGTGATCAGGTAGGGATTGCTGGCGGGATCCTCGACGCCCTGCGAGGCGAAGCCGGAGTTGCCCGCCGCGGCGACCACCACGATGCCCGCGTGCCACGCCGTCTCGACGGCGAAGGAGAGCGGGTCGAGCAGGTAGGACTGGTAGCTGTCGGTGCCGAAGGAGAGGTTGAGGACGCGGATGTCGAGGCCGGGATCGGCGTGATGCTGCACCACCCAGTCGATGGCGGCGAGCACCTGCGAGACGTCGGTGTAGCCGTGCGAGTCGGCGACCTTGATGCTGATGATGCGCGCGTCCGGCGCCATGCCGATGAAGTCGGCGCTGTCACCGGCGTAGTGTCCCGACACCGCCGCGTCGTCGCGACCGGCGATGATGCCGGCGATGTGGGTGCCGTGGCCGAAGGCGTCGAGGTGGCGCAGGTTGGGCGCCTGCGAGTCGAAGGACACGTCGGGCCCGTCGAGCAGCTTGCCCGACGCCGACATGCCGTCGACGGGCGCCACGCCGGTGTCGATGACGGCGACGTCGACGCCCCTGCCGGTCCAGCCCGCGTTCCAGTACGCCTGCGCGCCGGACATCAGTGTCGTGTTGTAGATGGAGCCCGCGTCGGTGGTGGGGTCGTACGTGGTGGTGGCGGTGAGCTGCACCGCGCCGTCGGGGCTGACGTCGATGATGCCGGGCTTCTGCCGCAGCTGCGCGACGGCTTCGAGGGGAACCTGCGCCAGCACACCGTGCACCACGCCGATGACGCGCGACACGTGTCCGCCCACCGCGGTGACGTCGGCGGCGACGTCGCGGCCGTCACCCTGCGCCGCGCGCACGATGACGGCGACCTCGGGGCCATGGGGGGCCTGCGCCCACCAGCTCGCCAGTGACGAGATGGGCCCGAGCAGCGCCACGGTGACCGCGACGCGCCGGGCGACGAGACTGCGCCAGTTCATGGACGTGTTGATCCCGCGTTGGGACCTGAGCATGGTC
>Ga0070709_10000068_pt1 | contig 80736 bp, 69 predicted proteins | sample LARL51metaG_FD_65449 | JGI IMG/M metagenome (GOLD analysis project Ga0070709, IMG submission 65449) | Corn, switchgrass and miscanthus rhizosphere microbial communities from Kellogg Biological Station, Michigan, USA - LAR L5-1 metaG | ecosystem: Host-associated > Plants > Roots > Rhizosphere ... | reverse complement strand
TGCCTCGAGGGAGACGTAGCTGAAAGCACTGCCTTGCCTGGCGTCCACTCCCCGCATGGGCCGGTTCCTCCCTACGCCTTATTCTACCGGCCCTTATGGCCTTTTTCAGCGACCTGCTAGGCAACACGAAGGCAGATCTGACAGTAGAATCACCTTAGCACAATTAATAGATGGCCTGGAATGTCGCAAAGGTCAGCCACCCGAGCAGCGCGCCGGCTGGTAGATCATACAGATAGTGCTGCTTTGTAAATAGAGCACTCACACCTATGAGAATGGGAAATGCGAATGACCAGTTTCCCAGATCTGGACTGTTCATCCGAAGATGGAGAGCTGTAAGAGTCGCGACGCTGATGTGCATGCTGGGAAAGCAGTTGCCGGAACCGTCGACACGCTGAATTAACTTTAAGAAGCGTTCCGAAAGTGTGCGCGCAGGTCCCCATACGCGCCATTGGTCTGGAACAGCAACCGGGAGAAGCAAGAAGAATAGCATTTGCGCGACAAGGAGAAGCATATAACTAAAGGCCGTGTAGTTGAACAGACGCATGGTCTTGGTTGTCATGGCAGTCCAGATGATGGCGGGATAATAGAGGCCACTGTAGATCCACACCCAAGATGCCCGTCGCGGTATGTGCTTGTCGAGACGGCAAAGTAACTGCCGCGGCTTGGACCTATAGTTTCTCTGACACCAGAAATAGAACTGATAGCTGCCTATAATTAGTACGACACTAAGCGTGATATTGACAAAGCAATCGAGCGCAGTCATCTTAGTGGTTGATGGATAATTTGTAGTTATCTCTCTGTGAAGCGCCCCAGCGTTTCACCTCATTCTGTGCCCGATGAGGCCGCCATGCCAGCTGAAGTAAGGACTTTGTCCTCATCTCTCTTGTCCCTACCTGCCATGTCCGCGACCTCCAGGACTGCCCTGGAAAGCAATTTCTCATCCTCGATGAATGTCTTTAGAGCCTCCTCTGTCGATAGCGAGTTATCTGATAACTGGTACAATATTACATGGCCGTTGCTGCCGACAGAGCCGTCGGTTGGAGATGGACGGTTTGTATAGTACTTCCCTTGCAGGCGTCTACCTTTGAAATCAATGATCAGCGCCATGGTCCCATCGAAGTCTGCCTGACCGGGCTTGATTCCTTTGTGCTGGTAGCAAAAGGTAAAATTATGCGCTGCACAGCGGCGCATATCACCGGGGTTATCATTGACGACAAGGCGCATGTCTCCGGCCTCAAGGGCAGATGTCCTCGTCTCTTCTGGCGCTCCAGCGTTGCCTCAGCGAGTCTTGAAGTACTTTATCCCTCCGAAGGGAGCGCCGTCAAGATCAGGTCAAGAGGCCCGGACTTCCTCTCTCGAGCGAAGCGATTTTTGCAAGCTAAGGAGGTGACGGGGATGCTTGGATGCAAGTATGTGGCTATGGCTATGATCGTGTATGGCGGTGTAGATTTGCGTGGTGGTGATCGAGCTATGTCCTAGAAAATGCTGGATATAGCGGATATCAACGCCTTGCTCTAGGAGGAGGGTGGCTACCGAGTGGCGGAGCATGTGGGGGGTGAGGTGGAGAGCCAGTCCGGCCTGTGTTGCATGGTTGCGAAGCATGGACCGTACAGACTGCTCGGAGAGGCGGCGACCAAGGCGGTTGTGGAAGAAGAAGGGGTGGAGAGGCGAAGGACTGAGCCAGAGCGCTCTGTAGTCGAGGAGCGCGGCTAAGCTGTTCTGGTCAGGAAGTTGGAGGAGCCGCTCTCGGGCTCCTTTGCCCATGATTCGGATGCGGCCTTGGATCAGGTCTACATCGTCTATCTTGAGGTGGCAGACCTCGGCGACACGGGCTCCCGTGGCGAAGAGGGTCTCAAGAACGGCGATGTCCCGAACCAAAGCTCGGTATTGTGGAGTTGCGGGGCTGGAGCCAGCCTTTTTGGCCTGGTAGACATGCTGGAAGAGGCGCTTCAGGTCGGGTAGGGAGAGACCTCTTGGGAGACGCTTGGTTTCCTTGATCCGGACGTCCATCTTGCGGAAGGGGTTGACCGCGATCAGGTCCTCTCTCTCGAGGAAGTGGAACAGGGCCTTGAGGGAAGCGACCTTGCGCTTAACGCTCTTCTCGGCGAGGCCGGTGAAGAGGGTCTTGATGTAGAGGCGTAGGGCGGTCTTGTCGATGGCTTCGAGGTGGGTCGCGGGGAGGTTGGCGGTCAGGAAGTCGGTGACCTGGCGGAGATCGATCGAGTAGGCTTTCAGGGTCTTCGGGCTTAGGTTCTTTTCGTAGCGGCAGTGGAACAGGAACTGCTCGATCGCTTCCTTCAGGATCATCCTGTAGCCCTTTCCCGATATGTCGAAACTCGCATGATAGCGCCCGGAGGTTAGAAGTCGCCGGGTGTGGCTTGGCGTTCTCGTCGCGGGGCGTTAGAGGAGCGCGAACTGGCCGTAAGTCACGGCCTCGAAGAGGCTTCGAGCCGGGTACGGCTCGCGGCGCTCAGCTGCCTATGTGGAGGGGTGTGAAGGCGGGTGGGTCGCTGGCGGGGAAGGACTCTCGCGAGGCTTCGTCGACTTCGTCGATCTCGTCTTGGCTCTCGGTCGAGGAGGGCTCCTCGGACTCTCCGTCTGGGGCGTCTCGATCTGGTGAGTCGAGTTGGCTGACCAGGTAAGCGGTGGGATCGGGGTCGGCGCAGGCTGCCGCAGCTGGCGTCCGGGCTGGGCCGTGATGGGGGATCGAGGGGTGGGCGGTCGGCAGGTCCATGATGTACCTCCTCTGCGGAGTAGGGGCCCGCGGCCCCTAGGCCTCGAGCCCGGCTACTATCCAGTATCCCACTCCGGCCCCCCGAAGGGTGAGGGGCACCTCAGGGCTGGGGCGGCGGTGGCGGCGGGGGATTCTGAGGCTGGGGCTGGCCGCGGAGGCCGTCGCGGAAGGACTTGGCAGCGTCTTTGAGGTCTCTCAGGGCCTGGCCGGCCTTGGCTCCCAGATTCTGGGCGGCGTGGCGGGCTCGGGCGGCGGCGAGGGCGGAGGGGAGGTCGGTCTCTGGGGCTTCCAGGCCGTCGATCCAGATGCGGCCTCGCTCCCAGCGGAGGTTGCGGCGGACGGCTTCGACCTGGATGGTGACGCCCTCCTGCGCGGCCTTGCAGCCGCGGGTGTTGGCGGGGGTGGGGGCGGGGATTGCCGGGCCGACGTCGACCGGCATGAGGTCGTGGCAGTCCTCGGCGCTGGGGGCGCAGGCTGCCGCCGCCAGTGGCAGGAGGAGCAGCCAGGCCACTGCGGGGAACTTTCGAGCTTCGTGCCTCTTCATGTGATCTCCAAACCTGCCTTGGCGGCCCTCTGTTCCCCGCTCCTCGACGCAGCCTGCCGCGCTAGAGCGCCACGCGCCGCACTTCGGCGGGGGTCAGGGCGGTGCCGGGCTTGACCGAGCCGTCGTCGGCCAGCTGGTCCCAGCCGCTGTTGGCGAGGTAGAAGAAGTCGCTGCCCACGACCGTGCCGTGGGTTGGCGCGCCCAGGCCGGGGGTGTTGCTGTCCAGGGGCTCCCAGCGCAGGACCCTGGTCAAGCTGGGATCGAGGTACAGGTGGATCACGCGGTTGGGCTCGGTGCCGTTCTGGACCGCCAGCAGCGAGTCTCCATACAGGTACAGGCCGTCGATGCCGTTGACCGCGACGTCCCTGCCATGGGCCATCCAGGTCACCGCCCGGGTCGCCAGGTCGACGATGCCGACGCCGCGAACGTAGTCGGCGACCAGGAGCCGGCGGCCGTCGGGGGTGACGGCGGGGGTCTGCGGCGAGGCGAAGGTGCCCGGCGCCACCAGGGTCTTGAGCTCGTCGCGAGCGCGTCCGATGGTATAGACGGCGCCGGTGACCGCCTCCGAGACGAAGACGTCGCCGTTGGGCGCCACGGTCATGTCGCCGAGCACGCGCAGGCGCTCCTCAGCAGGCACCGGCACGGACCCGGCGGCGGAGCCCTGGATGGCCGGGCCCATCGCTTGCGGCAGCGGCAGGTCGTAGCGCTTCTGCAGCTTGCCGGTCGCGAGGTCGTACCGCAGCACGGCCGTGTGCCCCTGGTCCGCCTCGCGGTACCCTCGCGTCTGCGGCATGGCGGCGGTGGTCGCCCAGAGCACGCCGCGCCGCGCATCGACCGCCAGCGCCAGCACGCCCCAGATGGCATCGCGCCCGGCGGGGACGAAGTCGCGGGCGCCGCTGCCGTCCTTATCGATGGCCACGATCTTGGCTTCGCGGATGCTGCTGACGAAGAAGCGGCCGGTGCCGGGGTCGTAGGCGATGTCTTCGGTGAGCAGGTCCGGATCGGCCAGGGTGAAGGCCCGGATCGAGCGTGACCGCGGCCGCTTGTTGGCCTCGAGCCGGGCGAGCACGGCTGGGAAGCCGTCTGCCTTCCGCAGGCTCGCGAGGTCGGGCTGGTCGGAGAGGTCCCGGACGAGGCCCATAGCGGCGTAGGCGTCCAACCACTCGAGGGCCGCCGCCGTGTGGCCGAGCAGGGCCTCGGCCTTGGCCATGCCGAAGACCGTGTCCGGATGTCCCGAGAGGATGTCGTAGAGGCGGCCGACCTGCGCGCGATAGGCCGGGAAGTCCTTGGAGTCGTGGGCCAGCTTGGCGCTGTGGCGGAGCTCTCGCCAGGTGGGCTCGGGGGCCGCGACAGGCGGCTGGACCGGCGCTCCCGGCGCTCCGCCAGCCGCGCCGATGCCCATGCTCATGCCGATGCCGATGCCGAGGGCGGCGCCGAGGACCGTTGCCGTGATGGGCCTCATCGCTGGGCCGCATGCTAGCAGAGGCGGTAAGGGGTCGCCGGGGCGGGTCGGGGCGGCCGGCTCGGCTTGCCCCTGCCCCGGCTTTCCGCCTATCCTTCGGGCTGCGGAGCTGCCGCGCCGTAGACGATGGAGTGGAGCCACGGTGCTGGACCCGGTTCGAGGTCTGGACCGGTCCACATCCGACCAGGAGCGCATGCCGACCCCAGAGACCGCGCGCCCTCTCGCCAGCCTCGCCTCGCCGACCTCGCGCGCGGCCATTTCACCCTCGGAGCACCCCGGCGGTGCCGCAACCCGCGCTGCTGGATCGGGCGCTGCCGCCTCCGTCATTGCGGACGCCCCGCGCCATGACTGGACCGACGGCGAGATCGCGGCCATTCACGAGCTGCCGCTGACGGAGCTGGTGTTCCTCGCCCAGGTGGCGCATCGGCGATATCACGACCCGACGCGGGTGCAGCTCTGCACGCTGCTCTCGATCAAGACGGGCGGCTGCCCCGAGGATTGCGGCTACTGCCCGCAGAGCGCGCATTACGAGACCGGGGTCGAGCGCCAGGGCCTGCTGCCGCTCGACGAGGTGCTCGCGAAGGCGCGGCAGGCCCGCGACGCCGGCTCGACGCGCTTCTGCATGGGGGCCGCCTGGCGGCAGGTGCGCGACGGGGCGGAGTTCGAGCGAGTGCTGGCGATGGTGCGCGGGGTGCGCGAGCTGGGCCTGGAGGCCTGCTGCACGCTGGGGATGCTGACGCGCGAGCAGGCCGAGCAGCTGGCCGAGGCCGGGCTCACCGCCTACAACCACAACCTCGACACCGGCCCCGACTACTATCGCCGCATCATCACCACCCGCACCTACGACGACCGCCTGCGCACGCTGGGGCACGTCCGCGAGGCGGGGATCACGGTCTGCTCGGGCGGCATCCTGGGCATGGGGGAGAGCCGCGCCGACCGCATCGCCATGCTCGGCGTGCTGGCGCGGCTCGATCCGCACCCCGAGAGCGTGCCGATCAACGCGCTGGTGCGGGTCGCCGGCACGCCGCTCGCCGACTGTCCGCCGCTCGACCCTCTCGACCTGGTGCGGATGATCGCCACCGCCCGGATCACGATGCCCGCGAGCTTCGTGCGGCTCTCGGCCGGGCGCACCGAGATGTCGGAGGAGACGCAGGCGCTGTGCTTCCTGGCCGGCGCCAACTCGATCTTCACCGGCGAGCGGCTGCTGACCACCCCCAATCCCGGCCAGGACCACGACCGGGCGTTGCTCGGGCGGCTGGGCCTGTCGCCGCTCTGAGGCGGGGCGTGCGTCCCACTCTCGCGGACGAGCTCGCCGGCCGCCTCGCGGAGCTGACCGATCAGGGTCTGGCCCGCTCGTTGCGCCTCGCTGCCGGCCGCGACTTCAGCTCCAACGACTATCTCGGCCTGGCTCGCGACCCGGGTCTGCGCGCCTCGCTGCTCGCCCGCCTGGCCGCGCTGCCGCCCGGCGAGCCCCTGGGCGCCCCGGCGTCGCGCCTCCTGCGCGGCCACACCCGGCTGCACGCCGACCTCGAGCGGCGCCTCGCCGCCTGGAAAGGGACGGAGGCCGCGCTGCTCTTCGCCAGCGGCTACCAGGCCAACGTCGGACTGCTCACGGCGCTGCTGGGGCCTCGCGACCGCGCGGTCTCCGACGCCCTCAACCACGCCAGCCTGATCGACGGCCTGCGCCTCGCCGGCTGCCGGCGGGCGATCGTCCCGCACCTCGACCTGGCGGCGATCGAGCGTGAGCTGGCGCGGCCGCACTCGGAGGGCCGCACCTTCCTGGTGACCGAGTCGCTGTTCAGCATGGAGGGCGACGTCGCGCCGCTCGACCGCTACGCCGAACTGGCGGCGCGCCACGGCGCCGAGCTGATCGTGGACGACGCCCACGCCACCGGGCTCTACGGCGAGGCGCGCGGCTCCGGCCTCTGCGAGGCCTTCGCGGTCGAGCGCCGGGTCGCGGCGGTGGTCTCGACGCTGGGCAAGGCGGTGGGCCTCGCGGGGGCCTTCGTCGCCGGCCCGCGGGTGCTGATCGACTACCTGGTCAACCGCTGCCGCGCTTTCGTGTTCACCACCGCGCCGCCGCCGCTGCTGCTGCATGCCCTCGACGCGGCGCTCGACCGCATCGCGGCCGAGCCCTGGCGGCGGCGGCGGGCGCTCGAGCTCGCGGACCGGCTGCGGCGGCGCCTCCGGGAGCGCGGTGTGCTGCCGGTGGACGGTGGCGAGCGCCCGCAGGGTGTCGAGGGCTCCGGGGAATCAGGGAACGGAGGCACTGGCCCGATCGTGCCGCTGCTCCTGGGCGACAACGCCCGGGCGCTCGCCGCCGCAGAGCATCTGGCCGCGCTCGGCTTCGACGTCCGTGCCATCCGGCCGCCGACGGTGCCGCCGGGGACGGCGCGGCTGCGCCTCTCGGTTCACGCCGACCACTCCGAGGCCGAGATCGACGCCCTGGCCGAGGCGCTCGCCGGTGCGCTCGGGATGCCGCACGCGGGCGCCGGCACCCCGATCGCCGCCGCCGGCAGGTCGGGCAGTGGAGGGAAGCCGTGACCCTGGTCATCGTGGGCACCGGCACCGACGTCGGCAAGACGGTGGTGGCGGCCACGCTGCTCGCGCGCTATGGGCCCGAGGTGCCTCTCGCCTACTGGAAGCCGGTCGCGACCGGGGCCCGCGACGGCCGTGACACGGCGACGGTCGAGGCGCTGGCGGGGGATCGCGCGGTAATCCTGCCCGAGAGCTACCTGTTCGACGAGCCGCTCTCGCCGCACCTCGCGGCCCGTCTTGCCGGCGAGCGTATCGAGCCGGCGGCGCTGCTCGCCGACTTCGAGCGCCACCGCGCCGGCGCCCACACGCTGGTGATCGAGACGGCCGGCGGCCTGCTCGTGCCGCTGGTCGAGGGCGGCGGCGATGCCGGCAATTCCGGCGACGCCCCCACCCCCGCCGGCACGGGCGCCGGCATCGAATCTGCCGGCGACACCCGCGGCTGGCCCTTCCGCCTGCCGGCCGATGCTTCCTCGCCGGCATCCTCGCGGTCGCTGCCGCCGCTGCTGCCGCCACGGCGACCGGGAGGCGGCGCGGCGACCGGGTCCGCCTCAGCCGGGTTCCCCGGGGCTGGCGCCTTGGCAGCCGAGCTCGCCGGGGCCAGCTCCGCCGCGCCCGGCTCCGCCGGCGCCGGCTACCTGCAGGCCGACCTGATCGTCGACATGGCCCGCCGCGCGGCGCTCTCCTGCCTGGTGGTCGCCCGCACCGGCCTGGGCACCATCAACCACACGCTGCTCACGCTCGAGGCGCTGCGGGCGCGGGGGCTCGGCATCGCCGGGGTGGTGCTCGACGGGCCGCCGAACCGCGAGAACCGCCGGGCGATCGAGCGCTTCGGCGGCGTCGAGACGGTCCTCGAGCTGCCGCACCTCTCGCCTCTCGACCGGGAGGAGGTGGCGGCGGCGGTGCGCCACTTCGACCGCCAGGGGCAACTCGCTCCCCTGCTGCGGCTGCGGCGCCCGGTCCCCGGGACGGGAGATCCGCGGGGACAGGGGGGGAACCGCGGCGGCGGCCGGAGCCAGGGCGGCGGCGGCGGGGGCGGTGAGAGCCGCGGCAGCGGCCGCGGCCTGCGCCGAGGGTTCCCTCCCGCATGAGCGTCGCGGCGCCTCCCGCCTGGACCCCCGCCGCCTGGATCGAGGCCGACGGCCGGCACGTCTGGCACCCCTATACGCAGATGCAGACGGCGCCACCGCCGCTGCCGGTGGTGCGGGCCGCGGGGGTCTATCTCTACACCGCCGACGGCCGGCGCCTGCTCGACGGCATCTCGTCGTGGTGGGTGAACATCCACGGCCACAATCACCCGCGCCTCAACCGCGCTCTCGCCGCCCAGGCCGAGCGCCTGGCGCAGGTGATCTTCGCCGGCCTGACCCACGAGCCGGCCGCCCGCCTGGCGGCGGAGCTGGCGGCGCGCGCTCCCGGCCGGCTGCCTTGGGTCTTCTACTCCGACGACGGCTCGACCGCCGTCGAGGTGGCGCTGAAGATGGCCTACCAGCACTGGCGCCACCGCGGCGAGCCCGGGCGCACGCTGTTCGTCGCTTTCGACGGCGCCTACCACGGCGACACCTTCGGCGCCATGGCGGCGGGCGGCGTGGCGGCGTTCCATGCCGCCTTCCGCGAGCTGTTCTTCGCCGTGCGCCGCGCCTGCACCCCGCACTCGGCGGCGCGCGGCTCGACCTCGCCGCCGCTGGCCGAGGTCCTCGACCGCGAGGGGGAGCGGGTGGCGGCGGTGATCCTCGAGCCGATGCTGCAGGGCGCCGGCGGCATGCTGGTGCAGACGCCGGCCTTCCTGCGCGAGGTGCGCGAGCTGACCCGCCGCCACGGCGTGCCGCTGATCGCCGACGAGGTGCTCACCGGCTTCGGCCGCACCGGCCGGCTGTTCGCCTGCGAGCACGGCCCGATCGTCCCCGACCTGCTCTGCCTGTCCAAGGCGCTGACCGGCGGCTACCTGCCGCTGGCGGCGACGCTGGCCAGCGACGAGATCTACCGCGCGTTCCTGTCCGCGGACCGCGCGCGCACCTTCTTCCACGGCCACTCGTTCACCGCCAACGCCCTGGCCTGCGCCGTCGCGCTCGAGAGCCTCGCCCTCTTCGAGGAGGAGGACCGCCTGGCCCGCATCGCGCGCCTCGAGCGCCTCTTCGCCGGCCGCCTGGCGGCGCTGGCCTCGCACCCCGCGGTCGCCGCCGTCCGGCACCTCGGCGCCATGGCGGCGCTCGAGCTGGCCCCGGCCGGTGCCGCGGCCGAGGGCGGTGCCGGGACCGGTGCCGGCGGCTACCTCGACAACCTCGGGCCACGCCTCGCCGCCCGCCTGCTCGAGCGCGGCCTGCTGCTGCGCCCGGTCGGCAACGTGCTCTACCTGCTGCCGCCCTACGTCATCGAGGACGACGAGGCGGCGGCGGCCCTCGACGCCATCGCCGCCGTCCTGGACGAGCTCTGAGACGAGATCGAGCCCGAGGCCCGAGGTAAGTCATAGGATTGGGCGCCCGTGAAGATCTATCCCGGCTACGCCTATCCGCTGGGCGCCACCTATGACGGCGCCGGCACCAACTTCGCCGTCTTCTCGGAGGTCGCCGAGCGCGTCGAGCTGTGCCTCTTCGACCAGGAGGGCACGGAGACCCGCGTCGACCTGCCGGAGGTGACCGCCTTCTGCTGGCACGGCTACCTGCCGCAGGTGGGGCCGGGGCAGCGCTACGGCTTCCGCGCGCACGGACCCTGGGCGCCCGACCGGGGGCACCGCTGCCTCCCCGAGAAGCTGCTGCTCGACCCCTATGCCAAGGCGATCGCCGGCCGGGTGGAGTGGCACGAGGCGATGTTCTCGTACCCGTTCGCCGATCCGGACGGCGGCCCGAACCGCCTCGACAGCGCCCCCTATTGCCCCAAGTCGGTCGTCGTGACCCCTTACTTCGACTGGGCGGACGATCATTCGCCGCGCACGCCGCCGCACGAGACGGTGATCTACGAGGTGCACGTCAAGGGGTTCACCGTCCGCCATCCCGAGATCCCGCCGGAGCTTCGCGGCACCTACGCCGGCCTCGCCCACCCGGCCGCGATCGCGCACTGGAAGCGGCTGGGAGTGACCGCGGTCGAGCTGATGCCGGTCCACCAGCTCATCCACGACCACCGCCTCGTCACGCACGGGCTGCGGAACTACTGGGGTTACAACTCGATCGGTTACCTCGCCCCGCACAACGAGTACGCGACCGTCGCCGTTCGCCCCGAGGCCGGCCCCTCGGAGCACGGCGGCCCGGCCGCCGGCCTTCTAGAACGCGGCGGCCCGGCCGCCGCTTTGGGCGAGCAGGTCCAGGAGTTCAAGCAGCTGGTCAAGGCGCTGCACCGGGAGGGGATCGAGGTCATCCTCGACGTCGTGTACAACCACACCGCCGAGGGCAACCACCTCGGCCCGACCCTATGCCTCAAGGGGCTCGACAATGCCGCCTACTATCGCCTGCTGCCGGACCAGCGGCGCTTCTACATGGACTACACCGGCACCGGCAACAGCCTCAACATGCGCCATCCCCACGTCCTGCAGCTGATCATGGACTCGCTGCGCTACTGGGTGAAGGAGATGCACGTCGACGGCTTCCGCTTCGACCTCGCCGCCACCCTCGCCCGCGAGCTGCACGACGTCGACCGGCTGTCGGCCTTCTTCGACATCATCCAGCAGGATCCGGTGGTGAGCCAGGTCAAGCTCATCGCCGAGCCCTGGGACGTCGGCGAGGGCGGCTACCAGGTCGGGAACTTCCCACCCCTGTGGTCGGAATGGAACGGCAAGTACCGCGACACGGTGCGCGACTACTGGCGCGGCGAGAACCAGACGCTCGGCGACTTCGCCAACCGCTTCACCGGCAGCTCCGACCTCTACGCCGTGACCGGCCGGGTGCCGTCGGCGAGCATCAACTTCGTCACCGCCCACGACGGCTTCACGCTCGCCGACCTGGTGGCGTACAACGACAAGCACAACGAGGCCAACCTCGAGGAGAACCGCGACGGCGAGAGCCACAACCGCTCCTGGAACTGCGGCGTCGAAGGGCCGACGGACGATCCTGAAGTGCGTTCCCTGCGGCGCCGCCAGCAGCGAAACTTCCTGGCCACCCTGATGCTCTCCCAGGGCATCCCGATGCTGCTCGGCGGCGACGAGATCGGGCGCACGCAGCGCGGCAACAACAACGCCTACTGCCAGGACGACGAGGTCTCCTGGTTCGACTGGGAAGCCGCCGACGAGGAGCTGCTGGCGTTCACCGCCGAGCTCATCGCCCTGCGCCGTATGCACCCGGTCTTCCGCCGCCGGCGCTGGTTCCTGGGCCGGCCGATCCACGGCGCCGAGGTCAAGGACATTGGCTGGTTCAAGCCCGACGGCGGCGAGATGGGCGAGGGCGACTGGCACGAAGGGCTCGCCAAGTCGCTCGGCGTCTTCCTCAACGGCGGCGCCATCCAGACCGTCGACGGCCGCGGCGAGCCGGTCGTGGACTCGAGCTTCTACATCGCCTTCAACGCCTTCGAGCAGCCGCTCGCCTTCCGCATCCCGGACGGCGCCGACTGGGGGCGCCGCTGGCGGCGCTGGATCACCGTGCTCGACACCGCGAGCGGCGAGGTGCACGCCGACGGCGGCGGCCAGGAGGTCGCGTCGAGCGAGGAGATCCAGATCGCGGGCAGGTCGCTGCGGGTGTTCAGGCGCCTCCAGACGGCCCGCGGCAAGAAGCCGCAGTGATCCCGGCATCGGCCGCCTGCCTGTAGCTCCCGTCTTCGACCCTTCCAATGCGCCGGGGACCGACCGGCACGCGGCGCCCCCCCGGTCGGCCGCGGCCTGTCCCTGCTCCGCTCTCTAGATGTCTCGTGCGAGGCGGCGGCGGCTACGTAGCTCTTTAGGAGGCATTCGCCTGCTGATGCCCCCAGGAGAGAGCCGATGAAGACGATGGTCGACGAGGTCAAGTTCTACTCCCACCTGCTGCTGTTCCGCATCCGCGGGGGGAGCCCCCGCGAGTACCTCCGCCAGTGGGACAGCTACTGGCAAACGATCCGCCACACCGGCGCCGGCGGCGAGGTGCTCTGGGACAACGTCCCCGAGAAGGCGTCGGCCCAGGACCTGGTGCGGTTCAAGGCGCACATGGACCCCGACCTGCCGCTGGTGGACGTCGGCTGCGGCAACGGCCGCCAGGCCCGCTACCTGGCCGGCCACTTCCAGCGCGTCATCGGCCTCGAGGTCTCGCCGGCCGCCGTCGAGCTGGCGCGCCGAGAGACCCGTGGCACGCCGGTGGAGGCGAAGGTCTCCTACCAGGTGTGGAACGGCGCCAACCCCGGCGAGGCCGAGGCGCTGCACCACGAGATCGGCGATGCCAACGTCTACATGCGCACCGTCTTCCACTGCGTCCAGAGCTCCGACCGTCCGGCCTTCGTGGCCAACCTGGCGACGCTGCTCGGCGAGCGCGGCACCCTCTATCAGATCGAGCTGACCGAGGGCGCCCTGGAGACCCTGCGCAAGCTGCCCGGGAACAGCCCGTCGGGCCTGCCCCACCTGGTCCACAACGTGGTCCGCAACGGCATCCACCCGATCGGCTTCAGCAAGAAGGACCGCGAGACCTACTACCCGGACGAGCGCTGGATCGTCCTGGACCAGGGCGACACCGTCGCCATCAGGACGGTCCGCCTGGCCCATGGCGAGGAGGCGCTGGTGCCGGCCAATTACCTGGTGATGCGCCCCCGCGGCGCGGCCGCGGCCGGCCGCCTGGCGGTGCCGAACTCGGCGGCCTAGTCCTGGTTGCCGCGCCCCGGGCGCCCCTCAGGCGCCTCAGGCGCCGCGAGCCGGTCCGAGCGCGAACGTCGCGACGATCTGCTTGCCCTTGCCGCCGGTTTCCTGGCGCACCTCGAGGCTGTCGGCGAGGCGCGCCACCGCGCCCAGGCCGCTGCCGAGGCCGCCGCGCTGCGCCATCGTGGCGGGATCGATCGGCCCGCGGTCGTCGTGGCCGTCGAGCATGGCGATCGCCAGGTCGTGGATCGGCGGCCCGACGTCGCGCGCCACCACGGTCAGCGTGAAGCCGTCGCCGGCGGCCGCCGCGACGTGGAGCGCGATCTCGCCCCGCACGCCGTACTTGACGATGTTGGAGGCGAGCTCCGAGACCACGATCGCCACCTCGCCGGCCCGTCGCGGCGCGACGCCGTGCTCGCGCGCCAGGCGCCGCGCCTGGTGGCGGGTGATCGCCACGTCGCTCCAATCGTCGACGGCGAAGACGCGCGCCCTCGCCGCTCCCTCGGCGCCCGCTGCCACCGCGCCCGCCGCTGCCGCCGCCGCCGCCGCGGGCGACGCGGCGATCGCTGCCATCGATTCGGATGCCGTCATTGCTGACTCCTCTGACTCCTCGTGCCGCGAGATTCCGAGCGTCGGGACCCGGAGGCTCAGGATTCGGCCTCGCCGCCGCGGCCGGGGTGGAGCTGCTCGGTCTCCCGCAGGTGGACCTGCAGGGCGTCGCGCAGGCTGCGCAGGGTGCGGATGCCGGTCAGGTCGACGCCGATGTGAGTCAGTGTCTGCGCGATCCCGGGGTTGATGCCGCTGATGAAGCAGTCGGCGCCCAGCAGGCGCACCGCCTTCGCCATCTTGATGAAGTGATCGGCGGTCTTGGTGTCCATCACGTCGATGCCGGTGATGTCGACGATGGCGGTGCGCGCCTGCTTGGCGATGATGGTCTCGAGCAGGGTCTCGGTCATCTCGGCGCTGCGCTGGCTGTCGACGATGCCCACGACCGGCAGGCAGAGCACTCCCGCCCAGACCTCGATGATCGGGGTCGAGAGGTCGCGGATGGCGGCCTGCTGCATCTCGATGGTGGCGAGCTTCGCCGCCAGCTCCCGGTTCGCCACCTCGGTCTCGGCCAGCGCGTCGCGCAGCTGCCGCTTGGCCTCGGCCAGCTCCTCGATGAAGATGGTGAACGCGGTCTCGAGCTCCGCGAACTCGTCCGCCGTGCCCAGGTTCCGCAGCAGGCTGAGGCAGGAGTCGTAGTCCTCGATCGAGGCGTAGGACAGCGCCTCGATGACGCGCATCAGGCGCGTCTCCTGGATGGTGATGGCGCCCTCGCCGTCAGTTGCCATGGGCCGCTCCGGGCGCCGCCTGCGCGGCGGCCGCGTCGAGCTCGCGGCGCCGCTCCTCGATCCAGGCGCGCGCCTCGGCCTCGGTGTCGGTGAAGTGCAGCGGGATGCGGTCGGCCTTGTTGGAGAACAGGTTGAGCGCGGTGAAGATCAGCTTGGCGATCACCCGCGCCTTGATCGGCGCGCTGAAGCCGACCATGCCGCGCAGCGGCAGCGCCGCCAGCGTCGTGGTCGCGTCCTTGCGCACCTCGGGGTCGATGCGGTCGAGATCCGCGAGGTCGATGAGGAAGAAGACCCGCTCGACGGTCTTCCCCCATTCGCGCTGGCGGCGGTTGATCTCCGAGCCCTCCTCCCAGGTGCAGGTGCCGCGCAGCTTGAGGAAGATGATGTCCGGCGGCTCGAAGAAGGTGGTTTGATTGCCGATGTTCGGTTCGTAGGCCATGGTCCCTCCCTGGCGAAAGTGATCGATCAATCTCGCGGCCCGCGCCGCGCCGCGCCCTCGCGGCCGCCGTCGCCCGCCGCATCCGCCGGCAGCTTGGCGCCGGCGCCGTAGCCGAGCACGACGGCGGTGGCGTCGTCGTGCGCGCGGCCGCAGGCGTCGACGATGCGGCGCGCCACCGTCCCCGGGGCGCCCGGCAGGCAGCCGCGCAGGTTGCCGCGGGCGGACACGCCGTCGGTGTGAAGGCAGTAGATGTCGCCGCTCTGCATGGTGAACGGCATGGTGCGCAGGACGCGCACGCTGTGGCCGACGATGCCCGGCAGGCAGAACAGCCCCGCGGGCTGGCCGGCGAGGCTCTGCACCTCGATGTTGCCGATGCCGCAGAACTCGCCGCGGCCGTCCGCCTCGAGCCGCAGCACCGCCATGGCCGCGCCGCGGGTCGGGTGCAGCTGCTGATCGCAGTGCCGCAGGATCTGGTCCGGCGGCAGCTCGCGGTGGCCGAGGACCGTCCGCGCGGCGGCCTGCGCCGCGACGCCGGCCTCGTTGCCGTGCCCGAGGCCGTCGACGAGCGCCACCAGCAGCCCGCCGGCCGGCTCCCGCTCGAGCAGCTCGATGACGAAGGTGTCGCCGCACTCGACGAAGCCCGGCAGCGGCCGGCTGTAGCCGCCGGCGGCGATCGCCCGGCTCGGCGCGGCGGCGGGCCCGTTCATCGCGCACCTCGGAAGACGCAGGAGACCCGCGTGCCCCGCCCGGGGCGGGTGTCGATCTGGAACTCGTCGACCAGCTTCTGCACCGCGACCAGCCCCTTGCCCATGCCGCGCTCCGACCGGAACGTGCCGGCGAAGATGGCGTCGAGCTTCTCGGGCTCGATGCCGGACCCCTGGTCGGCGGCGACGATCTCGAGGCGGGTCTCGCGGGTGTCCTGGCGGGGACGCAGCTCGATGGTGCCCCTGCCGGCGTAGAAGACGATGTTGCGGGCGAGCTCGGAGACCGCCGTCGCCACCTTGACCGAGGTGAACTTCGACAGGCCGATGCGCACCGCCTCCGCCCAGGCCTCGAGGCGCGCGCTGGCGATGTCCTTCTCGCTGTCGATGGCCAGGCGCTTGTCGGCGCCCAGGGAGGCAGGGGCGGCCGCGGCCGGGGTGGCCGAAGGGCCCAGGGCGCCCAGGGTGACCGGTGCGGCTCCGCGGGCGAACGCCACGGACGGGTTGCCGCCCGCGGCCGGCGCGGGCGGGCCGGCCGGGCCCCCCGGCGCCCCGAGCAGCGCCAGGGCGCGCGCGCAGGAGGCGATGAGCTGGGCGCTCTTGGCGGGCGCGAAGAGCCGCACCGAGGTCTCGAGCTCGGTCTGGATGGCATGGCGGTCCTGGCTGCTGAGGTGCTGCAGCGGCGCCCGCGCCATGCCGCCCAGGCGGCGGAAGATGCTGCGCTGCGTGATCTCGGAGATCGAGCCGGCGAGGATCGCGCCGATCTCGCTTTCGACGGTCCTCATCGTGGCAGCTCGAGCTTCTCGAGCGCGGCGTCGAGGCTGAGGGCGGTCGACACCGCGTCGAGCTCGACCCCCATCTCGACCAGGGTCATCGCCACCGCCGGGCGGATGCCGACCATGTAGCAGTCGGCGCCCATGAAGCGGACGGACTTGCCGATGTCGTTCAGGATGCGGGTGATGTAGCTGTCGATGACCTCGACCCAGGAGACGTCGAGGATGACCCCGCGGATGCCCTGGGTGCGCACGCGCTCCATCAGCGCGCTCCGCAGCTCGAGCGCCAGCCGGTCGTGGAGCTCGGTCTGGATGCTCACCAGCAGGCAGCCGCGGACGCGGATGATCGGCAGCTCCTGCTCGTCTCTCGGCTTCATCGCGTGCGCGCGCTCCTCACCTGACCGGCGGATGCCTGGGGCGGACGGACCCGGCTGTCGCCTCCCGAACGATCGATCTCGCGGGCGGCTGGACTTTTAGCATATTCAATGCTGCGAGTCCAACGACCTACCGTGTGTGCGGCTCTGCTTAGAAGGTGCTTGCTGGCCCGGAAAACGCGCCTTTCGGACGCGGCGCGCCCGGCGGCTCGGTGGCGGATCGGTGTCGCGGGAGCCGGCGGCGGCCGCGGGGGCCTACTCCAGCCAGTAGCCGCGGGCCAGCTCGCGGTAGGCGGCGACCTGCCGGCGCTGCCAGGCCTCGTCGCGGCCGAGCTCGGCGGCGAGCAGCGCTGCGGCCCGCGGCGCCGCCTCGGCGCTCGCCCGCGCGTCGAGCAGCAGGGCGCGGGTGCGGCGCGCCAGCGCATCCTCGACGCTGCGCGCCATCTCGTGGCGCGCCGCCCGCACCACGTCGGCGGCGCGATACGGCAGGCGCGGATGCAGCCGCTCGCCCCACTCCGGCCGCTCGGCGACGAGGGCCGCGAGCTCCGGATCGTCGCGGGCATCGCCGCCGCCGTCGCCTTGGCCGCCATGCTCGTCATCCTCGCCACCGTGCTCGTCGCCCCCGGCCCAGGAGGCCGCCGCCCCCTCGCCGCCTTGGCCGCCGTCGCCGCCGTGCTGGTCACCCGCGCCGCCGGCGCCGCTGGCGGTGCCGGTGGGAGGCGCGCCGTGGAGGCGGAGGGTGGCGGTGACCGAGGGCCGGTCCGGCAGGCCGGCGACCGTGGCGGCGGCGTCGACCGCGTCCTCGCCCATCCGCCGGTAGGTGGTCCACTTGCCGCCGGTGACGGTCACCAGGCCGGAGGCCGCCACCTGCACCAGGTGGTCGCGCCGCAGCGCCGCCGTGCCGCCGCCGCCCGCCGCGCCGCCGCCGCCAGCGCCGCCGCCCGCCCACGCGCCGCCCGCCGGGGCGATCAGCGGCCGCAGCCCGGCGAAGCACGACAGCACGTCGGCGGCCCGCGGATGGCCGGTCAGGTAGCGGCCGGCGTGGCCGAGCAGGAACTCGATCTCCTGCGGCAGCGGGCGCGGCTCGAGCGCGGCGGCGGCGACCGGCGTGTCGGTGGTGCCGACGACCACCCGTCCCAGCCAGGGGACGGCGAACAGCACCCGCCCGTCGTCGGTGTGCGGCACCAGGATGGCGCTGTCGCCGGGCAGGAAGCGGCGGTCGAGCACCAGGTGCACTCCCTGGCTGGGCGCCAGCAGCGGCTCGACGCCCGGCTCGTCGAGGCGGCGCACCTCGTCGGCGAAGACGCCGGTGGCGTTGATCACCACCCGCGCCGGGACCGGAAACGTCTCGCCGCTCTCCTCGTCGCGCGCCGTCACCCCGCCGACCAGGTCATGCGGGCCATGCGGGCCGGGGGCCTTGAGCAGCCCGACCACGCGCAGGGCGTTGACCGGCACGCCGCCCAGGTCGTCGAGGGTGCGGGCGAGGGCGACGGCGAGGCGGGCGTCGTCGAACTGCGCGTCGTGATAGACCACGCCGCCGCGCAGGCCGGCGGGCTTGACCGTCGGCAGCAGCGCCAGCGTTTCGGCGCGCGACAGCGGCCGCGAGGGCCCCAGGCCGAGGCGGCCGGCGAGCAGGTCGTAGACCTTGAGGCCGGCGCCGTAGAACGGCCCCTCCCACCATTCGTAGCTCGGCACCACGAAGCGCAGGTGGCGCACCAGGTGGGGAGCGTTGCGCAGCAGCAGGCCGCGCTCGCGCAGCGCCTCGATCACCAGCGAGAGGTCGCCCTGCCGCAGGTAGCGGACGCCGCCGTGCGCCAGCTTGGTGCTGCGGCTCGAGGTCCCCTTGGCGAAGTCGTACCCCTCGAGCAGCGCGGTGCGGTAGCCGCGCGCCGCGGCGTCGACCGCCGCCCCCAGGCCGGTCGCACCGCCGCCGATCACCAGCACGTCCCACGGCCGCCGCGCGGCGAGCTCGCCGGCCAGCCGCGCGAGCGACCGCTCACGATTCATCGGACCGGGAATCTATCACTCGGCGCGGCGGTTATCTGAGTCCTGGTATGCTCGTTCTACGGGAGGAAGCCCCCTTGGCAACGGCGGTCGACGCGCGTCCGGTCAACTACCGGGCGCTGATGAAGAAGGTCGAGCAGCTGGTGGCGACGCTCGACGGCGCCGAGGACGAGGGCTCGACCATCCAGTCGCTGATCGAGAGCATCGTCGTCAACTTCCGCGACGAGCTGGGGATCTACGGCGGCCGCCTGTATCGCCGGCGCGGCGCGTTCTACGTCCTCTCGGGGATCTTCGGCGACGCCAAGGAGGTGCCGCGCGGCCTGAAGGTGCCGGTCACCTACCCGCCGATCGAGCTGCTGATCGAGGACGGCGCGGTGTACATGGACGCCGACGATCCGCGCATCGACAAGACGCTGGAGGACCTGCTGGGCGTGCAGCGCTTCGCCGCCATCGAGGTCGGCGACGGCGAGCACATCCTCGCCTTCAACGTCGCCGCCGCCAACAACCGCGACGACGTCCTGTTCTCGCTCGGCATCGTGCGTCACGCCGTCAACCAGAAGCTGCGGCGCGAGCGGATGGAAGGGATTTTCGAGGAGGCGCGGAAGATCCAGGCCTCCATCCTGCCGCGGCGCGCTCCCACCTACGGTGATTTCGACATGTACGGCCGCTCGGTGCCGGTCGAGAGCGTCGGCGGCGACTTCTTCGACTACATCCCGGTCACCGACAAGATCCTCGGCCTGGCGATCGCCGACGTCTCCGGCCATGGCCTGCCCGCGGCGCTGCAGGTGCGCGACATCTACATGGGGCTGCGCATGGGCCTGGCGCGCGACTTCAAGATCGTGCGCACCGTCGAGCGCATGAACCGGATCATCCACCGCAGCACGTTGACCAGCCGCTTCGTCTCGATGTTCTACGGCGAGCTCGAGCTGAACGGTGTCTTCATCTACGTCAACGCCGGCCATCCGCCGCCCTTCCACCTGGCGGCCGACGGCACGGTCACCCACCTCGAGGCGGGCGGACCGGTGCTGGGGCCGCTGTCGGAGGCGAGCTACGAGCGCGGCTTCGTGATCATGAAGCCCGGGGACATGCTGGTCTTCTACACCGACGGCATCGTCGAGACCCACGGCGGCAGCCAGCGGGAGGCGCCCCGCGAGACGCCGCCGCCGCTGTCGCATCCCGCGGCCGCCCCGCTCGAGGAGTACGGCGTCGACCGCCTGCTGGCGGTGGCCCGCCGGCACCAGGGACAGCCCTCCCAGGCGGTGGTCGAGGCGATCTTCGCCGACGTCGAGGAGTGGAGCCTCGGCGCGCCGGCCGACGACGACCGCACCGTGGTCGTCGTGACCTCGCCCGCCGCCGACCAGAGCATCACGGCCGCGTTCCCGCGGCCCATCGGACTGATCTAGCCCCTACAGCCCTACAGCAGCCCCTACGGCCGCTCCACCCGCGGCGCGACCTCGAGGTCCTGGCGCAGCTTGACGATGCTGCGCTCGGGATAGATGCCGGAGCGCAGCTGCACGCCCGGGTAAAGCTGGGTCTCGCGGCCCACCACCACGCCCGGATGCAGGACGCAGTTGCAGCCGGTCAAGACGCCGTCGCCGAGCACCGCTCCCAGCTTGCGCCGGCCGCTCGGGACGGCGGCCCGGGTGTCGGCGCCGGCTGCGGCCGCCGCCGGCCGGGGGGCGCCGGCGCTGCCGATGCGCACCTCGCGGCCATCGTGGCGGAAGTTGGAGAGGATGGTCCCGGCGCCGAGATTGACGCCGGCGCCGAGGATCGAGTCGCCGACGTAGTTGAGGTGCGGCGCCTTGGCGCCCGGCAGCAGGATGGCGCGCTTGATCTCGGTGCTCGCTCCCACGACGCAGCCGTCGCCGATCCAGACTCCGCCGCGGACGTAGGCCCCGGGGCGGATCTCGACGTCCTCGCCGACCCAGAGCGGCCCCTCGAGCACCACGCCGGGATGGATGCGGGCGCCGCGGCCGATGGCGATGCGGTCGCCGGCCAGGTGGACCTCGGGCAGCAGCCGCACCGCGATCGCCGCGGAGGGCAGCCCCGCCAGCACGGCGTCCAGCGGCTCGCCGAGCAGCGCCCACGGGGCGTCGGGATCGAAGCTCGCGGCGAACGGCTCCGGCAGCGACGCGAACAGCTCGGGCAGGATGCTCGGGCGGGCGAGGGTCGTCGGCGATGCGCTCATGGCGAAGGTCCAGCGAGTATACGGCATCGCCCAGGTGCTAACCTTGCGCGCCGTGGAACGCCGCGCCACGAGAGCCCGCGGGTCCGCGGCGGGTCCCCTGGCCCCCCTGCCGCCGTCCTTCTACCGCCGTCCCGCCGAGACGGTTGCCCGCGACCTCCTGGGGCGCTACCTGGTGCGCGAGGTCGAGGGCGATGTCCTGGTCCTGCGCCTGGTGGAGGTGGAGGCCTATCTCGGCGCGCCGGACCGCGCCAGCCACGCCTGGGGCGGACGGCGCACGCCGCGCAACGCCAGCCTCTACCTGCCGGGGGGGCACGCCTACGTCTACTTCATCTATGGCATGCACTGGTGCCTGAACGCCGTGACCGGCGAGGCCGACGTCGGCTCCGCCGTCCTGCTGCGCGCCGGCGAGCCGGTGGCCGGGGAGGAGCGGATGCGCCGCCACCGCGGCTGGCCGCCGTCGCCGCCGCCGCGCCCGGGCGACGTCGCCGGCGGGCCCGGCAAGCTCTGCCAGGCCCTGGCCGTCGACCGCGCCTGCGACGGCCTGCGTCTCGACCGGGGACCGCTGCGCCTCACCGCCGGCGAGCCGGTCGCGCCGGACCGGGTGGCGGCGGGACCGCGGATCGGCGTCGCCTACGCCGGCGAGGCGGCGGCCTGGCCCCTGCGCTTCGCCGTCGCCGGCAACCCGCACGTGTCGCGCCCGCGTCCGGCCTCCTCTTGCTAGCGCCGTAACGCCCGGACGGATCTTCCGCGGCGATGCCCCCCTTGCCGCCCTTTGGGCGAGGCCCTGACTTCAACGGGCGTGGGACTTCGGGGGCCTCGCCCAAAGGGCGGCAAGGAGGGCATGGCCCGCGGAAGATCCTACCGAGCCGTCTTGGCGGCGATGCGGATGTGGCCCTCCTTGGACAGCTTCCAGAAGACCATCAGGGCGTCGATCTGCGGCATCGGGGTGATCTTGACGATCGACTGTATGTCGTAGGTGCCGTTGATGCGGGTCAGCATGAAGCCCTCGTGGGGCGTGATCTTGGCCGACTGCAGCTGCTCCATGCTGGCGGCCAGCTGCGGGATGGAGGTGAGCTTGACGCCGTCGCGCTCGATCTCCTCGCGGATCACCTTCTCGCCCTGGCTGAGAGCCTCCTGCACCTCGCGGTTGTCCGGCTCCAGGCTGCGGGCGGCGCGCAGGTGGCGCAGCGCCGAGTCGAAGTTCTTCTCCTCGAGATGCTGCCGCGCGGCCTCGAGCAGGGCGGTGGCCGAGAGCGCCGTGGCGAAGGCGTTGGTGGTGGCGCCGTGGCGGGGGACGGCGTCCTCGTCGGGGGGCGGCAGGGCCCAGCGCGGCTTGACGATCTTGATCCTTCCCAGGCGATGCTGATCGAACAGCACCCGGCAGACGTGGAACTCCGAGGAGTGGGTCTGCACCCGGATCTCCTCGACCGTGCGGTTGTCGTCGATCAGCTCGAGGATGCGCCGCTCGCCCGGCCGCGCGTTGGCGAGATCGAGCTCGGCCACGGTCACCGGGATGGCCTCCGCGGTGGGGATCAGCTGCCGGATGCGCCGCCACTCGTCGACCCGCTGCACTCCTTCCATGACGATGGCGGTGACGTCCAGGCTCATCGGCACCATCGCGCTCTCGGGCAGCACGTCGTCGAGGAAGCGGAAGTCGGCCTCGGTCCAGGCGAAGATGTCGTAGATGCTCTCCTCGGCCTTGAACCGCAGCATGCGATGGAGGTCGTTCTCGCCCAGCGCGCCGGTGGTGACCAGGATCTTGCCCAGCAGGGTGCGGGTCTTCTCCTGCAGCTCGATGGCCTTGGAGAGCTCCATCTCGCTGATCAGTCCCTGGCTGACGAGGAAGTGGCCCAGGTACTCCTCGGGCCTGGAGGACGACGAGGACAGGATGCGCCCGTCCTTGAAATAGATCCGCTTCTCGACCTTGCCGCTGTTGATCTCCAGCGTGCCGCTCTTCTTGCTCTGCGACAGCCACTGCAGCAGCTCGTCGAGCTGCATGGTGCGGAGGTTGCCAACGATGCCCATGGTCTGCCGGCGCCGATTATAGACCGGCTTCCCGAGGTGCGGCGGCTACAGGAAACGGACGGGAGTCTTCACCTCGTCGCGGTGAATGGTGTCGACGAAGCGGATGATCTTGCGCGACAGCGACATGAAAAGCGTCGAGGTGCGGCTGCCGCCGCCGAAGAACCGGACGCCCTTGAGCAGCTCGCCGTCGGTCACCCCGGTGGAGCTGAAGAGGATCTCGTGACCGGGCGCCAGGTCCTCGGTGCGATAGATCCGCTCGAGGTCCTGGATGCCGAGCGCCCGCACCCGCTCCTGCTGCTCCGCGTTCGTCGCTTTCAGGCGGGCCTGGATCTCGCCCCCGAGGCAGCGCATGGCGGCGGCGGTGATCACTCCTTCCGGCGCGCCGCCGATGCCGAACACCGCGTGCACGCCGGTGCCGCGCACCGCCGCCGAGATCCCCGCCGACAGGTCGCCGTCGGGGATCAGGCGGATGCGGGCGCCGGCCTGGCGGATGTCGGCGACGAGTTGCTGGTGGCGCTCGCGGTCGAGCACGACGATGGTGAGGTGGGCGATCTGGCGGCCGAAGGCGGCGGCGATGTTGCGCAGGTTCTCGGCCACCGGCGCGTCGATGTCGACGTGGCCGCGGGCCGTCGGTCCGACCACGATCTTGTCCATGTAGATGTCGGGGGCGTGCAGCAGGCCGCCGCGCTCGGACGCCGCGAGCACGGCGATCGCGTCGGGGGCGCCCAGGGCGCAGAGGTTGGTGCCCTCGAGGGGGTCAACCGCGATGTCCACCTCGGGATAGAGGTCGCGCGGCACACCCAGGGCGCGCAGGTCGTCGGCGCCGCCCGGCCGGGCAGGTCGATCGGGGGCGCCGCCGGGCCGGCCGGCTTGCCTCCCGGCCCCGAGCTCCTCGCCGACGTAGAGCATCGGCGCCTTGTCGCGCTCGCCCTCGCCGATGACCACGCGGCCGCTCATCGGCAGCGAGTCCATCTCGCGGCGCATCGCCTCGACGGCCACCTGGTCGGAGTGCCGGCGGTTGCCGTAGCCCATCGTCCTGGCGGCGGCGATCGCCGCCTGCTCGGTGACGCGGATGAAGTCCTGCTCGAGCAGCTGGTCGAGGACCATGTCAGCGCCCTCCGCCGGCGATGGCGGGCGGCGGCAACCCGGCGGTCGGCGCGGCGGCCGCGGCCTCAGCCTGCTCGCCGCCCGGCCGCGGCCCCGCCGGTGCCGCCGATGCCGACGGTCCCGCCGGGCGTGCCGCGCCAACCGCCGCCAGGGGTTCGTCGCCGAGCGCGGGGGCGTTGAAGGCGGGGATGCCGGTGATCGCCTGGCCCAGGATCAGGCCGTGGATGTCGTGGGTGCCCTCGTAGGTGTAGACCGACTCGATGTTGAGCATGTGCCGGATCACCGGGTAGTCGTCGACGATGCCGTTGGCCCCCAGCACCTCGCGCGCCAGCTTGGCGCACTCGCGCGCCACCCAGACGTTGTTGCGCTTGCCGAGCGAGACATGGTGCGGCCGGAGGCGGCCGCTGTCCTTCAGGCGGCCGAGCTGCAGGCAGAGCAGCTGGCCCTTGGCGATCTCGCTGACCATCCACACCAGCTTCTCCTGCACCAGCTGGTGGCAGGCGATCGGCTGGCCGTTCCACTGCACGCGCTGCTTGGCGTACTCGAGGGCGGTGTGGTAGCACTCCATGGCCGAGCCGATGCCGCCCCAGGCGATGCCGTAGCGCGCCTGGTTCAGGCACATGAGCGCGTTCTTGAGGCCGGTCGTGCCCGGCAGGATGGCGTCGCCGGGGATGCGGCAGTCGTGGAAGCCGAGCTCGGACGTGGTGGAGGCGCGCAGGGAGAACTTGCCGTGCTGGTCGGCGGCGGTGAAGCCCGGAGTGCCGCGCTCGACCAGGAAGCCGCGGATGCCGTCGTCGGTGCGGGCCCACACCACCGCGACGTCGGCCAGGGTGCCGTTGGTGATCCACTGCTTGCTGCCGTTCAGCACCCAGTCGCCGCCGGCGCGGCGGGCGGTGGTGCGCATCCCGCCGGGATTGGAGCCGAAGTCGGGCTCGGTCAGGCCGAAGCAGCCGATCGCCTCGCCGGCCGCGAGGCGCGGGATCCAGCGGTCCTTCTGCTGCTGCGAGCCGAAGGCGTGGATCGGGTACATGACCAGGGCGCTCTGCACCGACGCGAAGCTGCGCAGCCCCGAGTCGCCGCGCTCGAGCTCCTGCATGATCATGCCGTAGGCGACGCCGCCCAGGCCGGGCAGGCCGTAGTCCGCGATGCTGGCGCCGAACAGGTCGAGAGCGCCCATCTCGGGCACCAGCTCGAGCGGGGTGCGCCCCTCGCGGTGGCACTCCTCGATGATCGGCTTGACCTTGTCGTCGACGAACGCGCGGACGGTGTCGCGCACCATCCGCTCCTCGGGGGTGAGGAGAGCGTCCACCTCGAGAAGATCGACGCCTGGGAAACGGCTCACGGGGACTCCTCCTTCGATCGGGCGCGGCGAGTTTTGCGGGTGAAAGACCGCCGGCCATGGCGGTTGGACAGACAGCGCGCGGCATCATAGCACGCGCCGGCGAGGCGGCGGCCGGCATCGGGCATGGGGTGACCCACGACCGGGCATGGCCGGGCGGCGGCACGGCGGGATATCATCGCCGGTCATGGCCTTCCCCGGCGGCAGCGCCTACGCGATGACCCGCGACATCGCGGAGGGCTTCACGCTGGTGACCGAGCGGACGTTCCGCAACCTGACCCCGGCCGACCTCGACAAGCTGGTGTTCGAGATGGACCGCCACTTGCGCGAGCTGCGCGGCGACCAGCCGCCGCTCGACGACATCCCGGCGATCCAGCTGCGCAACCGGCGCATCCAGCGGATCAACCAGGCGCTGCTGGTGCTGCGCAGCTTCCGCACCCGGCAGAAGACCTGAAGCCGGCACCATGGCCCTGACGGCGCCTCCGCTGGCTCCGCTCTCGCTGCTGCTGCGACTCCTCGGGCCGGTGGCGGCGGCCGTGGCGGCCACCTGGGCGCTCGACTGGCTCTGCCGCCGCAAGGGCCTGATGCCGCCCGGCTTCCGGTGGCCCTGGCGCCGCGCGGCCGCCTCGGCGCTGGTCTTCCTCATCCTGTGGTTCGGGATCTTCGCGCCGCTGGGCGAGATCGGCCTCGCGGAGCAGAAGCTCGACCTCTCGTCAATCAGCACGCCGCGGCTGTTCCTGCTGCACGGGTTGCTGGCGCTGGTGGTGATGGGGTGGATGGGGCTCGGATTCGCGAACCTGAAGCGGGCGAAGAGGACTGCGAGGGACCCTGCCTCGCCGCTGCCCGCGGCTCTCGAAGAGACAGCGGCTTCCCAGGAGTCTCTGCAGGGGGAACCGTCGAGCGCGATGGCGGACCGTCCCGAGATGTCGGACCTCTTTGCACCCCAGGATGCAGGGGGGGCGCCGCCGGTGGTCGCAGAGGGGTCGCGTGCCATTGCGGACACCCCCCGGCCGCCTTCCTTCTGGAGACAGATCGCCATCCAGCTCGGCCTGGTGGCGCCCAGCGTCCCCCGGGAGGTGCTGATCGGCTTGCTGCTGGGGATCTGCGCCTGGGGGGTGGTGCTGCTGGCGCTGCTGGCCGCCGCCCTGGCGATCTACGCGATCGGCGGCGAGAAGGCCCTCCCAAAACCCTCGGCCATCGTGCCCTGGATCGCATCGCTGCCGGTCCTGGTGCGGCTGATGGTGAGCCTGTCGGCGGGCTTCGTCGAGGAGATCTTCTTCCGCGGCTTCCTGCAGCCGCGCATCGGCATCGTGCTCTCGAGCGGCTTCTTCGTGCTGGCTCACCTCTCCTACGGGCAGCCGTTCATGCTGCTCGGCATCACGCTGCTGTCGCTGATCTATGCCTTCCTGGTGCGCTGGCGCCAGACGATCTGGCCGGCCATCGCGGCGCACGCCCTGTTCGACGGGGTCCAGCTGCTGGTCATCATCCCGATGGCGATGCGGATGATGGGGACGTCGCCGGGCGCGAAGCCGGGGCTGGCCCCGGTGGCCGCGCTGGCGGCGCTTCCCGGAGCGCTGGGCGGGATCTGGTAGACTCCGCGCGAGGGGCTCCGGCAATGTCGGACGACAAGAGCTTCCACCTGGCCATCGGGAGCCGTTTCGAGAACATCGAGTTGGTCCAGCTGGTGCTCAAGGATTCTCTGGATCAGCTCGGCCTGGACGACGACAACCGGCATTGGATCGACGTCGCGGTCCGCGAGGCGGTGGCAAACGCCATCAAGCACGGCAACCTCCAAGACCCCGCCAAGCAGGTCCACGTCGATCTCACCCTCGAGGGCAGCGACGGCGACTGGCTGGTCGTCCGGGTGCAGGACGAGGGGAAGGGATTCGATCCCTCCGAGCTCGAGGACCCGCTGGCGCCGGAGAACCTGCTCAAGCCGAATGGCCGCGGGATCTTTTACATGAAGAGCTTCATGGACGACATCCAGTACGGCTTGCGGCCGGGAGGCGGCACCGTGGTGACGTTGCGGAAACGGCTCACCCGGCTCGCCCGGCACGACCAGGCCGAACGCGAACGCCAGGCGTGAACGCGACATAGGAGAGGTATGAGATGAAAGTCAACGTGCGGCAGCGGGACGGCGTCACGATTCTGGACTTGAAGGGCAAGATCACCATCGGCATGGGAGATGTGGCGCTGCGCAACGCGGTCCAGGATGCGATCAACAGCGGCGCCACCAAGGTGGTGATCAACCTCAAGGACGTCACCACCATCGACTCGTCGGGAGTCGGCGAGCTGGTGAGCGCCTTCACCACCGCCACCAACCGCGGCGCCAAGCTGAGCCTGGCCAACCTGCCCTCCAAGGTGTCGGACATCCTTCAGATCACCCAGCTGATCACGGTCTTCGACGTCTTCGACAGCGAGGACGAGGCCGTCCGCTCCTTCTGAGCGCTCCCCGGGCGCCGGCGCCCGTCGCCGGAGCGGGCCAGGACCTTCGCTCGCTGGCGGGCGGCCTGGCGGGCCTCGCCGCGCGCGTGGACCGGCGGCTGCCGGAGCTGCTGCCGGCGGCCGGGCAGCGGCCCGAGCCGGTCCATCGCGCCATGCACTACGCCCTGACCGGCGCCGGCAAGCGCGTGCGGCCGGTCCTCACCCTGGCGGTGGCCGAGCTGTTCGGCGCCCGCCCGGACGCGGTGCTCGATCTCGCCTGCGCGGTCGAGATGGTCCACGCCTGCTCGCTGGTGCTCGACGACCTGCCGTCGATGGACGACGCCGCCCTGCGCCGCGGTCGTCCCACGGTGCACCTGGCCTTCGGCGAGAGCGTCGCGCTGCTCGCCGCCCTGGCGCTGCTCAACCGCGCCTACGCGCTGGTGGCGGAGAGCGCCCACCGCCTGGCGCCCGGGCGCTACAGCAGCGAGGACATGGTCCACCACCTGGCCGCCGCCATCGGCAGCGAGGGGCTGATCGGCGGCCAGGCCCTGGATCTGCTGTCGCGGCCGGAAGATCTCGATCTGGCGCTGCTCGAGTACATCCACAGCCACAAGACGGGCGCCCTCTTCATGGCCGCCGGCGAGCTCGGGGCGATGGCCGCCGACGCCCGCCGCCGCGATCTCGAGCTGATCGCCCGCTACGCCAAGAACCTCGGCCTCGCCTTCCAGATTTCCGACGACCTCCTGGACGTGCTCGGCACCGCCGCCACGACCGGCAAGGACGTCCACCAAGACGAGGCGAAGGTCACCTTCGTCAAGCTGCTGGGGGTGGCCGGCGCGCAGTCCCTCGCCGCCGAGCTCCTCGGCTTCGCCGTCGACTCGCTGGCCCCGCTCGGCCGCAAGGCCGACCCGCTGCGGGCGCTCGCCCAGTTCGTGCAACACCGCACACGGTAGTGTCCCGCCCGGTGCGCCCTCCGCCCACGACCTCCGTCGATCGTCAGCTCGTGCTGCCGCCGGCGGAGCGGGCCACGCTCGAGGCGGTCTGCCTGGCCCTGCTGCCGGCGATGGCGGTGGAGGCGGAGGCCGGGGACGATCCGCGGCTGTTCTCGCTCGATGCGGGGGTGCTTGGCGTGGCGGGGGAGATCGAGCGGACGGTCGGGGGGATGCGCGCCTCGCAACGGGCGGACTTCGGGCGGCTGCTGCGGCTGCTGGCGCAGCCGGTGTTCATGATGGTGCTTGCCGGCCGGGCGCGCCCCTTCGCCGAGCTGGAGCCGGCGCGGCGGGAGCGGGCGCTGCTGGCGATGGCGACCAGCAGGTTGGAGCCGCTGCGGACCGGATTCCAGGTGCTCAAGCGGCTGGCCGCGTTGCTCTTCTACAGCCTCTCCCCGGAAGGCGGCGAGAACCCGGCCTGGGCGGCGATCGGCTACACCCGCTCGACGCGGCCGGCGCCGCCGCCCGGCGAGCCGCTGCTGCGGCTGACGCCGATCGCGGCGCCGGCGACGCTCGAGGCTGACGTCTGCGTGATCGGATCGGGCGCCGGCGGCTGCGTCGCGGCGGCCGAGCTGGCGGCGGCCGGACGGCGGGTGGTGGTGCTGGAGGCCGGCGGCGGCTGGCAGGCGCCGGACTTCGATCAGGACGAGCTCCACGCCATGCGCACCCTGTTCCTCGACCGCGGCGTGGCCGCGACCCGCGACCTCGGGATCGCCATCCTGGCGGGAGGGGCTCTCGGCGGCGGCACCACCGTCAACTGGCAGACCTCGCTGGCGCTGCCCGACGCGGTGCGAGACGAGTGGGCCGAGCGCTCCGGCTGCGCGTTCTTCGCCGAGGAGAGCTTCAGCCGCTCGCTGGCCGCGGTCTTGCGGCGCCTCGGGGCCGAGGCGCCGGAGAGCGAGATCAACGCCAACAACGCCGTGCTGCGCGACGGCTGCCGGGAGCTCGGCTGGCGCTGGCGGCAGGTGGCGCGCAACTCGCGGGGCTGCGACAACCGCCAGTGCGGCTACTGCATCTTCGGCTGCCGCCACGGCGGCAAGCAGACCGCCGCCACCACCTTCCTGCTCGACGCCCAGCGCCAGGGCGACGCGCAGATCTTCGCCGGCTGCCGCGCGCGGCGGGTGCTGTGGAGCGGCGGCAGGGCGCACGGCGTGGAGGCGGTCGCCACGACGGCGGCCGGCGAGGAGGCCGTCGAGGTCCGCGCCGCGACGGTCGTGGTCGCGGCCGGCAGCCTGCATTCGCCGGCGCTCCTGCTGCGCTCGGGCGTCGAGCTCCCGGCCGTGGGCCGCCACCTGCATCTGCACCCGGCGAGCGGCGTGGCCGGCGCCTTCGCGAGGCCGATCGAGCCCTGGAGCGGGCCGCCGCAGAGCGTCCTCTGCGACGAGTTCGCGGCGGGCGGCGGCGTGGGCGCGGGCGGCGGCTACGGCTTCCGCCTCGAGACGGTGCCGGCGCACCCCGGCCTGCTGGCCATGTCGACGCCCTGGTGCGGCGCGCGCGATCACCGGCGGGAGATGCAGCGGAGCGCTCGCAAGTGCACCCTGGCCGTGCTGGTGCGCGACCGCTCCACCGGGCGGGTGCGAGTGGACCGCGACGGCGCGCCGGTGGTCGACTACCGGCCGGGGCGCCAGGAGCTCGCGCAGCTGCGCCTGGGGCTCGCGGCAGCCTCGCGGGTGCTCCTCGCCGCCGGAGCCGGGCAGCTCCTCGCCTTGAACCACCGGCGGCTCGGCCTGCGCGCGGTCGACGACCCCGCGGCGCGCGCCAGCTACTTCGCGAGCGTCGCGCGCAGCCGCGGCGAGCGGAACTGGTCCACCCTCTTCAGCGCCCACCAGATGGGCACCTGCCGCATGGGCGCCGACCCGCGCACCGCGGTCTGCGACGCCGGCGGCGAGGTCTTCGGCGTCCGTGGCCTTTTCATCGCCGACGCCAGCGCCTTCCCCGCCTCCTCCGGCGTCAACCCGATGGTCACCGTCATGGCCCTCGCTCACCACACCGCCCAGCACATCAAGGAGCGCACCTCCGGGGCATGACCCCCGGTCGGGCCTCCCGCTCACTGCGCCTGGGCGGCGCGCAGCTGCTCGAGGCGCGGCTGGCGGCTCTTCGGGCTGTCGAGGCTGAAGGCGCGCATGTCGCCGAGCTCGTCGCGGATGAACCGCTCGGCGGCGCGGACCTGCTGGCGCAGCGCGGCGTCGGGACGGCTGAAGCAGGTCCAGACGATCTCCGCCGGCCCGGGATCGTACTCCCAGAAACCGATCAGCCGGCCGCGGTCGAAGATGGCGTGGTTCGGCAGATACTCGAGGCTTGCCAGGGCCACCGGGCCCCTCTCGCCGGCGGCGGAGCGCGTCGCGTCCGCCGGCGCCAGCAGGCCCCTGATGTCGCGCCGCAGCAGCAGGATGCCGTCGAGGTTGCTGACCAGCGCGTACCGCGGCGACGGCGGCGGCGTGAACGCCTCGAGCTCGTGGCGCTGCTCGGGCAGCAGCAGGCGCTCGTCGCCGGCCGCGAGCGGCGCCAGGCGCAGCGGCTCGACCGCGGCCTTCGCCGCCTTGACGCCCAGCCCGGCGAAGCCCTGGAGCTCGGCGAGGGTCGCCGGCCCGATCCAGGTGAAGAAGAGCCGCGCCAGCTCGACGTTGCGTTCCTCGGGCCCGAGACGGAACCCGTCGAGCGGGTTCGGCCGCCACAGCGTGTAGCGATAGCGCTGTTGATCGAGGCGGCCGTTGACCGGGACGCGGCGGATCTCGCCGGCGGATTGCAGCCGGCCGAGGGCCAGCGGCAGGGTCGTGGAAAGGCCCTTCTTCTTGCCTTCCTCGCCGAGGCCGCGGGCGGCGCCGCCGGTGGCCGCGCGCAGCTCGTCCGGAGCGAGCGGCGCCTGCCGCAGGGCGTCCAGCACCGCCGTGCAGAGGCCGTCGACCTCGGCGTCGGTGACGCCCAGCTTGCGCGCCACCCGCATGTCCGCCTCCTGGCCGAACCCCTGGCTCAGCGCGAGGGCGAGCGCGAAGGCGGACGCCGGGACCACGTAGGTGCAGCCGCGGGCGCTCGGCAGCTCGTGGATCTCGAGCGCCGCCACCGCCAGGTCGATCGCCTCCCGGCCCGCGCCGCCGCGGCCATGGAACCCCAGGTAAGGGCTCGATCCGCCCATCGACCGCGCCCAGCCGGTGCGCTCGAGCACGCCCGCCGGCGGCACCCCGGCCAGCCCGCCGTCGAGCCCCTGGCGATGGAACCACCAGGCCCGCAGCTTGCCCTCGTCCATCGGTCACCTCCCGGGAAGCGATGCCGCCGGTCAGGCCACCCGTCGAAGGCCGGCGACGCTGAAAGGTTGGTCAAAAGCAAAGGCCGGCTGGATTCTAGCGTGAGCCATGAGAGCGAAAGCCGCAGGAAGGCCGCCGGCTCGGGGGAATACCCCCTGAGTGCGCCGAGTTGGACTCGCGGAAGTTAGCACACGCATCGACGTTGCTCTCGGACCGGCAATGAACGCGACCCCAGGCAGGGTCTCCCTGCTCGCCGCAGCCGCCTCGATCTCGCTGCTGCCGCTGCTCCCGCCCCGGCCGGGGATGGCGCGGACGGCTTGGGCGGTGGGGGAGGAGGACGTGCCGCCGGCGGCGTGCGTCCGGGCGTTCGACGCGCATGCCTACCAGGAGGCGCAGGAGTGCTTCGCGGGGCGCGTCGCGAAGCAGCCGGGGGACGCGATGGCGCTCTCCTATCTTGGCAGGACGTACTTCGAGCGGCGGCAACCCGCGCCGGCGATCGATTGGTTGCAGCGGGCGGTGGCGCGGGCGCCGGGACGGTCGGACTTCCATGACTGGCTCGGGAGGGCCTACGGCATCGCCGCGCAGCGGGCGGCGGTGGTGCGGCAGCTCGGCCTGGCCGTCAAGGCACGCCAGGAGTTCGAGCGCGCGGTCGAGCTCGACCCGGCCAACCCCGACGCGCTCGAGGACCTGATCGAGTTCCAGATCCAGGCGCCGGCATTCCTCGGCGGCAGCCTCGCCAAGGCGCGGGCGCACGCCGCCGAGCTCGAGCGGCGCGACCCCCTGCGCGGCCGGCTCGCTTTGGCCGAGATCCTGCGCAGGCACTCCGCGGGACCGGCCGGGTCCGCGGGGTTGCCGGCGCCGGCAGGGTCCGCGGGATCGACGGCGCCCGTGGGGTCCGCTGGCCCCACGGGGTCGACGGGACCGGCGGGGTCCGCGGGGCAGACGGGCGCCCTGGCCGCCGAGCGCGAGCTGCGCGCCGCGGCGGCGGATTTCCCGGGCGATCCGCGCCCGCGGCTCGCGCTGGCGGCCGTCTACGAGCACGCGGGCCGCCTCGAACAGGCCGCCGACGAGATCGAGGCGGCGCTGCGGCTCGACCCCGACAGCACGGAGGCACACGGCGCGCTGGCCAGGGTGGCCGCCGCCTCCGGCCGGCGGCTGGCGCGCGCCGAGGAGCTGTTGACGCGCGATCTGCAGCGGCTGCCGGCGGGAGACGACGCCGCGCTCGCGGACTGTCACTACGCCCTGGGCGCGTTGCTCGAGCGGCAGGGCGACCGCGGCCAGGCGCGGGAGCACTACCAGGAGGCGCTGCGCCGCGATCCCGGCTCGGCCGAGGCGCGCGCCGCCCTCCGCCGCCTGCGCTGAGAGAGGGCTGTCCGTCCGGGAGACCGGCTACACTAGTTACGATGACGACCCAAGCCGGCGGCGAGGCCGAGCTCGAGCGGGCGCGGCTGGAGCTGCGGCGCCTCGGGTACCTGGACCATGGGCTGGAGCGCTTCCTGCTCCAGGACGCGCTGCGGCCGCGGCAGCCGCTGCGGACGATGACGCTGCTGGCGCTCAAGGTGGGGCTGCTGGCCGGCGGCGTGCTGGCGGCGGCGCTGGCCGTGGCGCTGGTGGCTGCCAACGGCAGCGTCGCGTCGTCGCCCCTCGACCTGCCGGTGCTGTTCCTGCACCTGTTCCCGCCGGTCTCCGTGGCCGCGGCGGCGGCGTTCCTGGCGCTCGCCTCGGCGGTGCTGCTGGTGCTGCGCTTCTACCCGGTGCGGCGCATCGACGCGGTGGCGCTGGCGACGGCGCTGGCGGTGGGCCTGGCCGGGCTGGCGCTGGCCCTCTGGCAGGCGCGTGGGACCCTGGCCGCCAGCGGCGCGGCGCAGCGGCTGGCGCTGGGCCTGGGCGCCGCGGCGGCCGCCTACGCCCTGGTGCGCCTGGTCTACCAGGGACTGCTGGCGCTGGCCATCCGCTTCACCGAGCGCCCGCCCGCCGCGGGCCTGCTGGCGTGGCGCTGGCGCCGGTGGGTGAGCGGCGCGGTGCTGGCAGGCGTGCTGCTGCTCGCGGTGCCGGTGGTGCTGGCGGCGCGCGTCGCCGAGTCGCCGCCGCCGCCGCTGCTGCCGGTGGCGCCGGGCGAGCGGACGCTGGTGATCGGCCTCGACGGCGTGCTGCCGGAAGAGGCCGAGTACCTGCTGCGCCACGGCGATCTGCCGGCGATGGCGGAGCTGGCGCGCGGCGGCGGGCGGCTGCTGCGTTACGCCCGGGCCGACGAGCCGCCGGCGGCCTTCTGGACCAGCGTCGCGACCGGCCTGGCGCCGCCCGGACACGGCGTCGCCGCGCTCGACAGCTTCCGGCCGCTCGGAGTGCGGACGCCGCTCGCCCGCAGCGGCTTCCTGCGCGCCTGGTGGAGCCGCGTCGAGGTGCCGCTGCGGCTGGCCGACTATCGGCCGGTGCTGGCCAACCGGCGCAGTGCCTTCACCTTCTGGGAGCTGGCCTCGCGCGGCGGCGCGCCGGTGCTGGCGGTCAACTGGTGGGCGACCTTCCCGGCGCCGCCGCTGCCCGGCCTGGTGCTGGCGCACGACGCCTACCAGCTGCTGCGGGAGGGCGCGGCGGGCGCGGTCTCGTCGCCCCCTTCCGCAGGCGAGGCGGTCGAGCTGCGCCGCGAGGCCCAGGCCATGGCCGCGGCGCCCCTCGCGGCGGGCGACGACTCCGGCGCCCGGCGGCTGCTGGCGGCCGCGCTGCCGCCGGCCGAAGCCGCGGCGGTGGCCGAGCGCGCGGTGCGTCCCGACGCGTTCTATCGCCGGGTGTTCGGCGACAGCCTCTCCCTCCGAGGCGGGCCGCCGCGCGCCGCCGCTCTCTACCTGCCGGGGCTCGACATCGCGGCCTCCGGCTGGCACGGCGGCGACGTCGCGTTCGCCGACCTGGTGCGGGCCGAGCTGGCCGCCGCGGACCGCCTGCTGGCGCGGGCGATGGCGCAGCCGGGATGGGGCACCGTGGCGGTGGTGCTCGACCCCGGCCGCCGGCTCCACCGCGGCGGCGGCCGGGTCCTGCTCTGGCGGCGAAGCGGCTGTGGCGCCGGACCGGAGGAGACCACGCCGGAAGCGATCGCCTCCGGCTTGCTGCGCACGCTCGGCCTGCCGCAGAGCGCCGAGCTGCCGCCGCCGCCGGCACAGTGCCGCTGGCCGGAACCGCCGGCGACGGTGACCGATTACGGCCGCCCCCAGCCGCGCCGCCTGCCGGGGGCGCCCGCCGAGGACGCCGAGGAGTACCTGCGGAACCTCCATTCACTGGGCTACCTGTGATGACCCGCCGCACGGCGGCACGGAGCGTGGCCGGGCTGTGCGTGGTAGTGCTGGGCGTGGCGGCGCTGGCGGCCGGCGCCGCCCTGCCAGGCGCGGCGCCCGTCCCTGCCGCACCTGCCACGCCCGTCGCGCCCGCCCCGCCTGCCGCGGCCTCCCCGGCCTCCGCCCCCGCGGCAACGCGGGAGACCCGCGCGCGGGAGCAGGAGCTCGCGGCCCTGCGGGCCGAGATCGGCCGGCTGGAAGCGCGGCTCGAAGCGGCGCGGCGGCAGCAGAGCGGCGCCGTGGGGGAGCTGGCGGCGGCCGACCTGGCCTTGCAGCTCGAGGAGAAGCGCCTCGCCGAGGCGGTCGCGGCGCGGGACCAGGCCGCGGAGCGAGAGACTGCCAGCGAGCGGGAGGTCCTGGCCCTCGAGCGGGCCCTCGACCAGCGCCGCCGGGAGTTCCAGCGCCAGTTGACGGGGCTCTACCGGCTCGGGCGGCAGGGCTACCTGCGCCTCTTCTTCCTGCTCAAGCCGGACGCGAGCCTGCTGCCCTCGATCCGCCTGATGCGCTACCTGGTGCGCCGCGACCGCGAGGCGATCGACGGCTACCAGGAGGCGAAGCAGCGCCTGGCGCGCCGCCGCGACCAGCTGGCGGCGGAGCGGCAGGAGCGCGACCGCTGGCTCGGCTGGGAGCAGACCCGCCGCCGCGAGCTGGTGGCGGCCCGCCAGCGCAAGGCCGAGCTCCTGGCCCGCGTCGAGCGCGAGCGCCGGGTCCTGGCCGGGCGCGCCGTCGAGCTCGCCGACCGCGAGCGCAAGCTGGCCGCCTTCCTCGATCTGCTCTACGGCCGCAGCTCGACCGATCTGGCCGGGGCGCCGATGCAGCAGTTCCGCGGCATCCTCGACTGGCCGGTGGCGGGCAAGGTGGTCGAGCGGTTCGGGCCGCGGCTCGATCCCCGCTACCACACACAAGTGCCGCACAACGGCATCGACCTCGAGACCGCCATGGGCGCCGAGGTGAAGGCGGTCTACCCCGGCAAGGTGCTGTTCGCGGCGCCTTTCGAGGGCTACGGCCTGACCGCGGTGGTGCACCATCCGGGGCGCGTCCTGACCCTCTACGCCGGCCTCTCGGAGCTGAAGAAAGCCAAGGACGATATGGTATCGTTGGCCGAGACCGTGGGGCTCGCCTCGGATCGGCTGTACTTCGAGATCCGCGTCGAGAACCATCCCGAGGACCCAGTGAGCTGGCTGCATTGAGCGCGCTATGAACCGAAGTCGACTGCTCTTCATCGTCTCCTCCTCCCTCCTCGTCCTGCCGATGCTGATGGCGCTGGTGGTGGCCGCCGATCCGGGCACCGGGCGCCGGGCCGATTGGCGCAAGGGCGCCCGCGGCCCGCATGGCGAGCGCGTCGAGAGCACCGAGGAGGACACCTTCGACACCTACCTCAAGTACCTGAAGGTCTTCAGCGAGGTCCTGGGCCTCATCCGCGACACCTACGTCGACGAGCCGAACACCGACGCGCTGATGGCCGGCGCCCTCGAAGGGGTCACCGATGCCATGGACCCGTTCTCGGTCTACGTGCCGGGGGCGGCGGTGCCCGGTTACGTCAAGGCGCTCGCCACCGGCAAGAGCCTGAGCGGCCTCGCGCTGCTGAAGGAGCGCGGGGCGACGCTGGTGATGTCGGTGGAGAAGGGCAGCCCCGCCGACGCCGCCGGGCTGAAGGTCGGCGACCTGGTCGCCAAGCTGGACGGCACCTCGACCCGCACGACGCCGCTCTGGGAGATGCAGGAGGCGCTGGCCGGCGCGCCCGGCACCAAGGTGACGCTGGAGGTGATCCGGCTCGGCGCCCCGGTGCAGGCCACCTTCGACCTGAAGCCGTTCACGCCGCCGGCGGTGAGCCTGTCGCAGGTCGGCGAGACCCCGGAGATGCCGGAGACCGCCGAGAACGCCGCGACCCCGGGTACCCCGGGGACTCCGGAGAACGGCGCGGGCGCGGCAGGCAAGAAGCACGCGGCGCCGGCGCGCCCGGCTCCCCTGGCTCCCAAGCCCCCGCAGTCCGCGCCGAACGGCCAGGGCGAGAAGACGGCCACCGTCCTGCGCATCCCGAGCTTCCGGGCGGACACCGCCGAGCAGGTGCGCGGCGCGCTGGGGCCGCGCGGCTCCGCCGGGCGCCCCCCGGGGTCCGCGGACGCCAAGCTGCTGATCGACCTGCGCGGCGTCTCGTCGGGAGATCCGGAACATGCCTACGAGGTGGCGAAGCTCTTCGCCAGCGGCGAGCTCGGCGCGATGCTGCAGCGTAAGAAGGAGCTGCGCCGCTTCGAGTCGAGCGACACCCCGGTGTGGCAGGGGCGACTGGTGGTGCTGGTCGACCACGGCACCGCCGGCCCGGCCGAGGTCTTCGCCTCGGTGCTGCACCAGCGCGCCGGGGCCGAGCTGGTCGGCGAGCGCACCCTGGGCTATGCCGGCCACCGCTCGACGGCCGACCTGTCCACGGGCAGCCGGCTGTTCTTCACCGACGCCTTCTACACCGGGCCCGACAAGAAGCCGATCAACGAGCCGCTGAAGCCCGACCTGCTGGTGAGCGAGCGGAACCGGACGTTCCTCGAGAAGGACGTGCCGATGAGCGAGCTGATCCTGCGCCGCGGCGTGCGCCACCTGCTGGACGAGCCAGCACTGCCGGCGAGCGCCGGGAACGCGGCGAAGAAGGCAGCCTGAGGCGCTCGCCCCGTGGCGCTGCCCCCGGCAACGGCCGGGCCGGGGCAGGCTTGTTCCTGTTCTTCCTGGGCATCGCGGTGGGGGTCGCCGGCGCCTGGCTGGCCTGGCACGGCCCGGCCGGGCGCACGGCTGCGGGCATCGGCGGCGAGGCGCCGCCGCCCGATGAGGCCGAGGCGCCCACGTCCCGCGCCGGGCGCCACGCCGCCGCCACCGCCACCTCCGCCGCCGCTTCGCGCCGCCATGGCGCGGCGGCCCGGAGCGAAGCGGCGCCGGGCTCGAGCCGGCTGGGCGCGGGCCGCGGGCTGGCCGCCACGGGCGAAGGTGCCGGCGGGGCTGCCGGCGGCACCGTTGCCGACGGCGGACCGGCCACTGCCCGGGGCCTTCCGGCTGCGGCCCTCCTGCAGGAGGGACCCCCGCCAGGGCCGGCGCGCGTGGCGCTGGTGATCGACGATCTCGGGCGCAGCCTCGAGGAGCTCGCCGACCTGCATCGGCTGGGCGTGCCGCTCACCTACGCCGTCCTCCCCTACGAGAGCCAGACGCCGGAGGTGGTGGCGGCCCTGCGCCGGCGCCACGACGAGATCCTCTGCCACCTGCCGATGGAGCCCAGGAGCGGCGGCAACCCGGGCCCGGGAGCCCTGCGCGCCGGGATGTCGCCGGAGCAGCTGCGCCAGTCCACCCTGGCCGCGATCGCCGCCGTGCCGGGAGCGGTCGGAGTCAACAACCACATGGGGTCCGCCCTCTCCGCCGACCCCGGCTCGATGTCCACCATCCTGGGCGTGCTGGCCGAGCGCGGCCTCTTCTTCCTCGACTCCCGCACCAGCGCCCAGAGCGTCGGCTTCCGCGTCGCGACCTCCCTCGGCGTGCCCGCCGCCGAGCGCCAGGTCTTCCTCGACGACGACCCCCACTCCGCGGCGGTGGCCGCCGAGTTCCAGCACCTCCTCGAGGTCGCCCGCACCCGCGGCAGCGCGATCGCCATCGGCCACCCGCATCCGGCGACCCTCGCCGCCCTGGCCGCCGAGGTGCCCCGCGCCCAGGCCCTCGGCTACCGCTTCGTGCAGGTCAGCGCCCTCCTCGACCGTCCCGCCGCCGCCCCGCCGCCCACCGGCCGCTGAGCGCCGCTGCAGCCAGCGCTGTCAAATCCACGTCTCTCAACGGCGACGCTCTTCGCTCAAGTCAAAGAGACATCACGTAGGAGATGGCGTCTCAGGACCACCACTGGATCAGGTGGTCTCCAATCTCCTTGGCCCACGGCTCGACCTTGAGAATCGGCAGAACAATCCATGCGCACACAATGGTAAATAGCCCTATGATCATGAGTTGGATCGCCCTTGCGTAGACTGCTGACGGCATGAGGAGAGCTCTCGTCTCGCGATCTAACTCCTCGCCCACCAGGCCTTGCTCAATGGCCACGATTTCATCACTCACTTCCAGGAGGTGTCGTCTGACTCTGGCGCATGCCATCATCCCAAGCACATTCTGCACGATGAACATGGCACAGATCACCACTACCAGGCCCGCTTGCGTAGACCCGCTATCCTTGTCCTGTTTTGCAAACCAACCCATGCCCACGTAGTTCACAGTAACGAAGAATGTGTACCAACTGACGAGATTGGTCATAAGATGCCGCGAGTATTCATGCGAATCCCCCATTCTCTTCTCCAGGCGAGACCGCAGCTCCGTATCGGACAGCAGCGTGGGACGAATTGGGCGAATAGGTTGGGGCGCTCTCAGATATCCACCCAACAAGACACCGAGAGCCACTGCAACAATCCTGGCGACCTGGAACTGCGGCGACTCTGCTCGGAAACAAACCATGAGGGCGAGGCCACCGACGACTGCGATACTGGCAAATGCAAGAGTTCGCTTCAGCGTCTTGCGTCCTGCGCTGGCCACGAACACATAACCAGCGCCCACCGCAAGCACAAACCCAAGGGCTATGCTCAAGGCAGCATAACCCGGCGCCAGCTCTCTCTTGAGATCGGTCAAGCCGGTCATCTGTGGAGTCAAGACAAAGAGACTTGCAGCAATCAACAGGGCGCCCTTGAGTCCACCGAGTATCTCGCGAGTTCTTGCCATTTCCAGAAACCCTCGTTAATGTTTGAGGAGTTCGCTCACATCGACCCGCGCAAGGCGAGTGTCAGCTCGCCAGCACTGACCATTCCGATCCCAACTATCGTGTCTGTTGGCGATCAAGTATGGCTGCTGGCAAGAAGGCTGGTCAAGCTTATAGAGATCATGAAATATCGAAAAGTGCCAAACCGTCGAAGTCAGCCCCCTCGCCCTGGATCCGTCCCTGCGCGGCATGGCGGCGGAGGATTACTTCGTCTTTCGCGACCAGGGCCGTACCTTCCAGGACATCGGCATCTACGCCGAGACCGACACGGACCGAGACGTCAACGTCACCGGCTTCGCGGAACCGGAGCGCGTGCACGCGCTGAACGTGACGGACGGCGCTCTCTCGGTGCTGGGCATACCTCCCATGCTCGGCCGCATCTTCTCCCTGTCCGACGACTCTCCCGGGGCGCCGCCCACCGCGGTGCTGAGCTACGCCTACTGGCATCGCAAGCTCAGCGCCGATCCCGCGGCCGTCGGGAAGACGATCGTCGTGGACGGCAGGGCCCGCCAGATCATCGGCGTGATGCCCCGGCATTGCCGTTTCCTCGATCTTCAGGACCTGGCCTTGATCCTGCCGCTGCAGCTGGACCGCGCCAAGACCCGCCTCGTCGCCGGCGACGTGCGTGACGACGGCATGGACAAGCCCGCGCGCACCGACGTCTACTGGCCCACGCTGCTGGCGAGGTTCCAGGGCCGGCCGCTGCAGGCGAAGCGCCACCTCACCTTCATCGTCCGCAGCCCGCTCGCCGGCTCGGCAAGCTTCCTGAACCAGGTCCGCCAGGCTGTCTGGGCCGTCGACAGGAATCTACCGCTCGCGCGGGTGTACACCCTGGATCATTTCTATGCCGGGTCCATGGCGCGCGCTTCGTTCACCCTGGCGATGCTGGGCCTCGCCGGAATCATGGCGCTGGTCCTGGGCACGGTGGGCCTCTACGGCGTGATCGCCTACGCCGTGTCGCAGCGCACCCGCGAGCTGGGCATTCGCATGGCCCTCGGCGCCCGCCGCGGGGACCTGCTGAGCCTGGTCCTGGGCGAGGGCATGCTGGTGATCCTGGGCGGCCTGGCGGTGGGCTTGGCGGGCGCCCTGGCCCTGACCAGGTTCCTGTCGAGCCTCCTCGTCGGTGTCACCGCCACCGACCCGCTGACCTTCGCCGCCGTCGCGGTCGCGTTGGCGCTCGTCGCTCTCGCGGCCTGTTACGTCCCCCGCGCGCCGCGCCATGCTCGTCGATCCGGTGCTCGCCCTGCGCCACGGATAGCCTCGGCGGCGGCGGCGGCCGACCAGATTTCCTTTCGTTTCCTCTTGCATCGCCTCCGGGAGGCGCTCTGGCGCCGCGAATGAGAGGCTGTACCGGCGGCAGGGCCGCATGACCGCACCGGCGACCTTGACCGGTTCTCGCGCGTAGAGTATGATCAACTGCTAGATTTCGTTGCACTGATGCAATCGATCCGCAAGAGTGAATTGCCGGCCGGCCCGGATGATCGTCGCCAGGCCGGCGGCGTGGAGGGCGCGAGCATGGCTGACCTCGGAATCGAACAGATCACCGACGAAGACCGCGCGTATCAAGGATCGACCTTCTCGGAGGTGCGGGAAGCGCTCCACGCCAACCCCTACCAGGCGGTGTGGGGAGGCGCCGGGGAGAGGCCGTTGCCCACTTACGAGGTCACCTTGGGCTCCGTCCTGGGCGGGGTCCTTCGCCGGGCTGCCGAGCGCACCGTCGATTCCCATGCCGACCTGCGCTGGGGACCCGATGGCAAGGGTTTCCGGCGCTTGCTCCATCCGAACGGCGTGTGTCTCACCGGCCGCTGGGAGATCACGGAGGGCACCGACTATTCGGGGTACTTCCGCAAGGGCAGCCAGGCCCTAGCCGTGGGCCGTTATTCCACCTGCTGCACCGAGACCCGGCGCGGCAACACCCGATCCCTGGCCCTGGTCGGCAAGCTATTTCCCACCGTCGATCCGCACCATACCGAGCCGCTGCGTACCGCCAGCTTCTTCACCCAGCAGGACCTCGGCGGAGAGCTCACCGAGACCATCAACGACGCGGAGCTGCGCAACGCTCCGGACACTCGAGCCTGGCGCCGCTCCGGCGGCGTTCCGATCCTGCTCGTGAGCGGTGCGGCCTTCAATGCGGCCGACAATGAGCCCTCGATCCGCCAGCTCTACCAGATCGCCGAGCTCGGCAAACCCGCGAACGAGCCCACGCGGACCCCTGCCTACATGCGGCTCCTGGTCGCTCCTGACCAACCGCGGATTCCAGGGGACGCCCTGGACTTCCGTGACGAAGTCATGGCGCAGATCTACGACCGCGGAGATCCTGCACCCCGGCGCACGCTCACCTTCCACATCGAGATCACCGACGAAGGCTCGACGCGCGGCATGCCGGCCTTCCAGAGGCGTACCTTCAGCAACTGGCGCCACATCGGCAAGCTGACGTTCGATACCGCCGTCGCCTCCTACAATGGCGACTTCGTGATCCATTTCAACCATCCCACGTGGCGCAGCAACCGGAACGACCCCGCCACCGCGACGCGGGTGGACGGGCGCAAGAGAAGCTGAGAGCGGCCGGAGACAGAGCGCGCGCGGGCCTGCCGCCTCAGGCGAGCTGGGCGAGAAGCTCACGGGCGGCGACGAGGTCGGGCGTGTCGAGGCCCTCGGTGAAGCCGTCGTACACCGCCGCGAGCAGGCGGCGCGCTTCCTCGCGGCTCCCCTGGTCGGCCCGCAGCCGTGCCAGGCTCATCGCCGACCGCAGCTCGAACGACCGCGCGGCCTGCTGGCGCGCGATCTCGAGCGAGCGCTGGAGCGGCTCCTCGACCGCCGCCGGTGGCGCGCCCGCGAGGCGCAGCAGGTCGCCCTTCAGCCGGTAGAGCTCCGACCAATGGTTGCGGTCCTGCTGTCCGGGAACCGCCCCCAGAGTGCGTTCCACAAGGCTTAGGGCCTCGTCATGGCGTCCGGCCCGCAGCAGGGCGTCGGCGAGCATGAAGCGGTGGAAACAGAAGAAGATTCCCACGCCCAGGGCGGACCAGTCGGCGACCGCGCGCTCGAGCAGCGCGAGCCCTTCCTCGGTTCGCCCCATCCCGATGACCACACAACCCTTGATGATGCGTGCGACCGCTTGCATGTAGGGGAATCCTTCCATCCGCGCGATGTTCGAGTCGACGACGTGCTCGGGCCTCGGCATGCGCATCTCGACGCAGGCCCAAGAAGCGACGCTGGCCATCTGCACGCTGCTGAAGCGATGGGTCATCGCCGCGGCCATCCGCTGCGATTCGCTCACCACCGCGAGCGCCTGGTCGGGAAAACCGAGCTGCCACAGACCCAGGGCGCGAAACAGGCTCATGGTGGCTGCCGGGTCCTGGCCACAGCGCCGCGAGAGATCGGCGTGGTGCTTCTCCAGGTCGTAAGCAGCCAGCCCGAGCCGGGCATGTTCACAAGCGGCTGTGATCTCGCCCAGCCCGAGGTGAGCGGCGCTGAGCACGGCGTGCGCCATCACCAGGATGCTGTCGTCCCGTGTCGCTTCCCCGCTGCCCAGGAGCACCTGGCCCAGCTCGATCGCCTCCTTCAATCGTGCCCGCACCACCAGGTTGAAGCAGATGCCGTGCTGGATCGGCGCGAGCTCGGCCGAGCTGCCGACCCGGCGGCAGAGCAGGAGCGCGCTGCCGAAGCAGGCGCTGGTCTCGGGAGCGGTCCACCCCTTGAGCGCGAGCAGCGCGGGTCCTTGCACGGCCTCGAGCTGGAGCTCCAACCGGTCGCGCTCGACGCCTTCCGGCAGCGCGAACAGTAGCTCGAGGCCTCTCCTCGCATGCTGGATCGTCTCGACGTAGGCGTAGGCGCCGGCCTCGCGCTGGGCGGCGCGCAGCCAGTAGCCGACGGCCTCCGCGGTGCGGCCGGCCTCGGTCAGGTGGTAGGCGATCAGCTCCGGCTGTCTCTCGGCGACGTCCGGGAAGCTCTTCACCAGCACCTCGGCGATGCGCCGGTGCACCTGCCGGCGCTGGCGCCTGGGGAGCGACTGCAGCAGCGCGTCCTGGATCAGCGCGTGCTTCCAGACGTACCTGGCGCGGCGCAGCAGGCCGCGGCGGAACAGCAGGGCAGCCGCCACCAGGCGGTCGAGCTCGGGGGACAGCGCCGCGTCGTCGAGCGCGGCCACCTCGCGCAGCATCTCGCCGCTGAACTCGCGCCCGATTGCGGCGCCGAGCTGGGCCACCGGGCGGGCGGTCGCCAGGCCGGCGAGGCGCGCCGCGAGCACCTCCTGCAAGTTGTCGGGGATGGCCAGCGGGCGGAGCGGACCGATGAGCGCCAGGGCTCCGTCTTGCTCCCTGACCAGCCCGGACTCGAGCACCATCCGCGTCAGGTCCTCGACGAATAGCGGCAGTCCCTCGGTCTTGCGCAGCACCTCCGCCTGGAGTTCCGGCGGCAGCGCCTTGCCGCCGGTGATCTTGCCGACCATCTCGGCGACCTGGCCGGGGTCGAGACGGCCGAGCGCGACGTGGCTGGCATCGCTGCGCTGCAGCCAGGCCGCGGGCGGCGTGAACTCGGGACGGAAGGCGAGGAGCACGAGAAGGGAACAGCCCGGGAGCTGCTCGAGCACCAGCCCCAACCATTCCAGGGTCGAGGGATCGATCCAGTGGAGGTCCTCGACCACCAGCACCGCCGGCTTGTCCGCGGCGCGCTCGACCACCAGGCCGGCGGTGAGCTCCAGGATCAACCGCCGCCGCTCCTTCGGGTCGAGTTCGACCGGCGGGTAGCGCCCCGCGCACGGGATCGACAGCAGCGCCGCGAACAGCGGGAGGTGCTCGCGCTCGACCCCGAGCTGTTGCAGATGGCTCTCGAGCTGGCACAGCCGCTCCTCGGCCGGGCTCTCGCGGTCGAGGCGCATCCAGGCCGCGAGCAGCGTCACGATCGGGTAGAGCGCGGTGCCCTGGTGGTAGGCCGAGCAGTGGCACTCGATCCAGTGACACGGCTCCTGGCACACCCTCGCCCGGGTCTCCTCGAGCAGGCGCGACTTGCCGCCACCCGCCTCGGCGCAGATCATCACCAGCCGCCCCTGCCCGGCGCGCGCCTCGGCCCAGCGTTGGAGCGCCAGCGCCAGCTCGTCGGCGCGCCCGACGAACGGGGTGAGCCCTCTCTGCAGCTCCACCTCGAAGCGGGTCTCGGCGCCGCTGTCGCGCAGCACCTGGAAGACGCTCTCGTCGCCGGCGCCGCCCGGCAGACGCACCGGCGGCAACGGCGCGGTCTCGAAGAAGCCGTCCACCCGGCGATGGGTGGCCTCGCTTGCCACCACCGCGTCCGGAGCCGCGACGCCGTACAGGTACTCGGCCACCGCCGGGGTCTCGGACTGCGCGATCCGCTCGTCGATCGCGGCGTTCGCGTCGCTCGCGGCGCCCGGAGCGCCGGCGGCCAGCCCGACGATCTGGCCGGTGTGGACGCCCGCCCGCAGGGAGAGCCGCACCTGCATCTCCTGCGCCGCGCGGGCGCCGAGGCCGCGGACGCCGGCGCGGATCTCGAGCGCGGCGCGCACCGCCCGCCTGCTGTCGTCCTCGTGCGCGACCGGGTAGCCGAAGCAGGCCAGCGCGCCGTTGGCGACCTGGCGGACGAGATGCCCCTCGAAGCGCGCCACGGCCTCCGCGCAGATGCGATGCACCTCCGGCATCACCTCGCGCAGCACCTCGGGCAGGTCGCCGGCGTCGATCGGTTCGCCGTCGAGCTCGGTTGCCAGCAGCCCGCACCGCAGGGCCGTGAGCGGAAGGCATTCGGCGACGGCCTGCAGGGGTGCGCCGGGGGGCGGCTTCGCCGCCGCCGCGGGCGGGGGCGGCGCCTGCCGGCCCTGGCGCACGCGCTCGACCGCCGCCCGCAGCTCCTCCCGGATGCGCAGGAAGAGGCGCTTGCGCTTGCCCGGATCGGTGTAGCTCTCCTCGATCGTCTCGTCGCCGCCGGGAAGGAACTGGCGGCTCGCGAGCCACTCGTGCCGCTGCCATTCGCACGGCGAGAGGATGACCGGGAACAGGACCATGCCGCTCGAGCGACAGTGCTCGAGGAAGCTGCTGACCTCGATCTTGGTGCAGTAGGGCGAGTCGAGGAAGCTCTGGCTCACCAGCACCAGCGCCACGTCACTCGCCCGCAGCCGCTCCTGGATCTCCCGGTCCCAGGAGGCGCCCGCCGCGATCCTCTCGTCGGTCCACAGCTCGACGCCCTCGTCGTTCAAGCCTTTCAAGAAGCCGAGCAGAGAGTCGTCGGCCAGGTAGGCCGCGTCGCGATGGCTGTAGCTGACGAAGACCTTGACCGGTGCAGTCTCGGGGCTCATGCCGGGCTCGCTCACGAGATCCAAAGCTCAGTCTAAGCAGAACTTGCGAACTTTTCAAGAAACAGGGCGAGGCGCTCCTTGCAGCCCAGGATCGGGGTGGTATATCGTCCCCCCCGATTCCCGGGGAGGCGATGAACAAGGTCGTAGCCAGCGCCGACGAGGCGATCCGCGACGTGCCCGACGGCGCGGTCGTCATGCTGGGCGGTTTCGGGCTCTGCGGCATCCCGGAGAACCTGATCCGCGCGCTGGTGCGCAAGGGGACGCGGAACCTCACGATCATCAGCAACAACGCCGGCGTGGATGGCGTCGGCGCCGGACTGTTGCTGGCCGCGGGGCAGATCGTGCATCACATCGGCACCTACGTCGGCGAGAACAAGCTGCTGGAGGAGATGGTGCTGAACGGCAGGATCGAGCTCGACCTGGTGCCGCAGGGCACCTTCTCGGAGCGGATTCGCGCCGGCGGCGCGGGCATCCCGGCGTTCTTCACGCCGACCGGAGTGGGGACCGTCGTCGCCGAGGGCAAGGAGACGCGCGAGTTCGACGGCCGCACGTATCTCATGGAGCGCTGGCTGCGCGCCGACTTCGCTTTCGTGAAGGCGTGGAAGGGCGACCGGATGGGCAACCTGGTGTACCGCAAGACGGCGCGGAACTTCAACCCCATGATGGCGGCGGCGGCCAAGGTGACGATCGCGGAGGTCGAGCACCTGGTCGAGGTGGGGGAGATCGACGGCGATCACGTCCACACGCCGAGCGTCTACGTGCAGATCGTCTGCCAGGGTGAGCTGTACGAGCGCAGGATCGAGAGAAGGACTGTGAGGAAGGCGCAAGAGAAAGGGATCGCGTAGCCGGGGCCGCCGCGATGGAAAAACCCGAGCCAGCCGTCGACAAGCGCGAGCGGATCGTGAAGCGGGTGGCGCGCGAGCTGCGTGACGGGTTCTACGTCAACCTCGGCATCGGGATGCCGACGCTCATCGCCAATCACGTTCCCGCGGGAATGGAAGTCATTCTGCAATCCGAGAACGGCATGCTGGGCATCGGCCCTTATCCGCTCGAGGGGCAGGAGGATGCCGACCTGATCAATGCGAGCAAGGAGACCGTCACCGAGATGGCGGGGACCTCCTACTTCTCGAGCGCCGAGTCGTTCGCCATGATCCGGGGCGGCCACGTCGACCTGAGCGTGCTGGGCGCGATGGAAGTGGATGAAACGGGCACCCTCGCGAACTGGATGATCCCCGGCAAGATGGTGAAGGGGATGGGCGGCGCGATGGACCTGGTGGCCGCGGCGCGGCGGGTGATCGTCGCCATGGAGCACACGGCGCGCGACGGCGCTCCGAAAATCCTCAAGCAGTGCAAGCTGCCGCTCACCGGCGTCGGCGTCGTCGACACGATCGTCACCGAGATGGCCTACATCCGCGTCACCAAGGACGGCCTGGTGCTCGAGGAAGTGGCGCCCGGCGTGACGGCGGAGGACGTGCAGCGCGCGACCGAGGCGCGGTTGATCGTGAGCCCGGACCTGAAGGTGATGGACGACGGTCCGTAGTCTCGCGTCCCCCTCCGTCCCCTTCCCTCTACTCGGTGCGCAGCACCTCGATCGGGCGGCGTTGCAGCGCCCGGACGCTTGCCGCGAGGCCGGCGGCGACGGTGAGGGCGGCGCTGGCGGCGACGCCGATGGCGAGCGGCCACGGCTCGAGCTGGCCGGTGAGGTTGAAGCCGCGGGTGACCACGCCCCAGGCCAGGGCGGCGGCGCCGACGGCGCCGATGGCGCCGGCGACCAGGCCGATGAGGGCGTACTCGACGGCGAAGTGGCTGACCACCCCGCGCCGCGTCATGCCGAGGGTCTTGAGCAGCGCGACCTCGTGGCTGCGGCGCGCCGAGCCGGCGCTGATCGCGCCCGCCAGGATGGCGATGCCGGCGAGGACGGTGAAGCCACCGAGGAAGCGCACGCCGAGCGAGATCCGGTTCAGCACCTTGCCGACCTTCTCGAGCAGCTCGCGGATGCGCAGCACGGTGACGTTGGGGTAGCTCGCCGCGAGCAGGTCCTGCATGCGCTGCTCGCCGCCCCGCGGCAGGCGCACCGCCGCGAAACGCTGCTGCGGCGCCTGGTCGAGCACGCCGGGCTCGACCACCAGCGAGAAGTTGATGCCGAACGAGCGCCAGTTGACCTTGCGGATGCTGGTCACGACGAGGTCGATCGGCACCCCCTCGACGTCGAAGCGCAGCACCGAGCCGAGGCGGAGCTTGAGGTCCTCGGCGAAGCTCTCCTCGACGCTGACCTCGGAGCGCGCGGGATCGCTCCACAGGGCGCCGGCGACGACCACGTTGTCCGGCGGCAGCGTCCGCATGTAGGTCAGGCGCTGCTCGCGGGTCAGCAGCCAGCGGCGGTTGCGGTCCTTCGGCCGATGGGCGGTGAGGTCGTCGACGCTGACGCCGTCGATCGCCGTCAGCCGCGACGGCACGACCGGCACCGACTCGATGCGCGTGGCGCCGGCGCGCTCGAGCAGACCGCGCACTCCCGGCCACTGGTCCGGCTGGATGTCGATCAGGAAGGCGCTCGGAGCGTCGGTGGGGAGCTGGCGCGCGAACTCCCCGGCCAGCCGGCGCTCGACCAGCGACATCGCGAGCACCACCAGCACCCCCAGGCCCAGCGCCACGATGGCGCCGAAGGTCGCGGCGCCGGGGCGGGCGAGGGCCGCCAGCCCCTGCCGCAGCCACGGCCGCGCGAAGTCGCGCGGCATGCGCCGCACCGCGCGCACGATCAGCAGCGCGGCGGCGGCCAGCGCCACGGTCACCAGCAGCACGCCGCCGGTGAACTGGACTCCCAGGAACCAGGAGCGCGACTGGACGCTGGCCAGGGCGAGGATGCCGGCGATCAGGGTCACGCCGGTGACCAGGGAGGCGAGCGGATGGCGCGGCAGCGGCTCGGCCTCGCGGCGCAGCACCCGCACCGGCGGCACCCGCAGCACCGCCGACAGCGGCGCCAGGCTGAAGAGGATGGCGACGCCGGCGCCGAGGCCGAGGCCGCGCAGCAGCGCCAGTGGCTGCCAGGGGTGCACCATGGCGGCCGGGATGAGGTCGGGGAACAGGCCGGGCAGCAGCTGCTGCACGGCCACCCCGGCGACGATGCCGACCAGGCTGCCGGCGAGGCCCAGCAGGGCGGTCTGGCCCAGGTAGAGGAGGAAGATCTCCCGCGGCCGCATCCCCAGGCACTTGAGCACCGCGATCGCGTCCAGCCGCCCGGCGAGCCACGCCCGCACGCTCTCGGCGACGCCGATGCCGCCGACGAACAGCGACAGCAGCGCCACCAGGCCGAGGAAGCGCTCGACCCGGGCGAGGTTCTCGCGCAGCGCCGGCTGGGCGTCGCGGTAGGTCTCGACGCGGTAGAAGGCGGGGTCGGGGATGGTCTGCTTGAGGCGCTCGGCGACTGCCTGGATGCGGGTGCCGGGCGTGCCCGGCGGGAACTTGAGCAGCAGGCGGTGGGAGATGCGGCTGCCGCGCCCCATCAGCGGGGTGCGCGCGAGCCCGGCGCCGGAGATGAAGACGCGCGGGCCGACGGTGAAGGAGACGCCGACGCGGTCCGGCTCGGACAGCACGACGCCGGCGATGCGGAAGTCGAGGCCGCCGATGCGCAGGTCGTCGCCGAGCCGCAGGTGCAGGCGCGCCAGGAGGTCCGAGGCGACCACCGTGGTGTCGGGCGCCAGCAGCTCGGCGAGCGGCCGCGCCGGCTTCAGCACCAGCGTGCCGTAGAAGGGGTAGGTGCCGGTGACCGCCTTGAGCTCGACCAGCTGGCTGGGTCCGGGCCGGCCGGCAATGCGCGACGGCGCGGCGACCACGGTCGGCGCTTCCTCGATGCGGGTCCGCTCGACGCCGGCGGTCCCCGCGGTGGGATCGAAGCTGGGCGGCAGCGGGCGGTTGCCGACGATCGCCAGGTCCGCGGCGAGCAGCTGGCGGGCTTCGACCCGGATGCCGTCGTCGAGGCTCGAGGACAGCCCCGCCACCGCCACCACCGCCGCGACGCCGACCGACAGGCAGGCGACGAAGAACGCCAGCCGCGCGCGCGTGCCGCGCGACTCCCGTCCCAGGGTGCGAAGGTAGAGCGAGGCTCTCAACGTCCCACCACCGCCACCGGAGAATCGGCGTGCAGGGCGGCTGCCGGCGCCGCCGCGGGTGCCTCCGCGCGCTCCGGCAGCCCGGTGGCGCGCTCGATGCGGCCGTCGAGCAGGTGGATCTGGCGGTCGGCGAGCGCCGCCACCGCGGCGTCGTGGGTGACCAGCACCAGCGTCGTGCCCTCGCGCCGGCGCAGTCCGGTCATCAGGTCGAGGACGATGCGGCCGGTCGCCCCGTCGAGGTTGCCGGTGGGCTCGTCGGCGAGCAGGATCGGCGGGCGGGCGGCGAAAGCGCGCGCCAGGGCGACCCGCTGCTGCTCGCCGCCGGAGAGCTGGCTCGGGTAGTGGTGGCCGCGGTCGGCGAGGCCGACGGCGGCCAGCAGCTCGTCGGCGCGCGCCGGCGGGTCGGAGAGTCCGCGCAGCTCCGCGGGCAGCAGCACGTTCTCGCGCGCGGTGAGGTTGCCGAGGAGCTGGAAGCTCTGGAAGACGAAGCCGATCTTCTGGCGGCGCAGCAGCGCCAGCTCGTCCTCCGACAGGCCGGAGATGGGCTGCCCGTCGATGCGCACCTCGCCGGCGGTCGGCCGGTCGAGCCCCGCCATCAGGGCGAGCAGTGTCGACTTGCCGCTGCCCGACGGCCCCAGGACGGCGACGAACTGGCCGGCGGGGATGGTCAGGTCGACGGCGTCGACGATCGTCAGCTCGCGGCCGCCCGACGGCAGCCGGCGGGTCAGCCGGATCAGCTCGATGCGGGGCGGCGCCGCCGGAGAGGCGGCCGGCGCGGGGTGGCTGGCCGTGGGCATGTGCGGACCTCGAATCTCGATTCGACGATCAGGTTGGGGGGCGATCCAGGCGGAGCCTCGGGGGGCGGTGCAGGCGGCGGCGGGCGGCGTAGAATCCGGCCATGCTGTTCATACGGCGCCAACTCGACCGCCTTACCCGCCAGTCGAGGAAATCGTCGCTGTACGGCCGCGGCTCCGATGGTCGCCAGTCGCGGCACTTCTCACTGGTCGGCCGCGGCTCCGGCTGTCGCCAGTCGCGGCACTTCTCGCTGGACGCAACTCTCGCTCTCCTGGTGGTTATTCCCTGGCTGCTGGCCGCCGGGGCGTGCCAGCGGGTAGAGCGTGGTGGCGCCGCGGCGGCGGCAGTCCCTTCCGGCGCGACGCCCGCGGCGGCCTCTCCCACGGCCGCACCCTCGCCGCGACCCGCGGCTCCGGCGCTGGCTCCGGCGGTGGTCTTTCTCGGCGACAGCCTGACCGCGGGGCTGGGCCTGCCCGCCGACCAGGCCTATCCGGCGTTGCTGGCGCGGGCGCTTGCCGGCGACGGCTACGCGGTGCGGGTGATCAACGCCGGCGTCTCGGGCGACACCTCGGCCGGCGGCCTGCGGCGCCTGCGCTGGCTGCTCGCGCAGCACCCGGCGGTCGTGGTGGTGGGCCTTGGCGGCAACGACGCCCTGCGTGGCCAGCCGCCCGCCGAGATCGAGCGCAACTTGCGCGCGATCGTGACCCAGGCACGGCAGGCCGGCGCCCAGGTGCTGCTGCTCGGCATGCAGATCCCGCCCAATTACGGACCGGATTACACCAGCGCCTTCGCCGCGATCTATCCGCGCATCGCCCGCGAGCTGCACGTGCCGCTGGTGCCGTTCCTGCTCGCCGGGGTCGGCGGCGTCGCCGAGCTGAACCAGACCGACGGCATCCATCCCACCGCCGAGGGGCAGGTGAAGGTGGCGGCCAACGTCAAGCCCTACCTCGAGGACCTGCTGCGCCAGTCGCGCCGCGCCGCCGGTTAGCCCGGCACACACCTGGCGGGCGGGTCAGGGAAGCCGGGCCGGGGCGCCGTCACTCGTCAGGCCCGGGCAGCCGCTTCGCTTCGTCCCAGAGGGCGTCCATCTCGGCGAGCGTCGCCTCGCCGAGCCGCCGGCCGCGTGCGGCGAGACCCTTCTCGACGTGCTCGAAGCGCCGCCGGAACTTGCGGTTCGCGGCGGCCATGGCGGCCTCCGGATCGATCTCAAGCTTGCGCGCCAGGTTGGCGACGGTGAACAGGAGGTCTCCCACCTCCTCGCGCACCGCCTGCACGGCGCCCGCCGCGAGGGCGCGGCGCAGCTCGCCGATCTCTTCCTCGGCCTTTGCCAGCACCGCCGCCGCGTCGGGCCAGTCGAAGCCGACGCCGGCCGCCTTCTGGGTCAACCGGTAGGCGCCGAGCAGCGCCGGCAGGGAGACGGGAACGCCCCCCAGCAGCGAGGCGCGTCCCGGCTCCTCCTGCAGCTTGCGGCGCTCCCAGGCGGCGCGCACCGCCGCCGCGTCGGCCAGCTCCTCGTCGCCGAAGACGTGCGGGTGGCGGGCGACCATCTTGCGCCGCACCCCGTCGATCGCCCCCGCCACGTCGAAAGCTCCGGCCTCGGCGGCGAGACGGCCGATGAACGCCACCTGGAACAGCAGGTCCCCGAGCTCGCCGGCGATCTCCCGCCAGTCGCGGCCGTCGATCGCCGCCGCCAGCTCGTGCGCCTCTTCGAGCAGGTACGCGCGCACCTCGCCCAGGCCCTGCTCGCGGTCCCATGGACAGCCGTCCGGGGCGCGCAGGCGCTCGACCAGGTCGAGCAGGGGCCGCAGATCGGCCGTCGTTCCCGGGTCGGGCGGCGGCTGCCGGGGCGGATCGGAAGGAGCTGGCATGGGTCCCCCTCAGCCGGCGCCAGGGCCGGCGGTCGCGGTCGCTGCCTGGCGGGAATCGGCGGGCCGTGACACGATGGCTGCCCGAGATCTCCCGAGCCGTGGCGGCTTGCTCTCGTCGCGGTGCGCTTGTACGATTTTTGCGCAAAACCCCGAGCGGCGCGGCTGGACCCGAGGAGTGGAGGTGCCGGTGAGCAAAGAAAGCAAGGAGATCAAGATCACCGACAAGCGCATGTTCACGGCCGACGGTGAGTTGCGCCAAGAGTACCGCTTCCTCGAGGAAAAATCGACCGCCCCTGCTGCGGCCGCCGCGACCTCGGCTGCCGTGGCCTCGGGCGACCCTGCCGCCGGAGCTCCTGCCGCCGTGCCGCCCGCGAGGCCGGCGGGCTCGGCAGGTCCGGCGCAGCCGCGGGATGTCGCCGGCGCGCGCCCCGAGCCGTCCGCCGCCGCCTCCGGCCGCGCCACCGGACCGGCCGCAGCCTCGGGACGCGGCGAGCTCTATTCGGAGGAGTATCCTGGGCGTCCGGAACGCCCGGAGCGCTCCGAACGCTTCGAGCCAGCCGGCGGCGCCGCGGACGACTCCGCCGCCCGCCTCGAACTCCCCGGCACGCCGCCGGGCCTCGGCGCGAGCTTCTACGACCTGGCGGCGATGCTGGCGGAGCCGGTCGCCATCTACCTCGGCGACCTCGAGCTGCCGGACGGCCAGTCCGCCGAGAACCTGGAGATGGCCCGCCTGCACATCGACCTGCTGGACATCTTGCGCCAGAAGACCGCGGGAAACCTGACCGCCCAGGAGTCCGCCTTCCTGGAGGACCTGCTCTACCGCCTGCGGGTCCGTTATGTCCAGAAGCGCGGCTAGGCTGGCAGCGCTGCCCGCCGCGCGCGCCGCCCTGCCGGTCATGCCCGCGCCATCCTCGCCGTCCTCGCCGCGCCGTCCTCGCCGTCCTCGCCGGCCCCGCCGTCCTCGCCAGCCGCGCCAGCCGCGCCGTCTGCGCTGGCCGCGGATCCTGGCCGCGGCTGCCCTCGCCCTGGCGTTGCCGCGGCTGGCTCCGGTCCCGGCCCTCGCCGCGCCGCTCTTGCCGCCGGCGGCGGGCGAGGGAGCGTCCACGCAGCGGGGCGCCGGCTTCGAGGTCACCCCGGTCGTGCGCCAGCAGCTGAAGCGGATCCAGGAGCAGTGGTTGCAGTGGGTGAGCGCCGCCGACCGCGCGCACTCGGAGGCGGCGGTCGGCGAGATGCTGGCCACCGCCGAGCAGCTCGGCATGACCCGGCTGCCCGATCTCTCGCTCGGGGCCGTGGCCTGGGCGATGGAGGCGGCGCGGCGCAAGGACTTCGCGCGCGCCGGCTGGTCGCTCGCGGCCGCCGAGCGGCTCGATCCGGGGCGCCCCGACGTCGCCTTCGCCGAAGCCTCCGTGGCCCGGGCCGCCGGCGCGTACCCGCGCTTCGCGGCGGCGCTGTGCCGCGCCTATCCGCGGCTGTTGCTGCTGCCGCTCGAGCGCTACCTCTGGCTGCAGGACCTGCTGATCTGGAGCCTCTACCTGCTGCTCCTGACCGGCGGCCTGTTCGTCGGCGCCCTGATGGCGACGCGAGGCGGCGGCCTGTTCCACGATCTCTCGCGCTGGATCGGGCGGCGGCTGCCTCGCGAGCTCGCGGTGGCCCTCGCCGCGGCCGCCCTGCTCTGGCCGCTGGCGCTGCCCGGCCGGCTCACCTGGCTGTTGCTGCTCTGGTCGCTGCTGCTGTGGGGCTATGCCTCGTCCAGCGAACGGGCCGTGCTGGTCGGTCTCTGGCTGCTGCTCGGCTCGGGGCCGCTGCTGCTCGCGGCGCAGGAGCGGTCGGTGGCGGTGCGGCTGTCACCGCCGGTCAAGGCGCTCGAGAGCTTGCGCCAGCGCCGCCTCTACGGCGGGCTGTTCGCCGACCTCGGGCTGCTGCGCTCGAGCCTTCCCGACAGTCCCGCCGTCAAGCTGCTGCTGGCCGACGTTCACCGCCTCCTGGGACAGTGGGAGCTCGCCCGCGGGCTCTACGGTGACGTGCTCGCCGTCCAGCCGCAGAATGCCTCCGCCCTGCTCGATCTCGGCGTCTACGCTTACAATCGCGGCGACACCGGCAGCGCCATCCAGTACTTCCAGCAGGCTGCCGCGGCCGACAAGCGCCACGCCGCGCCCGCGTTCTACGACCTCAGCCAGGCCTACACCGAGGGTTATCTCTTCGACGACGCGCGCGACGCGCTCTCGCGGGCCAAGGTCATCGACGCGGAGCGGGTCGATCGCTGGCTGAGCAACGCCGAGCAGGTGCGGGTGGTGACCGCCGGCGGTGGCCTGGCCCTGATCTCGGACATCGAGGGCAGCCTGCTCGGTCAGGCCGGCGGTCTCGACCTGGTGCGGCACGGCGCGGCCCTGGCGGTGGCCGTGGGCGTCATCCTGCTGGCCGTCGCGCTGCACCTCGCCAGGCGCCGGTACGGCTACAGCGAGGCCCAGTTCCAGTGGCGCCTCGGGCATCGCGGCCTCGACACCTGGCGGCGCGTCCTCGTGCCCGGCCTGGTGTCGGCCGAGGCCGGCGACGGCGCCCGCGCCTTCCTGGCGCTGCTGGCGCCGGTGGCGCTGCTCACGCTGCCGCGGTTCGAGCGCCTCGGGTATCGCATCCCCTGGGGGTACGACCCGGGCAACGCCGTGTCCTGGGCGCTCGCGGTCGCGGGACTGCTGCTCTACCTCGGAGCGAGGCTGCGCTGGGAGCTGCGCAACGCCGTATGAGCATCGCCCACATCGCCCGCATCGCCCGCCTCGCCACCGTCGCGGCATGGGCCGTGGTTCGCGCCCGCGGCGCCGCCGCGAGAGCGGCGAGGAGGGCGGAGCGGGCGCCCTCGGAGGTCGTTCCCGATGTCGGTTGAAGGCAGCCTGGACCTCTTCAGCCTGCCGGAGATCCTGCAGATGATCTCCCAGCAAGGCAAGACCGGCATCCTGACCATCCAGGGACAGCAGGACATCGTCGCCATCTCTTTCCTCGCCGGGCGCATCGTCGCCGCCGACTCCCTGGCCCACACGGTCGAGGAAGGGCTGGCGAAGCTGCTGGCCGGCGAGGGGCTGCTGAGCGCCGCGGAGCTGGCGCGCGCCGGCGCCGAGCACCAGGCCAGCGGCGGCCGCCTCCTCGATCTGTTGGTGGAGCGGCGGTACCTCACCCGTCCGCAGCTGCTCGCCGCCCTGCGCTTGCAGACGATCCGCCAGCTCGAGGCGCTGCTCCGCTGGCAGGCGGGCGACTTCAAGTTCTACGGCGGCGACGAGGTCTCCTACGAGGAAGGCTTCGAGCCGATCTCGGTCGAGGACCTGCTGCTGCGGACGCTGGCCGACTTCGCCGGTCCGCCCTCGCCGCCGGCCCCGCCGCGGCCGGCGGCCCTGGCCGCCGTCCCCAGCCCCCGCGGCGAGACGGCCGCCGGCGCCGCCGTCCCGGTTCCGCCGCCGGGAGCGGCACCCGCCGGCGGTGCGGCGATCGGCCGGCGCCCTGCGGCGCGGAGCAGGGCGGACAGCGGCGAGCTCTGGCTGCCGCAGGTGCCGGAGTTGCCGGAGGTGACGGCGTCCACGGCGCCGCGGGAGACCACCCCGACGGCGGCCGGACCTCCCAGGTCGCCGGTGCCGCCACGGGGCGGTCCGCTGGGCACGGTCCCGGGGGGCACGCCCGCGAGCGCGGCGCCGGCCGTGCCGGCCGCGCCGGCGGCCACGGCAGGCGACCTCGCCGCGGCCGCCACGGTGCCCTGGCCGGCCGCGGCGCTGGAGCATCCCCCGACCCCGCCGCCGACCCCGCCGCCGGTGCGGCCGCGCGGCACGGCCGCCGGGCTGGTCAAGCCGCCCGGGCCGCCGGCGCCGGGAGGCCCCGTGATGGCTCCCACGGCGACCGCGCGGGCGGGAACCATGTGGACCCCGACCCTCGTGCCTCCCGATGCGCCGCCAGCCGGCCCTGCCGGCAGGCCGGCGGCGCCTACCACCGCGGGCGTCCGCTGGCCGGCCGCGGCGGACGGGCAGCCGGCGGCCGGCGAGGACCGCCGAGCGACGCCTCCCGGAGGGCTCTCCCCCGAGAGCGCTCCCACCGGGCCGCTGCCGAAGCGGTTCCGCCAGATGCAGATCGAGCGGCCGGAGCGGCTGGTGCCGCTGGCCTACAGGGTGGCGGCGGCCGGCCTCGCCGTGGCGGCGGCCGCCGCGCTGATCGTCGCGGCGCGGCAGGCCCCGGAGGGGGTGCTGCTGTCCCTGCCCTGGGAGCAGGAGGAGCGCATCGCCTTCGTGCGCAACCAGCGGGAATCGCTGTACGGCAAGATCGAGGCCGCCGCCAAGACCGCCTTCCTGCGCGACGGGCGCTTCCCGGACCAGCTCGGACAGCTGCGCGACTCAGGCCTCCTGTCGCCCGCCGATCTCGCCGACCCGGCAGGCGAACTGCTCTACTCGGTCCGCGAAGACGGCTACACCCTGCAAGCCACCGAAGCCGGCAAGCCCCTCGCCGACGCGGACACCAGCGGCTCGATCGCCGGCAACTTCCTCCTCGACCCGTCCTTCTACCAGAACAGCACCCAGAAAGGGCCGCCGATCGTCTTGCTGGATTAGTAGCCCCGGGCCGCTCCCCAAGCGGCGAGACCTTGGCGGCCCCAGAGGCCCGCGGAGAGATGAAGGAGGGCCGTCAGCGGCGGGACACCCCCGGGCCGACCTTTGGGCGAGGCAGCGAAGTCCTCCGCCGGCCTGCGCCAGACCGAAGCTGCCGCCCAAAGGGAGGCCCGGGGGTGTCCCGCCGCTGACGGCCCGGCCAGACCAGACTTCCGATCCCGCAAGGGAATAAATCTGCGCGCCAGATTGTCAACCTGGATGTGGCGTGGATTTGACAGGGCGCCACTAAGGTTTTAAAATCTCGAGCCATGCCGGGCTGCGCTTCGAGGGCCCCGCGATGAGGCAAGGAGGAGACGAGTGAGCAAGATCATCGGTATCGACCTGGGCACGACGAACAGCGTCGTGGCCGTCATGGAGGGCACCGAGGCGAAGGTGATCCCGAATGCCGAGGGCAACCGCACCACGCCTTCGGTCGTGGCCTTCACCAAGGGCGGCGAGCGCCTCGTGGGCCAGGTCGCCAAGCGCCAATCCGTCACCAATCCCAAGAACACCATCTTCTCGATCAAGCGCTTCATGGGGCGCAAGTTCTCGGAGGTGTCCGAGGAGATGAAGATGGTCCCCTACACCGTGGAGCGCGCCGACAACGGCGACGTCCGCATCGTCGTCGAGGGCAAGAAGTTCTCGCCGCCCGAGATCTCGGCGATGATCCTGGGCAAGCTCAAGCAGGCCGCCGAGGACTACCTCGGCGAGAAGGTCGAGCAGGCCGTGATCACCGTGCCCGCCTACTTCAACGACTCGCAGCGCCAGGCCACCAAGGACGCCGGCAAGATCGCCGGCCTCAACGTCGAGCGCCTGGTGAACGAGCCCACGGCGGCGGCCCTGGCCTACGGCCTGGACAAGAAGAAGGACCAGACCATCGCGGTCTACGATTTCGGCGGCGGCACCTTCGACATCTCGATCCTCGAGGTGGGCGAGGGCGTCGTCGAGGTCAAGGCCACGAACGGCGACACCCACCTGGGCGGCGACAACATCGACCAGCGGGTGATCGACTGGCTGCTCGAGGAGTTCAAGAAGGACCAGGGCATCGACCTCGGCAACGACCCGATGGCCCTGCAGCGCCTGAAGGAAGCCGCCGAGAAGGCCAAGATCGAGCTGTCCTCGGCCGTCGAGACCGACATCAACCTGCCCTTCATCACCGCCGACGCCTCCGGTCCGAAGCACCTCAACCTGCGCCTGACCCGGAGCAAGCTCGAGCAGCTGGTCGAGGACCTCGTGCAGCGCTCCATGGGCCCGTGCAAGCGCGCCCTCGAGGACGCCAAGGTCGCCGCCAAGGACATCGACGAGGTGGTGCTGGTGGGCGGCCAGACCCGCATGCCGGCGATCCAGAAGGTGGTCCGCGACTTCTTCGGCAAGGAGCCGCACAAGGGCGTCAACCCGGACGAGGTCGTGGCGGTCGGCGCCGCCATCCAGGGCGGCGTGCTGCGCGGCGACGTCAAGGACGTCGTGCTGCTCGACGTCACGCCGCTGTCGCTCGGCATCGAGACGCTGGGCGGCGTCTTCACCAAGATGATCGACCGCAACACCACCATCCCGGCCCGCAAGACCGAGGTGTTCTCGACCGCCGCGGACAACCAGACCTCGGTCGAGGTGCACGTGCTGCAGGGCGAGCGCGAGATGGCGCGCTACAACCGCACCCTCGGCAAGTTCCACCTCGACGGCATCCCGCCGGCGCAGCGCGGCCGGCCGCAGATCGAGGTGGCTTTCGACATCGACGCCAACGGCATCGTGCACGTCTCGGCGAAGGACCTCGGCACCGGCAAGGAGCAGAAGATCACCATCACCTCCTCCTCCGGCCTCAGCGACGGCGAGATCGAGCGCATGGTCAAGGAGGCCGAGTCGCACAGCGACGAGGACAAGGAGCGCCGCCGGCAGGTCGAGACCCGCAACCAGCTCGACGCCCTGGTCTACAACACCGAGAAGACCTACAACGAGCACAAGGAGAAGCTCGGGCCGGACGAGAAGGGACAGCTCGAGCAGGCGCTCGCCGAGGCCAAGCAGGCGCTCGAGACCGAGGATACCGACAAGATGAAGCAGGCGATCTCGCGTCTCGAGCAGGCCGCGCACAAGCTGGCCGAGCGGCTCTACCAGACCGACCAGGGCGCGGCGGCCGGCGCCGGCGGTCCGGGCGGCGGCGCGGGTGCCGCCGGCGGCCCCGGCGGTCCGGGCGGCGGCGGCGCGGGCCAGGGCGGCGGCCGGTCGTCGTCATCGTCGTCGTCGCCAGGCGGCGGCGGGGGCGGCGCCTCCGACGAGGTGATCGACGCCGAGTACGTCGACGTGGACGAGAAGCGTTGAGCCCCTCGCCATGCCCCCGTTCCGCAAGATCTACCTCGACGAGCTGACGCGGATCCAGGACCGCATCAACAGCCTGTTCGAGCGGGCCCTGGTCTCCGCGGAGATCGAGGAGCGCGAGTCCGGCGCGCCCGGCAGCTGGGCGCCGGCCGTCGACGTGATCGAGACCGCGGACTCCTACCTGCTGTTCGCGGAGCTCTCGGGGGTGCGGCGCGAGGACGTGCAACTGCAGGTGCGGGAGCGGCGGCTGGAGCTGTCCGGCCGCCGCCAGCCGCCCGGCGAGCATCGCAACTTCCTTCGCATGGAGCGCAGCTACGGCCCGTTCCGCCGCACCTTCGACCTCGGCGCGGCGATCGACCCGGACGGCATCTCCGCCGGCCTCGACCGCGGCATCCTGCGCGTCCAGATCCCCAAGCTGGCGGCCGCGAGCAAGTGAGAGGCGACGCCTGATGCCAGCCCGGGGCCGTCCAGGCCGACCCAAGTACGTGATGATCAGCGTGGTGGCCGAGCGCTACGGCATCCACCCGCAGACCCTGCGTCTCTACGAGCGCGAGGGCTTGATCAAGCCGGCGCGCAGCTCCGGCAACACCCGCCTCTACGACGACGAGGCGATCCGCCGCCTCGAGATCATCCTCGCCCTGACACGCGACCTCGGCGTCAACCTCGCCGGCGTCGAGGTCATCCTCAACATGAAGGAGCACATGGAGCAGATGCAGGGCGAGGTCGACCGCCTGCTCGAGTACGTCCGCCGCGAGGCGGCCGACCGCCGCCAGGCGATGGAGCGCCAGGGCGCGCTGGTCAAGGTCCAGGGCGGCCCGCTGAGCAAGCGCTACTCGTAAAGAATTCCCTCCTTTCTCCGGCGGCTAGCGCGCTCCCGCGTGCTACGATTTCGCCATGGCAGTCCAGGATATCGAGCGAGCGGTCTGTCCGAGTTGCGGCGGGCGCGGGTGGGTGGTGGAGCTCGACGGCGGCGCCGGCACCGCGCGCCCCTGCTTCTGCCGGCAGTACGAGGTGCTGCCGCGGCTGATCGCGGCGGCCGGCATCCCGGACCGCTACCGCGAGTGCCGGCTGGCCAACTTCCGGGTGCCGGGCGGCACGACGCCGAGGTACCCCGAGCTGGTGGCGGCGCGGGCGGCGGTGCAACGTTACGCCAACGACTTCCTGACCCCGGAGGGCTTCACCCACTCGGGGCTGCTGTTCATCGGCCCTCCGGGGGTCGGCAAGACCCATCTCGCGGTGAGCGTGCTCTTCGAGGTGATGGAGCGGTACTCGGTGCGCTGCCGCTTCGTCGAGCTGAACAGCTTCTTCAACCAGATGCAGTCCACCTTCGGCCAGGCGTCGTCGGAATCGACCCAGGCCGTGCTTGCGCCGCTGATGGAGACCCAGCTGCTGGTGCTCGACGAGCTGGGTACCCAGCAGCCGACGCCCTGGATCCGCGACGTCCTCTACCTGGTGATCAACACCCGCTACACCCGCCGGCTCCCCACCATCTTCACCACCAACTACCGGCTGCCCGCCGTCGCGCCGGAGGCCGCGCCGGGCAAGGGCCGCAGCCTGGATCGCGGGCGAGATCCCGACCCGACTTGGGACGAGGCGGCCCCGCTCGGCAGCCGCCTGCCGGCGATGCTGGTCAGCCGCCTCTACGAGATGGCCCAGCCCATCCTGCTCACCGGGGTGGACGACTTCCGGCTGCAGACCGTCCAGAAGGTCCGCAGGCGATGACCGGCAGCCCCGGTGCTGCTGGCGTCCGGCAACTCTCCCACCTCCGCTCCGTCGTCGCCGCCTTGGCGCTGCTCGTGGCCGCCAGCTGTACGCCGAGCACCCCGCATCCGGTGAGCAGGCCGGCTCCCCCGGCCGGGCCCCGGGCCCAGGGGGGGACGGTGGCGTCACAGGCTCCTGCTGCGGCTCCGGCTCCGGCGCCCGGGAAGGCTGGTGCTTCTGGAAACCTCGGCGCCCCCGGCGCCTCGCGCCCTCCGCTACGCGTCGAGCCGGTCGGCGAGGCGGTGCCGGTGCCGCCCATCCTCCTCAAGGTCGGCCTGGCCAGCGACCTGCCCGCCGTCTCCCTGCCGTGCTGCGAGGCCGGACTGCGGCTCTCGGCCGGCGGCAAGGTGGTGGCGGCGGTCACCGCGATCCGCGTCGAGCCGGCGGCGGCCGGCTCGCAGGCGGGCATCTACCGCCTGCAGGTGGCGGCGCTGCGCGACGAGCGCCAGGCGCAGGACCTGGCGCGCCGCCTCGAGCGCGACACCGGCCAGCCGGGCGACGCGCACTTCGACGCCGGCATCGACCTCTACCGGGTGAGGATCGGACGCTACGCGACCCGGGAGGCGGCCGACGCCGACCTGCGGCGGCTGTCGACGATCGGCGTCACCGGGGCCTTCGTGGTCTACGAGGGCGGCAGCGTCTCGCAGCCGGCGCTGCGGGTGACCCAGGGGGACGCCTCCGCGGTCTACCCCGGCCGCTGGCTGGCCATCGACCCGGCCGGCGAGGGCGGCATCCGCGTGCAGGGGCACCGCTATCGCGGCCGCATCCTGGTGTACCTGAACGACCGCGACACCCTCAACCTGATCGACGAGCTGCCGGTCGAGGAGTACCTGCGCGGGGTGGTGCCCAGCGAGATGGGACCCGAGCAGTACCGCCAGCTCGAGGCGCTCAAGGCGCAGGCCGTGGCGGCCCGCACCTACACCCTGCGCAACCTCGGCGAGTTCTCGCGCGAGGGGTATGACATCTGCGCCACGCCGCGCTGCCAGGTCTACGGCGGCATGGACGCCGAGCATCCGCTCTCGGACCGTGCGGTGTCGGAGACGGCCAGCCAGGTGCTGATCTACGGCGGCCAGCTGGTCGACGCCCTCTACAGCTCGACCTGCGGCGGCCACACCGAGGACGTGAAGGTGATGTTCCCGCTCAAGGAGGACGAGCCGTACCTCAAGGGCGTCCCGTGCATGGAGGAGGGGTTGCAGCGCCTGGACGGCGACCTGCCGGCGGGCATCCCGTTCCCGGCCGGCCTGACGCGGCGCCTCCTGCCCACCTTCGCGACCGGCGCCACGCCGGTCAAGGAGCTGGCATCGCGCATCGAGCACCTGGCCCTGCTCGCCGGGCTGCCGGCGCCCGACAACGACCGGCTGACTTCGCTCGACCGCCGCCAGGTGGCGCGCTTCGTGTCGTCGTCGTTCGACCTGGCGCTGGACGCCAAGGTGCTCTTGGCGCCGCAGGACGTCGCCTACCTGGTCAAGGACCCGCCGCCGGATTGGAGCGAGGAGGACCGGCGCCGCGCCGCCTACCTGGCGAAGAGCGGCCTGCTGACCGGTCCGCCCGACCAGCCGCTGCGCGAGGACGAGGTCGAGCGGATGCTGCTGGCGCTCGCCGAGATGCTGCAGGTGGTGCGCCGCGAACCGGTCTCCTTCCTGTCGCTGGTCGACGGCAAGCTGACGGTGCGCTCGGGCAAAGAGGACCGGACGATCGCCATGCCGGAGCGGCTGGCCACCTTCCGCAAGCGCGGCGCCGAGCTGACCGCCGCCGGCCTGGCGCTGGTGCCGGGCGACAACCTGACCCTCTTCTGGCAGGACACCCACCTGCTCGCCGCCGTCCAGGACATCAACCTGGAAGGGGTTGCCTTCGACCGCACCAGCTCCTACAGCTCGTGGAGCCGGTACCACAGCGATGCGCAGCTGGCGGCGACCATCGGCACGCGCTTCCCCGGCCTCGGGTTCCGGACCTTCGAGATCCTCGAGCGCGGCATCTCCGGCCGCGTCGGCAAGATCCGCATCGAAGGCGACGAGGGCCGCACCGCCGAGGTGGACGGCCTGGCGGTGCGCTGGACGCTGGACGTCCCGGACACCCTCTTCACCGCCAAGCGCCTCGCCCCTCCCCGCCGCGAGGCCGGCTGGCTCTTCACCGGCCGCGGCTGGGGCCACGGCGTCGGCCTCTGCCAGGTCGGCGCCTACGGCATGGCCCAGCGCGGCCACACCTACCGCGAGATCCTCTACCACTACTACTCCGGGGTCGAGCTCTCGCGAGTCCGCCTCGAGCCGGCGCCCGGCCAGAAGGACCCCGGTGGGCAGGGCCGGTGACGGACGCCGGCCTCGCCCCCTACATCGATCACACCCTGCTGCGGCCGGACGCCCCTGCCTCGGCCATGGAGCGGCTGGCCGCCGAAGCCGCCGAGCACGGCTTCGCCTCCGTCTGCCTGCCGCCAGTCCACGTCGCCGCCGCCGCCCGCGCCCTCGCCGGCACCGCCGTCCGCACCGGCACCGTGATCGCCTTCCCCTTCGGCTACCACCACCCCGACATCCGCATCGCCGAATCCCGGCAAGCCATCCAGGACGGCGCCCAGGAGCTCGACACGGTCATGAACCTCTCCTGGTTCGCCGGCGGCGAGGACCAGCGGGTGCTTGACGACCTCGCCGCCTGGGTCCAGGCAGCAAGAGGCGAGAGGGCCGGCCTCACCTTGAAGGTCATCCTGGAGACGGCGCTCCTAACCCCGGACCAGAAGATCCGAGCCGCCCGCCTCGTCGTCGCCGCCGGCGCCGACTTCGTGAAGACCTCGACCGGCTTCTACCCGCCGAACCCGCCGGCTGCGGCAGATCCGGCGGCCGCCCGCGCCCGGGCCGTCGAGGACGTCGCCCTGCTGGTGCGTACGGTGGGCCCCGCCGTCGGTGTCAAGGCCTCCGGAGGCATCCGCGACGCCGCAACGGCCCGCGCCCTGATCGCCGCCGGTGCCAGGCGCCTCGGCACCTCGAGCGGCCTGGCAATCATCGGCGCCGGGCGCACGTAGCTGGCAGGCCCGCGGTGGGCTCGTGCGCGGCCGAAGGAAGACTGCGCGCCGGCGAACGCGCAGTCATTGCCTGGCTTCCCGGCAACCACCTGCCCTGCACGCCGCGTCCGGTCATTCCAGCTAGTCGACCTCACCCATTGCGCGAGTATGCTATTCTTTTCGTACCTACAAAGGAGGCAATCATGGATATCTCAACAGCGATGTTGTCTGGCCGTTGGGAAGTCGAGGTGCTGCCCCTCGACCAGAAAGTCAATCTCGTAGCCGGGCAGGGGGACGAACTCACAGTGGAATGCAACTCCTGGTGTCGCACCAAGCGCCCTGCACTCGACGACGCGGTGGGTCTGCCGCTCTCCACGGTCACCGTCGAGGTGGTGCATCTGGCGGGGAGAAGCGAGGTAGGCACCTTCACTATCTCCATGTTCGAGAAGGATCTGTTTGGTGGGCTACGACTGGACACGACTGGCAAGCCCTTCCTAGGTGACCCGGATGTGCCGAACTTCTGGCTGGAAGGCCGGATGACCATTAAGCTGAAGCTCGCTGGTAGCAATCAGGTGCTATCGCTTGTCAGCCGCAAGCCGGTCCTGCAGACCGGCCGTGCCACGTCCTGGCCTCCTTACAACACTGTCATGCGTGATGTATCGGGCCCCAACGAATACGTGCCGGTCGACAAACAGGACGGCGATCCGATCTTGATCCTCTGGTCCGGTTCGATCACCATCGAGGGCCAGCCCTCGCCTTTCCTGGCGACCGACATTCCCATCCGCTCGTTTAACTACGTTGAGACCGGTGACGTCGGTCGGATCGACGGTGTAGTGCTCCGGTGGGACGATGTCCGCGCTCAGGTCGCCGAGATTGATCACTTCCATGTCTACAAACGGGTCTATGGCGTCGACCAAGCCCATGGGCCGTGGCAGCAGATCGGCGGTCATCTGCGAGAAAACACCCTCCTCGACAAGACCTTTGACGGTTCGGCGGCGGTGACGTATAAGGTGCGCCAGATCATGGTCGATGCCCTCGGCGACGAGGTCATGGGATGCGGCAATGAGACCGAGTTCACGGTGCCGGCGCTGCCGTCCAATCGAGCCCAGCTGTTCGCTGCAGGTTTCAAGTAGAACGCTCGGGTGATGACGGCCGCGCCCTCACACTGGCCGGTGAAGGAGCCGTTGCTCGCGGTTGATGAGATCCAGGGCGACGTTCTTGCAGGACTCGGCAAGAGATTCGAGACGCTGGTCTTCCTCGCTAGCGGACGACTCTCCCAGTTTAAGAGGTGGCTTCGCGATCTCGTTCCGCAGATCACCACCACTGCCGAGGTACTGGCCGCCAAACGAGTGCCGAGAAGCAGAAGACCGGGAAACGATCGCCGGGTGTCGCCCATCGTCTGGATTAACCTGGCCTTCTCCTGGCAGTCACTGCGGCGTCTGGCCGCCGACCACGATCTATTCACGGATAGAGCCTTTCGCGAGGGCCTCGCCCGGCGATCCGCCCTCCTGGGCGACCCGCAGGAGGATATCTCCGAGGGCAGTCCACGACGGTGGCTGGTCGGCGGCCCAGGCAACGAGGCGGATGCAGTCCTCATCGTGGCCGGCGACGACCGCAGGACTGTTGGAAGGGTGGTCGCGGATCTTGAGCATCGCCTGCGGAACGCCGGTGGTGGTCATGTCCTCTTCGTCGAAACCGGAGCTAGGTTCTCGGGACGCGTGGCTGGAAACGAGCATTTCGGTTTCCGCGATGAGGTCTCGCAGCCGGGAGTTCGCGGTCTCGTGTCCGCGATCCCGCCGAAACCTTTAACGCCGCGGTACGACGCGAGCGACCCCGCTCATGGCAAGCCCGGCGAGATTCTGGTCTGGCCGGGGGAATTCGTGTTCGGATATCCGGGACAGAACTCGCAGGGATCGCTCTGCGTCCCCGGACCGGATCCTCTCCACAGATCCGCCCCCTCTTGGGCGCGCCACGGCTCCTTTCTGGTCGTGCGTCGTCTACGGCAGAACGTCTACGCGTTCCACCGGTTCGTGAACGAATCGGCACGCCGGCTCGCCATCCCTCCGGCATTGTTGGCCGCGCAGCTCATTGGTCGCTGGACTTCGGGTGTCTCTCTGGTGCGGAGCGCAGCGGATGGCGGCAATCAGCGACCGAACGAGCGACTGCTCGACAGCTTCGTCTACCAGGGTAGTTGTGAAGTGGTCGAAGGCGACCGCAGGCGCCCACTACCGGCGGACGCAGCCGGCACTCGGTGCCCGGTCTCTGCCCACATTCGGAGGATGCACCCTCGCGACATTCGGTCCCGAGAAGGCAACACCTTCCCCAACCCGTCTGACACTCAGACGCATCGCCTGCTCCGCCGCGGCATCCCATATGGCCGATCCTCGCGCTCGACACCGGAGGCCCCAATCGAGGACTGCATCGACCGCGGGCTTCTCTTTCTTTGTTATCAGACTTCAATCGAGAATCAGTTCGAGTTCGTGGTGCGGCGTTGGGCAAATGAGCCGAACTTCCCCGAGCCGCTCAGCGGGCACGACCCGATCATCGGCCAGAACTCCAGAAGTCTGTGCCGTCAGCGCACGTTTCGCGTGGCGTCTGGTGGCGGCTGCACCTTAACCACCGCTTTGGAATGGGTTGTGCCTACGGGGGGTGGCTACTTCTTTTCGCCCTCCGTTGGTGCGCTGTGGATGCTTTGCTCCTGACCCGCTGACCCGCCGCGGCGACTCGGCCTCCCGCGTACGGAGATCGCTCAGGTGGATGAGATCTCGTCGCCTGGGCGTCCTGAGCGGTTTGGCCCGGCCGTCTCCGACCCTCACCCATCGGTTCTAATGGAGCCGCCCGCGCTCGCGGAAATTGGCTGCCGCGTCAGGATGAAAGGCGAGTTCGGTTTCGGGAGCAGTAGCCACAAGTAGCCATCGAGGCGATCAGCCACTTGTCCGTGCTGACGCGCGCCCCTCGCGCCGTGCCCGGAAGGCCACGTACAGCGACGGGACCGCGAGCAGGGTCACCAGCGTCGACAGGCCCAGCCCGCCGATGACCGCCAAGGCGAGGGGCTTCTGCAGCTCGGCGCCGGCGCCGATGCCGAGAGCCAGGGGCAGGAGGCCGAAGAGGGTGCAGAGGGTGGTCATGAGGATGGGCCGCAGGCGCACCCGCGCGGCGGCTTCGATCGCGTCGCGGAGGGGCGCGCCCTCGTCGCGCAGGCGGTGGGCGTAGTCGAGCATCACGATGCCGTTCTTGACCACCAGGCCGATGAGCAGGATCAGGCCCATGGCGGAGGAGACGTTGAGCTCGGTGCCGGTCAGCCAGAGCAGCGCGAAGGCGCCGCCCAGCGAGAGCGGGGCCGCGGCGAGCAGCAGGACCGCCGGCAGCCAGGCGCGGAACTGGAAGAGCAGGATCACCAGCACCAGCGAGGCGGCGACCGCGAAGACGGTGAGCAGCTCGCGGAAGGACTGGCGCTGCGACTCGTACTGGCCGCCGACCTCGACCGACGTGCCGGTCGGAAGGTGCAGCGAGCGCAGGCGCGACTGGATCTCGGCGACCGCGCCGCCGAGGTCGCGCCCCTCGAGGCGGGCGGTGAGCAGCGCCATCTGGCGCAGGTCCTCGCGGATCAACACGTTCTGGCCGGAGGCCGCGACCGGGCGGCCGAGGGTGGCGAGGGGCACCAGCGAGCCGTCGGCGCCCCGGATGCGGGTCGCGGCCAGCCAGGTCGGGTCGAGCCGGTAGCGGTCGGGATAGCGCACGCGCACCGGGATGGTGCGGTCCGGCAGGCGCAGCTCGGTCGAGACGTCGCCCAGCCAGTTGGCCGCCAGCTGGCCGGCCACCTGCTCGACGGTGAGCCCCAGGCGTCCGGCGGCCACCGGATCGATCTGCCAGGTGACCTCGGGATTGCCGCGCTCGACGCCGACCACGTCGACGACGCCGCGCACCTGGGAGAGCAGCGGCTCGACCTCGCCGGCGATGCGGCCGAGCGCCTCGGGGTCGTCGCCGAAGATCTTGATCTCGATCGGCGCCGCACTGCCCTCCAGGTCGCCCAGCATGTCCCCCAGGATCTGGGTGAACTCGACGTCGACGCCGGGGAGGGCCTCCTTCACCTTCGGCCGCAGGCCGGCGATCACCTCGTCGGCCGAGCGCCGGCGCTGTCCGCGCGGCTTGAGTCTCACCAGCACGTCGCCCTTGTTCTGCTGCGTCGCGAAGAGGCCCATCTCGGCGCCGGTGCGGCGCGAGAAGGAGGCCACCTCGGGCGTCGCCGCGACCAGCCGCTCGACGCCGCGGATCATGCGGTCGGTCTCCGCCAGCGCGGTGCCGGGAGGGGTCAGGTAGTCGATGACGAAGCCGCCCTCGTCCATCTGCGGCAGGAAGCCGTTCGGGATCTTCCAGCCCAGCAGCAGGGCGAGCACCGCGAGGAGCGCCGCCGCCGCCAGCGCCCAGCGCGGCCGCCGCAGGGACGCCGCCAGGGCGCGGCCGTAGAACCCCTCGAGCCGCACCCCCCAGCGCGGGCCCGCGTGAGGCGGCCGAGCGGCCCCCGCGGCGCCGCGGCGGAAGACCCGGCGCGAGAGCAGCGGGATGAGGGTGAGCGCCAGGCCGAGGGAGATCAGCACCGAGACCGAGAGGGTCAGCGACAGGGCGCGGAAGAACTGCCCCACGACGCCCGACAGCAGGCCGAGAGGAGCCAGCACCACCACCGTGGTCAGGGTGGAGCCGACCACCGGCGCCACCAGCTCCTCGGTCGCCTGCTCGACCTCGCTCGCGGCGTCGTCGCCGGTCCCCAGCCGCCGGTGGACGTTCTCGATCACCACCACCGCGTCGTCGATCACCAGCCCGATGGCGACCGCCAGGCCGCCCATCGACATCAGGTTGATCGACTCGCCGAACAGCCGCATGAAGAGGAACGTCGCCATCACCGTCAGCGGCAGGGTGAGCGCGGCGATGGCCGTCATCCGCCAGTTGCCGAGGAAGACGATGAGCACCACGACCGCGAGCATGCCGCCGACGAGGATGGCGTCGCGGACGTTGGCGATGGCGGTGGAGACGAACTCGGCGAGGTCGTAGACCTTGGAGATCCGCAGGCCGGAGGGCAGCGCCGGCGCGATGCTGGTGCGGAGCGCGCGCTCGATGCCGGCCTTGACCGTCAGGACGTCGGTGTCGATCTGCTGGGAGAGGGTGATGAGGGCCGCGTCGCGGCCGTTGCCGGTCGCCAGGGTGGTGCGGTCCGGCGACCCGGGGAACACCTGCGCCACATCCGCGACGCGCAGCGTGGCGCCCTTGCGCACCGCGATCGGCGTCGCCGCGACGTCGCCGACCGAGTGCCAGGCATCCGAGGCCAGCACCAGGTACTGCCGGCCGCCCGAGTCGTAGCGGCCGACCGGCGCGAGCTGGTTGGCGGCGGCGAGGGCGGCGCCCACGTCCTTGAGCGTCAGGCCGGCGGCGAGCAGGCGGGCCGGGTCCGCCACCACCTCGATCTCGCGGGTGTCGCTCGCCTGCACCTCGACCCGCCCGACGCCGGGAACGCGGGAGAAGGCCGGGCGCATCAGGTAGAAGGCGTAGTCGCGCAGGTCGGCGATCGGCAGCCCGCCGGTCAGGATCAGGCTGTACATCGGGAAGGTGGCCGGGGAGAGGCGCTCCACCTGCAGGTCGAGATCGCCCGGCATGCCGGTGCGCGCCTCGGCGATCCGCGCCTGCACCTGCTGCAGGGCGAGGTCCATGTCGGTGGCGGGCTCGAAGAGGCAGGAGATCTCGGCGGCGCCGCGGAACGTCCGCGAGCGCACCCGCCGGATGCCCGGCACCTCGCGGATGGCCTGCTCGAGCGGGCGGGTGACGGTCAGCATCATCGAGCGCGCCGGCAGGATGCCGCTGTGCGCCACCACCACGATGCGCGGGAACTGCAGCGGCGGATAGATGCTGCTGGCGAGCGAGGGCAGCGCGATGACCCCGGCCACCGCCAGCAGCACCACCAGCAGGAGGATGGCGCCCTGGTGGCGCGCGGCCTGCCCGACGAAGCTCATCGACGCGCGCCGCCGCCGCTGCTGCCGCCGGCGCCGGCCCGCGGGGCAGGCGGGGCCTTGGCGTCCGGCGGGGCCTTGGCGTCCGGCGAAGCTCCCGCACCCGGCGCGGTCCCCGGTGCCGCCGGCGCCTCCCCCTCCGCTGCCGGCGCCGGCGTGGTGGTGGCGCCGTCGGGAAGAGCGTTCTGGCCGCTCACCACCACCGCTTCGCCGGGCGTGACGCCGGAGAGGATCTCCGCCTGGCCGCCGGCGACGATGCCCACCCGGACCGGCCGCCGGTGCGCCTTGGCCTGGGCGTCGACGGCGAAGAGGTAGCTCTGGGTTCCCTCCTGCACCAGCGCGGCGGCCGGCACCAGCACCACGCCGTCGTCCGGCTGGCCCTGGATCTCGACCTGCACCGGCGTGCCGGCGGGCAGCTGGGTGGGCGCCGCGAAGGTCAGCCGCACGGTGGCCGCCGCGGTCGCCGGATCGACCGCCGCCGGGCGGCTGAGCACCGTCGCGCGCTCCGGCGGGAACGCCCCCGGCCCCACCACCGTGGCCGGGTTGCCGACCACCACCCGCGACAGGTCGGCGAGCGGCACCGCGGCCTCGACCTGCAGGCGGCTCGGGTCCACCAGGCGCAGGATCGGCTCGGCGGCCGAGGCGTCCACCAGGTCGCCCGGGTTGTGGCCGCGCGCCGCCACCACGCCGGCGAAGGGGGCGCGCACGGACTGCCGGCTGGCCAGCTCGCCGGCGGCGGCGCGGGCGGTCTTGGCGGCCGCGACCGCCGCCCCGGCGTCGGTCAGCTCGCGCTCGGCGTCCTCGAGCTCCTTGCGCGCCGCGATGCCGCGCTGGTAGAGCAGCTGGATGCGCTGCTCATTGGCGCGCGCCGTGGTCAGGCGGGCCTCGGCGCTGGCCAGCGCCGAGCGGCGCTCGCTGGCGTCGGCGTCGAGCGACGGGATGTCGAAGCGCACCAGCAGGTCGCCCTTCTGCACCCGGTCGCCGACCCCCTTTGGCATCTCGGCGATGCGCGCGCTCTGGGGCGCGCTGACCAGCAGCTCGGCGCCGGTCGCCGGCTTGACCATGCCGGTCGCCACCACCACCGGGCGGATGGTGCCGCGGGCGGCCGGCCGCGTGACCACCGGCACCTTGTCCTCGGTGTCGGTCTCCTGGGTGGCGGGCCGCGAGCAGGCGCTCATGCCGGCGATCGTCGCGGCCGCCGCGGTCGCGGCGAGCGCCAGCCGGGCGAGGGTGATCCTGCCTGGGCGGGTCTCGCGGGCGGTCCATTTCATGGCAGAGGGGCTCCCACGGCCTGCTCCAGCTCGGCCAGGGCGATCTGGTAGTCGATCCCCGCCTGGACCGCGCGCAGGCGCAGGTCGCGGGTCGATTGCAACGCCTGCAGCAGGGCGACCAGGCCGGTCTCGCCGGCGCGGTACGACTCCTCGGCCAGGCCCTCGACCTCCAGGGCGTGGGGCAGGATGTCGTCGCGGAAGCGCAGGGCCTGGCGCCGCGCCTGGGCCGCCTGGGAGGCGGCGGCGGTCACCGCGCCGGCGATCTGCGCGGCGCTGGCGTCACGCTGCGCCTCGAGCTGCTTCAGGGTGGCCTCCTCCACCTCGACCTCGGGGCGATGGCTGGTGAAGATCGGCAGCGTCACGGTGAGCCCGGCGCGCCAGCCCCACTCGAAGTCGGGCTCCGCGCCGTGGGTGATGGCGCCCTGCACGACCGGGTTCGGCACCTGCTGCGCCCGCGCCAGCGCCACGCGCGCCGCCTGGGCGGCGATGCGGCGGTCGGCCAGCGCCAGCTCGGTGCTGTGGGCCAGGGCGCCGGCGATCGCGGCGTCGACCTCCGGCACGGTGCCGGCCGCCAGCTCGCCCTCGGCGGTCACCGCGGCCTGGGGCGAGCGGTCGATCAGCGTGTTCAGCTGGCTGCGGGCCGCCGCCAGCATGCCGCGGGCGCTCTCCGTGTCGTTGCTCGCCTGGGCCGCCACCAGCTCTGCCTGCAGCGCGTCCAGGCGCGGTGCCGCCCCCGCCTCGAAGCGCGCCCGGGCGGCGGCGGCCGCGCGCCGGGCGATGTCGAGGCTGGCCTGCTCCTCGACGACGCGCCGCTGCGCCGCGAGCAGGGAGTAGAACGCCCGCCGCACCTGGTTGCGGATCGCGGCGGTGGTGCGCGCGATGTCCGCCTCGCCGCTCGCCGCCTCCGCCTCGGCGGCCGCGATGCGCCGCCCGCGCTTGCCCGCGGTCTCGATGGGAAGCGACAGCGTCGCCGCCTCGTGCGGCGTCTCCCGCAGCTTCTCGAGCAGCAAGTCAGGATTCGGCCGCTCGCCCGCCACCGCCACATTAGCCCGCGCAATCGGCCGCCCCAGCCGCGCCGCCGCCAGCGCCCGGTTCGCCGCCAGCGCCATCTCGAACGCCTGCGGCAGTGACAAGGTGAACGAAGCGCCGGCCTCGGTCGCCTGGGACTGCATGGGCGCCTGCAAGGACGCAGCCCCAACCCTGCCGGCCAAGCACATGCCGGCCAGCACGCCCAGCGCCGCTAACCGCTGCCCGCGCACGATCGGCGACGATAGCATCTCGGCCCCGTCTTCGAGGAATGCCCTCGAGATGGTCGTCGGAGAGAAAGCCAGCCGGAGGGGATGGAGGGAGGGCCGCGGGCGGCGGATCTCGCGCCTCTGGCCTCCGTGGAAGAGGGGGGTGGGGTCCCTTGGGACGAGGCGAGGCATACCCCTGCCTCGTGGAGACGAGGCCCCAAAGTCCGAGATCCGTTCCTTTGAGAACTTCGAGGGCCTCGTCTCCACGAGGCAGGGGTATGCCTCGCCTCGTCCCAAGGGACCCCACCCCCCTCTTCCACGGAGGCCAGAGGCGCGAGATCCGCCGCCCGCGGCCCGGCCCGGGAGGGTTACCCCGTAGGCCCCCGCAGCGCCGCCACCAGCACTGAGATCGCCACGTCGAGGTGCTCGACCGGGGAGAGCGTGGGACCGAGCAGCTGCGCCTGTCCCGCCCGGTTGGCGAGCCGCTCGTCGTAGGTTGCTCCCGGGCATCGCTGCCGCAGCTCCGCGACCACCTGGAGGAAGTTGGCGTGGCGCGAGAGGAGGAGGGTCCTGCCCAGCGAGCGATAGAGCAGCCTGCCCTCCCGCCACGCCAGCGGCGGCATCCCCCGGGCGTAGAGCTGCAGGAACCCCTCCCGCTCTTCCACCGGCGGCGGGCGCGGCTGCCGCACGGACTTGGTGAGGATCAACCCGCCGGAGAGCACGGCGCGCACCGGGCTCAGCTTGCGCTTCGGCGGCGGCGCCGCGGACTCGTGCTCCACGATCCTGATCCCGCGCAGCAGCAGCTCCACGTCCTGGTAGCGCACCGCCAGCCGCGCGCCGCCGTTCGACTCGACCGACAGCTCCTCGGTGCCCAGCCCGAAGCCGCGCACCACGAAGCGGCGCTCGTCGTCCTCGATCTCCTCCTCGCCGAGCAGCAGCGTGTCGAAGCCGTGCGCCCGCAGCCGGGACGCGGCGTCCTGCGCCGCCCGGGGCGCGGCGAAACGCGCGATCACCGACGGTCCGCCGCCGGGAGCGCGCACGCGCGAGCTCGCCTCGTAGACCGTCCGCTCGAGGACGGCCGCGAGCTCGCGGGCCAGCAGCGCCTCGTTACCCTTGAGATTGTAGATCGCCAGGACCAGCAAGGCCCGGCCCGCCTTCGGCAAAGCCCTCGAGCAGCAGCTTCAGCGCCTCGGGCCCCACCGGCTTGACCAGGTGGAGGTCGAAACCGGCCGCCGCCGCGCGGTGCCGATCCGACTCGCGGCCGTAGCCGGTGATCGCCACCAGGCGGATGGGCGCGGTCAGCGGATCCCCGCGCAGCTCGCGCGCCACGGCGTAGCCGTCCATCTCCGGCAGCCCGATGTCGCAGAGGACCACGTCCGGAGGCCGGCGGCGCGCCACCTCGACGCCGTCCGCCCCGGTGTGGGCGATCTCGGCCTCGTGTCCGAACAGCGCCAAGAGGTCGCCGAGCGTCTCGGCGGCGTCAGGATTGTCCTCGATGACCAGTACACGCAGGCTGCCGGGATCGCGCATCGCTGCGCGCGATTGTATCAGCCCGCGGCCGGCGGCTTCATCGCCCGTGGCGGAAGACCATCTCGACGACCTCGTCGCACATCGCCTCGGCGGCGCCCTCGCCCTGGCGGATGGCGCGGCGGGCCGACTGCTTGAGGTGATCGCGCAGCAGCTCGCGCCCGGCGGCCCGCAAGGCCTCCTGGACGGAAGAGACTTGGGTCAGGATGTCGCCGCACGGACGGTCTTCCTCGACCATCCTCTGCAACCCGCGCACCTGGCCCTCGATGCGGCGCAGGCGGTTGAGGCTCCGGATCTTGTCTCCGATCTGGGTCATGTTCGCGGGCCGAGGCTCCGCCACGCTGTCATAGGGGACGTCTACGGTAACGGTAGCTTCTTCGGGCATGAGCATCCTCCCCAAAGAGGAAAGGTGAGGCTGCGGGCCCCTAGAGCGACAGGAATGCGACAGGAAGTGGTTCGGATGGTAAAAAATAGACTTTGCGTTAATATCGCTCTCCTACAATGGGGTGGCGCGACGGATCGTGGGTCAACTCGCCCCCGCCGCCCTCAGGGCGCCCGCCGACTCGCTCCGGCATAGAGCTTCGATGCCCCGCCCGAGCGGCGGCAGGGGAAAATGACCCACGACCCCGGCGACGCGGAGGAGGATCCGACGGTATGCGCATGGTGGTCCTGGCAGCGGGGAAGGGCTGGCGGCTGCGCAGCGAGACGGCCGGCGGCCCCAAGCAGCTGGTGGAAGTCGGCGGCCAGACGGTGCTCGGCCGCCTGCTGGCGCTCGGCCGCCTGCTGGGCCTCGTGCCGCTGGTGGTGACGCGGCAGGCCCAGGCGGCCGCTCTCGAGGCGGCCGGGGTCGACCTGCTGGTCGTCGAGGAGACGCCGGATATGCTCGCCACGCTGAGCCTCGCCCGCACCGAGGTGGCGGAGGACTTCCTCTGGATGGGAGGGGATACGCTGCTCACCGATCCCGAGCCGGTCCGCGAGCTGCTGGCCAGCCACCTGGCGGAGCGGCCCTACGGCTCGTTCCTGTATCGCCGGTCGGATCGGCACCTGGCCAAGATGCGGCCGGCGGCGCCGGTGCCGCGGGTCACCTTGACGCGCGAGGGGGACTTCCCCTTCAGCCTGCCCAACTTCGGCATCCAGAGCGCCTCCAGCTTCGCCGATCTCGACCTGGATCCCCGCGGCGAATTCGTGCAGCGGGCGCTCGATCGCGGTGAGCGCATCGCCTGGCGGGAGTACACCGCGCCGGTGTTCGAGATCGACACCCCCGCGGACCTGGCGGCGGCGCGCCAGTACTACTCGTGACCTTCGACCTGCTCACCGCCTGCGCCGTCAACGGCGCCCTGGCGGCGGCGCCCGGCGGGGTGAGCACCGCGATGGGGGCGATGCTCGACACGCCGCCCGCCGCCCTCGAGCGCTGGTCCGAAGTGCGGCGCCGCTACGACGCCGTGGCGGTGGGCACCGGCACGGTGCTGATCGACGACCCGACCCTGACCTCCCACGCCGTCGCCGGGGGAGCGGCGCCGGTGCGCGTCACCCTTGACCGCACGGGCAGGATCCCGCGCCACGCCCGCATCTTCGACGGCTCGGCCCGCACGCTGGTCGGCGTCGTCGCCTCCACGCCCGCCGCCTACCTCGACTTCCTCGCCTCGCGCGGGGTCGAGGCGGTCCCCGCCGGCAAGGACCGCATCGATCTCGCCGCCTTCGCCGCCGCCCTCGCCGGCCGCGGTCTCCGCCGCGTCGTCGTCGAAGGCGGCGGCCGCCTGAACCGCGAGCTCTTGCGCCAAGGCCTCGTGGACCGCATCCACCTCACCCTCCTCCCCGCCGCCCTGGACTCGACAGCCGTCAACCTCTTCCAAGGCCCCGGCGAGCCGGTGAGGCTCCGGCTCCTGACCTGCGACTGCCTGGGGGACTACCTGTTCCTGGTCTACCAGACGATTCGTTGACGGGACCGCCGGCCGCGCCGCGGGGACCCTCAGACGAAGAGCACCCCCTCCGGGTGCTTGGTCAGCAGCAGGTAGAGCCCGACCACGATCAGGTCGGCGACCACGTCGGTGCGCCCCACCTCGGGCACCAGGAACTGGTAGATCAGCTCGATGGCCTCCAGGATGCCGGTCTCGACGTTGTGCAGCAGGAAGCGATAGACCTGCTGGCTGTAGGGATACCCGGTCAGCATCTCGCGCACCGAGGTCATGTTCTGGTAGTCCTGGCAGGCGTCCCAGACCGTCGCGTAGCGGCCCTTGATATGCGGCCGGTTGGCGCTGATCGGCCGGCCGCTGCGGGCGCGGTTCCTGGCCGCCACGTCGTAGCCCAGATGGATGAACCTCTCGAGGGCTTCGACGTCGACCGGCGTGGTGCGGCGCAGCACCTCGCCGCTGCGCTCGAGGATCGACTCGACGTTCTCGAAGGCGCCGGTCTCGAGGAAGTCCAGCACCTGCGCGGTGACCAGCGGGATGAGCAGGTGGATCGGCCCGTAGTTCACCTTGCCGCCCAGGCGGTTGCGCGTGCTCTCGCGCTGCGCCTCGTAGGCCAGGTCGAAGATGCACTCCGGCTGCCGCCCGGCCTGCAGCACCCGGTCGGCGAGGTCGTAGAACTGCCAGCCGGTGTTGACCCCCGCGACCAGGACGTACTCGAGCTTCGGTCCTAGGGGCGCGGGACCCCAGCGATTGCCGCCGTGCTTCTTGCCCAGCGGCGCGAGTGCCTGGCAGAGGATGACGTTGCGGAGGATCTCACGGCGGACGTCCATCGGATCACGGCGCGAGGGCGGCGGCGGTGGCCCCGCGCAGGACCTCCGGGGCGCCGACCTGCTCGACCAGCGCCTCGAGCTTGCGGGCGACGCTGCCGCTCGCCAGGCGCTCGATCGCGGTCTCGACGCCGGCGGCGATCGAGGGGGAGCGTCCGGTGAGGTAGAGGGCGACGCCGCTGTTGAGCGCCACCAGGTCGCGCTTCGGGCCGGTCTCGGCGCCGTGGACGATGCGCAGGAAGTCGCGGGCGTTGCTGGCCGTGTCGCGCGGCATCACGGCTTCCGGCGGCGCGGTCGCGAGGCCAGCCTGCTCGGGCGTGATGGTGGTGTCGATCTCCTCGGCGCCGCGGAAGCCGCGCAGTCGGCTGGGGGCGCAGATCGAGACCTCGTCCAGGCCGTCGAGGCCGTGCACCGCCAGGGCGCTGTGGTAACCCAGGGCGCGGAACAGCGCCGCCAGCAGGTCGAGCTGCTGGACGCGGTTGATCCCGAACATGCGGTACTTGAGCTTGAAGGGCGCGAAGACCGGCACCGTCAGGTGGTACGGCGTGCTGATGCCGACCGCGTTGGCGCCCAGGCCCTGGCCGAAGAGGGCCAGGTTCCCGAGCTCCGGGCTGAGGAACACCGGCGACTGAAACGCCACGCCGACCGTGGCCAGGGCCCGCTCGAGCTGCGGCAGGGTCAGCGCCGGCACCTCGATGCCGATGGCGCGCAGCACGTCGGCGCTGCCGGCGAGGCTGTTGATGCCGTAGAACGACTGCTTGGCGATGGCCAGGCCGGGCTCGCCGACCACCAGGGCCGACAGGGTGGAGACGTTGATCTTGCGGATGCCGGTGCCTCCCGAGCTCGAGATGTCCATCAGCTCCTCGGGGAAGCGGATGCGGTACGACCCGGTCAGCCGGGCCATGCCGTCGAGGATGCCCAGCAGCTCGTCCAGGGTCTCGCCCTTGGTCTGCGCGGCGACCGAGAACGCGAGCAGGCGCCAGCCGCCGGCGTCCTCGCGCAGCTGGGTGCTCACCAGCTCCGCGGTCTCGGCGCGGCTGAGGTCCTGCCGCGCCATCAGCTTGCGGAGCAGGCGATGCTCTTCACTCATGGGCTGAGCTCCTCGGCGCCGGGGCGGCGCGTCCGCTGAGACCCCTATCGCATCATACCGAAACGATCGGGCCCGGCCGCCAAGGGGCCGAGGGGGAGGGTGGAGAGGGGGCGGCCAGGCTGGCTAGGGCTCGCGCTCGGACAGGTCCGGCCGCGGCGGGGGGGCGACCGCGGGAGGCTGGCGGCGGGGGGCCGGGCGCGGCCGCGGCAAGGCGGCGGCAGACTTACGGCGCGGCGCGCTCCCGTTCGCGCCGCGTCCGGGCGCCGCGGCGGCGGCGGGAGGCTCGCCCGTTCCCTGCCGCTCGAGACAGGCGCCGAGCTCGAACAGGGCGTCGAGGATCGAGAGGACGATCGAGCGCATCTCCTCGCCGCCCGCGCCGAGGCGGCGGAAGCGATCGAGCAAGCGGTCGTCGCGCAGCGGCGGCACCGGGGTCCCGGTGCCGGTCAGCAGGTAGTCGGTGCTCACCCCGAAGAGGTTCGCCATGCGGACCAGGGTACGCAGCGACGGCTGGTGGGTGCCGCTCTCGTACTTGCTCAGCTTCGATTGCAGGATTCCCAGCCGGCTGTCGAGCTCCCGCTGCGTCCAGCCGCGCTCCTCCCGCAGCTCCCGCAGGCGGGTCCCGATGGCCCTGCTGAAGGGGCTCGGCTGCGGCCTGGGCTTGGCCGGGGCCGGCGACGTGCCGTCCTTCGGTGATTTTCTCATGAGGGAGGATCATGAAGCCTCAGCAGACAAGAAGTCAACAAACAGTAATTTTTGTGCAACTACCTGCGCCTTGCTACCAGCTCTCTTGAAACAAGGACGAGATCGCTGCGATATCGCCCTTCCTCGCCAACCGGTTCCCGAGGGACCGCACCTCCCTGTCGATGAAAAGATGATGTATTTCCAGATCTAAGTTCCCATTTCAGGACTCAAAGTTGCCAGAATAGGGTACATGCTCTGGCAGCTCTGCTGCTATACCCGCGGGCGAAGGGGGCCATGGGGGTCCCCGCTGCCCGCCGGGAGAGGAGGAAGAGGTATGTCTCGTATGGTCCTGTCCCGCAGCCTCGCCGTCCTGACCCTGGTCCTCGGCCTGGGACTGCTTTCCCCGGCCTGGGCGGCCGGCAAACCCTCTCCGCCGCCGGCACCGCCGGCGCCGGCCGCCGCGCTGCATGCCGGCGCGGTGGCGGCCCTGCGGAGCTGGTTGCAGTCGGTGCTCGCCAAGCTGGTTCCCGGCTCCGGCGGCAAGCCGGCCGGAGTCGATGCCGGGGCCAGTGACGACCCGAATGGCTAGTGAGCCTGAAGCCCCGGCGGCGCCGCGCCAGGACGTCCCATGGCGCGGCGCCGCATGGTCTCCGTGGCGGGAGCTGACCGCCAACGAGTCCGCGAGTGGGGTAGTGGGTCCGTCTCCCTGCGCCCCTTTGGGCGATGCGCCATAGGGGTTGGCGAGCAGGGGCTTTGGCGCCTCGCCCAAAGGGGCGCAGGGGAAACCGACCCACTACCCGCGAGTGGCCGGATGAAGAATCTCAGTCTTTGATATGAGAGAATTCTGTAACGATGTGGTGTTCAGGCATGACGGAGGAGGCCCTTTGACCGACCACGCCACCCCGACCGAGATCGACCGCCTGGTGCGCGGCACGCTGTCCGGTGCCGGCCGCCGGCGGCTGGTGACGCACCTGCTGCGCGGCTGCCCGCGTTGCTCGCGCCTGCTCGCGCCGGCGATCGCGATGACCCCGCGGACGCCGCCGGCGGCGCCGCCAGCCGGCGGCTACGAACGCCCGGTCGCGCGCGCCTGCGCGGCGGCCGTACGCCGCTACGGGGAGATCCGGAGCGAACGCCGCGCGGCCGGGATGGCGGACATGGAGGAGATCTCGCCGCCGCATGCGGGGGCGCGCGAGGATCGAGCCGCGGGTCTCCGTCCTCTCGATCCGCGGCGCCTGCGCGGCCTGCTCAGGGTCGAGACGTTGCTCGCGGCGGCCTGGGACCTGCGCCACGGCGACCCGCACGAGATGGTGCGCGTCGCCGAGCTGGCCCTGTTCGCGGCGGAGCGCCTGGAGAAGGACCGCTACGGGCGAGCGGAGATCGCGGACGTGCGTGCCCGCGCCTGGGCCGAGCTGGC
>Ga0070709_10000065_pt1 | contig 82088 bp, 73 predicted proteins | sample LARL51metaG_FD_65449 | JGI IMG/M metagenome (GOLD analysis project Ga0070709, IMG submission 65449) | Corn, switchgrass and miscanthus rhizosphere microbial communities from Kellogg Biological Station, Michigan, USA - LAR L5-1 metaG | ecosystem: Host-associated > Plants > Roots > Rhizosphere ... | reverse complement strand
GAGTGCCTGTCCCGGCTGTGGGGCTCAGGGGTAGCCTTGGAGGGGGGGCGAGGCATCCCCCTGGGACGAGGCGAGGCATACCCCTGCCTCGTGGAGACGAGGCCCCGGAGTCCGAGATCCGTGCCTTTGAGAACTTCGAGGGCCTCGTCTCCACGAGGCAGGGGTATGCCTCGCCTCGTCCCAGGGGGATGCCTCGCCCCCCCTCCAAGGCTACCCCTGAGCCCCACAGCCGGGACAGGCACTCAAGGATAGTAGCCGCGGGCGGTGCGCGCCTTGAGGCCGGGCTTGCGCATCTTGACTTCGATCTGGCGGTAGCCGCCGGCGCCGGCCTGGACGCCGGATTGGAAGGCCAGTAGGTAGCGGCTGCGCAGCTCGCGCTCGATCTCGGCGTAGACGCCGGCCAGCTCGGCGGCCTTGCCGACGTAGAAGACCCTGCCGCCGGTCATCTCGCCGAGGCGGTTGAGCTTGCCGCGGATGCCGAGGCTGTGCGCGGGGATCTTCAGGCCGATGGTGAAGATCGCGACGCCGCTGCGCTTGGCGTACTCGAGCGCCTCGTCGTAGGTGAGCTGGCTGGTGTTGTCGTCGCCGTCCGACAGCAGCACCAGGGCGCGCTGGCCGTGGGTGCCGCGGTAGTAGAACAGGCTGTGCACCAGCGCGTCGTGGATCGAGGTCGAGCCGTCGGCCTGCAGCCGCTCGAGCGATTGCGCGGCGGCCCGCGGATCGTCGGTGAGCGGCATGCGCAGGACCGGCCGGTCCGAGAAGGTGAGGGTGAAGCAGCGGTCGCCGGGGCGCACCATGCGCTCGAGGAAGCCGCCGGCGGCGCGCTGCGCCTCGCCCAGCGAGCTGGCCATCGAGCCCGAGGTGTCGATGAGGATGCCGAGCGTGAGCGGCAGGTTCTCGACCAGCTCGAACTTCGCGATCTTCTGCGCCTGGCCGTTCTCGAGCACCTCGAAGTCGTCGGCGTTGAGGCCGCGCGCCAACTGGCCCGAGCCGTCGAGGACGGTGGTGTAGAGCTCGACCAGGTTGACCGCCATCTCCTCGACGTAGGACGGAGAGCGCAGGAAGCGGACGTCCTCCGCCCGGCTGCCGTCGTCGAGCTGGGCGGCGACGGTCAGGTAGACGGTGTCGCCCTGCGGCGGCACGTCGATGGCGGCGGCCCAGGGCGGGCGGGTGAGCTTCGCCACCAGCCGGTCGTTGAGACGGAACTCGACCAGCTCGACGCGCCGCTCGGAGGGCACCGTCACCTCGGCGACTGCCTCGGTCCGGCCGGTCGGACGGGCGCCGCGCGCCGGCTGCTGGATGGCCACCGCCAGGCCGCCGTGCGGCTGGTTCAGCACCAGCTGGTCTGAGGAGATCAATCGGCCTTGCGCGTCGTAGCCGTCCGCCTTGACCACCTGCTCGGTGGGCAGCCGCTTCAAGCGCAGCTCGACGCTGTAGGGCGGGGTGTGGCGCGCGAACTGCTGCTTGTCGTCGACCGAGAACACGACCTTGGTGATCTGGTGGCCGGTGACCAGCGCTTCGGCGCGCCAGAGCCCGAACACCACGTCGTCCTCCGGCGGTACCAGGGTCACGGTGTCGTTCTGCACGAGGCTCTGCGGGCCAAGGCGCTGGGCTCTGTCCGGCGCGCCGACGGGCATGCTCGGCGTGCTCGGGATGCCTGGCGGCGTGCCGGCGCCCGCGGCGCCCGCGGCCGCTGTGACCGCCGGCGGCGCGATCGGTTGCGGGGGCACGACGAAGCCGCGCGCCACGTGCGCCTCGGCGCCGCTGCCCTCGTCCCTGATCTTCAGGCGCAGCACGAAGGCCCGCCGCGGCCGCAGCGGCCGGTCGAGAGCGAGCGTCACCGGCTGGCCGGCGGCGGGAGCCGGCAGGCGGTACCGCACGCGGAAGCTCTCGAAGATGTGGCCGGCGTTCTCGACCGCACCCTCGATGGTCAGCCCGACGAGCTGCTTGGCGGAGCTCGCGGGGGCGGCGCCGGCTCCGGCCGCCGCACCGCCGCCGGCCGCCGCGCTGCCACCGGCTGCCGCGTCGCCGGTCGTCGCGCCACCGGCCGCTCCGCCACCGGCCGCCGCGCCGCCGAGCTTTTCCTCGGCGACCCTGCCGGTGGCGACCACCTCGGCGATGGCCCGGGCGAGGATGCGCTGGCCGTCCCACTCGGGGAACTGCAGCTCGAGGCTGCGCACCGTCAGGGTCGCCGGCAGGGTGCCGACGGGAGTGGCCGCCGCCTGGCGCGCCCAGCGGGCGAGGTCGCCCGGCGGATCGAGCAGCCCTTCGCTCTCCTGGCCGCCGGGACGCTTGCCGTAGGCGCGCTGGGCGGCCGCGGCGCTCTCGCCGCCGCCGCCGCGCTTCCCGGTCAGGCCGGCGATGCCGGTCACGCGGTCGATCAGCTGCGCCTGCTTGCACAGCTGCAGATCGAAGCGCCGGCCCACCACGCCGTGCAGCTCCTCCCACTGCTCGAGCCAGTACTCCATCTCGGGGGTGTAGAGCGCGCGCTTGCTGTCGTTGGGCTCCCAGGCGCGGAAGGGCTCGTCCGGCTCCGGCCGGTAGACCACGATGCTGCCGGCGCGGCCCGACGCCTCGGCGCCGCTCTTGTACGTCCACACCTCGATCGGCTTGAACGTCGTGCCGCAGTCGAGGATGGCGCGCTCGTCCGGGGCGCCGTCGAGGAACGTCAGCCGTGCCCGCACGTCCGCGGGCGAGACGTACTTGCTGGCCGTGAGGCGCTGGCGCCGCAGGATGCCTTCGCGCAGCGTGCTCGCCGGCGTGTCTCCGCTCGGGTTGCGCGCCAGGAACTCGTCGATCCAGCGCTGGCGCGCGCCGACGTCCATGTGGGTGAGGGCGGTCCGCTGGTCGTCCGAGAGCAGCAGCTGCGGGCCATCCTGGAAGAAGGCGCGCTGCGCCTCCGGCCAGAGCACCGGGTCGTCCGGCGCCGGCGGCGGCGGCGGGACGACCGCGGCCGCGACCGATGCCGGCGCCCGCGGCGATGCCAGGACACACAGCGAGACGAAGAGCAGCAGGGCGGACTTCGAGCGCGATCTCACGGCCGGCAGTATTGCACGGCGGGTGCCACGGTTGCTCGGTAGTGTTCTAGATTGATCCCTCTGACGCGGGATATCCCCCCAGCCTCCCTTTGGGCGAGGCCCCGAAGTTCTTGAGGGAACCGATCTTGGAGTTACGGGCCTCGCCCAAAGGGAGGCTGGGGGGATATCCCGCGTCAGCTCAATCTAGGACACTCGGTTGCTCCGCGAACTTGGTGCGGGAGCGGCGAGCGATTAGTATCTGGACGAGACACCATGCCGCGACACCTACGCAACTCGCCGATCCGCTCCTGGGAAGCCGGGGATTCGGTCCAGGGCTACGCGCTGCTCACCAAGAAGGAGCCGCGCCAGGACCGCAATGGCAAGAGCTATCTCGACATGGAGCTCGCCGACGCCAGCGGCTCGATCGTCGCCAAGGTGTGGGCCGACAGCCCGGCGCTGCATGGCCAGTTCGACCTGCACCGCTTCATCGCCTTCCGCGGCACGGTCAAGAGCTACCGCGAGCAGCTGCAGCTGACGATCGACGATTGCCGCGAGGTCACCGAGGACGATCGCCGCCTCGGCTTCGACGAGGCGCTGCTGATTCCGTCCACGCGCGAGGACATCGACGATCTGTGGAGGAGACTCCGCACGCTGCTCGACGCCGAGGTGGAGCGCCCGGCGATGCGGCGGCTGGCCGCCGAGACCCTGGCCGCCTACGGCGCCGAGCTGCGCGAGCATCCGGCCGCCAAGTCGATGCATCACGCCTACCGCGGCGGCCTGCTCGAGCACGTCGTGTCGATGGCGGAGCTGGCGGTCGCCGTCTGCGGCCACTACCGCGAGCTCGACCGCGACCTGATGCTGCTCGGCGTCCTCTTCCACGACCTCGGCAAGCTGCGCGAGCTGGGCGCGATGCCGGCCAACGACTACACGCTCGAGGGGCGCCTGGTCGGCCACGTGGTGCTCGGCCGCGACCTGCTGCGCGAGCGCTGCGCGGCGATCGCCGATTTTCCCGAGGACTTGCAGCTGCTGCTCGAGCACCTGGTCCTCTCCCACCAGGGGAAGAAGGAGTTCAGCTCGCCGGTCGAGCCGATGACGCCGGAGGCGGTGGCCCTGCACTTCATCGACGACCTCGACGCCAAGCTCAACCAGCTGCGCATCGCGCGCGAGAGCTCGCCGGGCATGCTCTACCACCGCGGCCTGGCGCGCTACGTCTACCTGCCGCCGCCGGAAGGGCCGCCGCTGAACGGCGCCGAGCCGCCCGAGCCCGCCGCCGCGCTTCCCGAGCAGCCGGGCCTCTTCGGCGAGCTGCCCGCCGGGAATGGCTCACCAGCGCATCTGGTAGAGCATCCAGTAGACCATCACGCCGGTGACCGAGACGTACAGCCAGATGGGCAGTGTCCAGTGAGCGATGCTCCGGTGGCGAGTGAAGCGCCCGCGGAATGCGCGTACCACGGTAATTCCCGCGAGGAAGGGCACGGTGGCGGCGAGTAAGGTATGACTGATTAGAATTGTGAAGTAGACGACCCGCGCTGCCCCAGCGCCCGGGAAATGTACCGAGCCAACTTGCGAGTGATAGATCAGGTACGACGTCAGGAACAGGGTCGAGCACACCAGGGCCGCCACCATCACGTTGCGGTGCGCCCGCCACCGCCGATTGCGGATCAGCACGAAACCGGTCAGCAGCAGCAGCGCCGCCAGCGCGTTGAGCGCGGCGTTGAGCGCCGGCAGGTCATGAAGGCGAAGCACGCCGTCGCAAGGGGGAGCTTCGTCCTAGTGCAACGGCGCCGGCAGCGCCAGGCGGTCGAGCAGCAGGACCGCCAGCACCGCGGGCAGGTAGAGCAGCGAGGCGAGCATCAGGCGGCGCGCTCCCGGCGTCGAGCGCCGGCGGGCGAACGCCAGGCCGCAGGCGAGGTAGGCCAGGCCGAGCGCCAGGGCGCCGCCGAAGTACAGGCTTCCGGCCAGGCCGAGCAAGGACGGCAGCAGGCTCACCGGCACCAGGGCGGCGCCGTAGAGCACGCTCTGCCTGCCGGTCCAGGTGCCGCCGGGATCGAGCACCGGCAGCATCGGGAAGCCGCCGCGCGCGTAGTCCTCGCGGCACAGCCAGGCGATGGCCAGGAAGTGCGGCATCTGCCAGAAGAAGAGGATCCCGAAGAGCGCCCATGCCGCGAGGTCGATCTCGCCGCGCACCGCGCACCAGCCCATCATCGGCGGCAGGGCGCCCGGGATCGCGCCCACCACGGTCGCGAGCGAGCTGACCTTCTTGAGCGGGGTATAGACGAACACGTAGCCGGCCAGGGCGGCCGCGCCGAGCGCCGCGGTGAGCGCGTTCACCGCCAGCGCCAGCTCGAGCAGGCCGGCGATCGCCAGCGTCACCCCGAGCAGCAGGGCGAGGTCGGGATCGAGGCGGCCGGCCGGCAGCGGCCGCCCGGCGGTCCGCCGCATCAGGGCGTCCGACGCCCGCTCCCAGAACTGGTTGAGCACCGAGGCGCCGGCCGCCACCAGGCAGGTGCCGGCCAGGGCGGCCGCCATCCGCCAGGAGAGCGCCGCGCCGCCCGCCAGCAGGAAGCCGAGAGCGGTGGTGAGCGCCACCATTAGGGTGATGCCCGGCTTGGTCATCGCGACCAGGTCGGCGATCGCCAGCGGCCTGGCCGGTGCGGCAGGCACGGCCTCCCGCGCCGGCCCGGGGTCGGCTGCGAGAGCGGGTGAGGTGAAGGCTCTGGCCATCGTCGTGCACCAGGGCGCCGGACCGGCTGCCGCCATCGTCGAGCCCTGGACGTTCGCGCGAGTCTAACATCCCTCCGAGCCCCCTCTGGACACCGGCCGCGGATTTGAGGGAGACTTGGCCGCTCTGAAGAGACGACGGTGAGACATGCCCGGGAGGGGCCGCAGTCGATGCGGACGGCGACGGGGCGATGCCTTGCGCCACCGAAGCGACGCTGGTAGCATCGGGCGCTTGTGACGACTTTCACAAACTCCTAGCGGCAAGCGACCAGGTCCCGAGCCCGAGCCCTATGCAGACCTTCCATCGCAGCGCCAACTCGCTCGCCAAGATCAGCATCGCCGTGGTGGTGATCGGGCTGGGCTTCCTGGGCTGGCTCGGCCTCGAGACCTTCCGCTCCCCGTACGTCACGCACCAGGGCGAGATCCACGAGCAGCCGGTCGTGTTCAGCCACGAGCATCACGTTGCCGGCCTCGGCCTCGACTGCCGCTACTGCCACACCTCGGTCGAGAAGTCGAACTTCGCCGGCCTGCCGCCGTCCTCGACCTGCATCAACTGCCACCGGCAGATCTGGACCAACGCCGACCTGCTGGCGCCGGTGCGCGAGAGCTACGCCACCAACACGCCGCTGCGCTGGAACCGCGTCCACGACCTGCCCGACTTCGTGTACTTCAACCACAGCATCCACATCGCCAAGGGCATGGGCTGCGTGACCTGTCACGGCGAGGTGGACACGATGCCCCTGATGTACGAGCACGAGCCGCTGACCATGGAGTGGTGCATCGACTGCCACCGCAACCCGGCGAAGAACGTGCGGCCGCGCGCCGAGGTCTACAACCTCCACTGGCAGCCGCCGGCGGACCCGGCGCGCGCCGCGGCGATGCGCGCGGCGCTGGTCAAGGAGTACAAGCTCCAGTCTCTGACGAGCTGCTCGACCTGCCACCGCTGACGCGGCGGGCGGGAGCGGGCGAGAGCGGGCTATAGGGTTCCAGGCCGCGCCGGCGAGCGCGGCCGCCAGAAAGCGAGAACGATGGACAGCGCCAAGGGTGCCAAAGCGAAGTGCGCCGCCGAGCCGTCCCGCCCGGCCGCGGCCGCCCGCCTCGACCTCGAGACGGTGCGCCGCGAGCTGCGCGGCAAGCGCGGGCCGGAGTTCTGGCGGAGCCTCGACGAGCTGGCGGGCACGCCGGAGTTCGAGGAGCTCCTGCACCGCGAGTTCCCGCGCCAGGCGTCGGAGTGGGTCGAGTCGGCCGGCGCGGGCCCGGGAGCGGGCGCCGCCGCCGGCACTTCGCGCCGCGCCTTCCTGCAGCTCTCGAGCGCCTCGCTGGCGCTGGCCGGGCTCACCGCGTGCACCCGGCAGCCGGTCGAGAAGATCGTTCCCTACGTCGAGCAGCCCGAGCAGGTGGTGCCGGGCCGGCCGCTGTTCTTCGCCACCACGCTGGTCCAGGCCGGCTACGGCGTCGGCGTGCTGGCCGAGAGCCACGAGGGGCGGCCGACCAAGCTCGAGGGCAACGCCGACCATCCGGCGAGCCTGGGCTCGACCGACATGTTCGCCCAGGCGTCCATCCTCTCGCTCTACGACCCGGCCCGCTCCCAGGTCGTGCTGCACGACGGCCGCGCGGCGATGGCGAGCACGCTCCTCGTCGCCGTCGCCCAGCTGATGCGCGCCAAGCAGGCTGCCGGCGGGCGCGGCATGAGGCTGCTCACCGGCGCGGTGACCTCGCCGACGTTCGCCGCGCAGATGAAGGACTTCGCCGCCCTCTACCCCGAGGCCCGCTGGCACCGCTGGGAGGCGGCCGGCCCGCTCCACTCCCGCGCCGCCGCGGCGCGCGCCTTCGGGCGCCCGGTCGAGGTCCGCTACGACCTGTCGCATGCCGACGTCGTCGCCACCTTCGACGCCGACCTCCTCGCCGCCGGCCCGGGCTCGGTCGTCTATGCGCGCCAGTTCGCGGACCGCCGGCGGGTGCGCGAGGCGAGCCCCGACCTGGCGCGCACCCTGAACCGGCTCTACGCGGCGGAGACGACGCCCTCGCCGACCGGCAGCATCGCCGATCACCGCCTGCCGCTGCCGCCGGCCGAGCTCGAGGCATTGCTGCTGGCGCTGGCCCGCCAGGTGGGAGTGGCGGTGCCCGCCGCCCCGCCGGCCGGGGTCCCGGCCGCCCCGGCTCCCCCGGCTTCCGGCAACCGCGCCAAGAAGACCCAGGCCTGGCTCGAGGCCTTGGCGGCCGACCTGGCGGCCCATCCGGGCGCCTCGCTGGTGGTGGCCGGCGAGACCACCTCGCCGGCGGCGCAGGTGCTGGCCCACGCCATCAACGAGAAGCTCGGCAACGCCGGCAAGACGGTGATCTACACCGAGCCGGCCGAGATCGACGCCGTGGACCACCTGCAGTCGCTCGCCGAGCTGGTGCGCGACATGCGCGCCGGCCAGGTCGACCTGCTCATCATGCTCGGCGGCGTCAACCCGGTCTACACGGCGCCCGCCGACCTCGAGTTCGCCGACGCGCTGGCCAAGGTCGCGACCCGCGTCCATCACGGCCTCTACCCGGACGAGACCGCCGAGTACTGCCACTGGCACATCCCGGCCGCCCACGAGCTCGAGAGCTGGGGCGACGCCCGCGCCTTCGACGGCACGGCGAGCCTCGTCCAGCCGCTGATCGAGCCGCTCTACGGCGGCAAGAGCCTGCAGGAGGCGATGGCGATCCTGCTCGGCCACGGCGAGACCTCCGGCTACGAGCTGGTGCGCGCCGCCTGGAACGGCAAGCTGGCGGGCGACTTCGAGCCGGCCTGGCGCAAGGCGCTCCACGACGGCGTCATCCCGGGCACCCAGCTGCCGCCGATATCCTCCGGGGGCGGCATCGCGGTCGCCGCCGGCGCGGTGACCCAGGCCGCCGGCGAGATCGCCGCCGCTGCGGCCGCCGTGGCGGCCGGCCAGGGCGGGCGCCTCACGCTGTGCTTCCAGCCCGATCCGACCATCGGCGACGGCAGCTGGGCGGGCAACGTCTGGCTGCAAGAGCTGCCCAAGCCGATGACCAAGCTCACTTGGGACAACGCTGTGCTGATCTCGCCGGCGACGCACCAGCGGCTGAAGCTCGACTGGGAGGAGCGGGTGCGGGTGGTGGTCGGCGGCCGCCAGCTCGACGCGGCCGTCTGGGTGCTCCCTGGCCAGGCCGAGGACACGCTGACCCTGAGCCTCGGCTACGGCCGCCGCCGCGCCGGCGAGAACGGCTCGGGCCTCGGCTTCAACGCCTACGTGCTGCGCACCGCGGCCGGCGTCTGGAGCGCTCCGGCCACCCTCCAGGGTCTCGGCGAGCGCTACATCTTCGCCTGCACCCAGAACCATCACGCCATCGACCAGGAGCAGGGGATCGACGAGGACAAGCTGGCGGGCGAGAAGGAGCAGGTGCGCCACATCGTCCGCACCGCGACGCTGGCCGAGTTCCAGCAGGACCCGGAGTTCGCCGTCCACCCGCCGCATGGCGAGGAGCCGCCGCCCCGCGACATGACCCTGTACCCGAACCGCAAGTACGAGGGGCATGCCTGGGGCATGGCGATCGACCTCAACGTCTGCACCGGCTGCAGCGCCTGCGTCGTCGCCTGCCAGGCCGAGAACAACATCCCGGTGGTGGGCAAGGACCAGGTGATGCGGCGGCGCGAGATGCACTGGATCCGCGTCGACCGCTACTTCACCGGCGACATGGACGACCCCGGGCTGCACGTCCAGCCGGTCCCCTGCATGCAGTGCGAGAATGCCCCGTGCGAGCTGGTCTGCCCGGTCGGCGCCACGACCCACAGCGCCGAGGGGCTGAACGACATGACCTACAACCGCTGCGTCGGCACTCGCTACTGCTCGAACAACTGCCCCTACAAGGTCCGCCGCTTCAACTTCCTGCGCTACAGCGACCGCACCAGCCCGCTGGCGGCGATGATGTACAACCCGGACGTGACGGTGCGGATGCGCGGCGTGATGGAGAAGTGCACCTACTGCGTGCAGCGCATCGAGCACGCCAAGATCGACTCGCAGGTGAGCGGCCAGCCGATCTCCGAGCAGCGGCTGAAGACCGCCTGCCAGCAGGCCTGCCCGACCCAGGCGATCGTGTTCGGCGATCTCAACGCCGAGAAGCTCGGCGGTCCGCCCGCGGAGGTCAAGCGCTGGAAGGCCAGCCCGCTCAACTACGGCATGCTCGACGATCTCAACACCCGGCCGCGGACCACCTACCTCGCGCGCGTCACCAACCCGAGCCCGCGGCTCGCCCCGGCCGAGACCGCCCCGACCGCGAAGAGGACAAGCTAGCATGGCCACCCTGGACCTGGACCGGCGGGACCTCGGCGGGATGGCGCTGCCGCCCGACGAGGTGGTGCTCGCTCCCGGGCACACCCCGGCGACGATCACCGACAAGATCACCGCCATCGTCCACGACCGCACGCCGCGCTGGTGGTACGTCGCGTTCGGCCTGTCGTTCATGGTGCTCGGGATGTTCATGGTCGCCGTCGGCTGGCTGTTCTGGAAAGGCGTCGGCATCTGGGGCATCAACATCCCGAACGCCTGGGGCTTCGCGATCATCAACTTCGTCTGGTGGATCGGCATCGGCCACGCCGGCACCCTGATCTCGGCCATCCTGCTGCTGCTGCGGCAGGACTGGCGCACCTCGATCAACCGCATGGCCGAGGCGATGACCTTGGGCGCCGTGGCCTGCGCCGGCATGTTCCCGATCCTGCACCTCGGACGCCCCTGGCTCGCCTACTGGCTGCTGCCGTACCCGAACACGATGGGCCTGTGGCCGCAGTTCCGCAGCCCGCTGATCTTCGACGTCTTCGCGGTGTCGACCTATGCCACGGTGTCGCTGCTCTTCTGGTACACGGGCCTGGTCCCGGACCTGGGCACCATGCGCGACCGCGCGAAGACACGGGTCTCGCGGGTCGTGTACGGCTTCCTGTCGCTCGGCTGGCGCGGCTCGATCCGCCACTGGAACAACTACGAGAGCGCCTACCTGCTGCTCGCCGGCCTGGCGACGCCGCTGGTGCTGTCGGTCCACACCGTGGTGAGCTTCGACTTCTCGATCGGCATCATCCCCGGCTGGCACTCGACGATCTTCCCGCCCTACTTCGTGGCCGGCGCCATCTTCGACGGCTTCGCCATGGTGTTGACGCTGCTGCTGCCGCTGCGCGCCGCCTTCGGCCTGCACGACATGATCACCGAGCGGCATCTCCATGCCATGGGCAAGGTGATGCTGGCCACCGGGCTGATCGTCTTCTACGGCTACCTGATCGAGATCTTCTTCGCCTGGTACAGCGCCAGCGACTACGAGTGGTTCATGATGCAGAACCGCATCGGCGGCCCGTACCGGTGGTTCTGGGCGGCGCTCATCCTGTGCAACGGCCTGACCCCGCAGCTGCTGTGGAAGAAGAGCATCCGCGCCAACGTGGTGGCGCTGTGGTCGATCTCGATGGTCATCAACGCCGGCATGTGGCTCGAGCGCTTCGTCATCATCATCAGCAGCCTGCACCGCGAGTTCCTGCCCTCGGAGTGGGGGATGTACCGCGGCACGATCTGGGACTGGATGACCTTCGCCGGCACTCTCGGCGTGTTCATGACTCTGATGATGCTGTTCGTGCGCTTCCTGCCGATGATCGCCATGTCGGAGATGCGCACCCTGACCCCGGGCAGCGGCAGCCACGGTGCGGCGGAGGCCTCGTGACCACTCTCGGACATCGCAGGTCGGACGCCATCGACTACGACGACCGCATCCCTCCCGGCGACCACGGCCGGATCTACGGCGCCATGGCGGAGTTCGCGACCGCCGACGAGCTGCTGGCCGCGGCGCACGCGGCGCGCGCGGCCGGCTACAAGAAGGTGGACGCCTACACCCCCTACCCGATGGAGGCCGTCGTCGAGGCGCTCGAGATCCCGCGCTCCAAGATGCCGCTGGTCGTGCTGATCGGCGGCATCGTCGGCGGTCTCACCGGCTTCTTCCTGGCCTACACGACGCAGGTCTTCATCTGGCCGTGGAACATCGGCGGCCGCCCGTACAACAGCTGGCCGGCCTTCATCGTGCCGACCTTCGAGTGCACCATCCTGTTCGCCGCGCTGTCGGCGGTCGTCGGCATGATCGCGCTCAACGGCCTGCCGCAGCCGTACCACCCGGTGTTCAACGTGCCGGCCTTCTCGCGGCGGGCGTCGAGCGACCGCTTCTTCCTGGTGATCGAGGCGGTGGACCCGAAGTACGACCGCGACGAGACGCGCGGCTTCCTCTCGGGCCTGAATCCCAGCGAGGTGTCCGAAGTTGAGCTCTGACCTCGGTCTCCGGCCCCGCGGCGCGCGCGCCCTCCTGCGGTCCGTCCCCGCCTGCCTGCTGGTCGTGCTGGCGGCGCTGGCCGGCTGCCGCCACGACATGCAGAACCAGAACAAGATGCGGCCCTACCGCGAGAGCACCTTCTATCCCGACGGTGCCTCGGCGCGGCCGCTGCCGGCCCACACCGTGGCGCGCGGCGACCTGCGCGCCGACGAGTCCTACTACACCGGCGTCCGCGGCGGCAAGCCGATCGCCGACGTCCCGTTCCCGGTGTCGCGCGAGGTGCTGCTGCGCGGCCAGCAGCGCTACGACATCTTCTGCTCGCCCTGCCACGGCCAGGTGGGGGACGGTCTCGGCATGATCGTCACCCGCGGCTACAAGCAGCCGCCGTCGTTCCACAGCGAGCAGCTGCGCAACGCGCAGGTCGGCTGGTTCTTCAGCGTCATGACGCAGGGCTTCGGGGTGATGCCGAGCTATGCGGCGCAGGTGTCGGTGGCGGACCGCTGGGCGATCGCGGCGTACATCCGCGCCCTGCAGTACAGCCAGAGCGCCCGCCTGTCGGAGCTGCCGCCGGCCACCCAGCAGGCGATCGCCGGCGACCTGGCGGCCCCCCCCCCACCGCCGTCGCGGCCGCACACGAGCGAGGTGCCATGAGCAGCAGCAGCCCGAGCAGCGTCCCGCGGGTAGCCCGCATCGACGCCGAGTCCTTCGCCGCGCCGCAGGCGGTCGACCGGCTGCAGCGGCTCGGACTGTCGATCTGCGTGATCGGCCTGATCGGCAGCGTCGCCGGCTTCCTCCTCAGCCCCGACTACTTCTACCGGGCCTACCTGGTGGGCTGGGTCTACTGCGTCGGCATCGCCTTCGGCTCGCTCGCGCTCGCCATGATGAACCACCTGGTCGGCGGCGGCTTCCTGCTGGTCGTGCGGCGCCAGCTCGAGGCGGCGACCCGCACCATCCCGGTGCTGCTGCTGGCGGCGGTGCCGCTGTTCTTCTGGTTGCCGCGCCTCTATTCGTGGGCGGACCCGGCCAAGGTGAGGGTCGATCCGGTGCTGCGGTGGAAGACGCACTCCTACCTGACCACCCCGGGCTTCATCGGGCGCCTGGTGCTCTACTTCGCCATCGCCTGGGTGCTGAGCTGGCTGATCAACCGCATGTCGCTCGAGCAGGACCGCACCGCCGACACCGGGCTGGCGCGGCGCATGCGGATCGTCTCGGGGCCGGGGATCGTCATCTACTGCCTGGCGGCGACCTTCGCCTCCGTCGACTGGCTGATGTCGATCGAGACCCACTGGTCCTCGACCATGTACGGCTTCTACCTGATCGTCAGCCAGGCGCTGTCGGGGTTGACCTTCACTATCGTCATCGCGTTCTTCCTGTCGCGCAGCGAGCCGATGGCGCCGCTGATGCGGAAGAAGCACTTCCACGACTATGGCAAGCTGTACCTGGCGTTGACCATGATGTGGACCTACATCTGCTTCTCGCAGTTCCTGATCACCTGGGCGGGCAACCTGCCGGAAGAGATCTTCTGGTACCGGCACCGCATCCTGAGCGGCTGGGGCGCGATCGCCGGGATCGTGGTGTGGTGCCACTTCGCGCTGCCGTTCGCCCTGCTGCTGTCGCGCGACCTCAAGCGGCGGACGCGCTGGCTGGCCCTGCTCGCCGGCTGGATGCTGCTGATGCGCCTGGTGGACCTGTTCTGGCAGGTCGAGCCGGCCTACGTGGGCGCCGCCGGCAGCCAGCGGCTCGAGATGGAGTGGATGTACCTGGCGGTCCCGGCGGCGCTGTTCGGCGGCTGGCTCTGGCTCTTCGGCCGCGAGCTCAAGCAGCGGTCCCTGCTGCCGCTGCACGATCCCCAGATCGCGGAGGTGGTGCGCACATGACCGACGGCCATCCCGGCGAGTTCCACCCCGCCGACCACGCCCATGAGCACGAGCCGCACGCGGTGCCGCCCGGACCGCATCCCGGCGACTCGGAGGAGTTCGACAGCGAGCTCAACATCCGCGCCATCCTCTGGACCACCGCCGGGGTGGTCGCGATCTGTATCGTGTCGGCGATCGCGATGTGGGGGATGTTCGTCGGCTTCGACGCCTTCGACCGCCGCAACGCCTCCCGGCAGCCGGCGGCGCCGGCGATACCCGAGTCGATGCGCCAGTCGATGCGACAGGCGGCGCCCCCGGGGGCGCTGCTGCAGGCGTCGCCCACGGAGGACATGACGGCGATGCGCGGCGAGAACGACCGCGTGCTGCGGCACGCCGGCTGGGTCGACCGCGCGCAGGGGACGGTGCGCGTGCCGATCGACGTCGCCATCGACGTCCTGGCCGCGCGCGGCCTGCCGGAGGTGACCACGCCGCCGCTCGCCGAGATGGCCGCGCACGGCTCCACCGCCGACGAGGGCCGGCCGCCCACCGACCAGCCCAGCCCCGGCACCCTGCTGCCGCCGCCCGGCATGGGCATCGGCAACCTAGGGCCGCCTTCGGCGGGCGCCGGGCAGCAGGCTTCCCCGGCGATGCCGGAGCCAGAGCGCCCGGCGGGCGCGAGGGTGCGGGAACCACAGGCCCATCAACCGGTGCCGCGCACACCCGTTCTGCCGCCGCCCCCACCGCCTGGAGGAATGCCGTGATGGGCCGCTTTGCGCGGCTTGCGCAGTTGGCCCGGTTCGCGATGCCCCCGGCGCTCGCGTTGGCCGTGGCCGTCGCCATCTTCGGCACCGGTGCCGCGCAGGCCCAGTCCGCGCCGCCGTCGTCGCCTTCGCCTTCGTCGCAGCCTTCGTCTTCGCCGACCCCGACCCCGCCCCCCCAGACCTTCATGCAGTACGGCCTGGCCCCCGCCCAGCAAGGCACCGCCGCCGGCAGCCAGCTCACGCAAGGCGGCCCCCCGAGCCCCTTCCAGCGCCTGGGCTTCGACCAGCGCGTCGGCCAGCAGGTGCCGACGGACCTGGTCTTCCGCGACGAGACCGGGCGCACGGTGCGCATCGGCGACTACTTCGGCAAGCGGCCGGTGGTGCTGTCGCTGGTGTACTACGGCTGCCCCATGCTCTGCCCGCTCACCCTGGAAGGCCTCACCCGCAGCCTCAAGCGCCTGAGCTTCGACGCCGGCCGCGAGTTCGAGGTGGTGGTGGTGAGCTTCGACCCGCGCGAGACGCCGGCGATGGCCGCCGCCGCCAAGCGGGAGGCGCTGAAGGACTACGCCAGGCCCGAGACCGCGGACGGCTGGCACTTCCTGACCGGCGGCGCCGAGCCGGTCCGGCGGCTCACCCAGGCGGTCGGCTTCCGCTACTTCTACGACTCGCGGGCGAAGCAGTTCGCGCACGCCGCGGGCATCGTGCTGCTCACCCGGCAGGGCGCGGCATCGCGTTACCTCTACGGCATCGATTTCCCGGTGCGCAACGTCCGGCTGGGGCTGGTCGAGGCCGCCGACAACCGCATCGGCTCGCCGATCGACCAGGTGCTGCTCTACTGCTTCCACTACGACCCGGTGCAGGGCAGGTACAGCGCCGCGACCCTCAACATCGTCCGCCTCGCCGCCATCCTGAGCGTGGCGGGCCTGGGCCTGATGATCGCGCTGCTGCTCCGGCGCGAGCACCAGCGCCCCAACCCGTTAGGAACTGCCTGATATGCGGTCCTTACCGTTCTTCCCGGAGGAGGCCACGGGAGCGGCGCGCGAAGTGGACCTCATGTTCGGCGCCTGGCTGGGCATCAGCCTCTTCTTCACCCTGCTCATCGCCGTGCTCATCGTGGTCTTCATGCTGCGCTTTCGGCGCCGCCACCCCGACGAGGTGGGCAAGAGCGAGGAGATGGGGCCCTGGCTCGAGATCATCTGGTCCGCCGTGCCGCTGTTCATCATGCTGGCGATGTTCTTCTGGGGCGCCCGGCTGTTCTTCGTCCAGCACCAGGCGCCGCCCGACGCGGTCGAGTACTGGGCGACCGCCAAGCAGTGGATGTGGAAGTTCGAGCACCCGAACGGCACCCGCGAGATCAACCACCTCCATCTGCCGATCGGCCAGACGGTCAAGCTGACGATGACCTCCGAGGACGTCATCCACAGCTTCGGCGTCCCCGCCTTCCGCCTCAAGCAGGACGTCAATCCCGGGGCCTACACCCGGGTCTGGTTCCGGCCCAACCGCGTCGGCACCTACCACCTGTTCTGCGACCAGTACTGCGGCGCGGAGCACTCGCGCATGGTGGGGAGCATCGTGGTGATGTCGGCCGAGGACTACGCCGCCTGGCTGGCCGGCGGCCCGGTCGGGAACCAGTCGCCGGTGGCGGTCGGCGCCCAACTGTTCCAGAGCCTGGCATGCTATACCTGCCACGAGATGGGACCCGGCTGGATGGCGCGCGGGCCGAGCCTGCAGGGGGTCTACGGCCACCAGGTGCCGCTCCAGGGCGGCGGCTCGGTCGTCGCCGACGAGGCCTACCTCCGGGAGTCCATCCTGCTGCCGGCGGCGAAGGTGGTGAAGGGATGGCAGCCGATCATGCCGACCTACCAGGGGCAGGTCAGCGAGGAGCAGCTGATCGACCTGATCGCCTATCTCAAGTCGCTGGGCAGCGCGCCCGCCATGGGCACGGGCGCCGTCAACCCGCCCGGCACGTCGAGCCCGCCGAACGGCGGCGGACCGGCCGGCTCCATGCCTGCCACGCCGTCGACACCTTCAGTGCCTTCCGGCGTGGGCCCGACGAGCAAGTGAGAGCCGAACCATGAACATTACCGACGACACCAGCGCCGAGCTCGCTCTCCAACGTCCCAGCTACCTCCACGACGGCTACGGCTGGAAGTCCTGGCTGCTGACCAAGGACCACAAGCGGATCGCGATCCTCTACCTGATCTCGATCACCGCCTTCTTCGCCTTGGGCGGCATCTTCGCGATGCTCATCCGGCTCGAGCTGCTGACGCCGGAGGGCGACCTGGTGCAGGCCGCCACCTACAACCGCCTGTTCACCATGCACGGCGTCATCATGGTGTTCCTGTTCCTGGTGCCGTCGATCCCGGCCACGCTCGGCAACTTCCTGGTGCCGCTGATGATCGGGGCGAAGGACCTGGCGTTCCCGCGCATCAACCTGCTCTCCTGGTACATCTACGTGCTGGCCGGCGGCTTCACCCTCTGGGCGCTGATCCACGGCGGCGTCGACACCGGCTGGACCTTCTACACCCCGTTCAGCACCCATTACTCGAACGGCTACGTGGTCTCGACGGCGCTCGGCGTCTTCATCGCCGGCTTCTCGTCGATCCTGACCGGCCTCAACTTCGTGGTGACCATCCACCGCATGCGGGCGCCGGGCATGACCTGGTTCCGGCTGCCGCTCTTCATCTGGTCGCACTACGCCACCAGCCTGATCATGATCCTCGGCACGCCGGTGATCGCGGTGACGCTGATGATGGTGGCGGTCGAGCGGACGCTCAACCTCGGCCTCTTCGATCCGCGGCTGGGCGGCGACCCGATCCTGTTCCAGCACCTGTTCTGGTTCTACTCCCACCCGGCGGTCTACATCATGGTGCTGCCCGGCATGGGGGTGATCAGCGAGCTGATCGCCGCGTTCACGCGCAAGCGGGTGTTCGGCTACACCGTGGTCGCCTTCTCGAGCATCGGCATCGCGGTGCTGGGCTTCCTGGTCTGGGGCCACCACCTCTTCGTGACCGGCGAATCGGTCTACGCGGCGACCGTCTTCTCGCTGCTGTCGATGCTGGTGGCGGTGCCGTCGGCGATCAAGGTGTTCAACTGGACGGCGACGCTCTACGAGGGGTCGGTGTCGTACGACACGCCGATGCTCTACGCCCTGGGCTTCATCGGCCTGTTCACCATCGGCGGCCTGACCGGGGTGATGATCGCCACCCTCGGCATCGACCTCCACCTGCACGACACCTACTTCATCATCGCCCACTTCCACTACGTCATGGTGGGCGGCACGATCATGGCCTACATGGGCGGCTTGCACTACTGGTGGCCGAAAATGACCGGCAAGCTCTACCCGGTCTTCGCGTCGCGGCTGTCGGCGCTGCTCATCTTCGTCGGCTTCAACCTGACCTTCTTCCCGCAGTTCATCCTCGGCTACCTCGGCATGCCGCGCCGCTACTGGGAGTACCCGCCCGAGTTCCAGGTGTGGAACGTGCTCTCGACCGCCGGCGCCTCGGTCCTGGGCGTCGGCTACGTGCTGCCGCTGTGCTACTTCCTCTACTCGCTGTTCTACGGCAAGCAGGCGGGCGCCAACCCGTGGGGCGCGAAGGGGCTGGAGTGGGCGACCACCTCGCCGCCGCCGACCTACAACTTCGACTACCCGGTGGTGGTCGACGAGGAGGCGTACGAGTACGCGCCGGACGCCCGCGCCGTCGCCCGGCAGGAGGCCAACATTGCTTAGCGGCAGCGTCAGCGCCAGCGCCGACACCGGCGGCCACGGCCACGCCCGGCTCCAGCACCACTTCGACGACCTCGACCAGCAGCGCGAGGCGTCGACGTTCGGCATGTGGGTGTTCCTCTGCACCGAGATCCTGTTCTTCGGCGGGCTGTTCACCACCTACGTCGTCTACCGCCAGCGCTTCCACGGCGTCTTCGCGCAGGCCAGCCGCGACCTGAACGTGGTCTGGGGAGGCACCAACACGGCGGTGCTGATCTGCAGCAGCTTGACCATGGCGCTGGCCATCTGGTCGGCGCAGATCAACCGCCGCAAGCTGATCGTGACCTTCCTGCTGATCACCATGGCGTTCGGCCTCACCTTCCTCGGCATCAAGACCATCGAGTACAAGGAGAAGTTCGATCACCACCTGGTGCCCGGCCCGCACTTCCACTACGTCTGCCCGCCCGGCGAGCCCTGCCACCCGGAGCAGGCCGAGGTGTTCTTCTCGCTCTACTTCGCCATGACCGGGCTGCACGCCCTGCACATGATCGTCGGCGTCGGCCTGCTCAGCTACCTGCTGTTCCCCTCGTGGCAGGGGCGGTACACTTCCGACTGGCACAACCCGCTCGAGTGCATCGGCCTCTACTGGCACTTCGTGGACATCGTCTGGATCTTCCTGTTCCCGCTGCTGTACCTGATCGGGGCGCATTAGTGCACGGCACTGGCAACGAGGCGACGAGATGAGCTCGACGATGGCCGAACCCGCATCCGCACCCGCACACGCCGCGCACACTCCCTCGCGGAAGCCGTACTTCCTGACCTGCGGCTTCCTCCTGGTCATGACGCTGATCACCTACGTGGTGGCGAGGTTCGACCTCGGTCCGCTCAACGACATCGTGGCCCTGAGCATTGCCGTCTTCAAGGCGACGGCGGTCGTGCTCTTCTTCATGCACGTCCGCCACAGCTCGAACCTGACCAAGCTCACGGTGGTGTCGGGCTTCCTGTGGCTCGCGTTCATGATCTTCATCACCCTGTCGGACTACTGGACGCGGGGCTGGCTCGACACCTTCGCGTCTGGCCGGTAGAGGCTTGCGCAGCAACGAGAGCCTGCTGGAGCTCCTCCTCGAGCTGCAGTTGCTGGACCGCATCCCGCGCAGCGGCTTCGTGCTGCGCGGGGTCGCCGACCCGGAGAGCGTCACCGAGCACAGCTGGCACGTCCTGTTCATGGTCTGGGCGCTGGGCGAGCGCATCCCGGGCCTCGACGTCGCGCGGGCGGTGGAGATCGCGCTCGTCCACGACCTCGCCGAGCTGCGGGTCGGAGACCTGCCCCGCACCGCCGGCCGCTACTTCCCCGAAGGCGCCAAGCGAACCGCCGAGACCGCCGCCATGGCCGACGTCCTGGCCCCCCTGCCCGAGCGCGCGCGCCGCCTCTACGCCGAGTACCAGGAGGGCGCGACCCTCGAGTCCCGCCTGGTGAAGGCCTGCGACAAGCTGCAGCTCATGCTCAAGGTAGCCGTCTACGAGAGCTGGGGCACCGGCGCCCTCGCCGAGTTCTGGGAGAACCCCGACAACTTCCCGCCCCCCGGCATCGAGCCCGTCGACGCCCTCTTCGCCGAGCTGCGCGCCCGGCGGAAGCCCGGGGGCCGGTGATAGAATCTCCAGGTCTCCGGGCCAAAGACCGATGCCCGACTCCGACCTGCCTCCAGCACCCGATCCCGTCGTCGAGCTCTACAAGCAGGGCGTCGACCGTACCCTCCTGCGGCAGAACCTCCGCCGCTCCGTCGACGAGCGCATCCTGAACCTGATGGACCTCCAGCGCCTCGCCGAGGAGCTGCGCCGCGCCGGCCAGCGCAGCCGAGACCAGCGCCGGTGACGGATTTCAAGCAGCTCCTGCACCTGCTGAGCACATCCAAGGTAGATTTCATCCTCGTCGGCGGCATGGCGGCCACCGTTCACGGTGCGGCCAGGCTGACGCAGGATCTCGATGTCGTCTACTCCCGGTCTCAGGCCAATCTGGAGCGCTTGGCGGCAGCCCTGGCGCCCTACCAGCCCTATCTCAGAGGCGCCCCTCTCGGCCTGCCCTTCCGCTGGGACGCCGCGACCCTCGAACGCGGCCTGAACTTCACCCTGACCACGACCCTCGGAGACCTGGACCTGCTCGGCGAGATCACCGGTGGCGGCGGTTACGGGGATCTCGTTTCCCATTCGATCCCGATCGAGATCTTCGGTGAAATCTGCCGCTGCCTCGACTTGCCAGCCCTCATCCAAGCGAAGCGCGCAGCCGGCCGGCCGCGTGACCTGGAAGCGCTCGCCGAGCTGGAAGCCCTCCTCGAGGAGAGACGGCGGCTTGATTCAACAAATCCGTAGGCTGAACGCACATGTTCTAAGTGTCTCTGTCCCAATAGCTTATAGCCCCGGTCGATGGGACGGGAACCCCAGGGGCATGCCCGGGCCGGAAGACACGCCCCCACGTGACCAGCGCGGCTGCTCCGGCCTGCTCCTCAAAGTGGGCTTCCTGGCCTGGCAGTGTGGCTCAGGCGAGGCTCCGCCGGCTGGCGTCCGCAGGGCCGCCGAGGCAGCTCAACGCCTCGGGGCTCGGCGGTACCGTAGCTGCCCGCCGTAGTCCATTGGCTAGCCCTTGTAAACGCAAGGCTCATTGAGGGCCTCAATGAGTCAGCAAATCCGATAAGGTGTCCGCCCGCTGCAATACTGCCAGAATTATCCTGCGCGACAGCTCCCTTATATCATATAGTTTGCTGTGGACCACTTCGGTAAAAGCAATGTCGTGATCAGAATAGTTTCCATGAGCGATGTCATTTCGAAGGTCGTACATACTTTTCTGGTTCTCTGGATCGGAGACAAATAAGGAGTCACCGAGCGTTGAATCTCCAGTAATGAACGGCAGCGACGCTTCAAGCTGGCGCCTGATGCTCGGGCGGACGATTTGAGCGGCCTGCTCACCAGCCGTCCAGCAATTCTCAAGTGTCGAAGGGCCGGACAAGAGGGCAAAAAGCTCCTTGCGTCGCCCTTCGCGAGAGGGTAAAGCAAGAACGTTGGGCTTAAGCTTGGAGTAAAAGAACTGACCCAAAAGCTCAATTGACTCCCACAAGTTAACGAATCGATTCAACCCTGAGCTCAAATAGTTTCCACCTGCGTGCCACGCGATTGCTCTTCTTATAACAGTCGCTAGCTTGTCGTTACGGATTGCTCGGATTAGATCGAAGAGCGGTATCAGGCCCTCCTCTATAAACTTGTCCTCCGCGCTGATACCTTCGTGTGATTCCGCATATCTTGAGAGTGGCACGCAGAGCCACACCTTTCGCGGGGTCAGGTCGGAAACTGGCGACTGCTCTGGCTTTACATTCATTTCGAGATAACGGGCTGGTAGCCATGACATTGAAGCTCCGGTACGGAACGACACGAGGTTTGCTAGTAGGGAAATATCACGTACTGCCAATTCAAGCGCGCCTCTGGCCTCCTGGGCATTCTCGAGGTTGATTTCAGTGCGCAGGCCACCCCAGATGTCACTTAAGTTAAGGTCGAACCGCATGTGCCGGCGTACCGGCTCTTCGGCCATGTGCCTTCCGACAGGGTCGTACAGGTCGGACTGAAGCCACAGACCGCCATCAGCGGAAGTGACACGCCGTCGCTCCGGCGACTCCCAAGAGAGTGATCCTCTGAGGATAAATGCAACAAACCCGTTATCGACGACCTCCTGAGCGTGTTGCCAGTAGGTGTTGATGACGTGATCGTACGTGAGGTTGAACATCGCATGAGTTCGCCTCAAGAATTCCTCGAATGCGGAATCAGGCTCCATTAGTATACAATTGGTCTAAAGACCACGGGAGGCCGGTGCTATCAAGTGTCCGCTTGGTCGCTGCGGTGCCGGGGTTTCGCTGCTTCTCTGGCACTCACCTCCTGCCACCGCTTTTCGTGTCTGTTGTCAGTGATGTCCATTATCTGCTTGAGTGCTATTTTCGCCGATGGCCGTGCTGATGGCGCATCCGACAGAAGCATCGCGGCGAGCCGAGAGGCTTGAGATTTAAGTTCAACGTACTCCTCATGATCTGAATAGCCCCAGCTCACAGGTTCATTATCTCGAATTCTCTGTCGAAGACTCTGAAACGCCTGTCGCAGGAGACCTAGCCTATCAATGTCGGCTCCTTTACAATTGCAGAGTGTGCGCTCCGCGGCAACCTTTATAAGCACTGCTTCCATTCTGGCTTCGAGGTCAGCAGCCCGCTCGAGAAATTGCCAACTAGAATCAGCGGGGGGGCGCAGGTGTGGATAACCGGGCTTCTTGTACTGATTCCACAACCTCCGAAGAGAAATGAACTCACCATAGAGACGATAGACCTCGTTGAGCGCTGTCAATTCGATCTCTCGCTGCTTCTGTCGAACAGCCCACAGATGGCTGACTCGCTTTCCAACCCAGACAGCGAGAAGAGCGCCTATTCCGGCAATCACCGCGGTCGGGATTGCCTTGATGGTCTCATGCCCAAGAAGTTCAAGTCCGGTCATCGGTTCAGCTTGCAAGAGCGTCAACGTCACTCCGGCCTCCGTCTCCGAGGGCTATCATAGCTCTGGTTGGAGCGTCACTCAGACTTCTGTGGGCCCCGCCGATCAGCGTTGTGCCTCCGCCTGTCCCGTAAATACTCGCTGGGAAACGGAGCGACTGTCTCCGCATCAGCGTAGCCGGCGCGTGTCCCGACATCTCTGCCTTCAGCTATTCGGGCGGCAGCGATTCGCCGGGTTCACTGCTTGCCGGCGCCGGCTGCGGCGGGCGAGTGCAGGCCGTGGATGTTGCCTTCCGAGTCCTGGAACATCGCCCAACCTCCCCAGGGCTCGGTCCGGGCCTTCTCGGTGAGCTCTACGCCGCGCTTCTCGAGCTCCTCGGCGGTCTTGTAGACATCGTCGACCTCGAGGACGACGCCGCTGAAGCCGCCGACCTTCTTCGGCTGGTTGGGAAAGCCCAGCGACAGGGTGAAGGCGGTCTGCGCGCCCTTGGGCGCCACGGTCACCCAGCGCGTGCCATCGCCCATCGGCACGTCCATGGTCTTCTCCCAGCCGAGCTTCTTGGTGTAGAAATCGACCGTCCGATCGACGTCGTCGACGAAGAGTGTCACCACCGAGATGTACATGGGCTCGAGCTCCTTTCTGGTGCCATTTCCATTGCGCTCATGACGAGTCTCCGCCATGGATCCGGCGGGGTCGCCGCGTTCCCACGGCCCGACGCGCCAATTCTCTTCTCCGGACGCGGCGGTTGGGTAGAGCCACTCTGGCGTGCACGTATCAGGCCACTTTGTTGCCGGCGGGTGGCCGCCGCGCCGGGATCGGCGGGGGCCGGCCGGGGATCAGAAGTCGACGTGGAGGCGGGTGGCGGGGACCCAGACGGGGCCGCGGTCGCGGTTGTAGCCGGGATTGCCGATGTGCTGCAGGTCGGCGGCGACGTGGACGCCCCGCCAGATGCGGTAGTCGTAGTAGGCCTCGACGATGCGCTCGTGGCCGTAGTCGAGGCGGCCGTCGCCGAGCAGGAAGCCGAGGCCGCCCAGCGCCAGGTAGGTGCGGTGGAGGTTCGAGATGCGGTTGTCGACCAGGGCCAGGCCGAGCTTGTGCCTCTCGTCATGGAGGCGCAGGTCGGCGCCCAGCTCGACCGTGCCGTCCACCTCGGTGTAGGCGAACGATTCGGTGTGGCCGTCGTTGATCCCCCAGCGGCCGAAGACGCGGACGGCGGCGGTCACCTCCTGCTCGAAGTTGAAGCCGTAGCCCGTCTTGGTCCTGCCCTGCCGCCGGTACCTGGTGACGTCGGGCACCGGATCGCGGCCGGCGAGGAAGCCGTCGATCGCCTCGCGGTAGCTCCCCATGTCGGCGACGTTGCGATAGGCCAGGACCCGCACCACGCCCTGCCGCCCGCGGAGGGTCGGCCGCGCCTCCACCTCCAGGTTCTGGCCGCGGGCGCGGTCGAGCCGCAGGTCGAGGTCGATGCCGTTCGCCACTTTGGGCATGGTCATCAGGCCGGCGCGCAGGGCGAAGCGGCCGGCGTGCAGCTCGCCGACCGCGCCGTAGGTGTAGCCGCGGGTGTCGGCGGCGTAGTCGAAGGCGCCGTTGTCGTCCACCGTCCAGTTGAGGAACTGCAGGTGGCTGTCGCTGCCGGGGCCGTCGAGGTCGAAGAAATCGACGGTCCCCAGCTTGCCGATCCAGAAATCGAAGCGCCGCGCCGGCACCGCGGTGGCGCTGGACACCGGGGTGCGGTCGCTGGCGACCTTCTCCGGTCCGAGCGCGAAGGTCTGATGGTAGAGCGCCCGCGCCAGGTAGGGCGCCCCGCCGAGCTGGGGATTCCGCACCACGTCGAGGTTGGTGAAGCCGGCCAGGCCGAGAGCGTCGCTGATGCCGCGGCCGGCGGCGCTCTCGACGTCGACCAGCACCTCGGCGCCGCCTCCCAGCCGCAGGCCGGTGTAGAGCGTGATCACCCGCGACAGCCGGCGCTCGGCCCGCGCCTGCAGGCTGTTGGGTCCGCTGTAGGGCGCGTGGAAGGGCAGGTTGCCCTGGAAGATGAAGTTCAGCTGGCCCGCGACCCACAGCCTTCCCTCGGGATGGCGGAAGATGGTGGTGAGCTCCTCGGGCTTCTCCGCCGGCGCCGGCGCGGGCGGCGGCAGCGGCGAATCCTGGCGCGCCTGCAACGGCGACCCGGCGGCGCAGGCCGCCGCCAGGCACGCCGCCGCCAGGCACGCCGCCGGCCGCCGGAAGGTTCCGATGACGTTCACGCGGGCGGGCGGTGACGGCGGCGTGGCTTCACAGGTGGCGCCGAAACCACGTCTGCGTGGCGTTCAGCGCCTGGATGAGATGCGGCGTCGGGCCGGCGAAGGGATGCTTGGCGCCGAAGGTGTGTCCGGCGCCGGGGATCGCCAGCAGCTCGTGGGTGCCGGTGGCGCGCGCGGCGAGCTCGGCCGCCTCGGCGGCGGGCACGCTCTCGTCGTCGGCGCCGTGGACGATCAGCCACGGCGCGGCGACCCGGCCGGCCGCGGCGAGGATGTCCAGGCTGCCGGCGGCGTGGCGCTCGACGTCCTCGAGCAGGCCGCGGCCGAGGGCGAGCCGCTGCCCGGTGCGCGCATTGACCACCGGCAGCTCGCCGGTCGCGCGCCAGACCCGCTTCTCCTCCGGCGTGTAGCGGTCGACGTGCGAGATGGCGGCCCAGGTGACCAGGGCGCGAACCCGGTCGCGCCAGGGCGGGCTCGCGGCGGCGAGGATCGCGGCGGCGCCGCCGCGGCTGTGCCCGAACAGGCCGAGGCGGTCGCGGTCGACACGGTCGTCCGCGATCTCGCCGCCGGTGGCCTCGAGCACCCGCAGCAGGTCGGCCACCTCGGCGCTGTAGGTGTTGGCGCTGAAGGCCCGCGGATCGCTGACCGTCTCGTCGCCGGGCTGCATGCCGCTGCCGGCGAGATTGAAGCGCACCGTGACGAAGCCGCGCTGCGCCAGCAGCTCCGCCACCGCGGGGAAGAACCCCCACTCCATGAATCCCTTGAAGCCGTGGCAGATGACCACCGCCGGGCAGCGGCCGGGCACCTCCGGCAGATCGACCAGGCCGCGCAGCACGCCGCCGCCCGGCCGGTCCAGCTTGAAGGACTCGACGATGCTCATGGCGGCCCATTCTATGTCGATGGCGATTAGGGGGCTCCTGTAACGAGATTGCCCCCGGAGCCGCCAGACCTCCACGAATAGGCCGCGGAAGACTGAGCGGCCGCGAAGAGGGAGGTTGCGGATGGCACTCGATTCCGTGCTCACCACCTTGGCAGATGGGTTCCGGATCAATCTCGACTCGTCCGGCGCCGCCAACCGGCAGTTCGTCGCGTCTCTCTTGCCGCCGCCCGGCAGCACCGACGACGGGGGGCTGGTGACGGTCACCGACCTGGTGACCTCGATCCAGATCACCCCGGCGCCGGTGGACCTCGGCTGGCGGACCAAGGACGTCCGCTTTCAGAACACCGATATCGCCGATACCGCCGTCTTGGGCGGACTGCCGATCAACGACCTGCTGGCGCTCAACGTCGGATCGGTGACCACCGGGGCGACCTCGCCGCCCGGCGTGCCGGGACTGATCGGCGCGCTCGCCGGCACCATCCCGCTGCCCATCGAGGTCACCGCGCCGACCACCTTTCCGGTCACGGTGGACGTCCGCTGCCGCATCCGCGACGCGCGCGGGCAGGTGGTCACCGAGGTCGCCTGGAGCCTCGCCGGCACGCCCGCCGTCTCCGGCACGGGCGGCGACATCGCGCCGCCGCTCGGGCGCGCCATGGACGCCCTGACGCTCGTTTTCGACCCGTTCTTCGCGGAGCTCGTCGGCGGCGCCCCGCCGGTGGTCCAGCGCAGGCTCGAGGCCGCGGTGCGGCTGCAGGCGGCCGGTGTGACGACCGGCTGGATCGACCTGCCGCCGGTCGACCTCGCGGTGCCCGCCATCCTCGTTCCCACCATCGCGGCGTTCTTCCAGGACACCAACTTCCAATCCCACACGCTGGTGGTGGTGCCGGCAAGCTCGACGCTCGACCAGGACACGGTCGAGGCTGCGGTCGGCACGCTGCGCGACACGCTGGCTCCGCTGGCGGCGACCTTCTCCTTTCTTGGCTTTTTCCTCGGAGCCGCCGATACCGTTGCCGGTCTGCTGGCATCGGGCAGCATCACGTTCCGCAAGGCCGACCAGATCGCGAACCTGAGCGACATCGACATCGGTGGAGGTATCTTCGATACCGCCGAGGACGAGATCAGCTCGGTGATCGTGGTCGGCCCGCCCCACCGCCGCGTCGAAGGCTTCAACGGCCGAGACTTCGGGACCTCCGAGGGCCAGATCGACTTCACCGTCGGCATCGAGCTGATCGTCGAGGTCCCGAACCTCCACAGCGCCAGTCCGCCGAGCGATCCGGTCGGGCACGTGAGCGTGCCGTTCCCACCCGCCGGCTCGCGCTTCCTGTTTCACGACATCACGAGCTTCGGCGACGAGCTCTCGTCACTTCGCTTCGCCTGAGGGCCGTGAGCGCGGGTGCGGTGGTCGTCCAGCTGCCCTGGCCCGCCCCCGCCGGACCGCTGTGCTGGCGGGTGGGGGTGGGCGACCGGTGGGGGCTGCCGGGCCAGCGGCTCGCGTCGCCCCCAGGGCTGACCGAGGTGACCCTGGTGTTCCAGTTGACGACCGCGAATCTTTGGCTGGAGGCGACCAGCCGGTTCCCGGTCCACGTCGCGCCAGAAGGGACCACCGTCGTGAGGTTGGCCTGGTGGGTCTGGGACAGCTGGCTCCGCGGCATGAGAAATGCGGGCTAAACTCGACGGCATGAGTGAGACGAAGACGCCGGCTCCGGTGGTTGCGGACGTCGGGGGCACCGCGGGTGCCGGAGGGACCGGCCGCCCTGGGCGGCTGGCGGAGGAGTACGCGGCACTGCGGCGCGGCTGCGGCTTCGCCGATCGGTCCTCCGCGGGCGGGCCGGACACGATGGAGATGCTCGGCCCCGACCGCCATCGCTTCCTCAATGCCTATGTCACCTGCGAGGTCAAGGGCCTGGCGGCGGGGCAGGGGACCTATGGGTTCTTCACCAGCGCCCAGGGCCGCATCCTCGCTGACGTGGCGGTGCTCGCGCTCGCCGATCGCTTCTGGCTCGAGCTGCCGCCCGGCCGGCAGGAGGCGATCGCCGAGCACCTGCGGAAGTACCTCATCGCCGACCGCGTCGAGATGCGTCCGCTCGCGGATGCGGTACCGCTCACGCTGGCCGGGCCGGGCGCCGAGGCGGTGCTGGGCGCGGCGGCTGAGACGGCGCCCGGGTTCGAGCTGCCCGCGGAGCCCTGGGCCCACGCTCGGGGCATGGTGTCCGGCGTCGAGGCCGTCGTGCAGCGGACCGGGCGGCTGGGCGTGCCGGCGCTGACCCTCTGGGTGCCGGCGGCGCAGGCGGAGCCGCTGCGGGAGCGGCTGCTGGCCGGACCCGCCGGTGACCGCGGCGGCGGCGGCGGCGAGCGCGAGCGCCCGGTCCCGGTCCCGGTCGGCCGCGAAGCGTTGGAGATGGTGAGGACCGAAGCCGGCCTGCCGCGCTTCGGCCGGGACTTCGGGCAGCAGAACTTCCCGCAGGAGACGGGCGCCGCGGAGGCGGTCAGCTTCACCAAGGGATGCTACCTGGGCCAGGAGGTGGTCGCCCGCATCCATTACCGCGGCGGCGTCCAGAAGACGCTGTGCGGCCTGGTCTTCGACGGCCCGGCGGTCCCGGCGCCGGGCACCGCGCTGCTCTTCGAGGGGCGCGAGGCGGGCACGCTCGGCACGGCGGTCCACTCGCTCGCCCTCGATCGGCCGATCGGCCTGGCGATCCTGCACCGCCGCGCGGCGGCGCCCGGCAGCCGGCTACAGCTGGCCGGTGGCGGGGAGGCGGAGGTCCGCCCCCTACCGTTCGTCGACCCGGAGTGAAGGACCGGAAGGGGACGTGGTGCGCGGTGGGCAGCCAGCCAACCGTCGCGCCGGAGGGGTGGCGGGAAGCGGGGTCGTAGGAGGCGGGGTCAGACGGTGAACGAGGAGCCGCAGCCGCAGGTGCCCTGGGCGCGCGGGTTGTTGAACTTGAACCCGGCGCCGCTCATCCCGAGCACGTAGTCCACCGTGGTGCCCTCGAGATAGCGGGCGCTGACCGCGTCGACGAAGACCTTCAGGCCGTGCTGGTCGTAGACCCAGTCGTTCGGCCGCTCCTCGCCCTCGAAGTCGAGCGCGTACTCGAAGCCGCTGCAACCGCCGCCGCGCACCGCCACCCGCAGCCCGTGGGAGGGATCGATCCCCTCCTGGTCGCGAGTGATCTTGACCATCTCGACCGCCTTGGCGGTCAGGGTGACTGGATGCTCTTCGGCGGCGCCGACGGCGACGGCGTCAACCGCCGATTCAGGCTGAACGTTTTCCATGAGCTCTCCTTCAACTGGCACCATACCGGCCGGTTCGAGCAAAGTCAAACCGAGCGCGAGGCCTCGACCGGCCCCTACAGAGTACCAACTGCCACGGGGGCCGCGGCCATTCCCGGGCGGCCGCCGGCAGTGTCCTGGATCGTCCTTGCCTCCCTTTGGGCGAGGATCCGGAGTCCTCTGCCCCTGCCCCCACAACCCCTCGCCCAAAGGGAGGCAAGGACGATCCAGGACGCTACCGACGGCCGGGACGCCGCGAGAGGGCGGCCGGGCCGGGAGCGGGCGCTATGATCGCGGCGTGCTGCGGGCCATCCTGTTCGACTTCAACGGCGTGCTGGTCGACGACGAGCCCATCCATCTCGAGATGTTCCAGCGCGTCCTGGCGGAGGAGGGCATCGGCCTGGCGGCCGAGGACTACTACCGAGACTATCTCGGGTTCGACGACCGCGGCTGCTTCGCGGCGGTGCTCGCGGCCGCCGGCGAGACCCCGAGCGTGCCGCGGCTGATGCGGCTCATCGCCCGCAAGGCGGCCTACTACCAGGAGCGCATGCACGACGGCGGCTACCCGCTCTTCCCGGGAGCCGCGGAGCTGGTCGGCGGCGCCGGGGCGGCCGGGCTGATGCTGGGCGTGGTGAGCGGGGCGTTGCGCGAGGAAGTCGAAGGCGCCCTGCGCCAGGCGGGCCTCGCCCGGCATTTCAAGGTCCTCGTCGCCGCCGAGGACGTCGCCGCGGGCAAGCCGGACCCCGAGGGCTACCGGCGGGCGCTCGAGGCGCTCAACACCCTGCCGCCCCTGCCGGAGCGGCTGGTCCATCCCCACGAGGTGCTGGCGATCGAGGACAGCCAGGCCGGCCTCGCCGCCGCCGCCGGCGCCGGGCTGCTCACCCTCGGCGTCGCCCACACCTACCCTGAGAGCCTTCTCGCCGGCGCCGACGCCGTGGCCGCCAGCCTCGACGGCCTCGACCTCGCTCGCCTGGAGCGCCTGCTCGCCGAGAAGAGCCGCCGCTGAACGTGGGTGGTGGCTAATTGATCGGCAGGCGGCCGCCGAAGCCTTCCTCGTAGGAGTGGAAGAAGGAGACCGTCTCCTCGGGGAAGCGCCAGCAGTAGTAGCCGTCGCCGTTGTCCCAGTCGACCAGCCACATGCCCTTGACCTCGCAGCCGACGGCGGTGATCTCCTGGGCCCAGGCGCGGACGATGTCCTCGCAGGCGTCCTCCAGCTCCTGGCGGCGAGACTCGAGCTCGTCGCGGCTGGCGAGCGAGTTGACCAGGGCCTCCATCTTGCGCACCGCGGCCGCCGTCACGTCGCGCACGGTGGGGAAGGTGCTGAGGGCCTCGTCGTAGGAGAAGAGGCGCTTGCCGCGCCGAGCATTGGCCATGGCGGCGATGGTACCAGACGGCCGCGGATAGGGAGAGGGGGCCGGCGCCACTAGCGCAGGGCCGCCTCTCGTGCGGCCAGGGGGATGGGCTGGTTGTTCGCGTCGACGTGCACGTAGATGACCTCGGCCTCGGTGACCTTGACCCGGCCGGTGCCGCGGGTGCCGCGCTCGGCCTCGACGGTCACCTTGACGGTGATCGAGGTGCGGCCGCGGCGCAGCGTCTCGGTGTTGAAGCTGACCAGGTCGCCGACGAAGACCGGCGCGTGAAAGATCACCTCGCGCATGGCGACGGTGACCAGGCGCCCGGATGCGTACCGATGCGCCTCGACCGCGCCCGCCTGGTCGATGTAGGACAGGATGATGCCGCCGAAGATGGTGCCCAGGGCGTTGGTGTCCTTGGGCATCATGATCACCCGAATCGCGGGCTGCAGCGGTCCGCTGTCGTGGTGGCTCCCGTTCATGGGTGGATGTTCTCTCTGCTGGCCGCGAGGTAGTGCGTCATGTTCCTCAGCCTTCCCTCGCGGGACCTTCCCCTCCGGCCCCTTTGGGCGAGGCGCCGTAGTCCACTATCCCCTCATCCGCCACTCTAGCGCCTCGCCCAAAGGGGCCGGAGGGGAAGGTCCTGCGAGAGAAGGCCGGTCTTCCGGGACGGCTCCGGGCTTCATGCTATTGTCGCGAAAAGGGCCTCGACAGACAGCGGGAATGGATCCTACCTCATCTCAGCCCGGTTCCCCGGCGGCTTTGAGCGATGCGGCGCTGTTGAGGCTCGTCGCGGAGCGGCGGCCCGAGGCGCTGGCCGAGCTCTACGACCGTTTTGCTCCCACCCTGCTGGCGCTCGCCCGCCGCGTTCTCGACAACCACGCCGACGCCGAGGAGGTCCTGCAGGAGGTGTTCGTCCAGGTCTGGAACCGGGGGGAGCGCTACGATCCGGCCCGCTCGTCGGTGTCCACCTGGCTGGTGTTGATCGCGCGCAGCCGCGCCATCGACCGGCTGCGCAGCCGCAAGGTGGTCGAGCGGACCCACGAGGCGACCGCCCAGGCGGCGATTGGCGCGGTCGACGCCTCTGGGGTGGGGGAACCCCATACATCCCCGGAAGCCTTAGAGAACGTATTCAACCACGAGAGGCACGAGCGCGTGCGGCGCGAGATGGCGGCCCTGCCGGCCGAGCAGCGCCAGGTGTTGGAGATGGCCTTCTACCAGGGAATGACCCAGAGCGAGATCGCCGCCAAGGCCGGCCTGCCGCTGGGCACGGTGAAGACCCGCACCCTGCTTGCCATGAAGAAGCTGCGCAACGCACTGCGTCCAGAGATCCGGCAGCTGCTGTGAGCGAGGAACTGACAGCGGAAGATCGCGCCCTGCTGGCGGCCCTCGCGGCGCTGCAGCCGGAGCCCGGCGCGCCGCCGCCCGCTGCGTCCGCCGTGCGCCCGGCGGCGGAGCCCGGCCAGCCGGCGCCGCCCGGAGATGCCGCCGAGGCGGAGACGCTCACGCGCCTCTATCACGAGGTCCTCGGCCTGCTGCCGTTCGCCCTGGCGCCGGCCGCGCCGCCGCCCGAGGTGAAGCGCCGGCTGATGACTCGGCTCGCGGAGGCGGAGCAGGCCGCGGGGCCGGAACCCGAGGCGACCCAGACTGGTCCCGAGACCGCGGAACCTGCGGCGGCCTTGGCGCTCGCGGCGACCCAAGCGGCCCTGGAGTCTGCGGAGTCTTCGGCGGCCCCGGCGCCAGCGGCGACCCGGGAGGCCGCAGAGCCTCCGGGGGTTCAGCCAACCTCGGCAACCCCCGCAGCCCCGGCGACCTCCGCGGCTCCGGTGGCCACCATCGCGGACCACCCCGGCCGTCTCGCTCCGGCGGCCCGCTCGCGGTCCGCGAGCGTCACCGGCCGCTCCGGCGCCCCGCGATGGCTCTCCGCCCTGGCGGCGGCGCTCATCCTGGCGCTCCTCGGCACCTGCGGCTGGCTGCTCAACGACCTGCGCCAGCGGCGCGAGGCCATCGCTCGGCTGGCCGAGCAGCGCGACGCGGCGCTGCGGCATGCCGGCGAGGTCGAGGCCCGCCTGGGGCGGCTCACCTCCCAGGTCGGCAGCTTGCGCGACAGCTTCTCGGTGGTGACCTCGCCGGCGGTCGAGGTCTGCAACCTGCGGGCGGTCACCCCGGAGCAGGCGGACGCCCGCGGCATGCTGTTCGTCGCCGCCGACCACCAGCACTGGACCATGTCGCTGCGCGGCCTGCGGCCGCCGGCCGGCGGCAAGGTCTACCAGCTCTGGTTCGTCGCCGACCAGGGCATGGTCAGCGGCGGCACCTTCGCCGCCCGGCCCGGAGCCCCCGTCGAGCTCGGCTCCCCGCGAATGCCCGCCGGCACCCGCGGGGTCAGGATCACCCTCGAGAACCTCCCCGGCGCGCGCGCCCCCACCGGCCCGGACGTCCTGCGCAACGCCGACACGCTGCACGCCATCTAGAGACAACCCGGGGCAGTGGGCACATCGGATCTCAACGCACTGCCAAGGGAGTCCCACAGGCCCCGCAGAACTTGGCGATCGCAGGGTTTGGTTGACTGCAAGTTGGGCAGGTCGCCGAAACCAGCGTCGGAATCATGGGTTCCCCTGCGAGGATGGCGCGACACCCAGGTGTGGAGGCCCATTCGTCGAGAGCTCTCGCCCTCTCGACTGAGAAAGGGTGCGAAAGGTTCCGGCTCACGATGAAGCGGTAGAAGCGGTCCGCCAGCTTCTGGTCCATGCCTTCCTTATAGGCTCTGCTTTGATTGAGGAATTGCTTGGCATCGAGCTGCGACGCCAGGCGCTGGTTTCCGCCGGCGAGCTTCATCAGCATCCGAATGCAGGGGTCGGGATCTTGGGTCGCAAGAAGCGCGGCGCGGTCGGCGCTCAGCTCAGAGCAGCGGTCCCACGCGAGCAGTCCCGCCTCGAAGCCGGTTCCGATGAGCTTGCCGACTCCGAACGTGACCTCTCCTAGCATCGACAGGAATGGGCCAATCATGCGCGCCATCGCCTTGTAGAGGACGTGGCCGCACTTGATGTGACCAAGCTCGTGCGCCATCACCGCAAACACCTCGTCGTCGTCCATCAACTCGATGAGTGCGGTCTCGAGGACAATGAAGGGCGCATTGTGTCCAGAGGTATAGGCGTTCGTCTCTCCCACCTGCACATAGAGTTCGGGCTCCTCGACATCGAGGATCTTGCACGCATCGAGCAACATCTCATAGAGCTGCGGCATTTGGCGGGGCCCGACACGGATCGAGCCTCCCATGTTCCGAATGTACTCGACCCGCTCGACGCCGTACTCGACGAACTTGCCGACGACATAATCGAATCCACGGATCTTCTTCAACGCCTCGATGGCCTGCCGGTCCGAGGGGTGCTGGAATGCGCCGGCCGTAAGCCCCTTGAGCGGCCGCCTGACAGAGATTGGCGTGGAGGATTCGCTCATGTAAGCGGGGCCTTGCCGGCCGGGGTGCCGCAGTTGGTGCAGAAGGCCGAATCGGGCCCTAGCTCATTGCCGCACTGCCCGCACAGCCGTGGTGGCTTCGGAGAGGCCGTACCCGCGATGATTCCTTCTCTCACGTCCGTCGCTTTCCCGCCGGCGATGACCGCCTGAGCCTTCTGGGACCGTGCATGATAGAGCCAAACCGAACCCCAGACGAGAAACGGAACAGAGACGAAGGCCAGGGGTAGGCCGAGACATGCGCCAATAACGGTGGTCGAAATGCCCGTGCCGAGGAGAAGACCAAGACCACCTCCGATGACTAGAACCAACCCCCAAGTGAATTTCTGGTCCGCAGTCATGCCTCTCCTCGGATAGAGCCATAGCTATTAGCGTTGCCCAACCGAGCACAGCCGCGAGCTTCTGAAACGCCTGGTCTTTTTAACCTACGGTAATGCTAACAGCGTGGCAAGGGTCGGTGTCAAGGCCGTCAAGGCCGAGGAGACCGAGGCCTACCTCCTGGGCGGGCGCGTCGGGCGCATCTCGACCAGGCTGGGCAGGGCGCGGTCGGGGTAGCTCAGGAGGTGCAGGATCATGGCCGCCACGTCCTCGGGGGCCAGCATCCAGGACTGGTCGCCGCCGCGCGTCCGCGGGTTGCCGAAGCTGGTGTCGACGCTTCCCGGCAGGATCGTGGCGACCCGCACGCCGAACTGCCGCAGGTCGAGCATCGCCGCCTCGGAGAGGCCGAGCAGGCCGAACTTGCTGGCGTTGTAGGCGGCGCCGCCGACCATCGCGTTCTTGCTGGCCAGCGAGCCGACGTTGAAGATCCAGCCCGCGCCCTGCTCCTTCATGGTGCCCGCCACGGCGCGGATGCAGTAGAAGGCGCCACTCAGGTTGGTCTCGAGGACCTCTCGCCACTGGTCGCCGGAGAGGCCGTAGACCGGCCCGAAGGCCCCCAGCCCGGCGTTGTTGACCAGGCAGTCGACGCGGCCCGCCTCGGCGATCACCCAGTCGACGAAAGCGTCGACCTGCTCCTGCCGGCGGACGTCCAGCGGCCGGCCGGCAACCGTCTCGCCATGGCGGGACCGCAGCTCCGCCAGGGCGCGCGTCACCGAGTCCGGGCTCCTGCTGGCGAAGAACACGCGGTAGCCGGCTCCGAGCAGCGCCTCGACCACCGCCCGCCCGATCCCGCGGCTGCCGCCGGTCACCATTGCGACCTTGCCGCCGCCCGCCGCCGCCTTCGCCGGCGCCGGCGCTGCCGCCCCCTCCGCCGGCGCTGCCGCCGCCTCGGGGCCGCTTGGCGTCACCTTCTCGCCGCCGGCCCGCTCGTTCCGTTCTCCGTCCTGGGGTGTCTCGTCCTTGGCCATGCGGGTAGTCTAGCCCGGACCTCGCCTGGACCTCGCCCGACCCCTCGACGGCACCCGCACCGGCAACCTTCACCCCCACCTGAAATGGCGGCCTCGACCGCCGTGTTCTCTCTCGCGAGGAGGATGTATGTTCTTCTACGACTTTCAGTACATGCTGTGGATATTGCCCGGGTTGCTCTTGTCGCTCTGGGCGTCCTGGCGCACCCGGTCGGCTTTCAACAAGTATTCGCGTGTGCGCACCGCCCGCGGCCTGACCGGGGCACAGGCGGCGCAGGAGATGCTGCGGGCCGCCGGCATCGGCGACGTCAAGGTTGTGGCGACGTCCGGCATGCTCACCGACCACTACAACCCGGCCACCAAGACCCTGGCGCTGTCGGAGGGGGTCTACGACTCGCCGTCCATCGCCGCGGTCGGGGTCGCCTGCCACGAGGCCGGCCACGCCGTGCAGCACGCCCGCGCCTACAGGCCGCTCTGGCTGCGCTCGGCGCTGGTGCCGACCGCCAACATCGGCTCGTCGCTCGGCTACATCGTGATGTTCGTCGGACTGGTGTTCCTGCACTCGGCGCAGGTGGTGCTGTTCGGGGCGCTGCTCTTCGCGATGGTGCTGCTCTTCCAGATCGTCACCCTGCCGGTCGAGTTCGACGCCTCGGCGCGCGCCAAGCGCCTGGCGGTCGAGAACGGCATCGTGATGGAGCAGGAGCGCCAGGGGATGGACCGCGTGTTGAACGCCGCCGCCCTCACCTACGTCGCCGCGGTGGTCTCGACCCTGCTGACCCTGCTCTATTACCTGATGCGCGCCGGCATCCTGGGCGGCCGCAGGGACTGAGCTCCCAGGGCCCACCCCAGGGCCCAGCGTCACTCCGCCACCGGCTTGCCCAGCAGCGCCGTGAGCTCCGCGCGGCGCTGCGCCAGCTGCTCGGCGGTCTTCGCCTCCAGCACCAGGCGCAGGTAGGGCTCGGTGTTGGAGGGGCGGACGTTGGCCCACCAGTCCGGATAGCTGATGGTGATGCCGTCCAGGTAGTCGATCTGGGCATCGGCGTAGCGCTCGGCGAGCAGCGCGATCTTGCCCGCCTTGTCCTCGACCACGAAATTGATCTCGGGGCTCTTCTGGTAGCGGGCCAGCGGCGCCACCAGCTGCGACAGCGGCTCGCCGGTCTGCCGCCGCAGGTTGAGCAGCTCGACCAGCGCCAGGATGGCGCAATCGGCGTAGTAATGGTCGCGGAAGTAGTAGTGGCCGGCCAGCTCGCCGCCGAAGATGCCCTGGCGCTCGCGCAGGGTGGCCTTCATGAACGAGTGTCCCACCCGCTCGCGCACCGGGATGCCGCCGTGCTCGGCGATGTACTCGGCGACGGCGCGTGACGACCGCAGGTCGTAGATCACCGCCTTGCCCGGCTCGCGCGCCAGCAGCTCGCCGGCGATGAGGCCGGTCGTGAGGTCGTTCGGGACCGGCTCGCCGCGCTCGTCGACGAAGCCGACCCGGTCGGCGTCGCCGTCGAAGGCGGCGCCGAGATCCGCGCCGCTCGCGCGCACCGCCCGGCACAGATCGCGCAGGTTCTCCTCCACGAGCGGGTTGGGCTCGTGGTTCGGGAAGCTGCCGTCGAGCTCGAAGTACAGCGGCACGAGATCGATCCCCATCGCCTCGAGGATCGACCGGTCGATCGTCACCATGCCGTTGGTGGCGTCGACCGCCACCTTCAGGCGCCGGCTGCCGGCCGGCGCCGGCTGCAGGAACGACAGGACGTGGCGGCGGTAGTCGAAGGCCACGTCGCCCAGGCGCACGCTGCCCGGCCGCGCCGCGCGCGGCAGGTCGCCGGCCGCGATCTTCCTCTGCATCAGGTCGATGCCGTGATCGCCGGACACCGGCCGGGCGCCGTGGCGGCTGAACTTGAAGCCGTTGTACTGCGACGGGTTGTGGCTGGCGGTCACCTGGACGCCGCCGGCGGCGCCGGTGTGGCCGATCGCGAAGTAGTTCATCGGCGTCGAGGCGAGCCCGATGTCGAGCACGTCGAAGCCCGCCGCCGTGATGCCCTCGATCAGGGCGGACGCCAGGACGGGGCTGCTGAGGCGCATGTCGCGGCTCACCACCACGGTGTTGCCGTGCTCGCGGTCGGTCTCGTCGAGCACGTGCTGGAAGGCGAGGCCGATCTGGTGCGCGATCTCGGCGTGGATCTCGGTCGGGTAGACGCCCCGGACGTCGTAGGCCTTGAAGATTCCGGACATGGTGTTCTCGCTCTCCCCTCGCTGGACCCCGCTCAGGCCGGGACTCCCGGCGCGCGCGACAGGCCGGCGGCGCGCGCGGCGGGCTCCTCGCCGGCCGCCGCCTTCTCGATCCAGACGCGCCCGGCCGGTCCGCCCTCGAGAACCAGCGCCGAGCCGCCGCCGTCGCGCGGCTGCTCGAGGCGCTCGATCGACACCGTCAGCGTCTCGGCCTGGATGTATTCCCGGTGCCGTTCGAGCAGGCGCGCGAGGTCGGCGCCGCCGAGGACGAAGAGCCGGATGCGGTCGGCATAGTCGAGCCCCATCTCGCGGCGCCAGACCTGGACCTGGTGCACCAGCTCGCGGGCCAGCCCCTCCTGGCGCAGCTCGTCGGTGACGTGCGTGTCGAGCGCCACCAGCAGCTCGCGGTCGCCCTGGGTGGCCATGCCTTCCTTCTCGACCAGGTGCACCTCGACCTCGCCGGCGGCGAGCGCGACCTCTTCGCCGCCGGGCAGGCGCAGGGTCAGGCTGCCCGAGCTCTCGAGCTCGGCGGCCAGGGCGTCGCCGTCGGCCGCGGCGAGCGCCTGCTTCACCAGCGGCATGCGCTTGCCGAGGCGTGGCCCGACCTTCGGGAAGATCGGCCGCACCTCGTGACGCACGTACTGCGAGCGGTCGGCCGCCCAGTGCACCGCGTGCACGTTGAGCTCGTCGCGCAGCAGGTCCTCGTACGGAGCGACCGTCTCGCGCAGGCGCGGGTCGGCGGCCACCAGGGTGACGGCGGCGAGCGGCTGCCGCGTCTTCAGGCCATGCGCGTTGCGGGCGGCGTGCCCCAGCCGCACGATGCGCTGGACGGCGGCCATGCCCGCCTCGAGCGCCGGATCGGCGCGGCCGGCCGCGGGCTCCGGCCAGCCGTCGAGGTGAACGCTCGCCGTGGCGGCCGGGTCCTGGCTGCGCACCAGGTGGCGATGCAGCACGTCGGCCACGAAAGGCACGAAGGGGGCCAGCAGGCGCGCCAGGGTGGTGAGGACCTCGTAGAGCGCGTCGTAGGCGCTGTCCTTGCCGTCCCCGTGCCCGTCCCCGTCCCCGTCCGCGGCGCCGGCCTTCCCTTCCGCCGGACTGCCGTCCGTCCCACCCGCCGCATCCGCCGCCGGATCCGCCGCGGGCGCCCAGAAGCGGCCGCGGCTGCGGCGGATGTACCAGTTGGTGAGGTCGTCGAGGAACTCCTCGATGCCGCGCGCCGCCTCGGCGAGGCGATAGCCGTCGAGGTGCGCGGTCGTGGCGGCAGTCAGGCGGTCCAGCCGCAGCAGCACCCAGCGGTCGAGCGCCGGGCGGTCGCCGAAGCGCGGGCGCGCCGGCAAGGGTTCCGCGGCGCTGCCATCGCCGCCGGTACCGCCGCCGCCGCCGGCGCGCGCCGCCGGCGGCCGCCAGCCGTCCAGGTTGGCGTAGATGGTGAAGAAGGAGAGCGCGTTCCACAGCGGCAGCAGGAACCGCTGCGCCGCCTCCCGCACCAGACGCGCCGAGAAGCGCGACGTCACCTCCGGGTTGTTGACGCAGAAGTACCAGCGCAAGGCGTCGGCGCCGCTCTCCTCGATGACCCCCATCGGCTCGGCGAAGTTGCCGAGGCGCTTGGACATCTTGCGCCCCTGGTCGTCGTTGACGTGGCCGATCACGATGCAGGTGCGGTAGGCGACCGAGTCGAACAGCAAGGCGCCGAGGACGTGCAGGGTGTAGAACCAACCGCGCGTCTGGTCCACCCCCTCGGAGATGAAGTCGGCGGGGAACTGGCGCCGGTCGTCGACCAGCTCGCGGTTCTCGAACGGATAGTGATGCTGGGCGAAGGGCATCGAGCCGGCGTCGAACCAGGCGTCGATGACGTAGGGCACCCGCCGCATGGTGCCGCCGCACTTGCCGCAGGGCAGCTCGAACTCGGGTCCGTCGATGGCCGGCCGGTGCGGATCGAACTGCGCCGCGTCGTAGGGGTCGGCGGGAGCCGGCCGGCCGGCGGCCTCGAACAGCTCGGCGAACGAGCCGATCACCCGCTGGCCGCCGCAGTCGCAGGTCCAGACCGGCAGCGGCGTCCCCCAGTAGCGGTTGCGGGACAGGGCCCAGTCGACCACGTTCTCGAGCCAGTTGCCGAAGCGGCCTTCGCCGACGTGCTCCGGGTGCCAGTGGATCTCGCGGTTCTTGGCGATCAGCTCGTCGCGCGCGGCGGTCGTCTTCACGAACCAGCTGCGCGTCGCGTAGTAGAGCAGGGGGCGGTCGCAGCGCCAGCAGAAGGGGTAGCTGTGCCGGTAGCGGTCGGAGTGCAGCAGCAGCCCGCGCTCCTTGAGGTCGTGGACGATCTGGGGATCGGCGTCCTTGAACCAGAGCCCGGCGAAAGGCCCGGCGCCGGGCGCCAGCTTGCCCTCGGTGTCGACGCTCAGGATGAGCGGCAGCTCATAGCGCAGGCCGGCCTGGTAGTCGTCCTCGCCGAACGGCGGGGCGGTGTGGACGAGCCCGGTGCCCTCGCCGACGGTGACGTAATCGCCGAGCACGACCTTGCCCGGCTCCTCGGGAAAGAAGAAAGTGAACGGCCGCTCGTAGAGCAGCCCCTCGAGCGCCCGGCCGGCGATGCGGGCGAGGGCGGGCTGCTCGCGCAGGTCGAGCAGGTGGCGCTTGCCGCCCGGCTCGGCGGCCGGCGCCAGCAGCGGCACCGGGTTGGCCAGCCCCTCGGCGAACAGCAGCTTCCGGCCCGGGAGCAGCGGATGGGCGACGACCCGATAGATGACCTCCGGCGAGACCGCGAGGCCGGCGTTGGCCAGCGTCGTCCAGGGAGTCGTGGTCCAGGCGACGAACGAGAGATCCGGACCCACCTCGAACGTGCCGCCGTCGACGGTCGCGACGGCCTGGCCGGGGAGGGCTTGGAACAGGGTCCAGATCGACGGGTCTTCGGTCTCGCGGTAGTTCTGCGCCACCTCGTGGCTGGACAGGGTGGTGCCGCAGCGGGCGCAATAAGGCTGGATCTTGTAGCTCTCGACCAGGAGCCCCTGGCGCCAGAGCTCGGCCAGCGCCCACCAGACCGACTCGATGTAGGTGTTGCTGTAGGTGTGGTAGGCGTGATCGAGGTCGATCCAGTAGCCGATGCGCTCGGTCATCGCCCGCCACTGCCTCTCGTAGGCGTGGACGCTCTCGAGGCAGGCGCGGTTGAACTCGGCGATGCCGTAGGCCTCGATCTGCCGCTTGCCGCCGCTGAAGCCCAGCCGCTTCTCGACCTCGATCTCGACCGCCAGGCCGTGGGTGTCCCAGCCGGCCTTGCGCAGCACGCGGTAGCCGCGCTGGGTGCGGTAGCGCGGGAACAGGTCCTTGACCACGCGGGTCACGACGTGGCCGACGTGGGGCACGTTGTTGGCGGTCGGCGGCCCCTCGAAGAAGACGAAGTCGCCGCGCGGGGCGGGCCGGGTCTGCGTCTCCTCGAAGATCCGCCCCGCGCTCCACTCGGCCAGCACCTCCCGCTCGAGCCGCGGGAACGGATATCCCCCCGGCACCTCCGGGAATCGCTGGCCGCGGTCGTCGCTCATGGCGCCGGTATTGTACCTTCCCGGCCGGCGGGGTTCCCGCCTGGGCCCCGCTCAGCTTACGGCGCCTCGGCGGCGGCGCGCCTGCCGAAGTTCTCTCCGGCCAGACCGCCGCGAAGGGTCCAGCCGCGTCCTGACGCTCATCTTCTCTAAGGAGTTGAATTGTTTTGTCTATTCTGCTATATACATACATGCATGAGCTGCTTGCAAACGGGCAGGGCGGATCTGAGTGGCGGCACCGAGGAGCGGTGGTTGGGGGGGGCCCAGCCCAGCAGCGCCCGGGCGGTGGCTTCCCCAAGCCTCGGAGGATGCTGGCTTCCACTCGTCTCGGGCTCCTCGGGCGGTGGCCTCCCGGATGCCGAGGGTTCGGACGTCGCAGTCGGCGCAAGCGGCGCGGTGGTGGACGGCGACTTGGCGGAGCGCGTGAACCGAGCGCTGGACGACATTGCCGGATCCCTGGCGCAGGCCGCCCCGGCGAGCTGCGAACCATGGGCCCGCCCGCCCGCGGATCTTGCCGATGGACCCGCCGGGATCGCGCTCTTCTTTCACTACCTGGACCAGGCCCGGCCCGAGATGGGCCACGACGATCGGGCCCTGGCATACCTCGATGCGGCGATCGAAGCGGTCGCGGAGGCCACCAGCGCTCCCGCTCTGTATGCCGGCTTCAGCGGGGTTGCCTGGACCGTGGAGCACCTCACCGGCCGGCTGCTGGAGCCGCCGGCCCCCGGCGAAACGGACACCGGTGCGGCGGTGGCGAGGGCGCTGGCCGGCCACTTGCGTCGCTTGCCACGGTACGAAGGTGGTTTCGACCTGTTCAACGGCCTCGCCGGGCTGGGAGTCTGGGCACTCGAGCGCGCGCCACGCTCAGGAGCGAAGGAGGCGATGGACAGCGTCGTTCGGCACCTGGGCGAGCACGCCGAGCGCGGCGCCGAAGGGATCACGTGGCGCACCCCGCCGGAGCACCTCGTGGCGGCCGAACGGACGACCTGGCCGCAGGGCTGCTACAAGCTCGGCGTCGCCCATGGAGTTGCGGGGGTCATCGGGCTGCTGGGCGCAGCGCGGTTTGCCGGCCTCGAGATGGATGCGGCGCAGGAGTTACTGGCGGGAGCGGTCGAATGGCTGCTCGGCCAGATGCTGCCGCCGGGCGCAGGCTCGTGCTTTGGCGACGCCGTGGCGTCCGGCATCGCGCCGGCGCCGGCGCGTCTCGCCTGGTGTCGCGGCGATGCCGGGATCGCCCTGGCGCTGCTGGCCGCGGCGCGCGCCTCGGGCGAGCGGAACTGGGAGCGGCAGGCGCTTGGCATCGCCCGCGCGGCCGCCGCGCGGCCCCGTGACCAGGCGAGGGTCCGAGACGGCGGCCTCTGCCACGGCGCCGCCGGGCTCGCTCATCTTTACAACCGCCTCTTTCACGCCACCGGCGATCCGCTTTTCAAGGCGGAGGCTCTCGCCTGGATCGAACGCCTGCTGGCTCAGCGCCAACCCGGCCGGGGGCTGGCCGGCTGGTTGTCTTGGCGGGCCGTCCGGGAGGTCTCGGAACGCGAGGTCGCGTTCGATTGGGTGCCCGTGCCCGGGCTGTTGACCGGCGTCGCGGGCATCGGCTTGACTCTGCTCGGCGCCGTCAGCCCGGTCGAGCCCGCCTGGGACCGCGCGCTTCTGTGCTCGGTGCCACCTCTCGCAGAGCTGGCAGGGTCCGGCGAATGGCAGCAGCACAGTGAACCCGCCCAACGACGCGCACCCACTCCGGCTCATGGTCCTTGCAACGACATTCACTTCCGGGGTCAACCCGAGAAAGGAGATGCAAAATGAAGAAGAAGATGAAGAAGGTCCTCACGCTGAGCCGCGAGACGATTCGCGAGCTCGAAATCCAGCAGGCCCGGCAAGTCGTAGCGGCATCTGCCGTTTGCACCGGCACGCCGGTTTCTGGGATCACCTGCTGCCCCTAGCCACCGCCCTCACGGAGCCCGCCCCGAGCCAGCCGGCGGGTGGGCTCCGTCTTTATTCAAGTACCTGACTCGAGGTCCGACTCATGCCCGAAAGCGCCTTCGACTGGCAGGGCTCTTACGTGATCCCCGCGAGCTTGCGCCTCCGTCCCACCCCCTCGGGGAGCTTGCAGGTGGACCGCGACGCGGCGGAATCGAGCGTCGAGGTGCGGAGAGACTGGGTCGCTCTGCTGCTCGGCTTCGCGCGGCCCCAGACGGCGGCTGCTGCCTACGAGGCGGCCACCATCGATTGGGATATCGACCGCGAGAGTTTCCGAGCTCTGATCGAGGCGTGGGCTGGGCAGGGGCTGCTACGGGTCCCCGACACCGACTCACCGGCGCCTTCGCGTCTCGCTCTCTTCGCACAGACGATGGAGGGCGGCGCTGCTCACCGTCTTCCGCTCCGCTCCCATTTCGCGCTGCAGCGACCACTCGAGCTCTATCCCGGGCTCGAGACCCGTGAGATCCACGACCGGACGCGTTTCCCTTGGGTCGCTGCCCTCGAAGGCTCGTTTTCCCTCATCCAGGACGAGCTCGCGCGTCTGCTCGACGCCGGTCGCGGCTTCTCCCGGGTCCATCGCGCTCAGACCAGCACAGGAGAGTGGGCCGCCGCCTACCTATGGTATTTCGGCCACGAGATCGAGGAGACCTGTAGCCTGTGCCCGGAGACCACGCGCCTGCTCCGTACGATCCCCGGAGTCGCCCGGTTCGGCACCTCGCTCTTTTCGGCGCTCGCTCCGCATACCCACATCGCCCCGCATTTTGGGTTTACCAATGCCAAGCTTCGGTGCCAGCTGCCGCTGCGAGTTCCTGGGGCTTGTAAGCTCAAGGTTGGAGATCACGAGATCGAGCAGCGCGAGGGACGATGTATCGTGTTCGACGACTCCTTTCTCCACTCGGCGTGGAACGACAGCGATGACCCGCGTTTCGTCCTCGTCTTCGACTTCTTCCACCCCGACCTGACGCCGCCTGAAATCGACTATCTCTCGCGGTTGACAAGCGAGCGGCAACCGGCCAGGCCCCAGCTCGCCCAAGCCGCGGCCGGAGAGCAGGCCGGTGGGGCGGGCCTGCCGGCGGACGCCGGTGAGCCTGCCGGCGCGGGGCGTTCGGCGCCCACGCGCCCAGGCGTGCCGAGGCCGGGAGGCCGTGGACCGCGGTCATCTCGCCTGCGGCGCGGCGCGGCGCATGGCGGGTGAAACCTCACGCCGGACGCCGCTGCGGACGAGGAGGCGGACGCCGGCGGCCGTCCCGCGGGGCGGCGTCAGAGAGATGTCGTCACTCGACAGCGAGGCCCCACGGGACCGGGGTGTCGGCCGCAAGCGGAGCGCGAGGATGGTATGGCTGGCCTCCTATCCACGCTCCGGCAACACCTGGCTGCGCTTCCTGCTGTATGCCTACTTCCAGGGCGCCGCGCGCGAGAGCCAGGAGATGGAAGGCCGCATCCCGAATCTTCACCGCGGCAACATCGACCGGGCATGGGCCCACGATCCGATCCTGGGCAAGACCCACCTGTCGTGGGACGAGCGCCATCCCTATCGCCGGGAGAGCGGCGGCTGCATCTACCTGATACGTCACCCGAAGGACGTGCTGCTGAGCAATCTCAACTACTTCAAGCTGCAAGGGGGAGTCGTCGACGACCGCATCTTCGCCCTCGACTTCATTCGCTGCGGCGGCGTTCCTTGGTGGCGCGTAGAGATGGGGAGCTGGGACGGACACGCCAGCTCCTGGATCGAGGCCTCGTCGTTGCCCCGCCTGGTGATCCGCTACGAGGCCATGAAGGCGAAGCCGCACGCGGCTCTCGCGCGCGTCATCGAGTTCCTCGGACTGGAGCCCGCAGCGCCGAGGATCGCCAGCGCCGTTCGCGACTGCGAGCTCCCGCGGCTCCGCCAGCTCGAGATCGAGGAGCGGCAGGCGCGGCGGGGCACGCTCTTCCCCGGTGGGTTCGAGCGGCTCGAGGCCGGTCGTTACTTCTTCGATCGCGCCGCAGTGGGGCAGGACCTGGCCTGCCTCGGCGACGATCTGGACGAACTCTTCGACCGGCGCTTTGACGATAGCCTGTACTTGCTGGACGCCGCCGAGGACCTGTAGAGCGCGGCCGCGGCTGCCTGTCCTGAACCGACGACCATCAGCTCCTTCTAACCGCGCGGCGTCTACGGACGGAGGTGGGTCTCGCTCTCCTCGCACGAGCCCTTGCGCTGGTCGGCTCGACCGCCGCTGGATCTCGGGGTCAGAGGTTGTTGGCCAGCACCCGGGTCGGTCCCGTGCCAGGGACGTTCACGATGCCTCCCCACACGTTGAGGCGGGTGTCATTGCCGGTGACGATGTAGTTGTCGCATCCCGTGTTGATGAGGATGCCGTAGCCCTGGGTGTTGGACTCTCCGGCCGTTGTACCCGCGCGCACGCCGGAAATGCGGAATCCGTTCGTACCGGTGAGCAGGATGCCGTACGCCCCGCCGTTCGTGCATCCGGCACTCGCGAGACAGTTGCCGGTGAAGATACCGCCCGCGATGTTGATATCTGCAGCCCCCGAGGTGACGTTGAAGCCTTGACCGCCGTTGTTGATGACTCGCGAATCGGTGAAGGTCAACCCGCTGCCGTTGTTGACCTCGAAGCCACGGCCGCCGCCGCTGGTGGTGCCGTTCGTCGAGGCCCAGCAGCGCACGCAGGAGATCCCGTCGATCGCGCCCGTCCCCCCGAAGTGGAAGCCCATCCACGAGTTGGTGTCCGCCAGGACGTTGTTGAAGTTCGCCCACAGCACGGACTGTCCGGAACCGGGACTGAGCTCGACGCCGATCTCGAACAGAGTGGACTCGATGTCGGAGAACCAATCCCCGGCGCTGCTGGTAATGAGGATGCCGCGGCTGCCGGCGGTCGGGGTCGGATAGTCGCCGCTCAGCGAGAGATGGCTGAAAAAGCGATCGTTGGCGCCATCGATCCGGATGGCCGTGAAGGCACCATGGATGAAGATGGTCACCGCGCGCACGAAGATGGTGCTCGCCAAGCTGTTGGAGCTGTCACTGAAGTGCATGCCATTCCCGATCGCGTTCGAGGTCGAGTTGATGGCGAGGTTCTCGAAGTTGCCGCTCCCACATCCCGCGATCGCTATCGCGTAGCCGCTGGTCCGGTTGACCGAGGGGGAAATGGTAAGGCTGCGCACTCCACCGCACGGCGTATAGGGCGTCGAGTTGCTGAAGGAGATGATGTCGCCGGTCGCAAACGAGGCCCACAGCGTGGTACCGGTCGGGCCGCAGCCTTCGAGAGTCACTCCCGGCGAGCTCACCACCAACCCGGCAGTGAGAGTGGTCGGGCCGCACGGAAAGTGGACCAGCCCACCGCCCGCCGCCTGGGCGGCATTGATCGCGGCCTGTGGCGAAGCGTAGTCGCTGACGTTATAGACGTTCGTGGCCTGCGCCGTCGTTGCGAGCAGCAAACCGAGAAGACAGAGACAGAGGATCGGAACCTTGCTGTGTGTCACTGGCGACTCCTTTCGATAGTTGAATACGTGTTCCTGCGATGGCGATGATCAAGCTGCCTGCGACAGCATACGAGCTATGAGGAAAAATGTCAACGTTGTTGCCATATAGACAATTCGCGCTGCATCCTTTGCCGGGTGAGCCTCGAAACGGATTCCCGACCCGGACTGCCCGACCCGGAGGAAGCACTCTCGAGCGACCGCGTGACCTTCAGGCTCGGTCCCCCGAAGGTGACCGCCCTACGCCGGCGGCAGCTGATCCAGGAAGCGGGCGAGGGCCTTGCCGAAGATCACAGGCCTCTCGGCGTGGGGGAGGGTGCGGGTGCCCTCGAAGATCTCGACCTGGGCGTCGTGGGGGAGGACGTCCGGGCTCGGCCAGTTCGCCCTGTCCTCGCCGCCAAGCCCGATCCATACCGGGACTTGCAGGGCGCCGAGCGGGTCGGCGGCGGGCAGGTCCAGGTCCCCCCGCCAGTAGGCGGCGAGGGCCTGGCGGTGGGCCCGGAGGTGGCTCACGCGGTAGTGATGCTCGAGCACGGCGGCATCGACGCGGTCGCCGGCGGCGTAGGCGTGATTCCTCAGGTAGCTGCCGAGCACGGCACGGCTGGTGAGGGCGTCCAGGACCGAGACCCGCAGGAGGGGCACGGCCATCAGCTGGCCGACGAGCGGATGGAGCGCCGGGCCGGCGCCATCCGTTGAATCCAGGTCCGCGGACGGCCGGGCCGCGGCCGGCACCTCGGGTTCGGTCTCCGCGGGCGCCCCGGGTCCCGCTTCTTCCTCCGGTTCCCCTTCGTCCGGTCCGGTTGCCGCCGGTGGCAGGGCCGCCGCGCCCACCGTGGTCGCCGCACCGGGGGCAGTCGCCTCTTCGGGATCGCCGTCGCGGCCGCCGCTGCCGCCGGCGGTGGGGAGGCCCAGGGGCGCCACCAGGGCCAAGCCCCGGACCAGGGCGGAGCGCTCTTCCGCCAGGTGGATGGCGTAGGGAGCGGCGTGCCCGGCGGCGACCAGCGCGGCCCGGCCCCAGACGACCCCGGCGAGGAAGTCGGCGAGGCAGGCGAGATAGGCCCGGGGCCGCGGCTCGAGCGGCGCCGAGCGGCCCCAGCCCGGCAGATCGGGCGCCAGGACCCGGAAGCGCGGCGCCAGCGCCTCGGCCGCCGCCCGCCACTGGCTGGCGTCGAAGCCCGGGCCGAAGGCGTGCAGCAGCACGACCGGCGGGCCGGCGCCGAGCTCCTGGAAGACCACCGAGCCGAAGTGACCCGCATAGCGGTGGGTGCGTCCCCATCCCGGCGCCTCCGGCGCCCGCAGCCGGCGCTGGATGAGGGCGTGCGCCACCGCCGGAGCCGCCAGGGCGGCGCCTGCCAGGACGAGGCCCCGGACCAGCCGCCGCTCGCCGCGTGCGGAGGGTTGGTCGGAGTGCTTCATACGGCAAAGATACCAGACCGCTCGCCGCCGTTCCGGGGCGATATAATCCGTGAGCGAGACCTGAAAACCATGCCCGTCCGCCCCATCGTCAGGCTCGGCCATCCAGCCCTGCGCAGCGTCGCGCAGGCGCTGCCTCCCGGCCGCATCGGCGACCCGACGGTCCAGGAGCTGGTCGACGACATGATCGAGACCATGCGCGCTGCCCACGGCGTCGGCCTCGCCGCGCCGCAGGTCGGGACCTCGCTGCAGATCTTCGTCTACGAGATGGCGCCGCCGCCCGCGCTGGAAATGCCGGCGTCGGACGTGCCGGGAGCGTCGGACGTGGCGGGAGCGCCGGACGCGCCGGACGCGCCGAACGCGCCGAACGCGCCGAACGCAGCCAAGCATCGCGCTCCGGAGGCCCTGGCTCCGGGGACCCCGGCCCGGGAGGCCGTGCGCGAGGCAGGCGGCCCGATCCCGCTGCACGTGGTGATCAACCCGATGCTGACGCCCCAGGCCGGCGAGCTGGTCTACGACTGGGAAGGCTGCCTGTCGATCCCCGATCTGCGGGGCCTGGTGCCGCGCCACCCGGCGGTTCGCGTGCGCGGGCTCGACCGGCTGGGCCGGGCGCTCGACTACGTCGCCGAGGGCTTCGAGGCCAGGATCGTCCAGCACGAGTACGACCACCTGAACGGCGTCGTCTTCCTCGACCGGATGCGCGACCTGAAGGGGTTGGCCTTCCGCGACGAGTGGGAGCGTTACATGGCGGCGGGCGCGGCCGAGCCTCCCGATCCTCTCGACCCGCACGCGCAGCCGTCCGCGTCCGCGGCCGTCCAGGCGGAGGAGCCTGTCCTGGCGTCGGCGCACCGGGGCGACCCGGAAGTGATTTGAGCCGCGAGATCGTCATCCTCTGGGCCGGGCGGCACCAGCGCTCGGCCTGGGAGGAGCTGTGCACCTCCTACCGCCGGCGCATCGAGCGCCTGGCGCCGATCCGCGATCTGCCGGTGCGGGCCCGGGCAGGCTCCGACGACCCGCAGCGGCAGCGTGCCGAGGGACAGGCGCTGCTCGCGGCACTGCCGCAGCCGTGCTTCCCTATCGCCCTGGACAGCGGCGGCGAAGCCCTGGCCTCGGTGCCGTTCGCCGAGCGCCTGGGCCGCCTGCGCGGCGAGTGGCCCCACGCCGTCGCCTTCCTCGTCGGCTCCGACCTGGGGCTGGCGCCCGGCCTGCTCGAGCAGGCGCGATGGGTGCTCTCTCTCGGTCCGTTGACCCTCTCCCACGAGGTGGCACGTCTCGTGCTTTACGAGCAGCTCTACCGCGCCCTCTCCATTGCGGCCGGAATGAGCTATCATCGCGAGCCGCCATGAGACCGACCTCGTGGGGAGAGCTAGTGAGACGAGCTGAAAGGAGACAGCAGCGTGGCCAGGAAACAGACCGCCAAACCGGCTCCTGAGGTGAACAACGAGCGCTACGAGGCTCTCCGTGAACGCCTGCTGAAACAGAAGCAGGAGATCCTCGACATGTACAACCAGGATCTCAAGGCCGGGCAGGAGTCGTCCGACGACGGGACCGACGACATCGTGGATCGCGCCAACGCCGCCTATAACCGCGAGCTGATGTTCTCGCTGTCGGACAGCGAGCGGACGCTGCTGCTACAGATCGAGGACGCCCTCGGCCGCATGGGCCGGAGCGCCTACGGCCGCTGCAACAATTGCGGCCAGACCATCGCCCTGCTGCGCCTGGAGGCGGTTCCCTGGGCGCGGTTCTGCATCGATTGCCAGGAGCTGGCGGAGAAGGGGATGCTCGAGGCGGAGGCAGGCTAACCCTCCCGCGACCGCGCCGACCACGCGGTACCGCGCTCGCGGCGCGCGGCGACACCGCATGACCGAACCCGTCCATCGTTTGCTCGCCGCCCTCCGGCAGGACGGCGCTTCCCAGGTGGCGCTGGTCCATGGCGACCTGGTGCTGGCCGAGCCCGCGGCGCTCGAGACCGCCGAAGCGCTCGCCGCGCAGAACGGCGGACGTGTCGAGGCGCATCGCCGCCCTCCCTCCCTGGGACCGTTGCTGCAAGACCTCCGTACCTTCTCGATGTTCGGGTCGGCCAAGGTGCTGCTCGCCATCGACACCTTCGTCTTCGCCGACCGCTCCGCCGCCGCCGACCTCGTCGACGAGGCCGAGGAGGCGCTGCCGCTCGCGGGCGGCGGCGGTCCGGCGGCCACGCTCTCCGTCCGCGAGCGCCAGGCGGCCTCGCGCCTGCTGCAGGCGCTGAAGCTGTTCGAGATCGACGCCGCGGACGCCGGCGAGCCGGCGGAGAAGCTCCTCGGGCGGCTGCCGGCATGGGTGTTCGAGGGCGGCAAGACGGCCCGCCGCGCGCGGGCGGGACGCGCCCGCGGCAAGCGGCAGGTCGAGGAGCTGCGCGAGGGGCTGGCGGCGCTGCTCGAAGCGGCCCGCCGGGAGGGCGTCGAGGGGCGCGCGGAAGGGGACCTCTCCGACCTCGCGGAGGCGATCTCGGGAGGCCTGCCGGCAGGACACTTCCTGGTCTTCGCGGAGCGCGAGGTGGCCGCGGGCCACCCGCTGGCGAAGCTGCTCGGCGAGCGGCATGCGGTGGCCGCGGTCGGAGAGGTGGAGGCCGACCGCGGCGGCTGGCAGGGGGTGGACCTGCTGGCGGCGGAGCTCGAGCGCCAGACCGGGATCGGCATCTCGGGCGAAGCGCTGGCGGAATTGACGCGGCGGACCCTGCGCAAGCCCGGCGATCGTCCGGCCGGTGGGAGGGGCGGCGAGACCTCCGGCGCCTCGGTGACCTCCGACTCGACCGCACGGCTGGCTGGCGAGTACCGCAAGCTCGCGAACCTGGCGAGGGCGGCCGGAGAGCGTCGGATCGAGCGGCGGACGGTCGAGGAGGCGGTGGAGGACCGCGGCGAGGAGGACGTCTGGAAGCTGCTGGACGCGATCGGCGCCGGCCACGGCGGCGAGGCGATGGACCGCCTGCAGCGGCTGTTGATCGCGGCCGATGATCCGCTGGCGGCGCGCCTGTCCTTCTTCTCCCTGCTGGCGACCTTCTGCCGCCGGCTGACCGCGATCCGCGGCATGATGCGGGCCGCCCGGGTGCCCGCGGGCGAGACCAATTACAACCGCTTCACGGCGCGCCTCGCCCCGGCGCTGCAAGGCGAGCTGCCCGGTCTGCCCGGCGGCAAGAACCCCCTGGCGGGGGTCAATCCTTGGGCGCTCTTCCGCGCCTACCTCGCCGCCAGCCGCCTGCCGGAGCCGGTCGCGGCGAGCCTGCCGTGGGAAGTGCTCGAGACCGAGCTCCAGCTCAAGGGAGAGAGCGACGAGGCCGACGCCGCCCTTGCCCGCCTCGTCGTTCACCTCAGCACCGCCGTCAAGGGCACCACGGCCGGAGCGCCCCGCCGGGGGTAGCCGCCGGCAGGCCGGGGCGAGGCCGGCAGCTTCTGGCACGGCTGCGCCATGACCGACGGCCCGCCGGCCGCGGCCGCTTGACACGAGAGCGCAAACACGGCGTAATGAAAGGCAGCGGGGGGCTTGACAAGGGCGGCTGGATGGCGTAAATAAGACGTAACATGAGCCAGCCCGCCATCGCCTCCTCCCTGCTGTCCTTCTCTCCGATCCCCCGCCGCGCCGCGGCCTCGTTCCCTGCCCGCCTTCCGGTCTCCCCGCCGGCCACGCCGGTGTTGCCGGCGCGGGCACCCCACCCGTCCCAGCTCCTGGATTGGCTTCGTCTTGCCGCGCGGCAGGTCTTCGGCGCCGAGCTGGCGGCGAGGCTCGAGCCGTACCGCGCCTGCCGCTGCTGCGTGGCGCAGGTCCGGTGGTGCGGAGAAGGAGTGCCCGCGCGCTCCGATCCCTGGTTGCAGTCGGTGCGGTCGTCGCAGCCGTTACCGCTCCTCCAGGAGATCACGCCGCTCACGCCGGCCTTGATCCTCGGCGCGAAGGCGGATCCCTACTCGCCTGCCGAGTCGGCGCAGAGGAGGACTCGCCGCCTGCTGGAGCGGCTGGCCGGTGCTCCCCGGGAGATCTTCGGCATGGAGATCTCGATCTTGACGCGCTCGCCTCTCCTGCTGCGGGACCTCGACCTGCTGGTGGATCTCGATCGGCGCCATGCCGTCACCGTGTCCGTCCTGATTCCTGCTGCCGAGGCCGATCTCGCCAGCCGCGTCGAAGCGGCCGGGCCAACTCCGCCGTCTCCGCCATCTCTGCCGTCTCCGCCATCTGTGCCATCTCCAGATACCCGCTTCGAGCTGGTCCGCACCCTCGCCGCGCACGGCATCGCGACCCGGGTCCTCTGCACGCCCGTGCAACCCGGCCTGAACAACGGCGTCGCCGTCCTCCGTCGCCTCTTCGGTCGCGCGCGCGAGGCCGGGGCCTTCGACGTCACTCCGGCCCCCCGCCATCCAGCCCTGCGGCCCACCGCCGCGGAATCCCGGCAGCTCCTTGCCCTCTTCCATCGCCTCCGCGTCGAGCGCGGGTTCCCGAGGACCGTGCCAGGTCGGGGCTGACAGCGCGGCGGTCCCGGCGGACACCCGCCGCATCGCTATCGGCCATCTTCCATCGGGCCATCGGGCCATCGGCCGTGAGGCCATCGGCTCGCGGCTCGCGGTCATAGGCCGAAATCGCCCATGGGCCCGCGCCGCGGACCGCTTGTCCGTCATCGCCCTCGGCGTGCCGTGGGGACGTGGGGGGTACCCGGGTACAATCTCCCTCCATGCCCGAGCTGCCAGAGATCGAGGTGCTGCGCCGCAGCCTCGAGCCGCTGCTGCCGGGAGACGTGATCGAAGGGGTGAAGGTGTGGAACGCGGCCCTGCGCGAGCGCGTCCGCACGCGCCAGCTGGCGCGCGTGGCGGGAAGGCGCATCGAGGCGTTGCGGCGGCGCTCCAAGTACCTGCTCGTCGACCTCAGCGGCGGGTTCACCATCGCCATCCACCTCGGCATGAGCGGACGCCTGACCCTCGTCCGGGCAGCCACGCCTCCGGAGCCTCACGAGCACGTCTCCTTCCAGCTCCGCTCCGGCCGCCGCCTGCGCCTGCGCGATCCGCGCCGCTTCGGTCTCGTGCTGGCCCTGCCCACCGCCGGCCTCGCCGAGGACCCTCACTTCGCCCATCTCGGCGTCGAGCCGCTCGACGGCGGCTTCTCCGGCGACTTCCTGCGCCGCGAGGCCACCGGCCGGCGCGGGCCGGTGAAAGCGTTCCTCATGGACGCCCGCATCGTCGTCGGCCTCGGCAACATCTACGCCAGCGAGACCCTCTTCGCCGCCCGCGTGCACCCGGCGCGCTCGGTGAGCCGCATCGGTCCCGCGAGCTGGGAGCGCGTCGCCAGGTCGGCCGTCGCCGTGCTGCGCCGCGCCATCGCCGAGGGCGGCACCACGCTCAACGACTTCGCCGACGGCGAGGGCCGAAGCGGCGAGTTCCAGGTCTCGCTGGCCGCGTATGGCCGCCAGGGCGAGCCCTGCCCCCGCTGCGGCCATCTCATCCGCCGCCTGGTCCAGGCGGGCCGCAGCACCTTCTACTGCCCCCACTGCCAGCGCTGAAGCTTCCGGCCTCCCCGTTTCCTTCTGCTTGGTGGGAAGGAGTCGCGTGGACGAGGGGTGGGGACCCCGGGGCAAGCCCAGGCAGGTCGGAGCCTGTAGAATCCCGGCGTGCGAACGCCATCTCTTCGCTCGTCGCGGGGAGCGAGCCATGCCGTGCTCGACCCCGCGCCGGAGCTCGATCCGCTGGCCGCGCTCCCGGGTCCCAGGCCCTGCATCCTCGGCGTCGCGGGCGGGACGGGTTCCGGCAAGACCACCGTCGTGCGTTCGATTCTCGAGGCGGCGGGCGAGGACCGCATCGCTCTCATCGAGCAGGACAGCTACTACCGCGACGTCGACTGGCGCAGCGAGGCGGACCTCCTGCAGCACAACTTCGACCATCCGGCCGCGGTCGACAACGACCTCCTCGTCGCCCACCTGGCCGCGCTCAAGGCCGGCCACCCGGTGGAGGTGCCGATCTACGATTTCGTGCGCCACCGCCGCACGCCCCGCACGCGACGGGTCCTACCGTTGCCGGTCATCCTGCTGGAAGGCATCCTGATCTTCGTCGAGCCCGCCCTGCGGGAGCTCCTCGACTTCAAGATCTACGTCGACACCGACGCCGACCTGCGGCTCATCCGCCGCCTCGGGCGCGACATCGCCGAGCGCGGCCGCAGCGTCAAGGACGTCCTGCGCCAGTACCTCGAGACCGTCCGGCCGATGCACCTCGAGTTCGTGGAGCCCTCCAAGCGCTGGGCGGACATCATCATCCCCGAGGGAGGGGAGAACCGGGTGGCTCTCGAGATGGTGGTGGCGCGGGTCGAGAAGCTGCTGGAGGGCCGCTGATCGTGCCCTCGTACCTGCTGCGGGTGCGCGCCCGGTTCGAGGCCGCCCATCACCTTACCTCGTACCGCGGCGCCGTCGAGCCGGTCCACGGTCACTCCTGGCAGGTCGAGGCGGCCCTCGCCGCCGGCGAGCTCGACGCCGAGGGCATGGCCGGCGATTTCGTCGCCGTGCAGGCCGCGTTGCGCGAGCTCGCTGCGCTCCTTGACCACCGCGACCTCAACGCCGTGCCGCCGTTCGACCGGCTCAGCCCCACCACCGAGCGCGTGGCCGCCTGGTTCTTCGACCGCCTGCGGGAGCGCCTCGCCGCCGCGCCGGCGTCGCTGGTCGAGGTGACCGTCTGGGAGGGTCCGGACTGCTCGGCGACCTACCGTCCGGGGTAGGGGATCAGTTCCACTGACCCACTACCCTCTGCCTTCGTCCGGGGTAGGCGGCTCGCGGATCTGCTTCAGCATTTTCGCCCTTTCCAGGTCCTTACAGCAATTTTGCTATGCTCTTCGCAAGACGCGAGGAAATCTCCACACCTGGTCCGTCTACGGTGGACAGACGCCGGGACATGTCTCGAGAGCTGCCCGACGGGACCTGCGGGCGGCTCTCGGAGCTGCGGCTGCACTCGCGTGGCCGCTCCGGAGGCGTAGCGTGGCCACTCGTGGCCCAAGGAGACGACGACGATGCCGCCCGTGACCGCAATTCGAGGCACGCTGTTTCGACGGAGCCCGCAGGACCCGGATTCCTACGTGGTGGAGCCCCGGCAAGGCGCGAATCCGCCCTCGACACCTCGTTGGCTGCTGTGGGTCGCGGACCCAAGCTTACCGATCGGAGACACGAGACAGGCGGCGAATAGGGCGACGTCCCTGGTGACCCGCAGGGAGCTGCAGTCAGGAGATCCGGTCGTGGTGACCGGCTACAGGGACCAGATCGGCCAACAACCGGTCATCGTCATGACCGACATCGTGGGCGTAGCCCAGGAGCCAGGCGTGGAGGCCGTGGCCCCCTCGGCCATCGCCCAGAAGGCATCGGCCAAGCCGCCCGGGACCACCGCGGCCCCGGCACCCGCCGATTCACCCGCGCAGCCGGCAGCTCCCGAGGGCAAGGGCCGTCGCCCTGCGCCGAGAAAGACCAAGAGCCCGAATTGACGAAGAGGAGAGGCCAATGAGCCAACGGAACGCACAGCGCACGTCCGTACTGCCCCTCCTCCTCCTGGTGGCCAGCTGCTGTCAGCCAGGCGCCACGGGATACGGCCCTTGGACCCCTGACAAGGGGTTCTCCGAGGAGCTGCAACGACAGCAGTACGGAGGCAACGGGATCGAGGTGGGCGACCCGAAGATTTACGACGACACCTCGTTGCGCCTGATGCTCGATGCGGCGAAAAACCGCCTGGCGACGATCAACAGCTTCAACGAAGGGGCGCTCACCACCCGGCTGGGCGCGATCAACGGCTCGCGGATCGACCAGAGCCAGCTGGGCATCCAGGTGACCGGCGGCACGCCGCTGCCTGGGACATCGACGGTCGCCAACGGGCCCACGTCCCAGACGACCACCAACACGAACCCTCCGGGCTTCACCCCGGTCAGCCCGACTCAGACCGTGGTCACCACCCAGCCGTCGCAGGCCGTCACCACCACGGTCGCGCCGACCGCTGCGCCGGCAGCGCCCACCGTGCCGGCGGGCCTGGCCTTCACGCCTCCGAGCGGTCTCTCGGGGTCGGCCCTCGATGTCCTGAACGAGGAGATGCAGCTCAACGGCCAGATCACCGGTCTGGAGCTGCTCCTCGAGGGCGCGCTCTCCGACCGCTTCATCATCAACCAGCATTTCGTGAAGCCCAGAGCCACGATAGGCTTCCCGATTACGCTCACGCCCCAGCCACGGTATCGCAACGCCGTGGCGGTGGTGGAGGTCGAGGTCACCGAAGAACACACGCTGGCCCCCGAGCCGCCGGCCGTCACCGTGATCCTGCCGCAGGAGAAGACCTACAACGTGGCCGCCATCACCGACAAGATGACATCCATCGGCGCCGGCGTCGTGGTCGGGGCCCTGGGCGCCTCGGGCTCCTTCGCCTGGGGAAGGAAGACCTACTACGTGGTCCAGGACCAGGACACCGTGGCGATCCAGTGGCCGTCCATCCATCTGGAGGAGAAAGGCGAGGTTGGGAAGCAAGGCGAGCAGGGAGAACAACACGCCAACACGGCGCGCTTCGCCTGGGAGTTCCGTCCCGTCCTCGGTCGCGAGTTCGTGCAAGGGGGAATGAAACAGACCTTCGTGCAGCTCGCCTTCCCCAAGCTCACCTCCTCCACACCAGACTGCTTCGGGAAGATCAAGGTTCGGACTTACTGGCGGCACTTCGATCCCAAGACCGGGATCTCCGGAGAGGTCATCCAGGGCTCGATCCTCGCCCGCGAGGCCGTCTCCGTTCCCCGGTACGACCTCACGCCCGCCGTCGACGATGTAGCCTACCAGGACCTGGGCGACGGCACCGTCCGAGTGAAGGTCATCAGCCGGGACAGCTTCCTCAGTGGAACCTACGTACAGCTCGGGCCGGCGCGATACGACACGGGAGCCGGCCTGCTGGCCGACGACACGGGACTCTCCTTCGTCGCCCCCGCCGCGGCGCTGGCTCGCTGGACTGGCAAGGTGGTCTCCCGGAACGGCTTGACGACCGCCATCCTGCAGCCCGATCCCGATACTGCTTCTGCGAGGTCACTCGACCAGTTGTCCTGCGCCGGCGTGGCGCCCAAGGCGGCGCCGGCCCCTGCCAAGATGAATATCGACGAGGTCATCACCTTGCCGAACGCAACAGAGGTGGAGATCCGGATGAGCGGCACCCAGGAACAGTCGGCGGCAGGCGTCGGGTTGATCGACGCGCGCACAGCGAACCGGCTGGACCTTGCCGGCTCGCAGATCACCTCCAGCGACGCGGGGCATGCGGTGATGCGGGCCGCGGTCGGACAGGGATCGCAGCACTGCCGCCAGGGTTCGATCGCGATCAGGAACGTGGAGATCAAACCCTACGACGACAGCTCCTCGCGGGTGAAGGTCGAGCTCGAGGCCGAGGAGCATTTCTTCAAGATCGTCCGGCTCGACATCGGCCACCAGGTCTTCGGCCTGGCCGACACGGACGCCCTGGTACGCCGCGAGTACACCCCGACGAAACCTTGCGTCGACGCCATCCATCCCTGTATCACCGCCATCGTTCCCAATGCGCTCTTGAAGACCGGCCGGCGGGTGCGGGCATTTGTCCTCTTCAAGACGGACCCCGAGGTTTCGGAGAAATGGGACCAGAATCGATGCTTCAGCAGCGTCTGGCCGCTTGACCATCAGGCTGACCATCTCGGCCTCGACGCCGGCGTCGAGAGCACCACGCTGCTGGCCGTCGACGCGAAGAAGAATGCCACCTACCTGCTTGTCGGCCACGGCATGGCCGATGCGGTGGTGATCTCGCCACCAAGCCTGAAGCTGACGCCACTCCCGAACGTTCCGCCGGACCGGATGGCGACCCTCAAGGTGCCGAAGTCCGTCCTGGCTGCGAACAAGAAGCTGCTGCTGCAAATGCACGCCGGCGACCCCCCGTTGGTCCTTGACCTGCCGTCACCCGATCCCGCCGCCAAGCCCAAACCGCCCAAGGTCGCCATCGACTCGCCGGTGATCCAGAACACCGACACCATGAAGGTGTCGGTGGAAAAGGTCGCCAAGCTCAGATCCGTTACCATGGATGGGAGTCCCCTGACCTACACCGTGGTCACCGGGAAGGATGCCATCCTGCTGCAGGGCTTGCGAGCCGCGGGGGTGACGTCGGAGCAAAAGACCCGGGTGCTGACCTTCACCTTCAACGACGGCACGAAGGACGGCACGAAGGTTCCGGTCACCCTGGAGGTGGTGGCCGAGAGAGTTGGCGTGAAGTCCTTGCAATGACGGCCGGGAGCGGCGCGCCGCTTGACACCGGCCGTTGCCGTCACTAACGTCTCCCCACGCCATGAAGACGACCTACACAGTAGCGCTCGCCGCAACCCTGTTGCTGTGCGCAGCGGGATGCCAGCGCAAGCCCGCGGATGCCGGCAGCCTCGACGTGCAGCCGCGCTCGATCGCGCTGCCGTATCCGCAGCTGGCGACCGTGCACCTGACCTGGACTCCGGCCGCGGCCTCCGGCGAGGGGGACATGCCGTCCGAGCCGCTGGTCTTCCTGCACCTGCTCGGGGCCAAGGACCAGGTGCTGCGGACCTTCGATCACCCATTCCCGCAGCGCTGGCTCGCGGGCACGCCGGTGAGCTACGACGTCAAGCTCTACCAGTCCGCACTGGCGCCGCCGCTCGCCCCCGGCAAGTACCGGCTGGGCGTCGGCCTCTACGACCGCAGCGGCAAGCGATGGGCGCTCGACGGGCTCGGCGAGCCGATCCGGCGGCAGGAGTACAGGGCCGCCGAGGTCGAGGTGCCGCCGCAGCCGGCCGGCCCCCGCCTCGAGTTCTCGCGGGACTGGCTGCAGCTCGAAGCCGGCTCCGACAAGCAGGTGGTGGCGCGCCGCTGGCTGTCCCAGCAGCCGGGCGAGATCCGGGTGGAGGCCATCCCCGGCCCCGGGACGCTCTGGCTGAGCTTCCGCATCCCGCCGGGAGACGGCGCCTCCCAGAAGCTGGTCTTTCACGATCCCTCCTCCAACTCCCCCGCGGTGGTGGTCCGAGATACCTGCGGCGCCGTCGAGACCGGGATCTCAGGGCCCGGTCCGCACGAGGTGGAGATGCCCATCGAGTCTCCGGGGGCCGAGGGCGCCTGCCGGATCTCGCTGGTGCCGAACTTCCACATCATCTTCCCCGACCGCCCCGCCGCGAGGTCGGTCTCGCTCGAGAACGCGGCCTGGATCGCCGGCGGCGCCCGCGGCGCTTCGCCCGCCGACGGCACGGCCCCGGCCGGGCCTGCCGCCGGCCCTGGCGGCGCCTCCGGCAGCCCGGCCGCGCCGCTGGCATCCGCCCCCGGCAAGCCAGCCGGCGGCGGCACGGGACGCTAGTGTCCCGCTCGGCCGCTCGTGCACTTGTGGCCCGCCATGCGACGCCCCGCCGCTCGCGCCAGCCGGGTATGACACGGACCTCATGAAGCACGGCGTCGGCCACGTCCTCCGGTCCGAGCAGGAGCGCTATCTCGAGCGGCTGCTGCCTCCCCGCGAGCCGCTGCTGCGCGAGATGGAGGAGCAGGCGGCGCGCGAGGACATCCCCATCTCGGACCCCGAGGTGGGGCGCCTGCTCTCCATCCTGGCCCGCGCCACCGGCGCGCGGCTGATCCTCGAGATCGGCACGGCGATCGGCTACGGCGCGCTGTGCCTGGCCCGCGGCGCGCCCCAGGCGCGGGTGGTGTCGATCGACACCGACCCGGGGCGCCTGGCAACCGCGCGCGCCTATCTCGAGCGGGCGGCGGTCGCCGACCGGGTCGAGCTGGTGCAGGGAGCGGCGCTGGACCTCCTGCCGGTCCTCCCGCTGCTCGAGGGTCCGTTCGACCTGGTCTACGTCGACGCCGTCAAGCAGGAGTACCGCCGCTACCTCGACCTGGTGCTGCCCCGTCTCCGCGTGGGCGGCCTGGTGGTCGTCGACAACCTGCTCTGGGGCGGGAAGGTCGCCGAGCCGCCGCCGGACGATGACGGCCAGGACCCGGCGGCCGACGCTCTGCGCGCCTTCAACGGCTACCTGATGATGCATCCGCAGCTCGAGGCCGTGGTGGTGCCGCTCGGCGACGGCGTCGGCCTGGCGACCAAGACCCGGCCTCTCCGCAGCGAGATGGGCGGGCCGGGATAGCCTCGCCTCCGCTACCTACCGGAGGCGGGAGCGCACTTCGACCAGCATCTGCTTGACCTCGAGAGCGGTCCCCGGCCGCCGGGAGAGGCTCTTGTGCAGCGCCGTGCGGAAGAAGTCGCCCAGGACCGGGTCGTACTCGGGACAGACCTGGGCGAAGTCCGGCACCCTGCCGAGGCGGATGCGGGTCATGATCTGCCGCACGTCGCCGGTGCCGAACACCTTGCGCCCCAGCAGGCCCTCGTAGAGCACGATCGCCAGGCTCCAGAGGTCGAAGGAGGCGTCGGCCCGCTGGCCGTTGAGCGCCTCCGGTGAGAGATAGGAGAGCGTGCCGGCGAGCTGCCGCGACAGGTCGAGGGAGGTGACGGTCTGGTTCCAGATCGACGTCGGCGGCAGCAGCGCCGCGTCGTCGTCGGTGCTGCCGCCGGATTCGACGGTGCGGTCGCGGCGCAGGTCGAACATCACGCGGGCGATGCCGAAGTCCATCAGCTTGGGGACGCCGTCACGGGTGAAGCCGATGTTGCTCGGCTTGATGTCGCGGTGCAGGATGTCGGCGCTGTGCAGCTGCGCCAGCCCCTCCGCCATGGCGATCCCGAGGTCGACGGCGACGGCCTGCGACAGCCTCTCCCGCTCGATCCGCTGCGCCAGCGTGCCTCCTTCCAGCAGCTCCAGGATGAGCATCGGGATGCCCTGCCAGGTCTCGATGCCGTAGATCGACGCGAGGTGGGGGTGAGACACGGCCGCGGCGGTCCGCGCCTCGCGGCGCAGGCGCATCGCGTCCTCGGGAGAGACGCGGCGCAAGGTCTTGACCGCCACCGGCCGTCCGAGTGCCAGGTCCGAGCCGCCGTAGACGACGCCCATCCCGCCGTAGCCGATGCGCCGCTCGAAGCGGAACTTGCCCGGCAGCACGAAGGGCACCCGCGAGGGCTCGAGGCGGCGGCTGCAGGTGCCGCAGAAGACGGTGTAGGGCTGATACAGGATGCCGCAGGTCGAGCACTCCTTGGCCACCTCGGTCACCGGCAGCGGCTCGGCGGGCGTCGACTCGAGGAGCGCCGAAATCCGCTGGCCCGAGGTCCGAGGCGTCACGGTGTAGCTGTGATCGAGCTCCAGCACCCAGGCGGCGCTGCTGGCGATGGCGTGCAGCAGCTGGCGGTCCTCCTTGAGGAACGGCAGGCCGCTCTTCTTCTCTCCCAGGCCGACGACGCCGAGCAGCGATCCGTCGCGCGCCAGGATCGGCACCAGCAGGCGGAAGCCGCCGTCCACCAGCCAGTGACGCTCCTTCTCCGCCAGGCGGGCGAGCGGTGAGCGCGGGTCCTCGAAGTCGACGGCGAGGGGCTCGGAGCCGCTCGAGATCAGGCCGGCGAGCGGCGACGAGGCGTCCAGCCGCCGGGTGCGGTCGAGCGGGTCTTTCAACATGCCGGTCCGCGCGTCGGCGATCAGCAGCACGATGCCCTCGAGGTGGAGAGCGAGGTCCACCTCGCGCGCGATCAGCTTGGCCAGGTCGGCGCCCTCGCGGATGGCGCGAATGCGCTCGACCAGCAGGGTCAGGATCTGCCGCGCGTCGTACTGCTCGCGGAAGAAGCGGCGGTCGATCCAGTCGAGCAGCCCCCGGCGGTAGGAGAGCGCCGCCATGCCCAGCGCCGAGGCGCTCAGCAGCAGCAGGGTGCGGCCCCCCGAGAAGAGCTGCGCCAACGATCGCGCGCGGTTCTCGTAGAGGTAGGCGAGCACCGCGGCCAGGGGCACCGTCGCGAGCGCCAGCGCCGAGTAGCGGGCGAAGGCATACTGCAGCGCCCGCCGCGCGATGAGCTTGAGCTCGAGGGTGCGATGCACCAGGACGACGTACGCGGTCGAGAGCGGCACCGACAGGACGAAGCAGCTGGCGACGATCGCCATCGGGCGGCCGATCTCGAGGTGCCGCTCCTGGTAGTCGCCAAATCCCGGGATCAGGTAGGACAGCAGGTAGACGATCGACGGTCCGAGCCCGATCAGCAGGCAGCTGGTGAAGAGCCGCACCCGCCGCCGCTCCTCGCCGGCGGTCCGCCGCGCCTTGAACGCCAGCACCGGCAGGGCCGCGCCGATGAGCAGGAACTGGCAGGTCTCGTAGAGGGTGTTCAGCGGCCGGTCCCGCAGCTTGGCGGTCGCGTCGGCGAAGGCCGCGTCGCCATGGGCGCCGGTCTCCGCCGCGGCGATCGCCAGCAGCAGGGTGTGGACGGCGTAGAAGGTGAGGAAGGCCAGCCCCGTCGCCAGCGAGACCCGGATGCCGCCGTCGATCAGCCGGCGCAGCCGCGTGGAGATGGGAGGGTGCGGGAAGTCGCGCGCGAAGTACCAGAAGAACAACGGCATCAGGATGTCGAGCCGCAGTCCCATCGAGGCCCAGCCAAGGTCGGCCAGGGCGCCGGTGCCGCGGAGGATCAGCAGCATGCTCGGCCGGTTGCAGAACGAGTCGGCCACGAACAGGAAGAAGCCGCCGAGCCAGACGGCGCGGGGGTCGCCGCGCCCCGCGACCAGCAGCAGCACGGCGGCGCCGCCGAAGGCCAGGAGCTGCGCGTAGGTGAACTGCGCCGGCAGGGCGACCGGGTTCGGTCCGCCGATCGGCACCCGCAGCAGCAGGAAGCCGGCGGCCACCCCCCCGAGCTTCAGGAAGCCAAGCAGGAGAGCGAGCCGGGTCCAGGCCGAGGAGCGCAAGGGGGAAAGACGGCAGGAAAGGCCCGCCGGATCAATTCGGCGGACAGAGCGGCGTGCTCGACTGGCGTTCGATCAGCTGCGCGGCGGTCTCCACGTCGGCGCCGGCGATGTTGGTCCTGCCGGCCAGGCCGGCGTTGAGCGCCATCAACCGGCCGAGCGCGCGGAAGCGCTCGAGCACCTGGATGGCCAGCGTTTCCCAGTCTTTGAGCACCGCCTTGTCGATGCGGCCATAGTACCGCTTTCGCAGCGCCACGCAGACGTCCTGCGACACCCGCATGGTGCCGGTGCCCTGCCCGAAGGCGACGTAGATCTGGGCCATGATACCGTCCGGGGTATAGTCCACTGCGACCTCCTCCGCCGTTCGCCAGACCCTGGATGCAACCCTAAGCTGCGGAACAGCTTCATTTTACACGAAGGAGGTTATTTTAGGCCCAGCGCAGTCGCCGGTCAAGGGGGGTATAGGGGGGCGGGGTAGAGGCCCCGCCCCTTGGACGACGGGGGGCTCGCGGGCGAGATCAGTACTTGACGGTGCAGCCGTACGGCTTGGTCGACGCCGGGTCGGGCTTGCCGCCGGCGCGCTCGGAGTCGAGGCCCTTGCCCACGTAGTTGACGCGCTGGTCCTTCGGCTTGCGCCCGCTCGGATCGTCGTCAATGGCGCCGTTGTAGGCGACCTTGCCCTGGGGATCGACGATGAACATGTGCGGCGTGGTCCTCGCCCCATAGGCGTGGCCGGTGGCGCCGGACTCGTCGTAGAGCACCGGGTAGGAGATCCCTTGCTGCTGGAGGTAGGCCTGGTACTCGGCCGGGGACTCGAAGTTGTCGCTCCGCGGATTGGTGCTGTTGATGCCGAGCCAGACCACCTCGCCATGCTGCTTGGCAAGCTCGATCATGGTCTTCTCGCGTGCGTGGCGGTCAGAGAAGGGACAATGCGGGTTCATCCATTCGAGCACGACCACCTTGCCCTTGAGGTCGGCAAGCGAGTAGCTCTTGCCGTCGACCCCCTTGAGCTGAAAGCCCGGCGCGCTCGTGCCGACCTCGCCCGAGGCCAGGGCGGCGGTGGCGGCGAGCAGGAGCCCGGCGGCGAGAAGCGCAGCAGTCTTGATCCTACGGTCACGCATCGAAAGACCTCCTGTCGGAAACGGTTGGGCTGATTCCGGGTGTGGATCCGGGTGTGAAGCTGGATGGGCCGCCGACGCCGGCGGCGTGGCCGTGGCCGAGCGCGAGGCCGGCGCCGCGGAGCGCCGACGGATCGGCGGCAAGGCGATTGCGGCCGGCCAGCCAGGGCGGGACGATCGCGCAGGCCGCCAGCGCCGCGGCCAGCAGCGAGCGCGCCAACCCCGGCCGCTCGATCCGCCGCCGCAGCCAGGCGACCAGGCTCATGGCGAGCAGGGCGAGCTCGACGCCGGCGAGTCCCTCCGCGCTGATCTCGAGCGACAGCGCGTAGAGCAGTCCCAGGGTCGCGAGCAGGGCCAGGAATCCGGCGGCCTCGCGGCGGCGGACCGCCGGTGCCGGAGCCTCCGCGTCCGCGGCGGTCCTTCGCCGCGGACGCCGGCGCAGCAGCCCCCAACCCTCGAGCGTGAGCAGCGCCGCCGCCACCGCCGCGAGCGCGACGCCGCGAGGGTCGCGCGCGGCGAGGAAGCCGCGGAGGCGTCCCCGCGGCTCGAGGCGGGGGTGCCCCTGCGGCTCCGGCCGGCCTGTCGCCTCCGGCCGAGCGGCAGAGGCCCCTAAGGACGGCATGGCAGCCGAAGCAGATGCTTTCGCGGCCGGAACCGCCACGTCTTGCCGAGCCGCGAGCGCCAGCGGAGTGGGCCCGCCATCTTGCATCAAGCCGGTCGCGGTCCAGGCGATCGCGGTGGCCGCGGGGAGGGGCGCCGAGGCGTCCTTGCGCCGCGCCGGCACCTCGAAGAGCAGCCCGCCATCCGTCGCGCGCACCCGCGGCCGGCCCAGCTCGAGCGCCGGATGGGCCTCGAAGAAGAGATCGGCGCCGCCCGGCGCGGCGGTGACGCCGCGCAGCCGCAGCGCGAGCCGCAGGTTGCCAGGCGCCGCCGTCGCGGCCAGGGTCATCTCGGGGCGGGAGGCGATCGCGGAGCTTGCCGGCGTGCCGGCCGGCCTCGGCTCGCGGCCGGCGGCCAGGGGCACCTCGCGCCACCAGCGGTCGAGCAGCGGCGCGGTCTGCGGGTCGGTCTCGGCGCGCTCGCCCAGCGGCTGGTCCAGCGCCAGGTCGTACCGGTGTGGGACGCAGTCGACCTTGCACACCAGGTAGTCGACGTTCGCGACGAGGCGCAGCGATCCGCGGCGACCGCCGGCGGGGCCGGCGAGCGGTGTGGCGGTCGTCGCGATCGCCGCCCTCACCGGGTAGACCACCTCGTCCGAGTAGCCGAACGCCTCGAGCCCTCCGGGCAGCTCGAACCGGTGCGGCGACGGCCACAGCAGCTCGGGCGGCGCCAGGCCGGGCACGTCCTTCCAGGTGACGACCGGCGCGAAGCCGGCGTCGCCGCTGTTCTTCCAGTAGGCGTGCCACCCCGGCGCCAGGCGGAAATGAACACCGAGGCGCAGCTCGCCCTGGCGCGGCGCCACCAGATCGCCGCTGATCAGGCGCACCTGCGACTGCGGGTTGACGATCCAGGGAGACGCCACCGCTGCCGCCGGCTGCGCCGCGCCCAGCCCGCCGGCGGCGAGCGCCAAGCAGGCAAGGCCCGCGCGGGCCGCCGAGCCAGGAATGCGCGTGTCGATACGCAAGCTTCGCCTACCTCCGATCCAGCCCCGTCCGGCGCGCGAGCGAACTCTCTCCCCCGGCATGAAAACCATGGCCGGGCCGCCCGGATTCCGGCCGGTTCCGCGGCAAGGGGGCGCGGCCGCGACGATGGCGATGCGGCGGCTTCCTGCCATGGATAGGCCGCCGGCGGCGTCGCGTGACCTCGCGGGTCGCGGCGGGCTCGCGTGGCCGGAGGGGTGGGTGCGGCGCATGGGCCTGGATCCAGGTCCATCCGCGACGAGCCGGGTGTTCAGGGACAGGCGCACGACGGAGCGGCAGCGGTCTCCTCGCGAGGAGCTCTCAGCGCCGGTGAGAAGTCCGGCTAGACTCTCCTCTCCATGCGCGTGTTCTTCACCAACCTCGGATGCAAGCTGAATCAGGCCGAGAACGAGCGTCTCGCCCGCGATTTCCTGGCGGCGGGGCACCAGGTGGCGGCCTCGCTCGACGACGCCGACCTGCACGTCGTCAACTCCTGCACCGTCACCGCGACCGCCGCCCGCTCCTCGCGCCAGGCCGCCCGCGCCGCTGTCCGCCGTGCGCCGGGCCGGCCGCTGCGCACGGTGCTGACCGGCTGTTACGCCACCGCCTCGGCGGCCGAGGCTGCCGGGTTGGCCGGAGTGGACTTGGTCGTGCCGAACGGCGACAAGGAGCGCTTGCTCGAGCGGGTAACGCAGGCCTTTCCCGGGGCGGCGCAGACCCTCCCGGCGGCCGGCCTCCCGAGCGCGGCCACCGGTGCCCGCCTCCCGCTCCCTTCCCATGGCAACACCCGCGCGCTGGTCAAGATCGAGGACGGATGCGACATGCGATGCGCTTTCTGCATCATCCCGGCGACCCGCGGCCGCCAGCGCAGCCGGCCGCCGGCGGAGGTGATCGCGGAGGTGCGCCGGCTGGCAGGCGCCGGGTATCGCGAGATCGTCCTCACTGGCGTGCAGATTTCGGCCTATCGCATCTCCGCAGCCGCCACGCTCCCGGCCCCCGGGCGTCCCCTCGGCCTGGCCCACCTGGTGCGCGAGGTGCTGGCGGCCTTGCCCGCCGCGGCAGTCCCTCCGGCGACCCGCAGTCCGTTCTCGGATCATCCGCTGGATGGCTCCGCCGCCGTGCGTCTGCGCCTCACCTCGATCGCCCCCTGGGAGCTGGATGACGAGCTGCTGGCGCTGTGGTCCAACCGCCGGCTCTGCCGGCACCTCCATCTCTCCCTGCAAAGCGGTGCCGACGCGACCTTGCGCCGCATGCGGCGGCCCTACACGGCCAGCCGCTACGCCAGGCTGGTCGAGCGCGCCCGCGCCGCCGTCCCCGGCGTGGCGGTGACCACCGACGTCATCGTCGGCTTCCCCGGCGAAACCGCCGCCGAGTTCGAGGAGAGCCTGGCCACGGTATCAGCCCTCGGCTTCGCCAAGGTGCACGTCTTCCCGTTCTCGCCCCGCCCCGGCACCGCCGCCGCGGCGCTGCCGGACGCGGTGCCGCCGGCGGAGCAGCGGCAGCGAATGGCGCGGATGATGGCGGTGGCGGAGCGCTCCGAGCAGGACTTCCGCCGATCCCACCTCGGCCGCCGCGCCCTGGTGCTCTGGGAGCGCCCGAAGGCCGGCCACGGCCAGGGCCTCACCGACAACTACATCCGCGTCTTCAGCCCCGCGGCCGCAACGCTCCGCAACCAGCTGACCGAAGTCGAGCTCGTCGCCCTCGCGCCCGGAGGGATGATCGGCCGCCTGACGTGAGACCGGTTACGTGAGCCAATCGCTCGAGGCGACCGTCAGGATCACGCCCTGGTGCTGGGCGCCGCGTCTCGCGGCTCGAGCTCAGCAGGCGAGGTCTCCAGCGGAAGAGTCAACTGGTCGCCTTTACGGTTACGAGGTTCACGATCGAGAATACCAACATCGATGATGTATACAAGGAGTATGGCCACCAGCGGCAGAAAGAAGATGATCATCGTTGCTTACTCCTTGGGTCGTGATGCACCCCGAAGATAATCATCGCTACGGCAGCGCTGATTAGCAAGGCTAACCAATCGATGCTCAAATCCGGCCTGGAGACAACGACATCGAGCGGCGCGAACACGAGGACCAAGATGCCGATGTCCCTGATGACCTCGCAGTAGAGCTCGCGCCGTCTGTCTCTGCCCGAGAGTTCCTCGGCCACCCCTCCCCACCTCCTCCCGCAGAAACACCACAGGTCACAAGTCGTGACCTCCTCAACCATTGTAGCAGGCTCAGTGCCCGACCCTACCCTGCGCGCCGCGACCGATGTTCCCTGCCCATCACTCGCTCGACGATCTGGTAGGTCCCGAACTTCGGCAGGCGCATGAAGCCCGACCAGGCGGCGGCGGCGAGGGTACCTTCGGCGAGCAGCTCCCGGATCCAGTAGCCGGCGTGCCGCGGCTCGCGCTGCTTCAGGCCGGCGCCGTTCTCGACCGCCCAGCGGCGGTTGTAGCGCTCGTGCATGCCCACCGGGTGGGAGAAGACCAGCGGGATGCCGAGCGCGCCGAAGAAGGTCAGCTCGCTCGGCTTGGTCCACAGGATGTCGGTCTCGGCAAGGACCTGGTTGAAGCCCGCGAAGTACCCGTCGAGGTCGGCGGCCAGGAAGATGCGGACGTCGCCTCCCAGGCGATCGGCGAGGCCGGCTTCGCCCACCCAGCGCTCGAAACGCGCCGCGATCTCCGGCCGGACCCCCGCCGCCAGGCAGAGCCGCAGGCGGCCGTCGCCGACCAGCGGCGCCAGGCTGCGGATCAGCGTCCGCGCCAGCTCGACCTGCGCGCCCGCCCCGCCGACGGTGAAGGTGAGGAGCGGCGGCCGGCGCTCCTGGTCGGCCGGCAGCTCGACGCCGAGGAAGTAGTGGATCTCGCTGCGCGCCTGGTCGCGGAAGACGCCCTTGCGATCGAGGCGCACCAGGCGGCCGGCGAGGGCCTGGCGCAGCACCGGCAGATCGGGTCCGCCCAGCAGCTCGGGCGGCAGCGGGTAACCGGTGAACTCGATCTGGCCGCGCGGCACGCCGTAGGCCCGCAGGCGCTCGAGCGCGCGGCGGGTGGGGGTCAGGAAGACGATGCGGCTGCGCCGCGGGTTCATCGGCACCCAGACGCGATTGAGGTCGACGTCGGTGACGACGCAGTAGACCGGCGCGCAGCCGTGGGCGTCGGCCAGCACCGCGGTGGCGAAGTAGGTGGTGAGCAGCGCCGCTCCGGTCTCCTCGAGGCGCTCCACCAGCCCGGCCCCCAGGCCCTTGCGGACCAGGCGGTCGAGCGACATCGCCTGCAGCGTGGGGGCCGACAGGTCCCGCTTCGGATAGAGGTGGGGAATCGAGGTGAGGCTGTCGAGCAACGCCCGCAACGGCGCGCCCAAGAGCGGCAGCTGCGACGCCCGCGCGGTCGCCTCGTAGAGGCGGCGCCCTGATCGCCAGAGGCGCACCTCTTCCTCGCCGGCCAGCGGCGGCCGGTCGGCATGCAGGACCGTGGTTCCCAGCGCCGCGGCCAGCGCGTAGGCGGCGCGCAGGTGGCCGTACCCCATCTCGACCGCGGCGACGATCGGCTGGCCGGGCGCGGCCGCGGCCCCGCAGGTCAACCGCCGAAGCCGAGCGGGACCAGCGTCAGCCCAGCGTAGCCCAGGAAGACGAGGAGATGGAAGCCGTCGATCAGCAGGCGTGCAGCGAGGCCGGAGGCGGCGCCGACCAGCACTCCGGCCGCCACGTCCAGCGGGTAGTGGGCGCCGAGATAGATCCTGGAGACGGCGATGCCGAAGGCGAGGACCAGGGTGAGCAGGGCGGTGCCGCTGCCTTCGCCGGCCAGCGCCACCGCCACGCCGAAGGCGGCGGCGGTGTGGCCCGACGGGAAGGAGAAGCGGTCGGGGATCGCCACCAGCGCCCCGAAGCCGCCGATGCCGGTGGTCGGCCGGGGCCGGCAGAACACCCGCTTGAGCACCTGCGAGCCCGCGACCGCCAGCCCCGCGCCGGTGCCGAGCAGCCAGGCGTAGTGGGCTCCGGCGATGGCGCCGAGCGTCAGGCCGACGACCACCCAGGCCGCCGGATCGCCCATGCGGGTGAACATGCGCATGAGGCGCGTCATCAGCGCCGACTCCCAGCGGCGCACTCCGAGGAGAATGGCCTGGTCCACCGAGACCACCCACTTCCAGGTCTCCTGGCTGGCGACGCGCAGCGGGCTCACGCCGACACCTCGAGCCTCGAGACCGCGCTGCGCCCCTCGAGGCCCAGCGCCGGGTCGAGCGGCGTCAGCACGCTGCCGGGTCCGATGCGCAGCCGCGTCTGGCGCCAGAGGATGGTGGTGCGGAAGGCGCCCGCCACCCAGACCCCGGCGATCAGCAGGTCCTTGAGCGGGATGGCGGCGAGAGCGGCGGGCGCGAGCGCACTGCCGCGCAGCCGCCGGGCCAGCAGCGCGTCGGCCGCCACCTTGGCCGCCAGGCCGGCGGTGGCGAAGAGTCCGGCGGCGGCGAGCGTCGCGCCGCCCCGCCAGGCGGCCGCCCCGACCAGCGCCAGCAGCCAGGGGAGCGGATTGAGCAGCGGCTCGCCGAAGAAGGCCGGCGTCAGGCGGCGGCGCATCTGCGCCCAGCGCAGGTGCCGGGCGAGGAACTCGCGCACCGAGCGCTGGCGGTGGAGCACCGGCAGGACGTGCGCCGACAGCGCGACCGGCAGTCCCCTCTCGAAGAAGCGGCAGCCGAGCACGTAGTCCTCCGCGAGCACGTCGCGCACCCCCGCGAAACCGCCCGCGGCCTCGAGATCGGCGCGCCGGAAGAGCATCGACTTGCCGACCACGCAGGGCGAGCGGATGAGCTGCGCGGTGCAGACCGCGCCGGCGACGAAGGAGTTCAGGTGCAGGTTCTCGAGCAGCGCCCCGAGGCTGGCCTCGCCGACCCCGGCGAGGACCGAGGACACCATGCCGGCCCGGCTCGCCGCGCGTTCGGCGACGAGGGCCCGCAGGTAGCCGGGGCGGGCCCGGACGTTGGAGTCCGAGATCAGCAGCAGCTCGTGGCGCGCGTGCCGCGCCAGCGAGGCCAGGTTGGTGATCTTCGGGTTGTAGCCGAGCGGCGCGGCGCCTGCCACCACCGTGATCGCGACCCGCGCGAACGCCTGCCGCAGCCGCTCGGCCACCGCGAGCGCCGGGTCGTGCGGGTCCTCGGTCCCCAGCACCAGCTCGAACCGCGGATAGTCCTGGACCGCCAGCGAGGCGAGGTTCTCGAACAGCTCCTCGTCGAGGCCCTTGAGCGGCTTGAGCACCGAGATCGGCGGGAGTGTCGTAGGCGTAGGGTCCTGGGGCCGCGGGACGGGCGAGCGGGCCAGCAGCCGCAGGGCGGCGGCGTCGGCGACGAGAGCGAGCAGCAGGGACACCGCCGCGATCAGCGCCATCAGGTAGAGCAACGTGGCGAGGGCGTCCAAGATGTGCATTCCCTCCGCCGGCAGGATCGCCGCGCCCGGTGACGTCGTCGTGGCGGCGCGGTCACGTGCCGGTCAGGAGTGTGCTACAAGAGTATCGCATGTCCGGCGCATCCGTCGCGGCCGGTAACCGCTACCTCGCGGCCGCCGTCCAGCTGACCTCCACGGGGGACGAAGCGGCCAACTGGGAGAGCGCCCGGGGGTGGATCGAGCTCGCCGCCGCCCGGGGCGCCCGCCTGGTGGCGACGCCCGAGAACACCAACTACCTGGGGCCGCACGACGAGAAGGTCCGGCGCGCCGAGCCGCTCGACGGCCCGACCGTCGGCCGCTTCGCCGAGCTGGCGCGCCGCCTCGGCATCCACCTGCTCCTCGGCTCGTTCAACGAGCGCAGCGACGAGCCGTCGCGTTGCTACAACACCAGCGTCCTGCTCGGCCCGGACGGCGAGGTGCTGGCCACCTACCGCAAGCTGCACCTCTTCGACGTCGACGTGCCGGGCGGCGTTCGCTTCGCCGAGTCGGCGACCTGCAAGCCCGGCGCCCTGGGCGGCCCGGACGAGCCGGACCGCGGCCTGGCGGTGGCGGACACTCCCCTGGGCCGGCTCGGGCTGACGATCTGCTACGACCTGCGCTTCGCCGAGCTCTACCGGCGCCTGGCCGACCTCGGCGCCGACATCCTCGCCGTCCCCTCCGCGTTCACCATGGCGACCGGCAAGGACCACTGGGAGCCGCTGCTGCGCGCCCGCGCCATCGAGAACCAGTGCTACGTCCTGGCGCCGGCGCAGCACGGCCGCCACGACGACGGCGGCCTGCGCGAGAGCTACGGCCACGCCATGATCGTCGATCCCTGGGGCCTGCCCGTGGCCGTCGCCTCGGACGGCCCCGGTCTGGCGCTTGCCGAGATCGATCTCGAGCGCGTGGCGCGAGTGCGCCGCGCCATCCCGGTCCGGCAGCATCGCCGCCTCTAGCTCAGAGCCTGGCCCTCGTCGTACCCCTTCGGGCGAGGCGGGAATGCGGCGTAGAGACGGAGGTGTTAGGCTTGGCGAAGGGGCGCGGCATGGTCGGCGCGCCCCGTCTTCTCGATCGGGGACCGTGATGCCGCTCAGTCCTTTCCACCCGGCCGTCGCCGCCTGGTTCCGTTCCCGGTTCGGCACGCCCACGGAGCCCCAGGAGCGCGCCTGGCCTTCGATCGTGGCCGGACGCAACACCCTGGTCGCCGCCCCTACCGGCTCGGGCAAGACGCTGGCGGCGTTCCTGGCCGCCATCGACCAGCTGGTGCGCGATTCCCTGGCCGGGGAGCTGGGCGACGAGACGCGCGTGGTGTACGTCTCGCCGCTCAAGGCGCTGTCCAACGACATCCACCGCAACCTCGAGGAGCCGCTGGCGGAGATCCGCCGCGAGCTGGCGGCGCGCGGCCTGCCGGACGCGCCGATCCGCACCCTGGTGCGCACCGGCGACACGCCGGCCAACGTGCGGGCGGCGATGGTCCGCAAGCCGCCGCACATCCTGGTCACCACCCCCGAATCGCTCTTCATCCTGCTCACCAGCGAGGGTGGGCGCCGGATGCTCGCGACCGCCCGGACGGCGATCGTCGACGAGATCCACGCCGTCGCGGGCAGCAAGCGCGGGTCCCACCTCGCGCTGTCGCTGGCCAGGCTGGAGGCGCTCTGCCGCGCCCACCGCGCGGCCGCGGGCCCCGCTGGCTCCGCTGGCTCCGAGCCCTGCCTGGTCCGGATCGGCCTCTCGGCCACGCAGAGCCCCATCGAGGAGGTGGCGCGGCTGCTGGTGGGCGGCACGGCGGTCGAGTGCGAGATCGTGGACGCCGGACACCGCCGCGCGCTCGATCTCGGGGTGGAGGTGCCGTCCTCGCCGCTCGAAGCGGTGATGGCGGGCGAGGTCTGGCAGGAGATCTACGACCGCCTGGCGGAGCTGATCCGCGCCCATCGCACGACGCTGGTGTTCGTCAACACCCGCCGGCTCGCCGAGCGCGCCACGCGGCACCTGGCGGACCGCCTCGGCGAGGCGCGCGTGGCCTCGCATCACGGCAGCATGTCGCGCGAGCAGCGTTTGGGCTGCGAGCAGCGGCTGAAGAGCGGCCAGCTGTCGGCCCTGGTGGCGACGTCGTCGCTCGAGCTGGGCATCGACATCGGCACGGTCGACCTCGTCTGCCAGCTCGGCTCGACGCGCTCGATCTCGACGTTCCTGCAGCGCGTGGGGCGCGCAGGTCACCGCCTCGCCGCCCTCCCCAAGGGGCGGATCTTCCCGACCAGCCGCGACGAGCTGGTGGAGACCGCGGCCCTCCTCGACGCGGTGCGGCGCGGCGAGCTCGACCGGCTGATCATCCCCCCCGCGCCGCTCGACATCCTGGCGCAGCACATCGTCGCGGCGGTGGCCGCGGAGGAGTGGAGCGAGGACGAGCTGTTCGCGCTGGTGCGCGGCGCCTGGCCCTACCGCGACCTGTCCCGGGCCGACTTCGACGACGTGGTGGCGATGCTCGCGTCCGGCTTCAGCACCCGCCGCGGCCGGCGCGGGGCCTACCTCCACCAGGACGCGGTCGCCGGCCGGCTGCGCGCCCGGAAGGGGGCGCGGCTGGCGGCGATCACCTCGGGCGGCGCCATCCCCGACACCGCCGACTACCAGGTCGTGCTGCAGCCTTCCAACACCCTGATCGGCACCGTGCACGAGGACTTCGCGGTCGAGAGCATGCCCGGCGACGTGTTCCAGCTCGGCAACGCTGCCTGGCGGATCGACAAGGTCGAGCCCGGCCGGGTGCTGGTCGAGGACGCCCACGGCCAGCCGCCGACCATCCCCTTCTGGCTGGGGGAGGCGCCGGCGCGCACCGAGGAGCTGTCGCGGGCGGTGTCGCGGCTGCGCCGGGAGGTCGCCGAGCGCTCCGGCGCTTTGCCTGCAACAGGGCCGGCGAGCGCCGCGGACGCCGTCGCCTGGCTGTGCGACGAGGTAGGAGTCGGCGAGCCGGCCGCAGCACAGCTGGTCTCCTACCTGTCGGCCGCCGCCGTGGCGCTGGGCACGATGCCCTCGCGCACCACGCTGGTCGCCGAGCGGTTCTTCGACGAGGCGGGAGACATGCACCTGGTGGTGCACGCGCCTTTCGGCAGCCGGCTGAACCGGGCGTGGGGGCTGGCCCTGCGCAAGCGCTTCTGCCAGACCTTCAACTTCGAGCTGCAGGCGGCGGCGTCGGAGGACGCCATCATCCTGTCGCTGGGGCCGACCCACAGCTTCCCGCTCGCGGACGCCTTCCATTTCCTGCACTCGGCCAGCGTGCGCCAGGTGGTGACCCAGGCGGTGCTCGATTCGCCGCTCTTCGGGGTGCGCTGGCGCTGGGCCGCCAGCCGCGCCCTGGCGGTGCCGCGCTGGCGCGCCGGCCGGCGCGTGCCGGCGCCGCGGCTGCGGCAGGACGCGGAGGACCTCGTGGCGGTGGTGTTCCCCGACCAGCTGGCCTGCCTGGAGAACATCGTCGGCGAGCGCGAGATCCCCGATCATCCGCTGGTCGCCGAGGCGCTGCGCGACTGTCTGGAAGAGGCCATGGACACCACCGGCCTCGAGCAGCTGCTGGGGAGCCTCGAGCGCGGCGAGCTGCTCCTCGTGGCGCGCGATGTGACGGAGCCGTCGCCGCTGGCCCACGAGATCCTCGCCGCGCGCCCGTACGCCTTCCTCGACGACGCGCCGCTCGAGGAGCGGCGCACCCAGGCGGTGCGGGTGCGCCGCTGGCTCGACCCGGAGACCGCTTCCGACCTGGGAGCGCTCGACGCTGCGGCCATCGCGCGGGTGCGGGAGGAAGCCTGGCCCGAGGCGGAGAGCCCGGACGAGCTCCATGACGCCCTGCTGACGCTGGCGTTCGTCACCGTCGACGAGGGGCGGCGATCGGGTTGGGAGCCGCTCTTCGACCGCCTCGCCGAGGCCGGCCGGGCGACCCTGCTGACCGTGCCACGACAGCGGCCACAGCCCCCGGGCGCCGCCGGCGGCCGGGATCGCGCGGCCGGTCCCCTAGACCTCGTCGGTCTCTGGGTGGCTGCCGAGCGCCTGACCCTGGTGGCCGCCCTGCATCCGGACGCGGTGGCGGCGCCGGCGATCGTGCCGCCGCCGCGTCATGCGCGGGAGTGGCCGCCGGAGGAAGCGGCGGTCGAGGTGGTGCGCGGCCGGCTGCAGGCCCTGGTCCCGACCACGGCGCGCGAGCTGGCGGCCGGCGCCGGGCTGCGTCCCGCCGCCGTCGAGGCCGCCCTGGCGGCCCTGGAGACCGAGGGCTTCGCGCTACGCGGCCATTTCACGCCGGGGGGCGCCTCCCTGGCCCCGCGGGAGACCGAGTGGGCCGAGCGCCGGCTGCTGGCCCGCATCCACCGCTACACCCTGGAGCGCTTGCGGCGGGAGATCGAGCCTGTCTCCCAGGCCGACTTCATGCGCTTCCTGCTCTCCTGGCAGCGGGTCGGCAGCGCTCCGGCCGCGGGTGGCGCTCCGGCCCCGGCGAGCGGCGGCGATACGTCAGCCTCCGCCACCCCGGGCGAGCCCGGGATCGGAGGTGCGGGCGCCCGCGGCCCCGCTTCGCCCGCTGCCGTGGAATCCACTGCGGCCCCGGCGCAGGGGGCGGAGAGCCTGCCGGCGCTGCTGGCGCAGCTGGAAGGATTCGAGGCGCCGGCCGCGGCCTGGGAGGGCGAGATCCTGCCCGCTCGCCTGCCGGGCTACGACCCCCTGTGGCTCGACGCCCTGTGCCTCGCGGGGCGCTATGTCTGGGGGAGGCTGACGCCCCCTGCCGCCCCGGCCCAGGCGTCCCCTGCCACTCCGGCTTCTGCCGCTCCGGCCCTGGCCGGCTCCGGAGGCGACCGCGATACCGGCGCCGCCGGCGATGCCGGCGATGCCACCGATGCGGCCGCCGGCGCCGACCGTCCGCGCGCCCGCCGTCCGGGTCCGGTCCGCGCCACGCCGATCCTGGTGCTGCCGCGCGGTGGCCTGCCGCTCTGGCTGCAGCTGGCGCCGGAGCCGGCGGCGGCGATGCAGGCTGGTCAGACGACGGAGGGCGAGCTGCCGGAGCTGTCCTCGGACGCGGCGGCCGTGTACCGGCGGCTGCTCGCGGGCGGCGCGTCCTTCTTCGACGAGCTCGCCGCCGGCGCGCGGCTGCTGCACACCCAGCTCGAGGCGGCGCTTGCCGAGCTGGTCGCCGCCGGGCTGGTCACCGCCGACAGCTTCACCGGCCTGCGCGCGCTGCTGGTGCCGGCCCACAAGCGGCCGCGCGTCGATCGCCTGCCGCGGGCGACTCGGGCCGGAGGCGCCGGCTCCCTGGCCGCCTTCGGGGTGCAGAACGCCGGCCGCTGGTCGCTGCTGCGGCCGCCGGCGCCGGCCGCGACGAGCCCGGCCGGCGCCGGTGGCACTGGCGGTGCCGGGTCCGATCCGGCCCCCGGCCTGGCGTTCGCCGCCGCGGGGGCCCCGCCGGCGGCGCTCGAGGCGGCTGCCTGGGCGCTGCTGCGCCGTTATGGAGTGGTCTTCCGCCGGCTGCTCGAGCGGGAGGCGCTGATGCCTCCCTGGCGAGACCTGCTGCGCGTCTATCGCCGCCTCGAAGCCCGCGGCGAGATCCGGGGCGGGCGCTTCGTGGACGGTTTCTCGGGCGAGCAGTTCGCCCTCCCGGAGGCGGTCGGCCGCCTGCGAGCGGTGCGGCGGGAGCCGCGCCGCGGCGCCCTGGTGTCGGTGAGCGCCGCCGATCCGCTCAACCTGGTCGGGATCGTCACCCCCGGCGACCGCCTGCCCGCGCTCGCCGGCAACCGCGTCCTGTTCCGCGACGGCGAGCCCATCGCGATCCTGGAGAGCCGCCAGGCACGCTTCCTGGTCGAGCTGGGCGTCGCCGAGCGCTGGCAGGCCCAGACCGCCCTCACCCGCCGCCCCTTCCAGTCCGCGGCCCCCCGCCTGAGAGCCTACCTGGGGCGCTCGGCCTGAGGCGACCTGATCCCGAGCTCTGGGGAATTCTGATGAGCGTACCCGAGCTCCCGATTCGGCGAGTCCGCCAACGATAGCCCACCGGCGCCGGCGCGGGCTCCCCGCGGCATCGCCGGCCGAGTAAGATACTCGCGGCCGGCTTCACCGCGGACCTTTCGCGAACGAATGCCTGCCGGAGGAGCCCGGAAGATGCGAACCAGCAAGCCCGATCGGCGTCCAACTGCGCGCCGCGTGGCGCGTGACCGCCGGCGGCCAGGGCGCCGCGCGGGCCGGCTTCGGCCGATCGCGGCGGCGGCGTTGGCGGCGGCCTGCGCAGCGCTCGCCGCTGCCGCCGGCTGGGCGGCTGCCGGCGATGCGTCCCTCGCGGCTCCGAGCCCGGACGCCTACCGCCACGAGATCGACGCCTGGCGCGCCGCCCGCGATGCCAGCCTGCGGGACCCGAACGGCTGGCTGACGCTGGTCGGGCTGTTCTGGCTCGACGAGGGGGACAACCGCTTCGGCAGCGACCCGGGGAACCGCGTCGTGCTGCCCGCCGGCAGGGCGCCGGCGTTCGCCGGCACCCTGGTCCGGCATGGCGGCGCCGTGACGGTCCGCGCCGAGGCCGGCTCCGGTCTCGAGAGCGACGGCCGGCCGGTGACCGAGATGTCGCTGGCGCCGGACGCCAAGGGCAAGCCGAAGGTGCTGAGTCTCGGCTCGGTCAGCTTCTTCGTCATCAAGCGCGGCGACCGGCTGGGGGTGCGGGTCAAGGACAGCCAGAGCCCGACGCTGGCCGCCTTCCACGGCGTGGAGAGCTACCCGGCCGATGCCGGCTGGCGGGTGGTCGCCCGCTTCGAGCCGCATCCGCGGCCGACGTCGATCCCCATCACCAACGTCCTCGGCATGACCGAGCAGGAGCCGTCGCCCGGGGTGGTGGTCTTCGAGCATGGCGGCAAGACCTACCGGCTGGACGCGCTCGACAACGGCGACGGCACCCTGGAGCTGCTCTTTGCCGATGCCACCAGCGGGCGCGAGACCTACGGCGCCGGCCGTTTCCTCGACACCGATCCGCCGCGCGACGGCAAGGTGGTGGTGGACTTCAACAAGGCCTACAACCCGCCCTGCGCCTTCACCACCTTCGCCACCTGCCCGCTGCCGCCGCGCCAGAACCGCCTGGCGGTCGCCGTCACCGCCGGCGAGAAGAAGTACGGGAAGGGCCACCCGCATTAGCGGGCGGCGGCGTCATGGCTGCGTGAAGACCAGGAAGGGATCGAGCGCCGTCCCCTTCCACCACTGCTTCTCGGACGTCAGGCGCAAGATCGCGAAGTGCAGGTGCGGCGATTCCGGGGGGGCGTTGCCCGAGGTGCCCACGTAGCCGATGACCTGGCCGCGCCGCAGCCGGTCGCCTTCGTGGAGACCGTCGGCGTAGCGCTCGAGGTGGGCGTAGTAGTAGGCGTAGGTCTCCGAGGGATCGAACTGGTAGATCGTGTTGCCGCCCTGGGCGCTGAGGAAGAGCTTGGCCAGGCGGCCGTCCTCGACTGCCATCACCGGCGTGTTGCGTGCCGCCATGATGTCCATCGCCTCGTGAAGGTGGCCCCCGCGGCCCTCGGAGAAGGAGTCCCGCAGCTGCTCGCGCCGCAGGCCCTGCACCGGCAGCAGCAGGTGGTGGTGCCCGAGGGCCTCGACGTCGGAGGAGAGTGCCGGTGGGAGCGGCGGTGGGGCGGCCGCGCCGCCGGGGGCGGCGGCACCGGGGGCGGCGCCCGGTCCCGGAACGCCGCCGCCGGGGAGTGAGCCGCCGCGGGAGGGTGACGGAGCGCCGATGCCTCCCTGGATCCCTGGGCTCGGCACTCGCGGCCCCCACGCGCCGCCCGCCGCCGCTCCCTCGCCTCCCGCGCGTTCCTGGCTCCTCTCGCCGATGGGCGCTCCGGCCGGGCGCACGCCGTAGACCCAGACCACGAGGAGGACGGTCGCGGCGCCCAGCGCGAAGCCCCCCAGGCCGGCGAGCAGCACCGGGCGGCCGCGCCGTTTCTCGCGGCTCATGGCTCGAAGATGACCGGCGTACCCGGCTTCACCAGGCTGGCGACGGTCAGCGCGTCCCAGTTCGTCAGCCGCACGCAGCCGTGCGAATGCGTGGTCCCGATCTTCTCCGGGTCGGGCGTGCCGTGGATGCCGTAGTGCTCCTTCGTCAGGTCGATCCAGACCAGGCCGACCGGATTGTTCGGCCCCGCGGCGATCTTGGCCTTCGCGTTCTTCGGATTGGCGTCCCAGAACAGCGCGGGGTTGTAGTGGAAGACCGGGTTGCGGGAGACGCCGTGGACCTTCCAGGTGCCGAGCGGCAGCGGGTCGTGCTCGCTGCCGGCCGTCACCGGGGCGAAGAACAGCAGGTCGTCGCCGTTGTCGACGGTCAGGGAGAGCCGTGACTTCGAGACCACGACGCGGATGTCGGAGCCGGGAGGCGCCGACTGCTTGGTGGGGACGGCGCGCACGTTGGGCACCTGGATGGTCTCGCCGGCCACGAACTGGGCCGCGGGATTGCGCTCGCGCAGCAGCTTCTCGGAGGCGTGGAAGCGGCTGGCGAGCAGCTGCAGCGGCGAGGTGTACCCCATTTCCGGCAGTTTGGCCTTCTCCTCCATGTCGGCCGGGATGCGGTAGAAGGGTCCCTTGGTGTCGTCCGCGGTGATCGTGTAGACCGCCCAGGGCTTGCCGCCGCTCGCCGCCAGCAGGTTCTGCCAGGTGACGGGATCGACCTGGCCGGTGACGGGCAGGTCGTGGGCCTCCTGGAAGGCCGCCAGCGCCTTGCGGGTGTTCTCGCCGAGGGCGCCGTCGACGACGCCGGGCGAGAAGTTGACACGGTCGAGCAGGATCTGGACGTCTGCCGCCTGCTGCGGCGAGGGCGCCGGCAGCGCCGGCCCCGGCGGGCCCCCTGGCGCCGGCGGCGGCGCCTGTCCCGGTGCTCCCCCTGGCGCCTGTCCCGGTGCCGGCGCCTGTCCCGGTGCGGCCGGCCGCGGCGCTCCCGGCCCCGGTGGGTTGGGAGCGCTCGGCGGCGGAGTGGGCGGTGCCGGGCGCTGGGGAGCCGGCGGCGGCGGCGGCGCGGCGGGCGGCGGTGCGGACGCCTGGCGGGCCGCGGCCGCCGGCATTCCAAGCACCAGGAGGCTGACCGCGACCAGCGCGCCGGGCACGGCGGCCGGCCATCGCCGCAGCCATCGCGGCCATCGCAGCCCATGGGACCGTCCTCTCGAGGGATCGCAAGGCGCGGATGGCAGCGGAGCTCGAGGTGCGTCGGTCATGGGTCCTTCCGCGGTTCGCGACGGCCGCCGGCTGCCGGCCGCCCTGGTTCTCGGCCAGTCTCTGCAAGGGTGACGCCAGGCAGAGGGGGGAGAGAGCACGACTCTCAGGCCGGGTAGATCACCACGCGCCGGTAGTGGCCCTCGCCCTTGCTCTCCGAGGCCAGGCCGGACCGCTCGACGACCTGGTGCTGGAGGCGCCGCAGGTAGGTGTTGCGCGGCGGCAGCTCGACCGGCTCGCCGGCGTCGAGCACCTCGTCGATGCCGGCCTCGACCTCCTTCAAAGCCGCCTCGTCGGCCGCCTCGATCTCGGCCGGTTCGCCGAGGTCGAGGGCGGCGCGCAGCGTGTTCTCGATCTGGACGATGGTGTTGCTCTTGACGATCGCCACCGGGATGCCGCGCGCCTGCGCGTCCCGCAGCCGCCTGGGCTGGCGCCGCTCCTGGGCTTTCAGGGTGAGCACCAGGTCGGCGCCGTCGAGGTCCTCGACGATCAGCGCCGGAGCGCGGAACTTGCGAATGGCGCGCTCGAGCTTTGCCTTCGAGACCGCGTAGGGATGGATGCGGACCAGCTTGCGCGTGCGCCGCGGCGCGAAAGCCGTCGGCGCCGAGCGCCATGCCGGCAGCCCCGGCCACGGCTGGCCGCGCTCCGCCAGCCGGGCGCGCTCTCCCGGCTCGCCGCGCTCTCCCGCCGTGGCGGTCGCCGAGGCCGCCGAGGCCGGCGTCGTCGCGGGCACGGACGGGAGCGGCGACGAGGGATGGATCTCGACCTCGCCGGCCGCGGTGCGCGTGCGCAGCTCGGGCCGCGCCGGCGCGTCGCGCAGCAGCCGGTCGACCACCTCCGCCACGTCGTGGTGGACGGCCAGGCGCTCCTTGTCCTGGATCTCGATCAGCACGCCGAAGGTGGGCGGCGCCTTGCGCTCGAGCACGGTCTTCTGGGTGCCCCGCCGGCGGGCCTCCTCGTCGGAGAGGGTGACGACCTGGATGCCGCCCACCAGGTCCGAGAGGGTGGGGTTCTGCAGCAGGTTCTCGAGTGTGTTGCCGTGGGCGGTGGCGATCAGTTGCACGCCGCGCTCGGCGATGGTGCGCGCGGCCATCGCCTCGGCGGCGGTGCCGATCTCGTCGATGACGATCACCTGCGGCATGTGGTTCTCGACCGCCTCGATCATCACCGCGTGCTGCTGATCGGGAGACGGCACCTGCATGCGCCGCGCGCGGCCGATCCCCGGATGCGGGATGTCGCCGTCGCCGGCGATCTCGTTGGAGGTGTCGACGACGATCACCCGCTTGCCCAGCTCGTCGGCCAGCACCCGCGCCGCCTCCCGCAGCAGCGTCGTCTTGCCGACGCCGGGGCGGCCGAGCAGCAGGATCGACTTGCCCGCCTCGACGACGTCGCGCAGGATGTCGACGGTACCGTACACGGCGCGGCCGATGCGGCAGGTCAGGCCGATGACGTCGCCGCGGCGGTTGCGCAGCGCCGAGATGCGGTGGAGGGTGCGCTCGATGCCGGCGCGGTTGTCCTTGCCGAAGTCGCCGACCCGGTCCACGACGTAGGCGATGTCCTGGCGGGTCACCAGGTCTCCGGTCAGCTTGACCCCGCGCTCGGCAAAGCGCGCTTCCGGCGCCCGGCCGAGGTCGAGCACGATCTCGACCAGCGCCTCGCCGTCCGTCCCGGCCTCGATCGCCTGGCGGATCGCGGGCGGCATCACCCCGAGCAGCAGCTCGAGATCGTCCATGATCGGTCGTCCGGTCATCCGGCCCAGATTCTAATCCCGTCAGTACCCCTGGCCTTCCATGGGCTGGACGAGGGGTTGGGGGCGGGGGCTGGACGAGGGGTCCGCCTTGGAGGGGGGCGAGGCACACCCCTGCGGCGGTGGAGACGAGGGGCGCGGCCGAGGTAGGGGCGTTCCCCCGCCTCCGGCCCCCTGGGGCGAGGCGC